>OBWC01000007.1_pt1 | contig 339223 bp, 233 predicted proteins | sample 1501341 | NCBI WGS metagenome assembly OBWC01 (sample SAMEA2580033, study PRJEB22360) | human gut metagenome | biome: human gut; feature: human-associated habitat; material: faeces | place: Denmark | collected 2008/2010 | reverse complement strand
CACTCCGCCTCAACCTGAATCAGGCATACTTAGACTTTCTTATTTTCGGACAACGAAACAAAACAGTCCCGGCTTGATGCAATTTGCCAATCGTAACCCCCAGAACCACCCTACACAGGGAAACTCATATCACCCACAAACCAGCATTTGTCGGGCAACTCATGCTTGGATATATTGTGTATTTTCAGGTAGTAAAAAAGCTGGCAGCAGATTCGCATATACAGACCGAAATCTGCACCGGCAGAATGGAGTTTTTATGGCAATCAGTTTATCTTTAGACCAAAAAGAAAAAGCAAAACACGGCGAACAGCTATTTCCATTGCAGCGTTATATCACAAATCTTTCCTCCACTTATCCGGCAGTCACTGCACACTGGCATAAAGAGGCTGAATTTACCATGATCACAGACGGAAACTGCACTTATCAGATACAGCTTTGCCCCTACCCTGTCAATGCAGGAGATCTTATATTTGTGCCTCCCCTGGTTCTTCATTCCATCCATTCCAATACCGATCCTGCAATGACTTCCGAGACCTTTGTCTTTCATATGAATTATCTTGGCATGGGAAATGCGGACATCTGCGCAGTAAAATATCTCACACCGCTTGCGATGCAAAAAATCATCCCGCCCTATATCATAAAAAAAGAACATCCAGTCTATGCGGATGCCCTGTCAATATTTCATAAAATCAGTCAGCTTTATCACGCCAAACCCATCGGCTACGAGCTAAGGATCAAATCACTCCTTTTAGAACTGATTGCTCTCCTGCTCCCTTTCTGCCAGGAGGATTCTGCATTTTCCCAGCTTTCCAATGAACATACCAGTAAATTAAAAGCTGTGTTAGAATTTATCGAGCAGCATTATGCTGACCCGTTATCGGTCGCAGATCTCGCATCTGTCTGCTGTTTCAGTGAATATCATTTTATGCGGTTTTTCAAAAAATATATGGGAGAATCTGCCATGGAATATGTACGGAATGTCCGGTTGGCGAAAGCAGCAGAACTCTTCGAACAGGGTGCACAATCCTCGCTTGAGGTCTCACTCTCCTGTGGATTTAACAATCTGTCCTATTTTCACAGGGAATTTAAAGAAAAATATGGGATGACACCGGGAGCTTTTCAGCGGAGGATCAATGTTTAGATGATTTCCTGTCATAAACAGATGTTTTTACATCGAAGCATAAAATAACCCTTATAAACGATGTTACCACCATTTATAAGGGTTATCAATCTTTTCAGAAACTTAATACAAAACCAAATTAAGCGTTCATCTGAGCTGCAACTTCTGCTGCAAAGTCTTCCTGTTTCTTCTCAAGACCTTCACCTGTCTCGAAACGAACAAATCTCTTAACTTTTACAGTACATCCAACTGCTTTAGAAACCTCATCAAGGTATTTAGCAACTGTCTGTTTTCCATCCTCAGCTTTTACGTATACCTGATCTACTAAGCATACTTCTTTTAACTCTTTGCTGATACGTCCTTCGATCATACCGTTGATCACTTTCTCCGGTTTCTGGGACTCTTTCGGATCGTTCATGATCTGAGCTAAAAGGATCTCTTTCTCATGTGCGATGTAATCAGCGCTTACTTCGTCTCTGGAAACGTATTTTGGATTTAAAGCTGCGATCTGCATTGCGATATTAACCATAGCTTCTTTTACAGCGTCATTGACAACATCTGTATCAGCATCTACGATAACACCGATTCTTCCGCCGCCATGTACATAAGAAACGACGCAGCCATGCTCTGCAACAACTTTTTCAAATCTACGGATCTTTAAGTTCTCTCCGATTACAGCTACTTTCTCTACTAATGCATCATTAACAGTCTTAGAAGCATCCTCGTTCCATGCCTCAGCCATGAATGCATCCATATCTTTTGCATCAGAGTTTACAGCCTGTGCTGCTACTGCTTTTACGAAGCTCTGGAATGTCTCATTCTTAGCAACGAAGTCAGTCTCAGAGTTAACCTCTACAACTGCTGCTGTCGTATCATCTTTTACAACAACGGTGCAAAGACCTTCTGCTGCGATTCTGCTTGCTTTCTTCTCAGCTTTAGCCTGTCCGTTCTTTCTTAAGAACTCAACAGCCTCGTCCATGTTTCCATTGGTCTCGTTTAATGCTTTTTTACAATCCATCATACCTGCGCCGGTCATCTCACGCAGTTCTTTTACCATAGCTGCTGTAATAGCCATTTTTCAATCCTCCAAATTTATATTTTATGATATAAAAGGGACGTTAACCTGCGTCCCTTTTGTTTTGTCACAAATGACAAATCTTATGCTTCCTCTACTGCCTCATCAGCTGCTACAGACTCTGCTTCTTCTGCAGTCATCTCTGCACCCTGATTTGCCTCAATAACAGCATCTGCCATCTTAGATACGATTAATTTAACGGCTCTGATAGCATCATCATTACCTGGGATCACATAATCTAACTCTTCCGGATCACAGTTTGTATCAGCGATACCGATTAATTTGATTCCTAAAGTATGAGCTTCCTGGATACAGATTCTTTCTTTCTTAGGATCTACTACGAAGATTGCATCCGGAATCTTCTTCATCTCTTTGATACCACCAAGGTTTTTCTCTAATTTTTCCCACTCTTTTTTCAGTGCGATAACTTCTTTTTTCGGTAATACTTCGAAAGTACCATCTGTTGCCATTGTCTCGATCTCTTTTAATCTTGCGATACGGCTCTGGATAGTTCTGAAGTTGGTCAGCATACCACCTAACCATCTCTCATTTACATAGAACATTCCACAACGCTCTGCCTCAGTTTTGATTGCATCCTGAGCCTGCTTCTTTGTTCCTACGAAAAGGATTGTGCCACCTGCTGCTGCGATATCAGATACTGCTTTGTAAGCCTCATCTACTTTACCAACGGATTTCTGTAAGTCGATGATATAGATTCCGTTTCTCTCTGTGTAGATGTATGGAGCCATTTTAGGGTTCCATCTTCTTGTCTGATGTCCAAAGTGAACACCTGCCTCTAATAACTGTTTCATTGAAATAACGCTCATGTTTCTACCTCCTGGTTTTTGTTGTTATAAAAAGCTGTGCGTCCGGCTTTTTATAAGTTGCTTCCATGTGTTTCATTCTTTCAGGCGACCATCTGGCACCAGCCTGTCGGTCCACACATGTGTTTACTCGGAATATTCTTTTATTCCGTCATAACCTTGCAAATTATAACACACGCCCCAACCAGAATCAAGTACTTTTTTCTGATTAGGGCGTATTTTTCTCATTTACTCTGTTTTATTGCTGCTGTTGTTCCATTGGACCGGCTTTTAAAATATTTGTAATTTCTTCATAAGATGCATGATATGGAATCTGGTAGGTTCCAGCACTGATAAAGGAAGCATAACCAACTTCACTTAAATATTTTCGCAGTCCTTCCGAATCATCGATCACACCATTGGCTGCAAGATTTTCGCACATTGTTCTGCACACATCCCCACGGTTTACAACCAATGTAAACGGTTCCTGCTGTGTCTGTTCCGCGTTTTCTGCATTTTCAGTATCCGATACCACAGACTCCTGCGGAGTTTCTGTTTCCGGTTCCTTCGGCACTTCCATCTGTGTTTCTGTCTCCTGCTGTAATTTCTCAGCAGCTATCTGCTGTTCGTTTTTTTGCTCCGTCTCTTCCGGTTCCGTGGTTTCTGTTTCTGCAATTACCGCACTATTCTGTTCCGGCATAATCATACCAAGCTGTGCAGCCTTTTCTATAATCTGTTCATCCGTCATTTTAGGCTTCTGCATCGAAAAACAACTTACCAGAATGATCGTTGTGACAATAATACCTATGCCAAGTCCTCTTAAATAATATTTTAGTTTCACGAATCTGTATCCCCTTTATAAAGTCCAAGTACAAGATTTACCTCTCCGAGTCCTACCCCAAGTGCCTTTGCAATCTCAACACTCTGCATTCCCTTTTTACGCATTTCGAGGATCCTGCCTGTATGGTTTTCCTCCGTTTCAGGTTCTTCTTCCTTTTTTAAGACCGGGACTTCCTGCTCTTTTGTCTCCACTTTTTTTGCTGCCGGCTCCGGCTTTGGCACAGGTGCTGGCTCCGCTGCTTTTTTCTTTGCCATTCCTTCCTGTATGCTCTTGACATTTGCTGCAATCTTCTGTAAATCCGTAGCAAGACCTGTCAGTTCTGTGTGTTTGTCATTCAGCATATTATAAAGAAACATAATCTCATTATGCGTCTTATTCATATTTTCCATAACCGTGTCAGAATATTCGCTGATGGCCATGATTTTTTCATTTGTTTCTTTTTCCAATGCCCTCTCCACCTGTTCTGAAGAAGCATCAATCTGTGCCTCAATTGACTCTTCTACCTTGCTCTTAGCATCTGCTAAAGCACCATCAATGATCCTGCCCAGTTCATCTTTACTTAATTCTGCAATCTTATTTAATTCGGAAGGAGATAAACGTTCCGTGATAAAAAAGCTTCCAACCATAAAAACAACCCCCGTCAGAAGCAAAAAAAATACTATTCCAGTCATATCAACCGTTATGCCTTTCATTATATTTTGACATCAAAGCTGGTCCTGCGTTCCTTAATATGAACACTTCCTTCATCCTCATCCGGCTGGCCATGCTTTTTTTTCTTTTTTCCATTACCGCTATAGCTGTTATTCCCTTTTTCCCGGGCATCGTATCGGAATTCCTGATTGTCCTTCTGTTCCGGATCCTGTACTTTGTGTGATAAATCAGATTCCTGTTTTTCCTGCCTTACTTCAATGTTATACTGATCTGCAACCGGTCTGCTATCCTCCGCATGCTTAATATTGCCAATATCCTGCGTTCGTTGTATCATACCGCTCAAATCAACTGGTCTTATCGACATAACATATCACCTCCGGACTTACTGTCAGTCAATCAGTATTCCCATATAGTTTCCCATCCTTTTGCGCATTTTTAACAACGCTTTTGTATGAAGCTGTGAAACCCTTGATTCCGAAACTTCCAGTATGCTGCTGATTTCTTTTAACGTCAGATCCTCATAATAATATAACAAAATAACCTTTTTCTCTTTTTCTGTCAAAAGTTCCAGCGATTCCATTAAAACCTTTTTTAGTTCTTCTTCCTGAACAGACTCCTCAGGCTGAATAAAATGCGAATTGTTTTTTGCATCCATCACAGGTTCTCCACCCTGTTCTACAAATTCATTCAGTGAGATAACATTTGTAACATTCAACTGTGTCTGCCAGTCATTTAATTCTTCCTCACCGATTCCTAATTCTTGTGCTATTTCTTCGTCCGAGGCATTTCGCCCTGTTTTGGTTTCAATCTGCTTGATCGCTTCCTCAATTTTCTTGCGTTTTTGCCGCACTGTCCGTGGAATCCAGTCCATTTTTCTTATCTGGTCTAATATGGATCCACGTATTCTTAAGCTTGCATAAGTTTCGAACTTTACATCCTTTCCGCGATCAAATTTGTCTATCGCGTCTATCAGTCCAAATATACCATAGCTAACCAGATCTTCATACTCCACGTTATATCCGAGATACATGCTAAGCCGCCCTGCCACAACCCGTACAAGCGGAGCATACTCGATAATAATTTTCTCCCGCAGCTCTGCCGAAGGATTTTTCTGATACTCTTCCCAGAGCTTTTCTTTTTCTACCGTTTTCATATGAAGCCCCCACGTTTCAGTTATTTCTCATCCTGCTCATCGCTCTCCTGCTCTGGCTCTTCTTTCTCTTCTGCCTCTGCCGGAGTTTCTTCACCATCCGTGGTTTCTTCTTCCATATCCTTAAAATTCTTATCAATCAACAGTTTTACAATTCCGCCAATGATATAAAACACAATCAGGACAACCAGCAGCATTTTTACAAATCTGCCGGTTTCCATATGTCCCGCCATTCCTGCAATGCAGACCACAAGTCCTGCCACAAGCATAACGATCGCTGGTATCGGCTTTGTTTTCATAATGCATCCATGCCTTTCTATCAGATAATCTTTAACGGTTTGCCTACCGACTTGATATAAAATTCCCCGGTATCACAATGAAGTTCAACTGTGCGACCATAATTAAGTCCCGTATCTTCTGCAACAAGCCTGATTCCAAGCTGCTTTAATTTTGCTTTTGCTGCCTCTGCATTTCTCGCACCGATATTACCAACATCTGACAATCCACTTACCTCAAACATTCTTGCACCACCGGCAATCTTAGCGATCAATCTGCCTTTATTTGCTCCTGCTGCAATTACCCGACGTAATAATTCGTCAATCCCCGTATCTGCAAACTTTGCGATATTACTGTTATTTCTGACCTTTGTACTGTCCGGGAGCATATAATGAACCATTCCCCCAACTTTTGATACCGGATCATAAAATACCAGACCAATACACGAGCCCAATCCCAAAGTTGTAATAACATCAGGGGCTTTACATACATTCAAATCTGCCATGCCCACTTTTATTACTTCGCTCATATATCCTTCTCCTTACAATGAGATTCCAAGTGACGTTAATATCTTTTCATAGGATCCCTGCTCCGGCATCAATATAAAATATCCGTTGATCGCCACGTCTGCGCAGATCTCGGTCTGAATCAGCAGTGCATTATCACCAAACTGTCCAAACTCAATAGCCGGCACACTTAAGATAGAAGCTGCCATATCCACCGCAATATATGGAACAGACGGAGAAATCACAAGATTTGTCATAGAAGAAAGAGCTGACAAATAAGAACCTGCAATGATGTTTCCTATTTCTTTTAATGCGGATAGTTCCATTTCGTCAAACGGTTTGTCCGCTGGCACATCTTCCATCATCAGTTTGTTGACAAGATAACGTGCCGATGGAATATCTACCAGAAACATCATACTACCCTCGATGTCATTCATTACCTCTAAGAAAATGCCAACAATTGTTTCATCCTCTGCACCGACAGCAGTTCCCAATTTTGATACTTCCATCAGTTTTACATTTGGAACATTCATGTCTATTTTCATGCCCAGCATATTTGCAATTGCCGTAGTTGCATTTCCTGCACCGATATTGCCAATCTCTTTTAAGACATCGAGATACATATTATTTACGTCTTCCAACGTTAAATTTCCCATGAATTGCTGATTCTCCTCTCATTTTGCACACCAGGTAAAAATCCGGTGGGACTTTACATTCTATAAAATCCCACCTTTTTATTAATTATTTTCTTCTACCAGTGCATTGATCTCAAGCAGAGAAATCAACTGATCTCCATGCTTGCCGATTCCATTGATAAATCTTCCTTTATTGGAAACTTTATCAATTTCATCCTCACTTAAATTCACAACTTCTCTTACCTCATCCACGATGACACCCAGGGAAGCATTTTCTTCTAATTTTAAGATAATGATCCTGCTCGCATTTGTCAGGACATCATCTTCAAGTCCCATTTTCTTACGTACACTCATAACCGGAACAACCTCACCACGAAGGTTAATTACACCTTTAAAATATGTCTGTACTTTTGGAACTCTTGTAATTTTCTGCATGCGGACAATGTTATCAATATAGCTGATATCAATTCCATACTGCTCACTGCCCACCATAACAACGATATATTGTTTGGATTCTTTTTCCGTTGTTTCAAGATTATTATTTGCCATGCTAAGTACCCTCCATTACATTAACGTATTCACATCTAAGATCAATGCAACTTCGCCATCTCCAAGAATCGTTGCACCGCTGATCAGTTTGTTATTGTCAATGTATTTTCCAAGCGACTTGATTACGATTTCCTGCTGTCCGATCAGATTATCAACCACAAGACCTGCCATACTGTCACCTTTCGTTACAATAACAACGGTCAGGCTCTCCGGCTCTTCCCTTGGCTCAAGATCGAGCACATTGTCAAGTCTTACTAACGGAATAACCTTGCCACGCAGATGAATTACTTCCTGAGCTTCCACATATTTGATATCCTTAACCGGAATATCTTCAATGTTGGAGATGGAACCAAGTGCGATCGCGTATTTTTCATCTCTTACTTCTACCATCAGGGCCTGGATAATTGCAAGTGTCAGTGGCAGACGTACCGTAAAGGTAGTTCCTTCGCCCATTGCAGTCTTAACTTCAACATCTCCGCCTAATGCCTCAATGTTAGACTTAACTACATCAAGTCCAACACCTCGTCCGGAAATATCGGTAATCGTCTTTGACATAGAGAAACTTGGCAGGAACAAAATGTTGATGATGTCTTTCTGACTCATGCTCTCAGCCTGTTCTTCTGTGATAATTCCTCTCTCAATCGCTTTATCACGTACTGCAGCCACATCGATACCGGCACCATCATCTCCTACCTGAATGATTACGTTATTACCTTCCTGGAATGCATTTAAGAAAATGCTTCCCACTTCCGGTTTACCGAGGGCAACACGTGTCTCGTTATCCTCAAGGCCATGGTCTGCGGAGTTACGCAGTAAATGCTGCAGCGGATCTCCGATCTGGTCAACAACGGTACGGTCAAGCTCTGTATCTTCACCAGTCATGTAAAGTTCCATCTTCTTATTGAGCTTTCTTGAAAGATCACGGATCATACGAGGGAATTTATTTACAACGCTCTCGATTGGAACCATTCGAACTTTCATAACTGACTCATGCAGATTTGTTGTGATGCGCTCCAGATACTCGATCTGCTCATGATAGGTCTGGTTCTGGAAATCACCGGACTCAGTGGATCCGATTGCCACAAGACTGTTCTTTGCAATGATAAGCTCAGATACCTGGTTCATCAAGGCATCCAGCTTTTCAATATCAACACGGACAGTACGGTTTGTCACCGGTTTTGCAACAGTCTGTTTCTTATTGTTCTGGGCTGCTGGTGCCTTTGCCGGTGCAGGTTTTGTCTCCTGAGCCGGTGCTGCTTCTGCCGGAGCAGGTGTCTCATTCTTTGCAGCTTCTTCTGCCGCTGCTTTTTCTGCCTGTGCCTGTTTTTCTTCAAGCACCTCACATTTTACTTCTTCACCGACTACTTTTTCAATTTCAGATACAGACTGGGCTGCCTGTAAAATCTTGTCGTAAGGTTCTTCTGATGTGATGAAAAAACTGAAATCATTATCAAAATGCTCATCTTCGATTTCCTGTGAAGTTGGATTGTATACAATGATTTCTCCAAATTCCTCTACTGCCTTGAATACTAAGAATGCACGAGCAGCTTTTAACAGACATTCTTTCTGAATATATACGGTCATTCCATAAATATGTAAACCATTGTTTTCTGCCTCTTTTAACTTTGTGCGGTCTGAACTGTTCAGTTCAAATTCAAAATATTTCTTTTCACCGTTCTTAGCCGCATCATCTGTATTTTCTTTCTTAGGAGCCGGAGCTTCTTCCTCTTTCTTCTCCGCATTCTCCTCACCGGCGATAAAATCATTCAGTTCTTTAATGATCAGCTCGTTGTCTTCCGTTCCCTCATCGGAACTTGCCTTTACATTGTTCAGATAACTCTCGATCGCATCCAGACATTTAAAGAGCAGGTCGATCATATTACTGTTAACTTTAACTTTATCACTTCTGACTTCCTGAAAAACATTTTCCATATCATGGGTCAGTCGCTGCATGCGCTTAAATCCCATGGTACCTGCCATACCCTTTAAGGAATGGGCTGCGCGGAAAATTTCATTTATAGTATCCATATTTTCCGGTTCTTTTTCAAGTTCCATAATGCAGTCACTTAAAGTCTGCAAATGTTCTTCTGTTTCATCAATAAAAATTTCAAGGTATTGGCTTACATCCATATTACTGTACCCCCACATTCTTTGTTATTGTTTGAGCAACCTGTGTAAGAGGAACCACTTCATTTACCAGTCCGGTTTCAGCAATCGACTTAGGCATTCCGTATACCACACAAGTCTCGGCATTCTGCGATATCACATATACCGGCTTACTCTTTGCTAAGGATTTTATTCCCTTGGTACCATCTGCTCCCATACCGGTCAGTACAACACACACTATCTGATCATATCCACAGGTTCGCAACGAATCATAAGTAATGTCTGCACACGGTTTTAATCCGCCGATAGGAGGCAATTCATCATTGAGTCTGATTTTATGGCTTCCGTCAGGACTTTTCTTTATTTCCATATGCTTTCCGCCGGGAGCAATATATATCGTTCCCTTTTTGAGCACATCTCCATCTTCCGCCTCTTTGACATGTATGTCACTGACTTCGTTAAGTCTGTCTGCCATGGATTTTGTAAATCCTGCAGGCATATGCTGCACTAAAACCATTGGTGCATCCAGATTTTTAGGAAGATATGGAATCACACTCTGAAGAGCTTTCGGACCTCCCGTCGAACATGCCAATGCAACTAATTTATTTCTGCTTCGAACCGGCTCCGTGTTTCTGCGCAAGACTACTTTTTCCGGTGTTTCAGCCGATTTGCTGCCCAAAGCCATCTTCTGTGTTTTTAAAACTGCATTCAGCACTCCAAGAAGTTTACCCTTAAATGCTTCACCTTTTGCCTCGATCACATTCGTCGGCTTCGGCACAAAATCAACTGCCCCCCGTTCCATGGCAAGCATGGTAACTTCGGCATCCTTTGTAGTCGTAGTACTGACCATAATGACCGTTGCACGGATTCTTTCTTTTTGAAGCTGCTCTAATAAAGCTAGTCCATCCATCCGCGGCATATTAACATCCAACACCACGCCGTCATATCTTTTTGCCCTTAATTTTTCAAGTGCATCCAGACCGTCTCTGCAGGTATCGATTGCCTGAAATGTTTCATCTGAATTAATAATATCACAGATCACCCTTCTCATGAGTGCAGAGTCATCAACAACCAGAATATTTTTTTTCATTTTTTTATCCTCTCACTGCTATTCTGCTGACGCATTCTTCTCTCTTCTTCGAAGATGTAACGGATAATTTCTTCCCTTACCCGATCATTCTTGATACTGAATTTTGCACGCGACATAAACCTGTATTCTGCCGCTGATTCTATTTTACTTGTTTCAATCACATTTGCAACAATATAATACTGATTATCCATTGTCTGGCTTTTCAGTCTCAGCTCTGCCAGAATCCAGGAATCCGGTTTCTGTTCCTGTTCTGTTGTAAAACGGATTCCTCCGCCACTTAAATCCATGATTTTTCCTTTTCGTTCTTTTTCATAAAAATGTTCATCACGGATTTCCGAAAAAATAGCATCCACACTGTCAAGCATGGCCTGTTCTGCTGTCAGTTCATAATATTTAAAATCCAGAAGACACGGATATCTGAAATATTCTCTTCGCTGAAACTTTTCCGGCTGAGATTTCAATTCCATCTCAAGCATATATATATTATCTTTTTTATACCGCTCCTTAACCTGGCCAACTGTCCGATACAATGACTCGCGTGAGAAAAATACAAGTTCATAACGAACTCCAAGCTGTAACAGCACCAGTTTACCAGCCTCCATCGGCATGGCTATTTCCATATTTCCATTCGAGCAGAAATCAAGCACCTTACTTTTATATGTTTTCACTGTGACGTCCGTTTTTTCTGCCTGTTCAACTTCCTGAAGAACACGGATATCTATCTTATCGCCGATACGTATAATGTCTGAAACCTTCATATCCATTCCTCCTTAGTATTTCTGTTGCCAAAAATTTGAAAACATTCTGGCAAGCCCCAACCGTTTATCCGGTAATTTTTCTTCCTGTAAAATCAGATTTGAAGCCATAACTTCAAACGCTCTTGCCGACTTCGCCAACGGAGCATTCAATGAAACAGGTTTCTGCTGTCTTACCGAACGTTCGAGCATGTGATCCTGCGGGATCATTCCAAGATAATTTACAGAACCATCCAGAAACTGTTCTACCACAGAATTCAGTTTTTCATATACCTGCTGCCCTTCTTCACTGGATATCACCCGGTTTGACACAATCCGGATATCTGTCTGTTCGCGTGAAAATAAAGGATTATGATACAATGCTTTCAATAATGAATAGGAATCTGTCAAAGAACTCGGTTCCGGCGTCGTAACAACAAGTACTTCCGGACTTGCCATTACAAATTCCATAACCTGGTTTGAAATTCCTGCCCCTGTATCAATCAGGATCACATCTGCATACCGATCTAATTCAGCCAGACCGCGAACCAGATATCTGATCTGTTCATCCGCAAGCTGGTTCATACTCAAGATTCCTGCTCCGCCAGAGATAAACCCTATTCCCATAGGACCTTCTGTTATAATCTCCGTCATGCTTTTTCCCTGGAACAGAAAATCTCCCAGATTATAACGTGGAACTGCGCCAAACATAACTTCAACATTGGCAAGACCAAAATCAGCATCAAAAATCAGGACTTTTTTTCCCATTTTACTGATCTGCACAGCAAGATTTACTGCAACATTTGACTTTCCAACTCCGCCTTTTCCACTCGTCACGGTAATCACGCGTGCATCCAGTTTCCGGCTCTGATTTTTTACTTTAATTACATTTCTGAGATTTTGAGCCTGATCCATATCATTATCTGCCTCCCAGAAGTTGTTTTACTATTTTTTGTGTATTAAATTCCTCTATGTCATCCGGTACATTTTGTCCGTTTGTCATATAGGAAAGTGGTGCTCCCGAATACATCTTGATATTGTAAATATTACCATACGCTTCCGTTTCATCAAGCTTTGTAAATATCAGTTTATAATCGGCAATCTCCTTATAGCGGTCAGCAATTTCCAAAAGATCTTTATACTTGGTTGTTGCACTGACTACCAGATATACCTCTCTTTCATATGCTGCATCCAGACCTGCAAGCATTTTTTTCATATCATTGCACTGTTCATCATTCTTATGGGAAAAACCTGCCGTATCAACAAAAATAAGATCATACTCACTGACTCTTTCGATTGCGGCATTCATTTCCTCTGCTGAGTATATGATACTCATTGGTGCATCTAAAATATTTGCATACACACGAAGCTGTTCCGTAGCCGCAATACGATAAGTATCCGCCGTCAGGAACGCAATCTTCATTCCCATTTCCAGTTTGTACTTGGATGCAATCTTAGCAATCGTAGTTGTCTTTCCGACGCCCGTCGGGCCCACAAAGAAAATAATTCTTGGTTTTTTCCCGGAAACACAAATTGTATCCGGCTGTCCCAGTTTTAAGATCATTTTCTGATATACATTTGACAATATCGCATCCACACTGCTTCCACTGTGCATGACTTTCTCTGCTTCGTCTAAGATCTGGTTGACATATTTTTCATTCACTTCATTTTCCAGCAGCGTTCTGTAAAGCATCTTGATAAACTGCAGTCCCTCCGGATTTACAACCTGACGTTCTTTCTCTTCTTCCTTTACTTCCTTCTGTCTGCTTTCTTCTACGGACAGTTGTTTTTCCAGAATATTCGAAAGATTTTCCAGTCTTTTCTCTAATCCGTCTTTTGCGTGCAGTTCCGGCACATTCGTAAGATGTCCTGACAGGATGTCGGATGTTCTGTCATTTGAAAATTCTTTTGGACTGATATTTTCATCCGCTGCCAGATTCAATGTTTTTACAGTTTTCGCTGTCAGATCAGCAACCTGTCTCGGATCTACAAAACTCTCTTTTTCTTCTCTTGCAGCTGTAACCTCAAACACAGAACTCTTCCAGGCTTTAAACATACCTGTCGGTTTGATTTCCTTTACATTCATTACAACCGCGCCCTCGCCAAGCTCCTGTTTTGCTTTTTCGATTGCCTCTTCTTTTGTTTTTCCCTGATACTTATTTATGGTCATTTTACTTGTCACCGTCCCTGCTGATTATACCTACTGACTGTAATTCTACATTGGACTCAATTTCATTGTAGGAAACTACAATCAGATCCTTAAAATAATCTTCCGTTAATTTTTTAAAGTACATTCGAACAATTGGAGATGTAATCACAATTGGTGTTTTTCCCATGTTTTCGAGCTTTGTTACTTCATTCTGTACAGAATTCATAATAGCCTTTGTTGTTTCCGGATCAAGTGTAAGATATGCCCCCTGTTCTGTCTGCTTCACAGAAGCCATAATTTCCTGTTCCACCTTCGGATCAAGTGTAATAACACTGGTTGTCTCATTCGCCGGGAAATATTTGCTGGAAATGGCTCTCTTTAAACTCTGGCGCACGTACTCCGTCAGTACATCTGTATCTCTTGTTGTCGCTGCATGATCTGCAAGCGTTTCAAAAATCGTCAGGAGATCACGGATAGAAATCCCCTCATCCAGCAGGTTCTGTAACACCTTCTGAACCTCACCAAGTCCAAGCATCTTGGGAATCAGCTCGTCCACCAGTACCGGATTGCTCTCTTTCAGATTATTGACAAGATTCTGCACATCCTGTCTGGTAAGCAGTTCTGCGATATGTGACCGGATTACCTCTGTCAAATGAGTTGCAATAATTGATGGCGGATCAACAACCGTATATCCAAGGCTCTCCGCACGTTCACGCTGGCTTTCCGTAATCCAGATCGCCGGGAGATGGAATGACGGTTCAAATGTAGGGATACCTGTGATCTCTTCCTCCACATATCCCGGATTCATTGCCATATAGTGATCAAAAAGGATCTCTCCTTCTGTCACCTGCACTCCTTTGATCTTAATGATATACTGATTCGGATTTAACTGAATATTATCCCTCAAACGTATGATAGGTACTATAGTACCAAGTTCAAGAGCAATCTGCCTTCGTATCATAACAACACGATCCAGGAGATCTCCTCCCTGATTTACATCTGCTAACGGAATGATACCATATCCAAATTCAAGTTCAATCGGATCAACCTGAAGCAGCGACACCACATTCTCCGGTTTTCGTACCTCTTCTGCTTCCGTTTCCTCCGCATTGACCTCTTCTTCTATACTCTCAATACCGATATTTTTGTCGACCTGTCGTCCTGCAATAATAAAAGTTGCACCAAACGCAAGAAACAATAAGGTATTTAACGGTGTTGCAATTCCTAAAACCGCCAGCGTAGTACCTACAATATAAAGTACTTTGGGAATACCAAATAACTGACTGACAAGGATATTGGAAAAATCCGCTTCTTTCGACGCTTTTGTAACAAGAATGCCGGTTGCAAGTGAGATCAGAAGGGACGGTATCTGGGAAGAAAGTCCATCACCAATCGTTAGCACACCGTAATGTTCGATTGCCTCCTGAAACGTCATTCCGCCCCGCAGTATACCCATAATGGTTCCACCCGCAAGGTTTACAAACGTGATAATAAGACCAGCTGCTGCATCTCCCTTTACATACTTGGTAGCACCATCCATGGAACCAAAGAACGCAGATTCTTCCTGAATCTTATTTCTCCGCTCCCTTGCCTGTTTTTCCGTGATCGCTCCGGTATTTAAATCCGCATCAATCGCCATCTGCTTACCAGGCATCGCATCAAGTGTAAATCTCGCCGTTACCTCAGCGACACGCTCGGAACCTTTATTGATAACAACAAACTGGATAATAACCAGAATAATGAATACGATGGCACCAACGATCAGATCTCCACCACCGACGAACTGTCCAAATGTCTGTACGACATTACCCGGATTACCGGTTGTTAAGATCAGTCGTGTTGAAGACACGTTCAGAGAAATTCGAAAGATTGTCGTAAACAAAAGTAAAGTCGGAAAAAAAGACATATCCAGTACTTCTTTTACAAACAATGTATTAAAAAGAACAATCAATGCGATTGAAATGTTCAGTGCCAGCATAACGTCGAGTAAATTGGAACTGATTGGCACTATAAAAAAGATGACTGCAGCCAGTAGATACAGTGCAACACCTATGTCAGCTTTCTTCATGACCTCTCCTCCCTGTTTCTCAGATTATATACCATAGCAAGAATTTCCGCTACTGCCTGATACAATTCCGGCGGTATTTCTGCCCCTATATCTACATTCGCATATAACATTCTTGCCAACGGTTTATTTTCAACAATTTCAATGTGGTTTTCCTTTGCTTTTTCACGAATTTTCTGTGCAAGATAATCTTCTCCTTTTGCAATAACGATCGGAGCTCTTGACACCTCGGCATCATATTTGATTGCAACTGCCAGGTGTGTCGGGTTCGTAATAACCACATCTGCCTTTGGTACATCCTGCATCATACGCCTTTGAGAAGCTTCTCTCATACGTTGTCTCTGTCTTCCTTTGATCTCAGGATTTCCCTCAGTATTTTTATACTCATCCTTTAATTCCTGCTTGGTCATCTTCATATCTTCATTGAAACGATGTTTCTGATAAACAAAATCTGCAATTCCGACCACCAGATAAACAAGGCTGATTTTAAAACCTGCATTAATGATAACATTCCCGCATAATACAACTGCCTGATTCAGCGGTATGTCATATAAAATAAAAATATCATTTGCCTCACCCTTTATGGATGTATAAGCAACATATATGATCAAACCTATTTTTAAAATAGATTTAAGCAGCTCAAATAATGAATCTTTTGAAAAAATACGTTTAAATCCATTGATCGGATTAAATTTATCCCCCTTAGGTTTTAACGGCTTAGCCGTGACTTTCCACCCTACCTGAAGGATACTTACAAGGGCTGTCACTGCAACACCAAACACAAAAAACGGGGCAACCATCTTGAACATTTCTATATACACATTATGTAAAAACGAAGTAATCTCCTTTGTAGATGATTCCATCGCATTAACACTTACAAAATCAGGCATCAGCTTATATACATAATAAAAAACTTCCAAAAAGCCATTGCCAATTAACGAAATAAAAACCTTCAACACGAGGAACAATACTATCAGATCAAATGCTGCGGTAAGTTCCTTACTCTTTGCAACCTTACCATCCTCTCGTGCTTCTCTTAACTTCTTTTCTGTTGCCGGCTCTGTTTTTTCCCCTCCGGGTCCATCTTTTGCGAACCACTGAAGGTCATATGCAAATAGTAATCTGTCTTTCCATTCCACCTTAGTACATTCCCTCTATAAATAAAACCATCATCTTTTTCATTTCGGTAAATATAAAACTGGCGATTCCAGGCAAAAGTGAAATTGTAAGAAATAAAACTCCAAAACCAACCAGTATTTTCATCTGCATACCAACTGCAAACATATTCATCTGTGGTGCAACCTTTGCCAGAATACCAAGAATACAGTTTAAAATCATCATACAGGCAAATATTGGAAGAAAGATCCTGAAACCTATTACAAACAGATCTGTCATATACTGTGTTATAGAACCCGCAAGTGAATCCCAGTTAAAGATCTGACCATTGATTGGGACTACGGTAAAAGAATCTACCACAGCCTGTAAAATCACATGATGCATATCTGTTGCAATCAAAAGAAGAAGTATAAAATAATTGTACAGGTTTCCGGTAATTGTTACCTGCGTATTCATTGTCGGGTCAAATTCAGTCACCATGGATAATCCAATATCCATATCAATAATATTTCCCGCAAATAAAATAATGGAATTACAAATGTTTGCAGCAAACCCTATCAGCAACCCTGTAATTCCTTCTTTTAACACTATTATCGCATACCCAATCAAACCTGTATACTCGATTGCTGTCTTATCAACAAAACCATACACCAGAAGTGCAACAAAAAAAGAAAAACCTATCTTTGCCTGCGAGGGCGCATTTTTTGTTCCAAAAAAAGGTGCAATATAGACAAAACAGGATATGCGAACCAATATTAATATCAGTATTTCAAAATTAGCCAATGAAAACGTATATTCTAACATAGATCGTCCTAACCGAGATACATACTAAAATTCGACCATAATGTCGTCACGAATTCTGTCAGATTTGTCAAAATCCATGATCCAAAAATCATAAGTCCGACAAATACTGCAATAATTTTAGGAACAAACGTCAGCGTCTGCTCCTGAATAGATGTAACCGTCTGGAAAATACTGACAATCAAACCAACAACCAGTGAAATGATCAACATTGGAGCCGAACAGATTATAATCGTATAAATTGCTTCTTTTGCTACATCAAGTACCTGTCCTTCTGTCATTTTGTTCTCACCTCTTTGCTATCTATATACATTTTAATCTGTATCTATAACAGAATGTACATTCTTTGAACATTCTGTTATCATCAATAAAATGTCTTTACTACGCTTCCTATTACAAGATTCCATCCATCCGCCAGTATAAACAGTAATATTTTAAACGGCAAAGAGATTGTTGTCGGTGGAAGCATCATCATACCCATCGACATAAGCACGGATGCAACTACCATATCAATTACAATAAACGGGATATATATAACAAATCCCATAATGAACGCCTGTCTCAGTTCTCCGATTATAAATGATGGAATCATAATTGTCATCGGAATCGCATCATATGCACTCTGCCCGGATTCCTCATATTCCTTTTCCAGTGCAGCACTGTCAATATCATAACTGTCACCAGCCATATCCACGAAAAGCTTGACATCCTTTCGCTGTACCTGTCCATACATAAACTGGCGAATCGGCACTTCCGCTTCTTTTAATGCCTCTTCTATGGTAATATCTCCATTATCCAGTGGCTGGATTGCATTCTCATTGATCTGCTGAAACGTCGGCCACATGATAAAAAATGTCAAAAACAATGCCAGTCCAATCAAAATCTGGTTTGGCGGTGCCGTCTGTGTTCCAATTGCCGTTCTTAAAAAATGAAGTACAATTACAATTCTGGTATACGATGTAAGCATAATCAAAAGCGATGGTGACACTGCAATAATTGTCAGTAACAATAATGCACGTACTTCTGAAGCAACCCCCGCCTCATCATTATTTATCGAGATGGACAGACCACCTTTGCTGTCTGACTCACTACCTGAACCTGTGCTGGTATTCGCTGCTGTATTATCCAGCGAATCAATGCTGTCTGGATCCATGGAAGCTGCATAAACAGTCGTTCTGTTTTGTGAGGCAAACAACACTGCCACAAACACTGCTATTGCAAATATTAATGACAGTATACAATATGTCTTTTTTAATTTTGTCATAATTCCATCAATCCTGCTTTTTCGGAAAATGATCTTTCAGTCTACTAAATATCTCCTGAAAATTTTCCTGTGAATTTTTCATATCATCCGATGTCTGGACTGATAACTGATCTTCTGTAAGTTCCGCAATTTTGGTTACTTCATCCTTACCCACAGCGATTACAAAATACTGTTCTCCTGCCTTAACAAGCTGTAAAAATTTACCATTTGCAATCCGGATTGTTTCGAGAACCATAAGATTTCCTTTGGACATTTGTATTTTTTGAAAACCACCTACCCACTTTGTCGTGAAGTAGGTAATAATCAAAACAAACACAAATATGATCAGTACTCCAATCATCTGCATCAGACTTCGAAAAGAAGCGCTTAATAAAATCATACTAACCCACTACTTTTTTTACTGCCTCAAGTACACGCTCAGCCTGGAATGGCTTCACAATAAAATCCTTTGCTCCTGACTGAATTGCTTCAATAACCATAGCCTGCTGTCCCATTGCAGAACACATGATAACATTTGCATTTGCATCAATCTCTTTGATCTTCTTTAATGCCTGGATACCATCCATATCCGGCATAGTAATATCCATTAATACCAGATCCGGTTTTGCTTCAGGATATTTCTCCACTGCAATAGCACCATTTTCAGCCTCCGCTGCAATCTCATAACCATTCTTTGTAAGAATGTCCTTAATCATCATTCTCATAAATGCAGCATCATCACAAATCATAACCTTAGCCATAATTTTCTCTCCTATCTTTAACTCTTCTTTTTTGTTTTTTATTTTATAATTTCAGTAATTCGTATACCATAGCTTTCTTCTATTACTACTACCTCGCCTTTGGCTACGAATTTACCATTTACCAGAACATCAATCGGTTCTCCGGCAATCCTGTTTAATTCTATAATGGTTCCCGGTGTAAAATCAAGTATTTCTTTAATTGATTTGGAAGTTCTTCCAAGTTCTACCGTAACTTCAAGTGGTACATCCATAATCAAATCAATATTTTCCGGTTGAAAATTCCCCGGTACTGCTCCAGTAAATGCCTGGAATTGTGCCGGCTGTACATTTACCTGCTGTTGTCCATACATCTGCGACATCTCCTGACCCATCATTGATTGTCCCATCATCGGCTGACCCATCATTGGCTGCCCCATCATCGGCTGTCCCATCATTGGCTGCTGTGCTGCCATCTGAGGTTGTGGCTGCGGTGCAGGTGTCGGCTGAGCTGCCGGTGTACTCTGGGTGTTCTCTTTTTCACTCATTCCTGCAGTGGAATTACTGTCTTCTTCCATATTGCTTGTTACATTTGCACACATTTCTTTTGCAAAAGAAACAGGATATAACTGCATGATCTCACTATCAACAAGATCACCAATCTCTAACCGGAATGAAATTTTTACAAATTCACCTGCAAGGAACTCATCAATCTGACTCTCATCAATTGTCTGTTGCAAATCTATCAGATCTGCACTTGGCGGGCTGATATCAATTACCTTGTCCAGCATGGAAGACAATGATGTTGCTGCCGAGCCCATCATCTGGTTCATTGCCTCGCTGATTGCACTCAGGTGAAGTTCTCCAAGTTCTCCATCCGTATTTGTTCCATCACCGCCCATCATCAGGTCCGTGATAACTTTTACATCATGTTCCTTTAACACAAGGATATTGCTTCCATCTAATCCCACGGTATACGCAATTCGTATAAATACACATGGCTTTTCATATGCGTCACATATATCACTCCAGTTTGCAAACGCAACCACTGGGGTGGAAATCTCAACCTTACGGTTTACCAGTGAAAACAGTGTAGTTGCCGCTGTTCCCATACTGATATTCGAGATCTCACCGATCGCATCTTTTTCCTGTTCTGTCAATGTATTTTCCGGATTTTCATCTGTACCTGAAGGATTGTTCAGTAAAGCATTGATTTCTTCCTGTGACATCGTTCCATCCATCTTACTGCTCCTCCCTAATCACTGATGTAATTCTTACTGCATAGTCATCACCGGTTTCTCCCGGCAGAGCAGTAAATTTTTTTATACTTCCAACAAAGACACTCAGTTCCTGATCAACCTTCGTATCCAGCCGGATAATATCTCCTACCTGCAGTCCCAAAAAATCATTTACTGAAATGGAACTGTTACCAAGTACAGCTTTGATCGGCATTGGTGCTTTTGAAATAAGTGCCTCGATCGTTTCTGTATACTGTTGTTCATCTTTTTCCTGCAGACTCGAATACCAGTATTTGGTATTCAGTTTGTCCATAATACTCTCTAAAGTCAGATATGGAAGGCATACATTCAGTAATCCCTCCACATCGCCAATCTTAACATTGAGCGTTACCAGAGCTATCATCTCCGTCGGCGATATAATCTGTGCGAACTGCGAATTCGTCTCAATACGCTCTAACCGGGGTTCTAACTCACATACATTCTCCCACGGCTCCACTAAAAGATCTACTGCCACATTAAATATCCGCTCAATGATCAGCAATTCTATCTCCGAGAAATCCCTCGGTTTATCCAGAGGCACTCCCTTTCCACCTAACATTCTGTCTACTACAACATATCCAAGATTTTGTGCCATCTCAATGACAATGCTTCCATTCAATGGAGATGCATTTACAATTCCAAGTAATACAGGATTCGATAACGCATTTGAAAATTCTGAATATGTAACTGCTTCTGAGTTCATCACCTCAACCTGAACATTTTTCCGTAAATAAACAGGAAGATTGGTTGACAAGAGTCTTCCGTAATGTTCAAAGATAATCTCTAACGTTCGCAGATGTTCCTTTGAAAACTTTGCAGGACGGGCAAAATCATAATTTTTGACCTGTTTTTTATCTTCATCTTTCATTTCATCTACATCAAGTTCACCACTGCTTAACGCTTTGAGCAAACTATCTATCTCATTTTGAGATAAGACTTCACCCATTCTTTCTCACCACCTAACACAATATTTGGGTCTATTCCGTCTGAACGCTTGAGAAGTTTACACCAACGATGAAGTCTGAACCTCCAAACATATCCTGTAATGTTTTCAATATATCATCTTTTACATTCTGATAGCCATTTGCATTAAACTCATCCAATGTATATCCATTTACAATGGTATTAATCTCGCTCTGAATGATCGTCACTTTTGCAGCAAGTCCTTCGGATCCACCATAGGTTTTGTATCCGTCACTCTTTGTATTCAAAGATAAACTGACTGAAAATACAGCATAGTGCTGTTTGCCATCTTCGCCCTGTTTTAAGTTCACGGTAAATCCATCGGTGATCGCATAAGTCTCAACATCTTCGATCGGCACCTCCGGTGTAGCCGGCGTATTTTCTCCACTCTGAAGTTCCAGATTAATAGCAGAGCATACCTGATCGATCAGCTGATTCGATTTTTTTGTCTGCGGAATAATCGTGAACACAAGAATTGCAGTTAAAATAAGATTTGCTAAAACCAGTGCCAGAATAATTACGGTTATCAAATTCTTTTTCATAATGCTACCTTCCTGTTCAATTAAAATCTGAACTATAAGAATTATATATTTTTATAATAACGCGGCGGTTTCTTGATCTTCCCTCCTGCGTTGTATTATCTGCAACAGGTACATACTCACCTCTTCCAGATGCCTTCAAATGTGCGGGCTCCACTGTTGTAATATCTCTCAGATAATCTGTAACCGCCCGTGCCCTGTAAAATGAAAGCACATCATTATCTTCATATTTTGCAGAATGAATCGGCACGTTATCCGTGTGTCCCTCTACTTCTATGATATTATCCTGATAAGGTTCGATCAGCTTACCCAGCTTATCAATCAGCGGATACGCCTCTGATCGGATTTCAGCATGCCCGGAGTCAAACAAAAGAGCTCCATTCATATTGAGCATGACATACTGTGCATTGAAATCAACTTCCACCTGATCCTGGATTCCATATCTTGCAATGGCATCCTCCAGCTGTTCAGACATTTTTTCTGATTCTTCCAGTGCCTGTTCTTTATATTCTTCCACTACATCATTCTCTTCGTCTGTTTCCTGATCCGTTTCAGAGTTCGCTTTGTCTTTATAATAAGAATCTAACATTTCAAGCTGGCTCACACCGGATGATATCAGAGTTCCATCTCCAATAGAAGATCCTCCATTGGGAAGAATACTAAATGTATTCTGAAAGGAAGCCACCATTTTTTCAAACTTTTCTGCATCTACCGTTGACATAGAGAATAACAATACAAAGAAACATAACAGTAGGTTCATCAGATCTGCAAATGTATTCATCCATGCCGGTGATCCTTTTGGTTCATCAGGCTTTCTTTTCACTATTCTTCACCTCCAGCCTCGCTTTCCTGCGCTGTATTACGCGCCGAAGGTGCAAGGAATGATTTCAGTTTTTCTTCTATAACACGTGGATTTTCTCCTGCCTGGATCGACAGAATACCTTCCACGGAAATTTCCTTCATCATCATTTCATTATCATTATTCAGTTTTAACTTACCTGCAATCGGGTTACATAACCAGTTTGCAAGTAATGAACCATACAATGTTGTAACAAGCGCCGTTGCCATCGCCGGTCCGATTGTGGATGCATCTTCCATGTTCTTCAACATGAGGATCAATCCAATCAGTGTACCGATCATACCCCAGGCAGGACCTAATTCAGCCCATTTCTCCCAGACAGCAATTTTAGCTTTATGTCTGCTCTCAACGCAGGCTAAGTCAGTCTCCATGATTCCTCTTACCAGTTCCGGATCTGTACCATCTACAACAAGCATAATTCCTTTTTTCAGAAAATCATCTTCAATCCCGTTTGCTGCTTCTTCCAATGCCAGAAGTCCTTCTTTTCTCGCAGTATTCGACAGTGAGATAATCTGGTTGATGACAACTGCCGGATCCTGAACCTCATCCTTAAAAATCAGCTTTATTGACTTTATACCATTGATAAAATCTGCCAATTTAAAAGATGCGAGCGTACCTGCAATGGAACCTCCTATTGTAATAATGAATGATGCCGTATCCCACATGGAGTGTAAACTTGCAACACCTCCGTTGGAAAGTACACCAAACACAAACATTACAACGCCTAATAACATACCTACTATTGATGCTATATCCACTTTTTCCACCTACCATCCTTGATTTTTCAGATTATAAAATCCCATCCGTGGGACTTATTCTTCTCTTAAAAGGCCATTTGTAAAAATATCCCTTTTGTATGATTTTACTAAATTTTTGACCTCTTGTCTACTTTCTTTTACAATAAACTTTTTACCTGTTGTAAGAGAAATAACTGTATCCGGGGTCTCCTCCACCGTTTCAATCAGATCCGAATTGATTAATACTGTTGTTCCATTCAATCGTGTCACTTCGATCATAAAGTAATCATTCCTCCATTATTAATCAACAGTTTTTATTGTGACCGATTTTTTCAAAAACCGGTCACAATGTTCAGTATAACATATGTAACTGATTGTGTAAAACCTGTTTCAACATTTTAAGACAGGTTTTACGCAAATATTATCTTTTTCTTACTTTACATTAACGTTTCAGATTAACCAGTTCCTCTAAGAGGGTATCTGATGTTGTGATGATACGGGAGTTTGCCTGGAAACCACGCTGTGTGATGATCATCTGTGTGAACTCCGTGGACAAGTCTACGTTAGACATTTCAAGTTCTCCGGATGTCATGGAACTTCCGTCCGCAGAAATCTCAACACCAATTCCATCAAATTCACCTGAGTTTAAGGTTGTACGGTAACAGTTCTCTCCAACCTTTTCAAGACCGGATGCATTTGCAAACTGTGCAACAGCGATCTGTCCAAGTGTCTCTGTATTACCATTATCATAGGTACCTGTGATAAGACCATTGTTATCGATGGAAATACCGATCATGGCACCTAATTTCTTTCCTTTTCCTGTCACACCATCATCTATAGATCCTGTAGACATAACCGCTGTGGATTTACCACCGTTGTCTGCATCTTTCAGTCCCGAAAAATCAATGGTAATATCATCAAACTGGGTCGGATTATTTCCCAGCTTACTCATATTAAGTGTAACTGTGTTTGTCTTATTGTTTGACGTTCTTGCACCGACTCCTGTAAATGTACCATCTTTTGTACTGAAGTCGATTGCATAATCCGTTACATCTCCGGTAATCGTCAGTGTTCCATTTGTGATTGCAGCTGTTGCCTGCTTGTTTGCAATCTTGGAAACCATTGCATCTGGGATTCCATATACCTGTTTCAGGCTGTATGTATTGCCTGCCTTATCCTCAAATACAGTGCCATTCCATGAAATTTCTGTACCGTTTGCATTACTTCCTACATAAAATTTGTGGTTGGTGGAATCATAATAGTAACCACTCTGTACCTGATTATAAGAACCAAGTGTAGCATTCGTTGTTTTTGCTCCAAATATATCACTCAGATCAACCTTGCTGGTTTCCGGATCATAGAACGTTGTTCCGTCACTGTTTAAGATTTTTTCCAGTTCCACCGTGTATTTACCATCTGTTCCGGTAGATTTCATTGCAAAACGTGCTGTATAGGAATAACCGAGATTATCAAAAAATGTCAGTGTTTTGACAAGTCCGTTGTCTGACAATACATCCTTATCATTTTTATCAATAATACCGGAAACATTTGCCTGTGTGGTTGCCTCCGGAGCAGATGTCAGGTTGGATGTCTGCATGACACGAAGTGCAGATACGGTATCCTTCTTGATATTTCCTGTTGTCGGATCTACCTGCCATCCCATAACTGTATAACCGGTGGATGTCATACATAAGTTACCGGCACCATCTACATAGAAAGAACCGGCTCTGGTAAACAGGTTCTCAGAACCGTTGTTAACTACAAAAAAGTTTGTCGTAGACTTGTCTGATAAACGGATATCGAATGCACGTCCGGTTGTTTCAGCCGCACCGGAAGTTGTGATGCTTAAGTTTGTTGCACCGGTCGTAACACCAAGACCGATCTGTTTTGCATTCACACCACCGGTACCTGTTGCTGCGTTCGCACCGGATGCATTACTTGTCATCTGATATAAAACATCCTGAAATACGACTGAGGATGATTTAAAAGCTACTGTGTTTACGTTGGCGATATTGTTACCAATAACGTCCATTTTTGTCTGATGTGTCTTAAGACCTGACACAGCAGAGTACATTGATCTCATCATAGTTGAAATTGACCTCCTAGTTCTTTTGTGCTGCCTTCCCTTCTGTCATTCCGGGAATCTAGCCTCCATTTCGGTCCGGCTACATGATCACAGCACCATCAATATTGGTATAAATATTATCATCGGACTCTGTCCGGTCCATTGCTGTAACGACTGTCCTGTTCGGAACATTTACGATAAAAGCGAGTGAATCAACAATTACTAACGATTCTCTGATTCCCTTTTCACCAGCCTTAAAAACGCCTGTCTCAAGTCGTTCATTCTGCTCTTTGGACAAATTGATATTACGATCCATCAGGCGCATCGTGGCATGCTTGGAAAATTTAAGTGTCCCACCTGCTTTTGCATCCTGCTTCTGCTTTAAAATATCTTCAAAGGAGACACCACTCGAAGTTACCGCATCCGTGCTTTTCCGAGTCAGATACTGGTCAGTTACCTGCTCAATGGAAGCAAACTGGTTACTGATCTTATTCATAATCGCATTTCCCTTCTGTCAGATATCAGGTTTTATCTGTACCTGTCGTTGTGTCTGTATCCGTTTTTGTATCTGTTCCTGTTGTCGTATCTGTTGTTGTACCTGTCGATGATGAAGTACTTTTATACCAGTCTTTTCCTGCAAGTTTTTCCATCTGTGCAAGCAGTTCCTGATATTTTTTCAAAGTATCTGTATCGATCTTTGACTGCTGATAAGAATTCAGATTATCATAATATGTCTTTAAATTCTTGACATCATCCTTGTCACTTAATGTAAGCTGTGCTGCGGATGGCAATTTAGCAACCGCTGCTGCAAACGTCTTAGCAAGTGTCTCTGCCTCCATGTATTCGGTATCTGCAACCTGATATACATCAGAAAGTGAATATAACACCCCATTTACACAGATCTTCTGCTCACCGTTTTCTTTCTGTACATAATCAACAAATCCCTGTGTTGCTGTTGTTTCTCCAGTCGAAGATGTTGTCTTGATAATAACATATTTTCCAACAAGTGCATTTGCATTGCTGCTCTCGATTGTACTCTGCATACCAAGTGTTGCTTCCATCTGTGAAAATGTAGCAAGCTGTGCAACATACTCCGTATTGCTGGTAGGCTCTAACGGATCCTGATACTGCATCTCTGCACATAACAGCTGTAAGAACTGGTCATAGCCAAGGTCATTGCTGGTATCCGATTTGCTTGTAGTACTGGTATCCTTTGGTATTTTTCCGTCTTCAACGGGCTGAATTAATGCCATTTTTTTCTCCTTTCTTTTGTTTTAAGCAGTATAATCTACGGAATTACCGTGATCTGCCATAATCTGCGCCACAAGGGCTTCTTCCTCACTCATGACTCCGGAGAGTTCATCTAACTCATCTAAGTTGATTCTTCTAGTCTTTGGCGAAGCTTTTTCCTGCTCCTCTGCCTGTCTCTCTTCCTGTTTTGCATTCTGCTCTAAGTTTTTTTCAAACTCATGGCTTCCAACCGTAACTTCTACGGCATCCACCTTCACACCTGCCTGGTTCATACTCTGTTTGAGTTCTGCCATCTGCGCTTCTAACGCTTCTTTTACCAGTTCGTTCTGTGTCATAATATGAGCAGATACATTTCCTTCCTTGGTCGTTACTTCGATATAAATCTTGCCAAGGTGTTCCGGGTTCAACTGCATCTCCATCGTCGTCTGTGCTTCACGGACAGTGATTTTTGTAAATTCTGTTACCTGACGGATCAGATCTAAAGTGTCAAGCTGTCTTGAAAATTCCGGCACATTTTCCGGTGTTTTTACTGCTGCCGGATCTGCCACATGTTCCTGATTCACAAATGCTGTCTGACCCGATGCATTCCCAGATTCATTTTTACTGCCTGTCTGCTGTCCCTTATCTGACTCTGTCTTTACATCCGGTTCTTCTGTTTTCTCCGGCATCAGACCATCATTCACGTCATCGGTATCCTTCACATTATCTGCGACTTCTTTCTGCAGAACAATGTTGTCCTCCGGCTTCTGTGTTTCCACTTCATCTGCATTTAAAACTGTCTGTACTGTTTTATCATCTTTTGCATCTGAAATCATCTGCTCCGGCACAGCATCTGCTGCCGTCTGTACTGCGTTGTCATTTTCCGGCACCTGAATATCCGCCGGTAACTGCTCTGCATTCACATTTGTGTCTGTTGCAGCAGCCATCTCAGTAAACATCTGCGGTGTCATTCCAAGTTCATCTAACAGGTTCTGTGACAACTCTCCAATTTCATTTACAATTTCCATAAATGAACTGTTGCACAGCAGTTCTCCAACATTTTCACATCCTGTGAGTTCAGCTGTAAGCTGCGCAAGCTGATTCGGCTGTATCAGATCTGCAACAGTAAGTCCTAACTTCTGCATGGCATCTGCGATTTCTTCATCTGTCACACCAAGTTTATCTTTCAAAACCTGTCTCACATCCTCATCAAATGCAGCTAACTTTTCATCCGCATTTTCTGATTGAATGTCCGTTTTGCCTGCTGAATTATCTTTTATACTGCCCGCAGCATTCTGATAACGTTCATAATCATCTGCCACACTACTGTTTCCGGTTACAGCTGCCACATCCTGTCTGCTGTTCTGTCCACCATAATTGTAACCGCCTCCAACCTGGGTTGTCATCTGGCTCATCACTTCTGCAAACTGAACTTTCAGATCGCCTTCTTTTGTTCCGGTCAGTGTCTGGCCGCCCTGTCCTATGGACATAATTCCAGCCACTTCTGAAACGCGCGTGCTTCCCATGTTTCTTCCTCCTTTCCCTTTCGCTGCATGTACTGCCGCTTAATGATCTATTCTGAAGGTTTCATGATCTCTGTTACCTTTGCAGCGGTATCAGAAGTCATTTTACCAAGAATAGCAGCTCTTGAATCTGCATCCATACCATCTAAAATCTGTGCAACCAGTTTCAGGTTGTCTGTCATGGTATCAAAAATTGCTGCTGCCTCTTTTGGCTTCATGGATGAATATGTTTTGATGTAATCATCAAGCTGCTCATCCTCTGCCGTCTGTGCCACTACCTGCTTATACAGTACTTCTGCATTTGCAGGATCGATGCTTTCGTAATATTTCTTATATTCCTCAATATCCGGGGCTACATCAGAAAAGACAACATCCTCATAGAAGCTCTGCTTTTCCTTTTCAAATTCTGCCTCGTTTTCCTTATATTGCTGTAATTCCTGTGATTGAGCTTCTAACTGGCTGATATAATCCGCATTTGCAGACGATGCATTCTGTGCATCTGCCAGTTCTTTTTCAAGTTCTTTAATGCGCTCAACCGCATCTGCCATCGTATCATACGCATAAGCACTGTCCTCTGTTGAAACCTGTTCCACCGCATCATCCGGTAAAATCTTATTTACATAAGGGACATCTTTCAGGATCGGTGCAAGCACGCCTGATCCAAATCCTCCAACATCCCATTTAATCAGAAGGGCAATAATTGCAAACCATACAACTATGATCAGAAGGGAAACAAAAAATACCGCAACTTTGCTGCCGCCGCTTTCTTCTTCAAGTTCATCGCTCTCTGCTGCATGCTGTGCTTTCTTCTGCTTTGCCTCTTCTTTTTTTCTTTGTTTTTCTTCAGCTTTTTTATCTACAACTTCTTCTTTTTCTTCTGCCATATTTTCCTCCTGTCCGCTCAAACTGCCTAACTACGCTGTCCATTATCGTGATAGGTATAACTGACAAGCTCATCTATTTCTTTTGACTCTTCATGTAAAAGTTCCTGTTTAAACTCCTCAAAAGCTTTTTCTTTCAGTTTTTCATGTGTCTTGCGTTCAACCATTGCTTCATTCAACTGTTTTCTCACCAATTCAACATCACGTTCTGCAGCATGTACATTCATCATCTGGCTGCGCTGTTTGCTTTTTAAGACGTCAATCGCCTTCCTGCATTCACGAATTTCCAAAACATTAATACTGCCACTCACCAATTCTCTTGCTTTTGATTCATAACCGGCTCTCCGGATCAGGATATCCTGAAGTTTCTGCTGTTCTGCCGCAAGTTTTGCATTCGCCATACCATAGGCTGTCTTTGCCTGATTTTCCATTTTTTCTTTGATATCAAGAATGTTCTGCATTCTGTATCTGAACTTTGCCATACCAGAAACCTTTCTTAGTTTTCAAACAGTTTTCGCAGCAGGTCAATCTCTTCGTTGAATTCAAATTTTTCATCGGTCTTTTGCATCAGGAACTCATTTACCGCTTGAATTTTTTGAATTGCATAATCAATTTCACGATTGGTTCCATTTTTATATGCCCCGATATTAATCAGGTCTTCTGCCTCATTATAAGTAGCCATAACATTTCTTAATTTTCCGGCAAGCTCTTTATGCTCACTTGTAGCAATCGAACTCATAACACGGGAAATACTCTGTAATACATCAATTGCAGGATAATGATTCTTTTGTCCTAATTTTCTGGACAACATAATATGTCCGTCTAAAATACTTCTCGCCGTATCTGTGATTGGTTCATTCATATCATCACCATCTACAAGCACGGTGTAAAGTCCGGTAATAGATCCCTTATCCGAAGTTCCTGCACGTTCCAGAAGTTTAGGCATTTCTGAATACACACTTGGTGGATATCCTCTTGTTACCGGTGGCTCTCCGGATGCCAACCCAATCTCCCGCTGTGCCATAGAAAATCGTGTCAGTGAATCCATCATCAGCAACACATCTTTCCCCTGATCTCTAAAGTATTCAGCAATAGCTGTTGCTGTTTTTGCAGCTTTATTTCTTATCAATGCAGGTTTATCGGATGTCGCAACAATAACCACGGAGCGTTTCATGCCTTCTTCACCAAGATCGCGTTCCACAAACTCTCTTACTTCTCTTCCACGCTCGCCAATCAATGCAATCACGTTGATATCCGCTTTTGTATTTCTCGCAAACATACCAAGTAATGTACTTTTTCCAACACCGGATCCGGCGAAAATACCGATTCTCTGTCCTTTTCCTACTGTAATCAGACCGTCTACTGCTTTCACACCCAAAGGTAGTACTTCATCAATAATTTTTCTTGCCATCGGATCTGGTGGCAATGCTTCAACCGGATAATCATACGGAAGTAATAATTCTTCCACATCGGTTGGCCGTCCTATTCCATCTAATGTATGACCTAACAGTTCTTCTCCAACTTTCACAGTCAGAGGATGTCCTGTATTTTCTACAATACATCCAACACCAATTCCTTCTACGCTTTCAAACGGCATCAGGAGTAAATGTTTATCACGGAACCCGACCACTTCAGCCATCGTTGAAATATTTTGTTCCCGATCGATAATGATACGGCACAGATCATTCAGTTTTGCATTTGGTCCTACAGATTCAATTGTAAGACCGACAATCTTTGTCACCTTGCCTAAACGGTTAAAATACGTCTTATCGGCAAGCTGAAGATATTTATCAAATGTACCCATTCTGCCGCCTCACCTCTATGAGCATAATGCTTTGATATCCTTCATCAGATTATCAAGCTGTACGTCTACACCACAGTCAAATATTCCTGCGTCAGTCTCTATGGTGCACGCATTTTCATTCAGTGTATAATCAGGAACAATTTCAAGTTCTATGTCATGTCCGACATAATCTAATATTTCATCTTTATGCTTTTCTAAAAATGACACATTGTCTCCTGCAACCTTAATCCGGAAATGCTTTTCATCTTCGATATTTGCGATAGCATTATCGATCAGATGAAGCAGGATTTCTTTCTTATCATCAAACTGGATATGAAAAACCTTATTAAAAACATTTAATATCACATCTACCAGTTCTTTTTCCATGTTTTTTTGTTTTTCCTGATAAGAATTCTGCAACTGTATTTTTTTCTGCTGTTGTTCCTGTTCTAACTGCTGTTTTTTCTGGTTATACTCCTGTTCTAATGTATTCTGTCCTTCCAGATAACCCTGTTTTTTTGCTTCATCACGGATAGCTTCCGCTTCCTGTCTTGCATCATCAATCAGCACATCTGCCTGTGCTCTTGCCTGCGAAAGTATCTGCTCCGCTTTTTCATTCACAGCAATCATATCCTGTTCCGGTTCTTCTACAGGGATTACATTCTCTGTTTTGTCAGTAATAATCCCCTCCGCAAATCCATCCGGTCCTACAGGCCGGTCTTGTTTTACCATCTGTTGTTTCAGGAACTCCTGTATATGATCATTTGAATCGATCACCCTTGTATTCTGACTCTCTGTATGCACGAACCACGGTTTGTAAAGATTAGACAACGATCTCGTCACCTCCGCCTCTGGAGATTACAATCTCTCCAGAATCCTCTAATTTACGAATGACACTGACAACTTTCTGCTGAGCCTCCTCAACATCTTTCATACGGACAGGTCCCATAAACTCCATATCCTCTTTGATCATCGCAGCCAGTCGTTTTGAAAGATTCTTAAAGATAACGTTCTGTACTTCTTCGTTTGCAGCCTTTAAGGCAACTCCAAGGTCAGCATTATCGACATCACGAAGCACTCTCTGGATTGCACGGTCGTCAAGCAACAGAATATCTTCGAATACGAACATCTTCTTGCGGATCTCGTCTGCCAGTTCTGGTTCTTCGATCTCCAAAGACTCCATAATATGTTTTTCTGTCGTACGATCTACTGTATTTAAGATATTTACGATTGCATCCACACCACCGACAATTGTGTAATCCTGGTTGACAAGGGAAGAAAGTTTCTTTTCCAGCACACGTTCCACCTCTTTGATCACATCCGGAGATGTACGATCCATCATTGCAATACGTTTTGCAACATCTGCCTGTTTTTCCGGCGGAAGTGCTCCAATCACAAGTGCAGCCTGGGCTGATGTCAGATACGACAAGATCATTGCGATTGTCTGTGGATGTTCATCCTGAATAAAGTTCAATAACTGGCTTGGATCTGTTTTTCGAACAAATTCAAATGGACGTACCTGCAGGGACGCTGTAAGTTTTGTGATAACTTCCTTTGCCCTGTCCTCACCAAGAGCCTTATCCAGCAGCTCTTTTGCATATCCAATACCGCCTTCTGCAATATACTGCTGTGCCAAACAGATCTGATAAAATTCATTTAAAACATCTTCCTTAACCTGTGGTGAAACACTTCTGGTGTTCGCGATCTCAAGTGTCAGTTCTTCAATTTCATCTTCTTTTAAATGCTTAAAGATATCTGCAGACCGCTCTGGTCCCAAAGCAATCAAAAGGATTGCTGCCTTTTGTATTCCAGTATAATCTTGTGTGTTCGTTGCCATACCTTATTCCCACTCCTCGTTCAGCCAGTTGCGCAATAATGATGCTGCCGCTTCTGGATTGTCTTCCACAAATTTTTCAATCAGGATACGTGTCTCAGACTTCTCATTATATCCAATATCCTGCATTTCTTCCTGGCTTTCTTTTGTTGACTCAAGCAGGCTTTCAACAGAAAGCTCCGGTTCGATCTCTGCCACTTTCTCTTTTCTGGTACTGCGGAACACCACATAGCCTAAAAGAAGAAGGATCAATACTACAAGTACGATCTGCAAATAATCAGAAGCACTTCTTCCACCGGAAGAATACTGGAAAACCGGTTCTTCCTGTGCAATGATGGTAATCTTGTCTGTTGGGATTCCTGTTGCATTTGAAATCATCGTGATATATTCCGGATCGACAGTAATCGCTGTCGGGTCACTGTTTGCCGCAACATACTCATCAAATGTCATGTTATCGAGTGCTCCGGATGCACGCAATGTATCTTCATCGTAAATGCGGTATTTCGTTGCTACCAGAGAAACGGAAGAGTCTGCATAATTAACAGTTCCGCCATTTGATGACTTTTTCGTTACCTTTTCATTGTTCTGGTAGTTTGTGGTTGTATCTGTAACAGTACTGTGTGTGTAATTGTTATCTTCAATCACATAAGACGTATCATCATTCGAATCTGTTCCAGGTGTTGCAGCTGCACCACCTTCTGATTCTGATTCGTATTCACTCTTACTGCCAACCATACCATTCGTCTGTCCGTCCGGTGCATAATATTCATGCGTTGCTTCTTCTGACGTATCGAAATCCATCACAAGTTCCGGTGCCACTTCCACATGGTCAAACAAAGAAGAACCCACCATAACATCTTTCACTTTACTCTTTACCAGGTTTTCTGCTTTTGATTTTACAGAGAGCTGGCTGTTTGCAGTTCCCACATTGGTATCAGAAGAGTCTCCAGAGAATAAGACATTCGAATTAGAATCTAAAATCTGAATATTATCTGTATTTTTATTTCCAAGCTGTGTTGCTATGTATTTTGCAAGACCTGCTGCCTGATCCTCATCCATATCTCCGTTTAAAGTAAGAATCACTGCTGCATAGGAATCCTGATCTTTTGCAAGAATTGTTCCATCATCATTTGGAATATCGAGTGTTACAGAAGCACTTTCAACATTTGACAGGGTTTCCAACTGTTCAGCAAAATATTTCTGCAGATAAACTTTGTATTTCTTTGTCTTGTCTGCCTCTGTCGAACTGAATCCACCATCAAAAACATTATCAATGGATGCGCCCTGGCTCGGTATATCATTTTTTCCGAGCAGAATCGAAGCAGCCGCCTCATCTTTTGCATCTACATAAAAGATCAGTCCATCCTGAGACATCTGATAAGAAATGCTCTCGCCATCCAGAAGATCCTTCACTGTACCTGCCTCTGCTGTTGTCTGACACTCGTGCAGTGTAACCATATTGGGTTTACTGACAACCGCTGCCAGTATTGCCAGCGCAACAATGATCACTGCGACAATGCTGATCAATAACGCTTTCTGCTTTGTATTAAACTTTTTCCACCATTCTGTAATCTTATTTAATATATTTTGCACCTGTTCCGGCATGTTATCTGACTCCATTCATTAAATTTGCATATTCATGATTTCTTTATATGCATCCAGCATTTTATCCCTTACCGCTGTTGTATACTGAAGTGCTGTAAGTGCTTTCTTTGCCGCAATCTGCATATCATGCGGATTATCTGCCTTTCCAAGGGCAAATTCTATCTGGGCCGCTTCTGCATCATTCTGTAAATCGCTCGTTTCTGACAATACATTCATCGCCGAATCAAGCACCGACTGAAAGCTGTCATCCGAAGTATTTACAAGTCTGTTCTGTTCCGCCACCTTTTCAATATAATCTGATGTGATCCCTGTTAATGAAGTAATATCCATTTACCGTCATTCCTTTCCTTACTTACTGATATTCAGTGCAGCCTGCACCATACTTTTCGTCGCGTCAAATGCTGTTGTATTTGCTTCATATGCTCTTGTTGCATCAATCAGGTTTGTCATTTCAGTTACCGTATTCACATTCGGGTATGTAACATATCCATTTTCGTCTGCATCCGGATGAGACGGATCATAAACCATACGCATCTCTGTCTCATCATCCTCTTTTACAGATGTCACCTTCACGCCATTTCCAACCGCTCTCGCTCTTGCAGTCTCATAATACTGTGAAAAAGGTGTTTCTGTCTTTTCTGCAAATGTAACGATCTTTCTCCGATATGGTGTACCGTCTTCCGTCCTCGTTGTACTTATATTTGCAATATTCTGTGCGATCGTGTCCATACGAAAGCGTTCTGCTGTCATTCCACTTGCGCTGATATCAAATGCCTGAAATAATCCCATATACTTTCCATCCTTTGTTCCATTTTCAATCTTTTATCCGTGGCAGTCAAATGTTCGTAAAAGTATGTATTCTATTACTTTAGAACCGTCTGCATTCTCGAAAAATTATTTGTTATCGCCGTTGTCAAAAGCTGATATCTCAGTGATTCAGAAGCCAGCTCCGCATTTTCTGTGTTTTCATCCACATTATTGCGGTCAAGTCGATAAGAATAATTTGCCGCATCTGTATAAGATGTCGTTGTAAGTTTCCCCAGATCCTGATTCAGTTCCCTCACCTTTTTATCAAGGCTGCTGTATTTTGTCTTGCCAAGTGCTTTCTGCAATACGGACTCAAAGTCAACATCCTGTCTCTTGTATCCAGGTGTGTCTATATTTGCAATATTATTGGTTATCACATTCTCACGCATCCAGCTTGCATCAGCCGCTTTATCAAGTATATTTGTATAGTCAAATACATTTGTTGTAAACATACTGTTGCTCCTTTCATGCACTATTTTCTATATTATTCTATTTTATTATAAAATATCTCAAAAAAAACACAAGAGTTTTTTATTTTTTTTTCGTAGTTTTTTCCCGTATTTTGTATTATTTTATGATTTGGTGTACTACAATTTGTCCTTATCTTTCATATTTCTCTCTTTTTCGACATTTTCCGCGTTTTTGCGCGCATCTTCTTCAGATGAAACACCAGCGTTTCCGCAAAAACATCCCCGAAAATGAAAATTTTTCAAGAAGATTTTTATCTTATCATTCGATTTTTCAAATTTAGGGATATGAAACAGCAGGTTTCATACAACGAATGGCATTCATCTGTATTCTTTCCACTTTCAGGTGTACGACTCAAAAAGGAATCCGCTATGTTTAACAAATAACATAACAAATTCCTTTTTGTTTTAACTATTCTTATGATTCTCTTTCTTTATTTTGTCCAGTTCATCAAACACAACATCATTTAATACTTTGATGTATGTTCCTTTCATTCCCGAAGATCTTGATTCGATCACACCTGCACTTTCAAATTTCCGTAGTGCATTTACGATTACAGATCTTGTAATCCCAACACGGTCTGCAATCTTGCTCGCAACAAGGATCCCTTCCTTGCCATCCATCTCATCAAAAATATGTGTGATTGCCTCTAATTCTGAAAAAGACAATGTACTGATCGCAGATTTTACAATCTGTACTTTTCTTGTCTCTTCTGCATTTTCTTCATTTACAGAACGCATCATTTCAAGTCCGACCACCGTTGTTCCATATTCACTCAGTATAATGTCATCTATATCATACTGACGGTTCTCGCGATATACAAATAATGTTCCCAGTCGTTCTCCCGCAATATCAATCGGTGTGATGATTGCTGTATATTTTTTTACATCATCCACAAATCCAAGTGTTTCAAGATTCACATTTTCTTTTGTGGACAGGATTCCAAGCAAACGTTCATTTAAAAGCGGGTCGATAAAACCTCCTACCTCGTCCACAATCAATTCATTGATCTCTTCCACACCCTGAAGTACTCCTGTTCCAAGTACTTTTCCTTTTTTACTGATGACCAGGATATTTGATTCCAGTATTTCTTTTAATACATCACATATATCATTAAATACCACTTTGGAAGAATTATTATTGTGAAGCAATTTATTGATTTTTCTTGTTTTATCTAACAACTGAACACTCATAATACGTGCCTCCTGACTACATATATGTCTTTCATGATATCTTATATTTTATCACGTTAATTCTGAAAATTCAATATTCTAATATATTTTCCATAAAATTATTTCATTATTCGGAATCTTTTTCAACATTTTTACGATCTGTCACATAACCGCATTGTTCATCTGCACATACAATTTTGTTTCCTTTAATCACCATATAACCGCCACATTTTGGACATTTCTCTGCAACAGGCCTTGACCAGCTCATAAAATCGCATTCCGGATTATCCTCACACCCGAAATATTTTCTGCCTTTTTTCGTTTTGCGGAGTACAACCTCCTTGCCGCATTTCGGACATGTAACCCCGATTTTTTCAAGATAAGGTTTTGTATTCCGGCATTCCGGAAATCCCGGGCACGCAAGGAATTTACCATGCGGCCCATATTTTACTACCATGTTCCTGCCACAGACATCACAGATAACATCTGTCACTTCATCTTCTATTTTTACTTTTTCCAGATCTTTCTGTGCCGCTTTTACCGCCTCATCCAGATCCGGATAGAAATTACGCACCACTGTTTTCCAGTTTACATTGCCTTCCTCAACTCCATCCAGCAGCGATTCCATATTTGCAGTAAAATGTTCATCTACAATACTTGGAAATGATTCTTTCATAATCTGATTTACCACTTCTCCAAGTTCTGTCACATATAAATTTTTCGCTTCCTTGACAATATAACGTCTGCCGAGCAATGTTGTGATGGTAGGAGAATAGGTACTAGGACGTCCAATTCCCAGTTCCTCCAATGTTTTTACCAGAGATGCCTCTGTATAATGTGCCGGCGGCTGTGTAAAATGCTGTTTTTCATCAAACTCTTTTAAATTAAGCACTGTATTCTCATCAATAGAACCTACCAGAACATTATTCTCTGCTTTTTCATCGTCATCACTTGTATACACCGACATAAATCCGTCAAATGCGATTTTCGATGCAGACACTGTAAACCGGTATTCTCCTGCTCCGATCTTTACGTTCGTTGTCTCGTAAACCGCCTGCGCCATTCTGCTTGCCGTAAAACGTTTCCAGATCAACTGGTAAAGGCGGAACTGATCACGCGACAATGACTCTTTTACCATGACCGGAGTACGGTTAATATCAGATGGGCGGATTGCCTCATGTGCATCCTGTATTTTGGCACCATTCTTTTTCGTCGTTTTTTCGCCTGCGATATAGTTTTCACCATAATTTCCGGCAATATATTCCCGCGCCTGTGCATCTGCCTCTTCCGAAATACGAACAGAATCCGTTCTTAAGTAAGTGATAAGACCAACTGTTCCCTGTCCTTTGACATCAACACCTTCGTATAACTGCTGTGCAATCCGCATAGTCTTTGAAATTGGGAAATTAAGTGCCTTAGATGCTTCCTGCTGCAGCGTACTGGTTGTAAATGGCAATGGGGCCTTTTTCACACGTTCTCCTTTTTTTACTTCTAAAACATGAAACTCCTCTTTCTGCATCTCTGCCATGATGCGGTCTGCCTGCTCTTTACTGGAAATCGTAAGTTTTCCGTTCTCATCTCCATAAAATTTTGCGAGCAGTGTCTTTCTCTCTCCTTTTACAGATAATTCTGCATCCAGTGTCCAGTATTCTTCCGGGATAAATGCGTTAATTTCATCCTCACGGTCACAGATAATGCGAAGTGCAACAGACTGGACACGCCCGGCGCTAAGTCCTCTTTTTACTTTTGCCCACAGTAACGGACTGATCTCATATCCTACCAGACGATCCAGGATTCTTCTGGTCTGCTGTGCATCCACAAGATTCATATCAATCTTACGGGGTTCTTTTAAGGATGCTTTCACTGCATTCTGTGTAATCTCATTAAAAGTGATTCTCTGTGCATTTTTATCGTCTAATTTCAGTGCCTGGCTCAGATGCCATGAAATCGCCTCTCCCTCGCGGTCGGGGTCAGTTGCAAGATAAACTTTATCTGCTTTTTTTGCTTCCTTGCGCAGCTTTGCTAAAATATCTCCCTTTCCGCGAATCGTAATATATTTTGGTTCAAAATCATTCTCTATATCAATTCCCATCTGGCTTTTCGGCAGATCTCTCACATGTCCGTTTGATGCTACTACCTCATAATTTTTTCCCAGAAATTTTTTTATTGTCTTTACCTTTGCGGGCGACTCCACAATAACAAGATACTTTGCCATGCATCCATCTCCTTTTATTTCTGACAATAGACCAGTCCGCCATGCGCACAATCCCTATTGCGTCTGACAACAATCCGGTTCTTCTTATACGGATTGTCATATCTAACAATTTCTTTTAGATTTTTCTGATATAATAATTTTTAACCGTCTCGGTAATAAAACCTTTTTGCAGAAGTCTGGCAAGAATGTCCATCATTTCCGGCACTGATATACCAGTCTTCTTTAAAAGCTCCCCGACGTTTTTCGGTCGTAAACTTAGACAACTATACACCAGTCGCTCATCTTTTTCAAGTAATAAATTTTTCAAATTATCTTCTCCGGTATTTATCTCCCCCTGTAATTCGAGTTCTTTTAAAAATTCATCTACGTCAGAAATGATCCCGGCACCCTGTCTTATCAGATTGTTACACCCCTCACTCAAAGCATCATACATACGCCCCGGCACCGCATAAATATCCTTTCCCTGTTCTAACGCATAATCCGCTGTAATAAGCGATCCGCTTTTTATTTTTGCCTCAACGATCACTACCACATCAGCAAGACCTGCAATGATCCTGTTTCTTGCCGGGAAAAGTGGCGCAGACGGATTTGTACCCGGTGGATATTCTGAAATGATCGCACCGTTTTTTTCAAGTATCTCCTGATATATTCTGCTGTTTGACTTCGGATAACAGATATCTACCCCGCAGCCTAACACTGCGCATGTATATCCGTTTTTACGCAGTGCACCTGTATGTCCACTGCCATCAACCCCTGATGCCATGCCGCTTACAACCCACGCGCTCGATGCAGCAAGCCTTCCTGCGATCTTCTCTGCCACTGAGCTGCCATAAGCGGAACAGCGGCGTGCCCCCACGATCGCCACTGTCTTATTATTCCACTCCTGTGGCATAGTTCCTTTTACATACAGACTGTACGGTGCATCCGGAATCGCGGCAAGACGTTGCGGAAATAGCTGTTCTTCTCTGGACAAAAAGAAAATTCCTCTTTCCGCCATGCTTTCGTACTCTGTATCATAATCTCTTTTTTTACTCTCCATAATCCCTGCAGCATGCTTTTCTTCCACCCCTGGTATCAGAAGAAGCTGTTTTTCTGTCAGTCCATAAATTTCCCGCGCACTTCCCGCTGCACCGATCAGTCTGTTTCTGGTGCGTATTCCAATTCCCGGTATATTAGAAAGCCAGTATGCATAATTGATCAATCCATCCCCTCCCAGAATTTTTTATCAATATTTCTGTAGCAAAGCGCCTCGTTTAAATGGCTCATTTTTATCTGTTCGCTTTCATCCATATCCGCCAGTGTACGCGCCACACGCAGTATCTTATGATAGGTGCGGGCAGTCAGATTTAATTTGTCATACATTTGTTCCATGTAAATTTCCTGTTTTTTGTCAAGTTTACAATATTCAAAAATCTGCGAAGACGGGATATGACTGTTAAAGCAAAAATTTTCTCCCCGATACCGCATTTTTTGTATTTCCTGCGTGCGCACAACACGTGCTCGGATTTCTTCGGATTTTTCACTTTTTCCGGTATTGTAAAGATCCCGAAATCTGACCTGTGGAACTTCCACACAAATGTCGATCCGGTCCAAAAGCGGTCTGCTGACCTTCCGCAGATACCGGTCAATCGCAGCCGATGTACAGGTACATCTTTGCATGTCCGGATAATACCCGCATTTGCAGGGATTCATTGCTGCCACAAGCATAAAATCAGCCGGATATTCATAACTTGCATTCAGCCTTGCTATACAGATTTTTTTCTCCTCCATCGGCTGTCTTAATATCTCTAAAGTTTCCCGCTGAAATTCTGTCAGTTCGTCTAAAAACAGGATTCCTTTATGCGCCAGTGAAATTTCTCCCGGTTTTGGCACCGCACCACCTCCTGCAAGCCCCTGCGGTGTGATCGTGTGATGCGGCGCGCGAAAAGGTCTTTCCTGCATCAGTCCCCTTTTGTGCTCTAAAAGTCCGCAAACACTGTATATCTTAGAAAGTTCCATGCGTTCTTTTGTATTTAACGAAGGTAAAATTCCAGGGATCCGCTCTGCGATCATTGTTTTTCCTGCTCCCGGAGGACCGACAAAAAGCAGGTTATGCATTCCCGAAACAGCCGTTTCGCAGGCACGTTTTACAAGCACCTGACCGCTCACATCCGCAAAGTCCAATATCCTCCCTGTCTGCATTTCTTCTATATTATATGGAGTATCAAAATATTCTCCATTTCCGTTTAAGATATTCACAGCATCCGCAAGATTTTTTACGGCAAATACCTGCATGTCCGATACCAATGCCGCCTCTCCTGCATTTTCCCATGGAACCATACATTTTTTCATTCCTCTTTCTTTTGCCTCCGCCACCATTGGCAAAATTCCATTTACCGGTTGTACTTTTCCATTCAGTCCAACCTCTCCCGCTACAAAATATTCCCTGACCATTTCCTGTCTGATATACCCGAATGCGGTAAGGACTGCCACCGCAACCGGAAGGTCAAACCCGGAACCGGATTTTCTGATATTCGCAGGCGTAAAATTGATCGTAATATGCTTTGGAGGCATGGCAAAGCCGCAGTTTTTCAATGCTGTACGCACTCTCTCTTTGGCTTCCTGCACTTCCGAAGCAAGAAATCCTACCATTTCAAACACAGGCAGACCATCACTCACATCTGCTTCCACAGAAATCGGTACACTCTGGATCCCGTGTATGATTGCCGTTGATACAATACTATACAACGTACTCCTCCTTTTTATTCATTTTTCCTCTGATTTATCTGATGATCACAGCAGAAATGCTGCAACTGATCTGCACCAGCATATGCCAGCCGGTGCATCTGACAACTGAGCAGTCTGTGCTCAGTTTCCTAGACTTTATACAAATCCGAACATAAGGCGGCGACATCCGCCGTCGCCTAAGTATAACACATTCATAGTAGCAAGTACAACCTTATTCGCAAAAACTTTTTTTTAATTTATCCAGCGCCTTTTTTTCAATACGCGAAACGTAAGAACGCGAAATTCCAACCGCGGAAGCAATTTCCCTCTGCGTCATCGCCTTATTTCCAAATAATCCGTACCGGTGTACAATAATATACAGTTCCCGTTCCTGCAGCACTTTTGGAACCAGTCCAAGCAGCTTTTCAATCTGTCTTGTACGTTCCATCATCTCCACAACATCCGGCTCCTCACTCTCTACAATATCAAGCAGATGGATCTGGTTTCCCTCTTTATCCATACCGATCGGTTCATATAATGATACTTCACGCGACACTTTCTTTTTTGCACGAAAATACATCAGAAGTTCATTATCGATACACCTGGCTGCATAAGTTGCCAGCCTGCTCCCGTAATCTTCCTTGTAGGTTACGATCGCTTTCATCAGCCCTATCGTTCCGATCGAGATCAGATCTTCCATATCTTCTTCCGAATTCTGATATTTTTTTGCCACATGTGCAACCAGCCGCATGTTATGAAGTGTCAGTTCATTTCTTGCTTCAAGGCTACCTTTTTTTAATTTTTTCAGGCATTCGTTTTCCTGCTCTGGTGTAAGTGGGGATAAGAATGTTTTCAAAACGCACCTTAAAAGCTTTATTAATACATTCTATGTTTTGACCAGGGTGTGCGTGCTTTTCCCCATTTATTTTTCCTAAGTTTTATTATATAATGTCCGTATGATTCGACAATTCACATACCGGATAGAACCGGAATACGACTCCTTTACCATTCGGGAATACCTTTCATTAAAAGGCTATCCCAATGCAGTATTTGTACAACTGAAAAAGACACCCGAAAGTGTTCTGCTTAATGGCGTATGGGCTTATATGCGCACAAAGTTATCCGCCGGAGATGAACTTTTTATCCGCTTGGAAGAAAGCACTTCCTCCGCGCACATTTTACCGGTCTCCATGCCGCTTTCGATCTATTATGAGGACGAGGATATCCTCGCCGTAAACAAGCCGGCTCAAATGCCCGTTCACCCTTCTCTGAATCATTACGATCATACGCTTGCAAATGCCGTATGCGGCTATTACAATGACCAGGAGATTCCATATACTTTCCGCTGCGTCAACCGCCTTGACCGTGACACGACCGGACTCACTCTGATCGCAAAGCACATGTTAAGTTCCGCTATTTTAAGTACCGCGGCAGCCAGACGTGAAATATCGAGAGAATACATTGCCATTGCCTCCGGAAAAACACCCGAATCCGGAACGATTGATGCTCCGATCGGACGTGTTGCCGGATCGACAATCGAACGGCAGATTGACTTTGAAAACGGAGAACGCGCCATCACGCATTACAGACGTCTTGCTTATCATGACGGATTGTCCCTGTTATCGCTGCATTTAGAGACCGGACGTACCCATCAGATCCGTGTTCACTTAAAATCAATTGGACATCCGCTGATCGGGGATTTTCTTTACAATCCGACGGACACAACAATAAAGCGGCAGGCACTTCACTCCTACCGCTTAACGTTTTCGCATCCCATCACAGGAGAATCTTTTGTTCTCACTGCTCCTCTTCCAGATGATATGCACTGCCTTTTTCCAGATTTTTCCTGAGATTTATGAGGTATTCTTTTTCATAGGGAACTTTTCCCTTTAATACCTCATATTTGAGGAAATGATTCACTTCATCTTCCCCTTTTACCGCCAGCATCACCAGTAATAATTCCAACATGGCTTTTGTGTCTTCATTTAAAATATAATATTTTCTGCCCTTCAGATAATACTGGAGCGGACTGTCCAGTTTGAATTTATCACGTTGATAATTCTTTGATGCAGAAACGCGGTCCACATACATCTCCGCTACATACTTAATCGGCATCTTCATGCCACAGATCCCGCGATGTGTTTTTTGTCCATCTCTTCCATCACCGACTCCATAATCAATCCAGTACTCCATATGATGTTTATTTCGTCCTTTATGGTGAAGCCATGCCGCAGAATACCCTTTATCTTCACGTTCTGCGTTATTCGGACTCATTGTCCCCTGATAATATTTGCATCCCACCAGAAATTCTGTCGGTGTATACTTCGACATGTCATGCAGCAGTCCCTGCTTATAAAGTCCGATCTTAAAACAGCCTGCCCGGACCAGATTTTTGTGATGCAGGATCGTGCATAAATGTTTCCATGCCTTTATCATGTTCTTTTACCCTCTTTACTACTTTTATATTCCAATTACAATATTGATCGACTGACCCTCGATTGCTAAAAGATGCTGATCCTCGAGGATTTCTTTTTCCGGCAGGAACGAATTTTCCGCTGCCGTAGTCATCAAAAGATACCATTTCTTGTTCTGCGGGAGTTTAGGCAGCGCAAGATGCGACAGACCGCTATGAAAATTATAGCCGATATAGATATAATCATCCGGTGTCTGATCTGTCTTCTTTTCATATTCGCCGCAATACAGAATCCCCGCCGCCTGTCTGTCAGCCGGTATCGAAGAGATCCATGCGCTCTCCCCATGATAGGAAAGATCCGGGAAACCTTTCCTGCCGTAATCATTTAATTCCATCGGATGTTCTGATGCGATGATCGGATGCTCCCTGCGGAAATCTGCCAGATTTTTTATAAATTCAGCCAGCCATGTTTCCTTCTTTTGTTTCTTCCAGTTCAGCCAGCCGGTCTTATTGTCCTGACAGTAGGCATTGTTATTACCCTGCTGTGAGTTTAAGAACTCATCGCCCCCTAAAACCAATGGAACACCCTGTGCCAGAAACTCCATTGCCAACGCATTTCTAACCTGTTTTTTCCGCAGATTATCAATGTATCTTTTTCTGGTATTTCCCTCCACGCCACAGTTACTGCTGTAATTGAAACTGTTTCCATCACAGTTATCTTCCCCGTTCTCCAGATTGTGTTTTTCACAGTAGGAAAACAGATCCCACAATGTAAATCCATTATTATTAGTAATGTAATTGACAAACCCTTCCACGCTGTTTTGCTTTCTCTGCTGGCAGAAAAACTCGTTAAGGTTTCCTTCCATATGGTTCAGCATTTTTCTCGCCGGGTACAGGTATTCATCACTGTATACATATAAATGATGATATTTTTTTGCATTTTCCAAAAGGATCGGATCAAAATGTGTATAAAACAGCTTTGTCCGGCTGAGCAGAAGGTCCTGTGCCGCCGCCGTAACAGGCAGTGAATCCCCCTGAAGATGAAATCCATCCACATGATACTCACGAACCCAGAACCGAAGTGCATCTATAATCACATTCTGGTTCATCCCCGGCGCAAAATAAAATTCCATCACACATTCCATGCCGTTCTCATGCAGTGTATGTACCAGTTCCCGAAACTCAGACGCTGCATCTGCACTGCTGCTGTAGGATGCCTTCGGTGCAAAATAATTGCCGGGAACATACCCCCAGTAATTAATCTTTTCCACCGGCTGTACACTTTCCGGTTTGATCAGATCTTCTCCGTGACTTTCCCACTTAAGGTAATCCGGCAGTACCGTTTTCTTTGGGATCACCTGTTCCTCAAACTCGTAGGCAGGCATCAGCTCTATGGTCGTAATGCCAAGTTTTTTCAGATATGGGATTTTATCTGTAATCGCTCGGAATGTCCCCCGTTCTTTTCTCGGACAGGATGTATCCTCCATGGAAAATCCCCGCACATGCAGTTTATACATAACCATCTGCTGCCGTTTAATCTCCGGCTGTCTGTCGTTTTCCCAGTCAAATGCCTGCGGATATGCACCGCCACAGATAAAATAATCCTTCTCACTGCGGGTTTTGTCATTCCATTTTTCCCTGCCGATAATACGGGTTGCATAGGTATCCGTAATGATTTTTCCGTTTATCTCATAATTGTATCTTAAATTTTTCCATAACTTACCGGTTACGGCCACAGAACGCACGGATCCCCGGCAATATTCCTCCGGTACTAAAATTTTGCAGACAGGTTCTGCTTTTTTCCCATAAAAAAGAATGCTGCAGTTCTCTTCTTTTTCCCCTTCGAACGTAAAAATCACTGCATCATCCTTTTTCTGTACTCCTAACTTTTCGTAATTGCCTTCTCTGATCGTGTAATCCATGCTGTCTGCCACCTTTTCTATCGTACCCCAGTATCTTTTTCTAATAAAAATAGTATACCTTTTTTTTCACATTTTGTATAGAAAAATATGTTCAATCACATCCGATTATGTTATGATGTCATTGTCTTTATTAGGACCACTATAAAAAAGAGAGGTATCGGCATGAGCGATTTCAACCAGAACAATGACGATGAAGATATCGTTGTAACCCTTGATCTTGACGACGGAAGTCAGGTAGAATGTGAGATTCTTACCATTTTTACTGTTGGCGAACGTGATTACATTGCACTTCTCCCACTCGATGAAAATGGCGAGGAAAACGAGGAAGGCGAAGTATTTATTTATCGTTATTCTGAAGACAGCGAAGGCAATCCTTCCCTTGATAACATTGAGGACGATGAAGAATACGAAGCTGTATCCGACCGTTTTGACGAACTTTTAGACGAGGCAGCCTTCGAGGAGATGGATGATTAATCCTTCTTCTTTTCCGGTGGCTGCGCTTCTTTGATAAAACGGGAAATTTCTGCATCTTTATGGTTCAGTTGTTTGACTGAAAAAAGATGCAGATTTTTTTTTGCTCTCGTCATTCCTACATAAAACATCCTTCGCTCTTCTTCCACTTCCGGTTCCAGCACTGCTTTTTTGTATGGCATGACACCCTCATTGACGTCAATGATATAGACATTTTCATATTCCAGACCTTTTGCACTATGTAATGTTGCTAACGCAACACTGTTCGGGTTCTGATTCTGCACGCGGTAAAATTCCTGCAGCTCTTTTGTGTAATTTTCAATGTGGTCAAACCACGCATCATAAGTCTTATATTCCCTCGCTGCATCCAGGAGCTCATCCAAAACATCAAACAGATCATCCGCTTTGATACGTCTGTAATCCGCATATTCTGTACAAAACTCATCATATCCGATTGCCTTCCGGATGTAATTGATCGCCGCATACGGACTTAATCTCTCTAACATACGGATATCGCCCTCTAATTTTTCGATGCGCTTTGCCACCCACGGCTGTTCCTCATAGTACCACTCCCACACATCAAATGCCACGGTCTCCTCGTCTAGCGATTCCCGGCTGATATAGCGTTTCGGACGGTTCATGATCTGCAGGAAATCCCTGCGTTCCCTGCTTCCCATCGCAATCCTTATGTATGCAAAAATATCTTTTGCGATCCAGTGCTCGTATAAGTTCGGCACGGTATCTCTCGTTCGGAATGGAATATTATACTCCATCAGCTGTTCCATCAGAAGTCGCGGCTGTGTATTGGTGCGGAAAAGCACTGCAAATTCTTCATATTTTGCGCCTTTCTCCACCGCCTCCTGAATATCCCAGATGATTCTTGCATTTTCTTTGCGCTGGCTTTCAAACAACTGCCATTCAACCGGGATATCCCCCTGATCCGCCGCCTCTATTTTTTTCTGAAAGCGTTCCTTATTGTGGCCGATGAGATATCCGGCACTTGTCACAATGTTTTTTACGGAACGGTAATTCACATCTAAAAGAACCGTCTCCGCCTCCGGGTAATCATCTTTAAAGTGTAACATGATCTCCGGCTTCGCGCCCCGGAAACGGTAGATTGACTGGTCATCATCCCCCACGATAAACAGATTTTTCCTCTCACCCGCTAACATTTTTATAATGTCATACTGGATCCGGTTGATGTCCTGAAACTCATCGATCAAAATATAGCGGTATTTATTCTGCCATGCGGCAAGGATATCGGCACGCTGTTCAAAAAGTTCCTTCGTGTATACTAACATGTCATCAAAATCAATCAGTCTGTTTTTGTACAAAAATTCATGATATTGGCGATAAACCTTTCGGAACACGGTCTCCGCACAGTTTTTCGAATAATAGTTGGCGATTTCTATCCCTGAGTTTTTGACCAGACTGATCTCCCCTAGCAGAGATGTGATAAACTCCGTCTCATCCTCATAGGTCAGATGTTCTTTCGCTATAATCTCGCGCATACACTGATAGCGCTGTTCCTCCCTGGCAATATTATCCGCGCTGTAATTATATGCATGTTTTAAAATAGCAAAATATACTGCATGAAACGTGCCAAATGTCACCGGACATGACCGGTTCATTTTCCGCTGAAATCTTCGCTTCATCTCCGTTGCCGCAGCTTTTGTAAACGTAATGACAAGGATCTGTGCCGGATCTATCCCACACACTTCGATCAGATATTTTGTACGTTCTGTGATTACAAGGGTTTTTCCGGAACCCGGTCCGGCAAGAACGAGCATCGGTCCGTTTTTGTGATGGATTGCCCGTGTCTGTGATGCGTTAAAGCTCATAGATTACCTCAATTCATAGATTTGAAACGGCAGGGAAATTGAAAATCTCCCTGCCTGATAAAAAACTCTTACTGCTCTAATAATTCAATACCTTTTTTGATGCGGGCAATAGACTCTTCTTTTCCAAGTACCTCCATCAGCTCTGTCGCTCCGCCCGGTGTCATCTGTTTGCCGGAAACAGCCGTACGGATCGGCCACATAACATAACCGTTCTTCACGCCGGTCTCTTCCACATATTTTAACAATGTGGCATATAATGCATCATTGCTGTAATCTTCCTGTGCCTCTAACAGAGGAAGTACATCTTTTAATACTTTTAAGGAAGTTTCCGCATTTGTCTTCATCTTCTTGTGTGTGTACATTGCCACATCATATTCCGGAAGTGCCTCAAAGAAATCAATATGCTCTTTGATATCCGGGAATACTTCGATTCTGGTTTTTACCATTGCTGCAATCTTCTTTAAATCAAGATCCTTTGTGATCACCTCGCGGATATATGGCTCTGCTTTTTCATAGAAACTGTCAAAATCCATAGCTTTGATGTATTCGCCATTCATCCATTTTAACTTTGTGTAATCAAAAACTGCCGGTGATTTGCTGATTCTGTGGTAATCAAATTCTTTGATCAGCTCATCTAAGGTAAAAATTTCTCTGTTATCTTCCGGACTCCAGCCAAGCAGTGAGATATAGTTTACAACTGCTTCACTTAAAAATCCCTGCTCTAACAGATCTTCAAAAGAAGAATGTCCGCTTCTCTTAGAAAGTTTCTTGTGGTTTTCATCCGTGATCAGCGGCAGATGGATGTAAACCGGTGATTCCCAGCCAAATGCATCATACAGACGCTGGTATTTCGGCGAAGAGGAAAGATACTCATTTCCACGTACCACATGTGTGATGTTCATGGTATGATCGTCAACCACGTTTGCAAAATTATAGGTCGGATATCCATCGGATTTGATCAGGATCATATCATCAAGTTCTGCATTATCCACCGTGATATCTCCGTATAACTCATCATGGAAGGTCGTTGTTCCCTCGTTCGGGATGTTCTGACGGATGACAAACGGTTTGCCAGCAGCAAGATTTGCCTCCACTTCTTCTTTACTTAAATGCAGACAGTGTTTGTCATACATCATGATCTCTTTACCGTCCACTTCTGTTTTTAAGGACTCTAAACGCTCCTTGTCGCAGAAGCAGTAGTATGCTTCGCCTTTTTCTACTAATTCTTTGGCATATTTCATGTAGATGCCGGTCTTCATACGTTCACTCTGCACATAAGGACCATAACCGCCATCCTTATCCGGTCCCTCATCATGAACCAGACCTGTCTCCTCTAATGTGTGATATATGATATCAACTGCACCTTCCACAAAGCGCTCCTGATCCGTATCTTCGATACGAAGCATAAAATCTCCGCCCGCATGTTTAGCAATTAAAAACTCATATAATGCAGAACGCAGATTTCCCACATGCATTCTTCCTGTAGGACTTGGTGCAAATCTTGTTCTTACTTTGCTCATTGTTTGTTTTCCTCCTGTATTCTCATTTTCCGTTTTATAATCCGGAAAAGATTTTCAAACGCCGTACACGTCATTATATAACAATTTTTTCTGCCTGACAAGCTTACAAATTGAAAACAGAGACAGGATTTTTCTCCTGTCCCTGCGCTGCCCAGCTATTATTTTATTATTAGATACCTTGCCGACATTATATTTTGGTAAATATTGCAGTTTCTTTCTTCAAATCGGTTGCAATCTCAAAGTTCTCATCCATACGGTTCGAGATATTTTCCATATCCGTAACCAGCACCTGCGTGCTGTCTGCTGCATTGCTGACTCCCTTTGCGCCCTCCTCGATGGCATGTGCGATCGTATTGATGGACTTTTGTATTTCAACCATTGTATTCTTCAACGAATCTGTCTTTGATTCAAACTCGTTCATGACATTCTCTATGTAGGTCGCCTTATTTTTATATTCACTTCCGGCCGTTACGAATTCTTCAAACTCTGGAAGAATCGACTCGTTCATATATTGTACCAGTCCATTTGCATTGTCTGCTAAATTATGCACTGCCTGAGTCACAACACTGTTGATCTGCTGGATACGGTTTGCAGCTTCCTGACTGGCAGCTGCAAGCTGACTGATCTCTGTTGCAACAACAGCAAAACCGCGTCCTGCATCCCCTGCTCTGGCTGCTTCAATAGATGCATTTAATGCTAGCAGGTTTGTCTGGCTTGCAATATTCAAAATATCATCCGTCAGGCTATTTACCTGATTTACACTGTTACTGTCCTCAATCGCCCTGTTTAATACCTCAAGAATCTCATTGACTTTCGTGCCGGTAGATTCCATATTAGAACGCGCAGCAGATTCCATGGAATCCGCATGACCTTTCATTTCTTTCGTATAATTATTAATCTCAGTTGTACGCTCCGCAATCTGATTTACCTCTCCCGCAACAGATTCCGTATTGGAATTGATCAAAGCAGCATTATCTGACATCTCCTGCATGGTAGCTGAAAGTTCCTCCGTTAATGCAGACAGATCAGACACACTGCTGTTTGATGTCATAACACTTTCACGGACTTCATTGACTACCGTTTCCATACGTTTTGAATTATGAATGATCGTTTTAAAAATATCCTGTAATTTTCCCATGAAAAGGTTGATGCCACTGCCGACTGCTGCCACTTCCTGATTCTCCATAATGGTTACTCGTCTGGTCAGGTCTCCTTCTCTTCTGTCTATATCATCAATAATCTCATTGATCTCATTCTTCGTTTTAGAAAGTGGTACGATTACCATCTTCAGTACAGAAAATACCGCAAACAGCAAAGATGCCATGCTGACAGCAATCGTAACGAAGCTGACCGTCAAAGAATACTTATATACCTTGGTCAATTGCTGCTTTGCCGTATCTGCATTATTATTTACCACTTCCTGGATTGCTGTAATATTCTGATCTATCTTGTCTGCATACTCTGAAATTGCACCGTTTGCCAAAGCATACGCAGCCTCTTTGTTTCCATTGGCGCTGTATGCCATAAGATTTGCATTTTCATATTTCAAACCTTCATAATTTGACAATATCTCCTCGTAATTTTCGCGGTCTGAATCATCTATGAACTGTTCAAAATCTGACAGATAACCATCAAGTACCGTCTGTTCTGCACGTATGACATCTACAAGAGAGATCATTGAGTCAAGATCTGTTGCTACAATATGTGACAATCCAAGCCGATGAATCTTTTCTGTTTCTATCTGAATTGATCCCAAATCTGCGATACAGACCATATAACCATTCGCAATCTGTGTTGCATTCTCATTAACCTTACGAATATTTTTTACTGCCAGAACACTCGAAATAATAGATATAATTCCAATAACAAACACCGGAATCAATATGATCATTTTCGTGCTGAAACGTCCCTGTTTTTTCATAATGTGATCTGTCTCCTATCCTTTATTTTGCTGCGGATGCTGTTATTCCTTCAACAAGTGTATCCATAATTTCCTGCAGATCCTGACCGGATGGGTTACCAGCTGCCATCGTATCACTAAATGCAGAACATGCATCCCAGTAACTGTTTCCAACCCGCTGCAGTTTACCAAATTCTGATTGTGCAATAACTGCCTGGATTGCCGGCACCTGTTTTACTGCATCCGAAGCTGCTGCATTCGTATTCGAAGGTCCCTGATTCCTCTCTTCAAAACGGATTGTCTGGTTTTCCTCATTTGTAAGCCAGTCTGCAAGTTTTGCTGCCCATTCCGGATATTTGGAATATGCATTCACGCCCATCATTTTATAGCCGGTAAAAGAAGACATCTGTACCTGCTGCCCTGCCACCGTGTAAGTTGGAAGTTTTACGGCTCCGTAATTATCGCCCCATGCTTCCCTGACCGAAACTGCATTCCATACGCCACTGATTCCCGCACTAACCGTACCATTCTGTACTCCTGTAATGAAATCTCCATCCGGCTGGCTGATAAATGCCGGATTGGTTGTGATATTTAAAATGGCCTGTGCCACATCAACGCCTTTAATTGCTCCATCTGTGGCGTTCCAGTTACAGTAATTTGTCACGCCATCATCATTAATACCAAACTCCAGACCCGTATTACCAAAAAATGTATACAGATACCAGCCCGAATTAAGCTCCATGGAAAATGATCTGCCTGCAGCATTCAGTGCCTCTAACATGCCATCCATCGTCTGGACATCTTCATCGGAAAGAACATTTTTATCATAATAGAGGAAGTATCCGTTATCTGCCGTCATTGGATAAGCATATAAGATATCATTAATAGATGCAGCAGAAACCGACTCTTCTAAATTTGCACTCTTTACTTCTTCTGCATTTGGCACCGGATATAATGCACCAGCGGCAACCATTGCAGAAAGCTGATCATCCGCAAACGGGAAAACATCCGCCCCGTTATGAATATCTCCCAAAAGAATATCCTTTGTATCAGAATCAGCATTTTGTTCCAATGTAATCTCAAACTTTGCCTGTCCTGCATATTTCTGTTCAAAACTGTCTATCATCTGGTTTAACATGTCAAAATTGTCTTCTTCTGACCATACTTTAAGTTGTACCACACCATTATCCGCCTCAGCATCTCTTTCTGTCATCTCCGTAGATACTTCTGCTCCCGGCATTACCGATTCCACAGCACCACTATTCTTTACATTTTCTTTATCAGCTGTGAAGCCGCAGCCTCCTAACGTCATACACACAACCGTCGTAAACAGCATACCTGCAACAATTCTTTTATTCATTCTTATTCCCCTTCTCTGTCTTCTGCTGTTTTAATACCAATATCTTTTATTTTATACTCATTTTGATATTTTTCAACATTTTTTGCGCTCTTTTTCGATTTGATAATACGCATTTTTTACCTTTTTATATGATGTCTGCTAAATGAACCAAAATCATCATTTTTACATATCTTATTGTAAACCTGATATTGAAAGGAATAACTTATTATGAGACCTTATCCTATGTCCGGGAACAGCAATCGTTCCTGCGACCGTTTATCTGTTTCACATCCTGCACACCGTGCAGGTCTGGACTTTTGCACAGAATCTGCATCCTGTGCAGATTCTGTTTCCTGTTCAGAAAATATAAGAACCATTTCTGATTATGTACTCGCCATGGCATACGTCCCCTGGCAGCATTTTTCTACTGTTTATGAACCGGATCGTTCACTCAGTGCCGGGACTATTTTTCCAGAACTGGATAAACCATTTTTAGCCGCAAACGGAGGTAGATGCCGATGATGATCAGTCAGATGAATCAGTCCCAACTCCTCCACTGGATCGATATGGTCAGCTTTGCTGTCGTAGAAATCACAGAATATCTCGACACGCATCCTGACGATGAAGAAGCTTTAAAATATTTCAATCACTATGCTGACTTAAGACGCACTGCACTGTGTGCATATGCGCAAAATTATACTCCGCTTACCATCGACACCGCAAATCCTGATAATTACTGGCGTTGGGCATCGGATCCATGGCCATGGGAAGGAGGTGACTGTTAATGTGGAATTATGAAAAACGTTTACAATTCCCAGTCAACATTACAAGACCCAATGCCAAAATCGCACAGATCATCATCAGTCAGTATGGAGGACCAGATGGAGAGGCGGCCGCATCGTTCCGTTATCTGTCACAGAGGTATAGTATGCCATATAATAAAGTAGCGGGACTGTTGACAGATATTGGGACGGAGGAATTAGCCCACCTCGAAATGATTGCCGCCATCGTCCGCCAGCTCACCAAAGGCTTAAGTGCTGAAGAACTTGAGGCCGCCGGTTTCGCTCCTTACTATGTCGATCACACGGCCGGGATCTGGCCGCAGGCAGCCGGCGGTATTCCGTTTAATGCCTGTGAATTCCAGAGCAAAGGCGATGCGATCACGGATCTTTTTGAAGATATGGCTGCGGAGCAGAAAGCCCGCACCACCTACGATAATATTTTACGTCTTGTCAAAGATCCGGAAGTCTGTGAACCGATCCGTTTTCTGCGCCAGCGCGAAATCGTGCATTTCCAGCGTTTCGGTGAAGGCCTCCGCCTGGTTCAGGAAGAACTTGACAGCAAAAACTTTTATATGTGCAACCCGGAATTTGATCTGGGATGTGGCAAATAGACTGCATGTTCTGCAAGCCGGCTTGTTGTCACAAACAACATTTTGCATTCTATTAGCATGAATAAAATACTGCGTACAATATGCCCCTCCGGCATTTGTACGCAGTATCCATATATTTCTCATCATACCACAACTTATTCAAATCAAACATTACACAGGCAGACCTGACACACCGGACAGAAACTTACATCGTTTCCATCAACCGGTCAATTGCATTGATGATCTCATCGATTTGTGGTTTCATGCTTCCAGCCTTTGAAGAAAGTTTTAACGCTTCCTCCCTCTGATTTTTCATTTCTTCGACATTATATTCCATCCGATCCCTTAATTTCTGTCTGCGCAGGATTAGGCCGTGCTTCACCTCAACCATTTCCCTGGGATCAATCAGGGCTGCTGCCTGCGTGATCCAGACCTGTGCATCATATAACTGATACTGGTTCAATGCCCGCACCAGTCTGCCATTAAAGTATTCAAGATCCTCATTTGTGCGTTGATATTTTTCACGTTCACGCACTGCATCCATATAATACTGCCACAGCTGATTTAATTCTGAAGCTCTTCTTACATGATACTTCTCACAGGCATAATCAATGGCATTCGTGATATTGACATATTTAAACTTTACCTTATTAAGTAAAAGAATTGCCTTATTTGCACTTCGTTCCGCTAACTTGATCTCAGAGTCATTGTGCAGCATCTTTAAATAATCGGCACACACCGCCACTGCAGTGACAAAAATAAGTACCATCCATGCATAATATGTATCAACCTTAAATCCAAGCTGTAACGTGATAAGTGTCACTGCCACTGCTGCCACAATTGCAAGAATGATGTATAATAAATTCTTTAAACTTTTCTGCTGGTGCATCAGATATTCACGGTGTAAAAGCCATCTGGATTTTTCCCGTTCAAGATATTTCATATCCTTTTTTATAGTATCCTGATAGATTTCATTCGAGCTAAGGCGTTTGATTGCATCCGGCATGGTTTTTTCTTCCTGCTGAAGCTGCGTAAACTGTGCATCTGTCAGTTTTTTTTCTGAATTAAGGAAAATATTTCTCGCACTGTTTAACTGAACGACATTCTGTGCCACATCCGCAATTTTTTTCTTTTCAGGTTCCGGAAGATCTTCTAATTTCTGGACATCATTCAGATAAGACGTGACTGTTCGGTACTCCGATTTTTCCTCCTCGATTTCCCTTGTGATATCGATCATCTGCTCTAATCGTTCCACAACATACTGCTCCACCTGTTTCGGATCTTTTATGTTATTTTCCGTCAGCACAGTCTGGCTCAGATCATCCATTTTTTCTTCAAAACTGCGTTTTTTCCATCTGTCAAAAAATTTCATTTATACCATACAATCCTTCCTGTACTGTTTTTTCCATTCCTCAAGCTGCGTCTCCCACACATTTTCATCCCCCGGATCCCACTCATCAAGCATTGTCTCAAACTGACATATCGCATCACTTCTACTGCAGCTGCTCAATTCATCTGCAATCTTTTTTGCTTCCTCCGGTGCTATTTTAAAATATTCTCTCCTGCGTTCAAATGCCCGCTCATCATGATTACAGCGGCATGCCATCAGACACTCTTTCAAGGACTCTTTATCACTGCTTTTTTCATATGCCCTTGCATAGCAGTCAGCTGCCTGTTCAAACAAAAACAGCCTCGCATATGCGGTACCAAGATTGTGCCACACTGCGCCAACCATCTGTGGCATTTCAGTTTCACACGATTGCAGAAGTTTTCTGTATTCTGCAATACTGCTGATGTATTTCCGGTTCTCCAGAAAACGGTCAGCTTTGATTTTCCCACATTCAAATGCCGACTTATGTTCCATTTCCTGAAGTGTATTCCGGATCTGCTTTTGTTCCTCTTTCGTACAATAACCACACGCTGACATCAGACAGCCGGTAAATTCAGACAAAACACCTCCGCCAGCCTTGATATTCCTTAGATTCTGTGCAATATCCGGCAAATGCTGTTCATTTTCCACCCAGTCACACAACTCGTCATCCATAAAGTCTGCATCCAATAGACAGGTATTATTTTTAATATAATAGCACAGTTCATCCAGCGAATAAACATTTAACGATACATTTTCAATATAATAGGGCATCGCCGCTAACTGCTGGCTGCATAAGATCAATTCGCCCATTCGTTTCTCCTGCCTCTCCTTTGTCTACTGTACATTTTCCAGTGACATCATATATTCCCATGTTTTGTCAGAACTCTTAAATATCTCCCCAAAGCCAAGGTCTTTGATCCTGATCTTTACTTCCATGTCGGAAACCGGCTGTGCTTTGATGCGAAGACGCGTTGTGCGTGGCGGACGTTCGGGAAGATCTGCAAGCGTGAGTTTCTCAATCTTCGCTTCCTTGCTGTTTGGCAGCTGCAGCCAGAAATCGATCTCGTTTGATCCATCCAGCAATACTTCGCATTCTCCAACAGTCTCGTACCAGTTATCTCCTGCACTGATCAGCGTAAAAAACTCTGTTTTTCCCTGGCTCTGCACTTTCAGGCTTACATTCACTTTCATCTCATTATCGCCCATATAGACAAACTGCCAGCTGTTTTCTTCCGTCATACACTTTCTTGCCGCTGCATAACAGGCACCCTTGGAATAAAGATTTTTCCCCATAAAAACCCTGCGGCCTTTGCACAAAAAAGAAAGGGACTCCTTCATCCATTCACCATCAAAACCGTCTCCTGTCAGGTAAACTGCCGAAACAATATGCCCTCCTGTCACTTCTGATACGATTTTTAAAAAGCTGGCATCTTTATTTGCCCGGTCTATATTCCGCTGTTCCTCACTGATCGTGACAAGCTGCGGCATGGTTCTTTGATCCCGTTCCAATCTCCTGCACCAGACCTCATCTCCCCGGTTGTCAAACAGACACACATCATGCAGCCATAATTCTTTTTGCTGGCTGAATGCGAAATAATAAAAACTCTCTCTCCTGTCAATGAGTGTCAGCCTTCCCTCCGGTATTCCAATTCTTTCTGCTACCTGAAGAAAGAGCTCCGTCACCTCCCGCGACAGCTGTTCAAGCGTGATAACCAAAAAGTCAGGTATCACAGGATTCCCCAGTTTTCCCGCAAGATATACCAGCTTTTTTATGTAGAGTGCTAACAGTTCCTGTGCCTTATAAGTTTCCCCCTCTATGAAAAACTCTTTTCCCGCAAGAGCTGCCTGCAGCAGACCGGATACTGCTTCCTCTCCCTGCAAAAGTGCCAGACGTTTTGCCTCCTCACCGATAAACCACTGACCGATCCCATGTTTTTTGGCAAGTATCAGAGGAATCTGGTATACTTCACTGCCTGCCACTGTGCTGACAGTCTCCGGTTCCTTCATATTCAATTGGAAATAACTGATCACGGCATTGTCATTATCAAGATCAATGCCAAGATAATACGACGTTTTTTCCACTTTTCTCCCTCTTACTTATAAAATATGGAATACCTCATTCGTTACCATCTGCATTCCATAGTATTGTTTCATTTCTCTCTTTTGCATCTCACGTTCTCCCATCGCGTGATGCATCAGCATGTCATTCAACATTTCATACCTTCCATGAGATTCTTCGTCCGGTACATTTCGGCAATTTAAGCAGGCACTTTCCGTTATCTTCTCCTCCGCCTTTTCCTGCTCTGTCATATAATAAAGTACAGACTCGCCAAAAAATAAGACAAATTCCTTGACAAAAACACCATCATAGACCTCATTTAACAGTGACTGCTCGTAATGTTCTCCATCCAGGCTAAAATGAATCATAATTTTTTGTCCCGGATCTGTATGATATTCCACAAACGCTTTGTCATACAAATGATACTTTAAACGTAATTCTTTCTCAAACTCCAGGAAAAATGCAAAGCAGCGGTTCTTAGACGTGTACTCTTCCAACAATTCATCTGCCACCTGATACATCGCATCTGATAAATGCTCTTTCTCTGAGAAATATTTCAGCAGCCCCAGTTTACACGCATCGTTGAGAGGATTTCCTTCCTGATAACGGGCAAAGATCTGTTCAAATACATACTCCGGTACCACCATATTCCTCACCAGCCATGCATCTGCAAAATACGATAAATATGCCATACAGATCAGTTCCCGTCCCCCGCCTTTTACATAACTCTCGTAGATCTCTTCAATATCCGCAATATAATCAGTCGAATACAGCATCTGGCTTAAAATACGTTCCTCAAGATCAAACGTGTCAATATCAAATGCTCCCGCAGCTTTCCAGATCTCCGCCATCGTCTTTGTTGCACCATTATAATATTTACAAAGATAGATAAGGATCACATCATTATAAGTGCCTCTGTAAAATACATGCTCTGCAAACCCAAGAAGGAAATCATCTTCCTCAAACCCTGCTGTATGAATCGCATAACTGCACAGAGAAACGCATGCAGCCGTATCCATGTGCTCATACCCACACTCTTCTGCCATGCGATACGCAGTTTCATACAAATGTTCTTCCGTCAGGTACTGCATCAGCATATGGCGCGCAGCTGCAGATAACAATTTATGATCCAGACCGGTCAGGCAGCCCGCCTCATACTTTCTTTTCCGGTAAAATGATATGATCTGTTCTGCAATTTCCCTTTTATAGCGGTCACTCACCTGCGGTGCTTTTAAAACAGTCCACACACCCGGAAAATCTGAATCATCCACTCCATCCGCAACTTTTTGCTGCATGGAATATAGAATATAGGATAATTCTCCCTGTGCAAGTTCTGTACACTTTTTCACACAATGGTCAATATCCATCAGCGGCTCTTCACAACAACCGATTTCCTCACAGAAACGATTACCATAAATGTCCTCCATGATCAGGCAGTAATCCTTTGTATATACAGTAAAGTATGCAGCCCCGTTCCGGATCACGGATTCCCTGTTATTCACATGATTGCATGCTGGGCTGCATGCATATTCATAAACTTCTATCTTTGCTGCCTGTGGATCCGTACAGATCATCTTGTGCGTAAAAAGAATTTCAGCTGCCCAATGCGCAATATCACTATTTATAATCCCCTGTTCAAACATTTCATCATATATCACGGCCAGATTATCATCGATATGACCAGCCTCCATCTGCTCCATCGCAAACCGTTCCATGATCGGCAGATATTTCTGATATACCTCAGGCTGCACCTTTTTTGCCGCAATAATATTGACAAATAAAACCGCTTTCTGCTGCCAGGACAATCCACTGTCATACTGAAAATACAGCTGAAGCATCTTTGGTACACGTTCTAATTTTCTTCCATCCAGTGATAAAAGATACGCTTCATACAGGCTCGTGATGCGGATCTCACGTTCAATTCCAAGTTCATACCAGTGATGATACTTTGCACCAAAGCACTGGCTGCGGATCAGATATCCTAACACCGCCGTCAGCATTTCATCATCCGGTTTCACCTCATAACACGCCTCTAAAATATGGTATAAAAACGGATGATATTCTTTTTTTTCTGAAATAAGCCCGGCCACCTGTATTGCTATATCCCGTGTCATAATGCCCCATCTTGCAGTCCAGTATAATATGCGAACCTCAAATGATCCAAGTCTCGCCAGTAAATATGGATCCTGCCAGATCAGATAATATGCCTCCAGATAAAAATACGGGCTGTTATCATAACGCATCCAGTCACGAATTGCTTCTAACCTTTCTGCCGGCTTCTGATAATACTCTTCTTTTAAAAATAACAGCACCCAGAACAACATCGAATTATCCGGATGCAGTTTAAAAATCTGTTCCACTTCCGTCGTCAGACGATCCACATAGGACGGCTCCCGCTCCATCAATGTGCACAGATAAAGATAATACCCCCATTCCGGACTTTCATGATCCTCACACGTCCGTTTAAAATCATCTAATATCCAGGATGCCTCCTGTCTCTGGCGGTTGATGATCAGCGTCTGTGCCTTCATCAGTCCATAAATCTTTTCATTCTCACACAAAGCGGAAAGATGATCCAAAATAACCCCGGACTGGTTTGCCCATACTCCGGTCACAATCCGTTTCAGGCGGTATTCCAGATAAAGCTGCATTAATTTTATGCGTGATTTCTGGATATCAAAAAAAACAGGTTCATCCTTCGTTTTATTTTCCTGCTTAGTCGTGGCACACACCGTATAGATCAATGGTTCCTGTCCCGGTATCTCCAGACGGATCTTTCCAAAATTCCTTCCCGCATGCATTTTTTCTGTCACAATATAATATTCCACATCACAGATACTTCCCACAAACATCTCATCGGTGACCCGTGGTTTCTTTAAAACCAGAAATTCTGCACCCGAATGGACTCTGATTTCAAGATATCCATGCTGGTTTCTGTTCACCTGAAAAGTTTCAAGTCTGTTTTCATGCACCTGGTAAAATATGGCACTGCTTTCTTCCAATGAAACCACAGTCCGCTTCTTTTTGTGGATTCCGATCAAAAACTCCTCCACTTTCTGTCCGGATGGTGTTCCTTTCGACAAACCCTCATATAAAAGCATCTCCCTTTTTTCATCCGGATGAAATATGTTTTTAAACTTGCCCGAATAAAACAGATGAAATGCCTCGTCAAAGTCGTTTTCTGATAATCTGGCAAAATCGGATAAATTTTTCACTTTGCCAACCGAGGATTCTGCATACAGTTTTGAAACAGACACAACAAAAGAAAGGTTATATTCACCCTGTTCTACTACGATACAGAACTCTCCTTTTTGAATATCACCTTCGATCAGACCATAACTATGAAATTGGTAACGAATCCTTATTTCTTCCCCTTCAAACTGCGGTGTCAGACATTCCATCCTCGGATTGGAAGAATATACGATTCCACGCATCGGCACATGATTTGTGCTTGTGATCACGAAATCCCCCGAAATATCATTACCTTCCATTGCTGTGATGTCAATCTTATCCACAGAAATTGAAAGAGACGGCTTTAAGTGTTCGAATTTTCCCCTTGCCAGTTGTTGTATCCGTCTTCGCAAATCGACACCTGCTTTTTCTCTCTTAATTGCTTGCTTTTTCAATGACAATCATTATAATAGATTATAAACCAATTTGGAGGAGTTCGCAATGATAAAACACAAAGACCATTTTCACGGAAGTGATTTAGAAAAAATAGAACAGATTTACGGCATCAAAAAAGAAGAGATCGTCAGTTTTTCCGCAAATGTCAATCCGCTTGGCGTATCACCGCTTCTTCGGACCGCTCTCTCCGAGCAGATCGATGTGATCACGACATACCCTGACAGGGAATATACATCCCTGCGCAAATGCATTGCAGAATACTGCGGCACCGAATACGAAAACGTCATCGTAGGAAATGGTTCCACGGAACTGATCTCTCTTTTTATACAGATCGAGCACCCGAAAAAAGCGATGGTCATCGGACCTACTTATTCCGAATATGAGAGAGAAATTTCACTCGGCGGAGGCACAACACTCTACTATCCGCTCCGTGAAAAGGACAACTTCCGCTTAGATGTCGACGATTTTATCTCCCATTTAAATGAAAGTATTGACCTGATCGTCATCTGCAACCCGAACAACCCTACTTCATCCTGCATTACCAGAACGGAAATGCGCCATATCTTAGATGCCTGCAAAGAGCATGACATTTACGTTATGGTGGATGAAACTTATGTGGAATTTGCTGATAATATGGCTGAAATCTCAGCCGTGCCGCTGACAAACTATTATAACAACATCGTTATCCTGCGCGGCACCTCAAAGTTTTTTGCAGCACCGGGTCTTCGTCTCGGCTATGCGATCACAGGCAACCGTGACCTGATCAAATCAATCAATACCAGGAAAAATCCGTGGACGATCAACTCCCTTGCTGTCGTTGCCGGAGAGACGATGTTCCGTGACACTGCATATATCAAAGCCACCAAAGATCTGATTTCTTCCGAGCGAGCAAGGATCTACCGGACATTCCAGAAAAGTCCTGATTTTAAAGTGTATGAACCGAGCGGCAATTTCATGCTGGTACGCATTTTAAAAGATGATCTCACTTCACAGGATCTCTTTGACCGCGCAATTCGCGAGAAAATGATGATCCGCGACTGCTCCACCTTTCCATTTTTAGACAACAAGTACATCCGGCTTTGCATCATGAATCCGGAGGACAACGACAGACTGCTTGCATGTCTGTTCCGTTAAGTATTCATTAAGTATTAGCAGGGAAGTTTTGGGACAACCCCAAAGCTTCCTTTTATTCATGATAATAGAATGTTCGCGGAGCGTGCATTTTATTATTTTGGGGCATAAAAAACGGCAGACCATATGATCTGCCGTTTTTTCATGGCCATAGATTCCTGCCGAATCCATACCATTGATTCTTTTATTTTTCCCTGTAATTACATCATTCCCATGCCCGGGTTGCCTGCTGGAACTGCCGGAACATCTTCTTTGATGTTTGCAACAACAGACTCTGTTGTAAGCAGTGTAGATGCAACAGATGTTGCGTTCTGTAATGCTGTTCTTGTAACTTTAACCGGGTCAAGGATACCATTCTCAACCATATCTACATATTCTTCGGTTGCTGCGTTGAATCCGATACCGTCTTTGGACTCTTTTACTTTGTTGATGATAACAGCACCCTCAAGACCTGCGTTTGCAGAAATGTAGTATAACGGAGCTTCGAGAGCTTTTAAGATAACCTTTGCACCGGTCTTCTCATCCCCCTCTAAGGTGTCAGCTAACTCTGCAACAGCTTTGGTTGCATGGATATATGCAGAACCGCCGCCTGCGATGATACCTTCTTCTACTGCTGCTCTTGTTGCATTTAAAGCATCTTCCATACGAAGTTTTGCTTCTTTCATCTCTGTCTCAGTTGCTGCACCGACACGGATGACTGCGACACCGCCTGCTAATTTAGCAAGTCTCTCCTGTAATTTCTCTTTATCGAACTCAGATGTTGTCTCCTCAATCTGTCCACGGATCTGGTTTACTCTGCTTGCGATTGCATCTTTGTCACCGGCACCGTCAACGATTACTGTGTTCTCTTTCTGAACTTTGACAGATTTTGCACGGCCTAACTGATCCATCGTTGTGTCTTTTAATTCCAGACCAAGATCAGAGCTGATTACCTGACCACCTGTTAAGATTGCGATATCTTCAAGCATTGCTTTTCTTCTGTCGCCATAACCAGGTGCCTTGACAGCTACTACGTTGAATGTACCACGCAATTTGTTGACAATCAATGTGGTAAGTGCCTCACCCTCGATGTCCTCAGCGATGATGAGTAATCTTGCGCCGCTCTGTACGATCTGCTCTAACAGAGGAAGAATCTCCTGAATGTTGCTGATCTTCTTATCTGTAATTAAGATGTAAGGATCATCTAATACTGCTTCCATTTTGTCCATATCTGTGCACATGTAAGCAGATACATAACCACGATCAAACTGCATACCTTCTACTAAGTCAAGCTCTGTCTGCATTGTCTTAGATTCCTCGATTGTGATAACACCATCGTTGGAAACTTTTTCCATCGCGTCGGCTACCATGTTACCTACGTTCTCATCTCCTGCAGAGATTGCAGCTACTTTTGCGATCTGGTCTTTTCCGTTTACTTTGGAAGACATTGCAAGGATTGCTTCTACAGCTTTATCTGTTGCTTTCTTCATACCACGGCGAAGGATGATCGGGTTTGCACCTGCTTCAAGGTTCTTCATACCTTCCTGTACCATTGCCTGTGCTAAAACAGTTGCTGTTGTGGTACCATCACCTGCAACATCGTTTGTCTTTGTTGCAACTTCTTTTACAAGCTGTGCACCCATGTTCTCGAATGCATCTTCTAACTCGATCTCTTTTGCGATCGTAACACCATCGTTTGTGATCAGTGGAGCACCGTAGGATTTGTCAAGTACTACGTTTCTTCCTTTCGGTCCTAATGTTACTCTTACGGTATTTGCCAGTTTATCTACACCTGCACCTAATGCTGCTCTTGCTTCTGTGCCATATTTAATTTCCTTTGCCATATCTGTCTACCTCTTTCTGAATTTATTAATGATAAAAATATGTTTTACTCTACAACTGCGAGAATATCATTCTGTTTTACAATGATGTATTCTTCTCCGTCTAATTTTACTTCTGTTCCTGCGTATTTCGAATAAATTACCTTCTGACCTGCTTTTACCTGCATGGTAACTTCTTTTCCATCAACCATTCCGCCAGGACCAACTGCTATAACCTCTGCCTCCTGTGGTTTTTCCTGTGCACTGCTTGTAAGGATGATACCTGATTTTGTAGTCTCCTCTGCCTCACACTGTTTTAATACGACTCTGTCGCTTAATGGAACTAATTTCATGTTGCTTACCTCCTGCTTATGATCATCTGTTTTATTTCTTTTGAGTAGTTATTAGCACTCATTTCTTTTGAGTGCTAACTTATGGTTCATATAATAGATTTTTATATTTGAATCTGCAACCAAATATATTTCTATTTATAATTATTTATTCCAATATTTTCTTATTTTTTCTCTCTTTTTCTCGTTTTTTTATAAGTTCACTCATTTTCTGTGATTTTATACTTTTTTTATTTTTTCAACGGAGACTGTTTTACCGTGCGTTTTACGGTCTGTTTTACCGTCTCCTTCATTGCTTTATTTCCTTCCGTCCAAAGCAGTTTTAAGGCTCTTGAAAACAGTTTCTGCCGCTCCGGTGAAAGTTTACTGGTTTCCTTCATCAGTTCCTGTATTTTCTTCCATTTACTGTGGTAAAAATCATCTACCGTGCGGATCCCGACTTTTTCGATCATATCAAATGCTGTCTCTACGATCTGTGCTCTCTCTTCCTCGTCTAACTGGTAAATCCATGATTTCATCGTTTCATCCAGCAACAGGCTCTGCGCCGCAACCTGATCTACATGTACAAAAGATCTTCCGAGTACCTCCCATGACATGGCATCGTGCTGCTGGATCCCGCTGTTTGAGCTCTTGACAACTTCAAACGACTCCTGATGCTCTAAGAGCATTCCGACAATGGAAGATTCCGGCAGGATCGTGTGCAGCTTTGGCAACATGCGCTGGTACTCTGTGCTTTCCACCATATCGCTCCGGAATCCCGGACCATCATTGCTGTACACATTTAAAATCTGGTTCTGGATCTGCGGATCACATTTTACGGAGGCATACACGGCAAAATTTCCACCCTTTGAATGGCCGCCGACACGCACCCTCTGCTTTTTGTCTGTCACTGCACGGTTCAAATATTCCACTGCCCGGAGCTGTCCCGGCGTTTCTGACAGATAACCCATATTAAAATCTTCCCGCCAGCCCGTGATCGTGTTGTCCGTTCCACGAAATGCCACATACAGGCTGTCATCCGGCAGTTCCACACAGACCGCCGAAAACTGAAACTGTTCCTCATCCCGGATCTCGTTGACATAGCAGCGTAGTTTTACATTCGAAAAACGTTTTGTTTCTGCCATTTTCTCCATAACAAACGGAGCCGATTTCGTCATGGATACCCGCGCTAAGATTTCGTCTTTATCATTCTTTTCCCAAAATTGTCCGGATGCCTCCTTAAGCGGTACTGCCGGCGCATTTTCCTCTGCAGTAACGATCCCCTCAAAATCAACATATGCAAGCTGCGCTAAAATCAGATTATCAACTTCATTAATTTCATCTGCCTCAAACGATAAATCACCACGCCAGTCCATATAATCCATGATATTTGCCATTGTTTTCCCCCTGTCTTTTATTTAAATCAGCCCATAATGTTTCAGTCCGTTCCAGATCCCATCTTTATGGATATCTGTGGTAACAAATTCTGCCGCATTCTTTGCCACATCCGTACCATTTCCCATGGCAATCCCATGTGCCACAAATTCAAGCATTTCCACATCATTAGCGCTATCCCCGAATGCATAGGTATCTTCTTTTGCGATCCCAAGTGACTCACAGAGGCGCTCAATGCCGCTTGCCTTTGAATGCCCCGCCTGCCCGATCTCTAATATTCCATCCGGCTCATGGACGATCATATCAAACTCTGTTCCCAGTTCTTTTCTGACAAGTTCTACATCTGCATTTCCAAGTTCCGCACTCAGCTTATTTACCTCATATTGTGCAGTTCCGGTAATACTTTTTAAGTTTTCCCCAAGCTCATTTCTCAGATAAATGACATATGGATCGTCGACAAAATCTTTTTCATCCACATAAATATAGTTCGGTCCCTCTAAGACCATCGGGATCTGATGTTTCCGCAGCACTGCAAGGATATGCCCGATCTGTTCTTTCGTCAGCAGCAGTTCAAACAGCTTTTCCCCCTCAAACTCGATATGTGTGCCGCACGCTGCCACGATTCCGTCAAATCCAAGTGCAAGTAATTTGGGACTTTTAATATTTGACCGGCTTCTTCCACTGCATAGAAATGCATAATAACCATTTTTTCTGAGCTCTTTTAATGCTTTTTTTGTACTTTCCGGAATATTCATTTTAAAATCCCACAAAGTACCGTCTATATCAAAAAATACTGCTTTTTTCATTGTCGATTATCTTTTTCCTTTCTACTGTGTTGTTTTTTATTCTAACAGAATTCATTCCTTAAGCAAAGTCTTTTCCTGTCTGAAACACGAAACCTGAAATGGACGGCTGCTGTTCAGACACAAAAATGCCGCGCAACTCTATTACAGGTCACGCGGCATAAATATGCACATGATTCTACTCGCGATGCAATGCCCCGCTCATATTATTCGCGATGCAATGCTCCGCTCGTTTTACTCGCGGTGCATGGAGAAGCTTTCCATGTCATAATTCTTTAAGTTGTCATGGATCGTACGGTCGTCTGCCTGTCCGATCAGTGTATCACGGTTCTTCTTGGAAGAAACCTGATCATTGAATGCACTTGGACCACCGACGCATCCGCCTTCACATGCCATACCTTCGATAAAGTCTTCCGGCAGTCTTGCTGCTTTTAACAGAAGTAATGCTTTCTTACACTCTGCCGCACCGTTTGCCTTGCATACAGTTGCTGCGATCTCATCGTTGGACTCTTTTAAACTCTCAAGTACTGCAGCTGTTACACCGCCTGAGTTTGCGAAACGTTTACCAAATGTAGATGCTGTCTGGTCATCATTTGCACATGGCTGTAATTCAACACCTTTTGCTTTCATCATCGCACGGATCTCGCTGTATGTTAATACATAATCTGCATTTCCCTCGATCTTCTGATCTGCCACTTCAGACTTCTTGGCAACACAAGGTCCGATAAATACAGTGATTGCTTCCGGATCTTTTGCTTTGATCAGACGTGAAACTGCACACATCGGAGACACTGTTGTGGACACGCACTCTGCTAATTCCGGATAATGTAAACGCACCATATTTACGAATGCCGGACAGCAGGAAGTAACTTTCTTATTTCCCTCTTTATATGCCTCAGCCCACTCTTCTGCCTCATAAGCTGCCGTCATATCTCCGCCAAGACCTACATCATAGAAATCTGTAAATCCCATCTCTTTCATGGCTTTCTTCCAGCTTGCCATGGTGATATCAACACCAAACTGACCTTCTGTTGCCGGAGCTGCCATTGCATATATATGCTTACCTGCTTTTAAAGCCTCGATAACCGGTACAATAAATGTTTTGGATGCGATTGCTCCAAACGGACAGCTGTGGATACATTTACCGCAGCGGATACATTTTTCTTTGTCGATCACGGAAATGCCATACTCATTGTATGTAATCGCATTAACCGGACAGCTGAATTTACATGGTCTCTTTAAATGTGCGATTGCATTGTAAGGACATGCCTGTGCACATCTTCCACACTCTTTACATTTGGAAGGATCAATATGGGAGCGGTCTCTTCCCGGCTCAATTGCGCCAAATTTACATGCATTGACACATGCTTTTCCAAGACAATTCTGACAGTTTTCTGTTACTGTATAACTGGAAATCGGGCAATCCTCACATGCGGAACTGATAACCTGGATCACGTTTCCATCATCCTCTGCACCCGGTGCCTTGCCCTCTGCTAAACGGACTCTCTGACGGATGATCTCCCTCTCTTTATAAATACAACAGCGAAACTGCGGTGTCGGACCTGGAATGAGTTCTGTTGCGATGTGGTCTCTCTCTTCTTCAAGTCTGCCTTCAAATGCAAGCTTTGCGACTGTGTAGAGTACATCGTGTTTGATTTTAATCACATTTTCATCTGCATACATCGTGTTTTACCTCGCTCATCTTATCTTTGTTAACTTTTTAACCATCTTAGACATTATATATTATCTGTATGGAAATTCAAGTACTTCGCATGTTTTTATTGAGAAACACAGTAAGTTTTTCACCTCTTATTGAGAAAAAGCGCCTTTCATGCTATAATTAAGCTGTTCGTCTGCCTGACGATCATACATTTTACAAAGGACTAAGAAGGTACTGCCTGTACAAAACCGGAGATTTTTATGAATACATTTTCCAAACTTTACGATACAGAATTGCACAATCAGGAGATCAAATCAAATAAACGGACTTTAATGGGGTTTTGCTGGTTTTTCCTGACACTGCTGCTTGTCTGGGTTTTAACCATGATTAATTTCTTTCTGATCAGTAAATTTTTAATCAGTCTTTCACTGGGATTTACGGTACTCTTACTCATTCCTCCTGTCATTATCTATAAAAAGGCCGATCTCTCAAGTCCATGGATCAAATATTTATTTCTGGCATTGATCAGTATCATCTGCTCGATCATTACCGCACTGCTTACCTATCATGCAGTTTTGATTTTCGTTATGCCACTGTTATTTGCGATCCAGTACCGGAAACGTCAGGCGCTCTGGTTTTCCTTTATTTTTAACACGATTACCATGTTTATCAGTTCCTATGTGGGATTTTATTACGGACTGTGTGACCTGAATCTGCTCTTAGAGAGCACCCATACAAGAAACTGGTACCTGCAGACTATGACCGGTTCTTTTCTGCAGATTCCTTTTAATGAAAATCCTATGTTTATCATTGCCGTCTTTGAAGTTTTGCCGCGTACACTGATCCTGCTTATTTTTACGATCATGCTTCAGTATACTATCATCAGCAGTCACAATGATGCCCTCAGGATTGCAGAGCTTACCTATCGCAAGGATATGGATGCCCGCACAAAGCTTTATAATAAGAATAAATACGAAGATATGGCTATAAATTATTATCCATCCGTCGGATGTATTGCCGTTGCATTCTGGGATCTGAACAATTTAAAAATGATCAATGATAACTTTGGACATGCTGTTGGCGATTCCCTGATCCAGACCATGTCAGAGAAATTGCTTGCCGTTTCCAATGAAAGATGCCGTACTTACCGTGTCGGCGGTGATGAATTTCTGCTGATCCTTGATGATCCGGCACCTGGTGAAATAAACCGGATCATACAACAGGTAAAAACGGAACTCTCTTCCGGCACTGGCACTACCGGTCTCCGTATCCTTGCTGCAGTCGGTTCGGCAGAAGGATGTGGAGCCGATATCCGTTCACTTGTAAAAAAAGCAGATGCCGCCATGTATTCAGACAAGGCAAAGAGCAAGGAGGGCAGATCATGATCTATATTCTTACAGCATGTTTAGTTTTGGTATTTCTTTTGTTTTTCACTTCCTATCTGCTATATCGCGGTGTCTTTTATTATCCGCAAAAAAAGCATGTCGACCCGTACCAGATACCGGATGACATGCTCTATGCCCCTTATAAAAATGCTATGCTCCATCTTCTCCATGAAATGGAGCAGACTCCCTATGAAGAAGTTTCTATCCGGTCACAGGATGGTCTGTCTCTGTGCGGCAGACTTTATCTGTTTCGTCCGGATGCACCGCTTATGCTCTTTTTTCATGGATATCATGGAACTTTTCTCTGGGATGGTCTGGGATCTTTTCGCTTCTGCAGGAAAAATCATATCAACCTTCTTGTAGTCGATGAGCGCAGCCACGGGAAAAGTGCCGACCAGATCATTACCTTTGGTATCCGGGAATGCAAGGATGTAAAATGCTGGGCAGATTACGCTGCAAAACGCTTTCCGGAAAAATCCCTGATCTTATCCGGTGTATCTATGGGTTCTGCTTCTGTCATGATGGCATCTGTTCTCTCCCTGCCGTCTTCTGTGAAAACCCTGATCTGCGACTGCGGATACACTGCCCCTGCCGAAATTATCAAAGAAACCATACGGTCTTTTCATCTGCCGGTTTCTTTCTGTTATGCCCTGCTGCACTTTGGCGCACGCATTTTCGGGCACTTCAATCTCAGTGAATCAACCGCATTATCTGCCGTAAAACAGACAAAACTGCCCATTCTCTTTATCCATGGGGATCATGATTCCATCGTTCCACCAAAAATGTGCGACGAACTTTATGATGCCTGTGCATCCAGAAAGAAAAAACTGATCATTACAGGCTCCCAGCACGCTGTCAACGCAATGGCTGATTTTGATTCCTATGAACGGGAGATCATGAATTTTCTCAAAGAATCCGGAATAAAGATTTAAAACCCAAAACCGGCAAACTCTCCAAATAATTCTAACAGCTCAAAGCCGTTTAGCTTCATAAGATTACATTCCTCTCCCGTCAGTTCAGATATCTGGCAGCCTTTTTGCACAGAGATCCTGCCACTCAGACTGTCCGTATCATCCGATTCAAACGTAATTGTTCCGTCCTTTGCTGCAAGGTTTCCGCTAATATTTGTCTGAATCGTTGTCGTTTTCTCCCCCGTCAAAAATGCGATTTTCATATTCTGTGTCCGGAAATCACCTCCCAGGAACAGAACATCTATATTCTGTGCATTTTCATCATCCTCATAATTGACAGAAACAGATGCCAGCTTATTCTGATACAAATATACACTGCATTCCATCTCCCCGGCCGCAGATATTTTATCATAAAATACCATAAAAACTTTTCCCACCGGATCCGCAGATATTTTTGTCCCGTCCCCGTACTTTTTCTTCACAGCCTTCTCCGCTGCATCTAATACATTTTGGGCATTATCCTTGCTGATTGTAAACTGATACCCCGCACAGTTTCTTTTCTGACCATCAATTTTAAATTCTTTTTTTTCTGTTTTCTTTATTTTCAGTTTGTTAAATTCTTTCCGCGCCTCTTTTAATATATCTGTTCCGATCGTTTTCTGCTCATTTCCACCATATAGTTCTTCCAAAATGGTATCGAAACGTTCCAGCTTTTCCGAACCGATCTTTTTCGCAAGATATCCACTTTTTCCACCATTCTTATAATCGTATGTAAATACTTTCGAGCTCAGTGACGGAAGCTGTGTTTTCAGCTCTTTTTCATCCAGTGTCATTACAAATTCCAGATCCGGCAGCTTATCTAAATCTATCGTTCCCTTTAACTGTTTCTGATCGGAAACGGATGCATATTCTGCCTGGATTTTCTGCTCTTTCCATTGTCCGTCCATCGAAACGGTGTAATCCTCATCCTTTGAAACATCTGCGGTTTCCGGCTGATCCTTGATCGTATGATATGCTGCATATAAAATCTTATCACCTTTTCTTAAAAAGAAACCATTCTTTATCCCTGCAAACAGTACGATTGCCAGGATTACAATAATTCCCGCAGACAGCACCCATATTTTCTTTGAAAATTTTTTATGATCATTTTGCTTTTCCATTGTAAGCCTCCATTTAGATCCTGAAATATCAAATTCATTTTTCCCGTTTTCTTTTTATCCGGTTTATTTTATTCTTTTTTTCATGCCTTGTAAACCTGTTTTCAACTATTTTTATTTCCATTTGTGCTGCTTTCTCATACAATGTTTTCATCCGTACAATAAGCCTCTATACAATAAAAACGCCCCGGTATTACATCCAAGTAACACCGGAGCGCTCTCCTGCCTGTCTGTTCTGTTTTCTAATCCAACAGATTCTGCATACTCTTTAAACTGATCAAAAGTGTTGATGTATTATGCAGTAACGCCGATGTGGTCGGCTGTAAAATTCCTGCAACACCACATAATATTAATCCCAAATTGAAACTTACGATAAAGCGGTAATTGCCGCGGATCCGTTTCATCAGGCTGTCCGATAACAGCTTTAATGTTACGATCTGATAAAGATCATCCGAACCAACTGTAATATCAGCGATCTCTCTTGCGATCTCAGCACCATCACTGATCGCAATACCGACATTCGCTGCAGAAAGTGCCGGTGAATCATTGATTCCGTCACCGATCATGATAACTTTTCTTCCGGCCGCCTTTTCTTTCTCAATAAATCCGGCTTTATCCTCCGGCAATACTTCCGAGTAATACTCATCCACGCCAACACGCTTTGCGATTGCTGCTGCGGTACGCTCACTGTCGCCCGTCATCATAACAACTTTCGTGATCCCGGCACGCTTTAATGAATTGACGACTGCCTCTGCTTCCTCACGAAGAGGATCTTCGATACAGATTACGCCTGCTAACTTTCCTTCGATTGCAAGATACAGGTGTGAATATTCTTTCGGGAGAGAATCAAACAATTCCTGTTTTCCTTCCGGGATCGTACAGTTTTCATCTTCAAACACAAAGTGGCTGCTTCCGATGACTGCACGTTTTCCATCGATCGTCGTGGAAATACCATGTGCTACGATATATTCCACTTTGGTATGCATTTCCTCGTGTGCAAGATTTTTCTGCTGTGCAGCATCCACGACTGCTTTTGCCATCGAATGCGGGAAATGCTCTTCTAAACATGCTGCAATACGCAGTAACTCATCCGGTTCTGCACCGTTAAATGATACAACATCCACAACAGTCGGTTTCGCTTTTGTGAGTGTTCCCGTCTTATCAAACACGATCGTGTCTGCATCTGCAACAGCCTCTAAGTATTTTCCACCCTTGACGGTCACATGGTAAAGACTCGCCTCACGGATTGCGGAAAGTACCGAGATCGGCATTGCAAGTTTTAATGCACAGGAAAAATCGACCATCAGTACGGATATCGCTTTATTTACATTTCTGGTCAGCAGATAAGTCAATGCTGTACCGCCTAATGAATACGGTACTAATTTGTCTGCTAAATGCTCTGCTTTTCCTTCCAGTGCCGATTTTAATTTCTCGGACTCCTCAATCATAGTAACGATCTTCTCAAAGCGGCTTGAACCGCCGACTTCTTTGACAAGAACGGTAAGCTCTCCCTCTTCTACCACGGTGCCGGCATAAACAGAATTTTCCACAATTCTTCTGACAGGAACAGATTCTCCGGTTAAGGATGCCTGGTTGACCATTGCCTCACCGTCGCTGACTATGCCGTCAAACGGGATGACATTGCCCATATGTACAACGACCTCATCTCCCGGACGGATCTCAGAAGCTGGTACAAGCACTTCCTGATTCTCGCGTTTTAACCACACTTTTCCTACATTTAAAGACATCGTGCGCGCCAGATCATCTACAGATTTTTTGTGTGTCCACTCCTCTAAGAGTTCGCCGATGCCAAGTAAGAACATGACAGAACCGGCTGTCTCGATATCATTTCTGAAAATGGATACCCCAATCGCAGTTGCATCCAGTACCGGCACTTCAATCTTCCGCCGCCATAAGCACTGTAAACCTTTCCAGAGATATTTCACGGATTTGACGGTCGTGACACATGCCCGGAATGGGTACGGTAAAAACATCCTGCCCGCATAACGACAGACGATCTTTCCGATCAGTTTTTCCTGATATTTTGCATTTAACTCACGGCCGGAATTTTCAATCACTCCTGCCGGAACATCCACTTTTTCATAGGAAAACTGCTGTAATGTGCGGATTATCTCTGCACGGTCTCCGACATAGGAGATCACAGCGTCCCCGGTGCGCTCATATACTTTCGCAAATGTCACATATTTATTGCTATGTAAAAAATAAAGGAGCGTATCTGCCTGCTCATAGCTCATCCGGTACTGAGACACATGGATACGCATACGCCCTTTGATCTCATGTTTGATGACAAACTTCATTTTTCTCACTCCAATCAATAGTAAAGGAAAGCACCAGGGTATTTTTCCCGGTGCTTCCTGTCGCGGTCTTGATATCGCCACATTCTTTATCATGGCGATATCAAGACCGCGAAGCGTGTAATCTATTGTTTTATGCTTCTTCTGCTGCTTCGTTCTCTGCTGTGCTGTCCTCTGCTTCCGCTGCCTCATCTGCGAATGCTGCCGCCTCTGCTGCTGCAGCGCGCTCCTCGTTAATGTTCTTAGCTTCCTCGTAAATGTCACCAGCATTTTCCTGAACAGTTGTAACTGTGTTCATCACGCACTCTTTTGCGCGGAGAACTGCTGCGGTACAGTTTGTGTAAACTTTCTTTGCATCCTTGCTTGAGAGAACTTTGATACCTGCGGTTCCAAATAATACTCCTGCTGCAAAAACACCTGTTTTCTTCCAGTTAATCGCTTTCAAACAATCTAACATCTTATGTACCTCCTGTGGATTTAATTATTTGTATTAGCTGTCATTTTGGGTCAGAATCTGACTATTTTCTACAAAATCAACTGCCCTCTCTATGACATTTTCACGATTATATACCTGATTTTTCCAATTTTCAATAAAAAAACGGGCAAATGATAAAATTTATCATTTGCCCGTTTTTTCATATATTTATGAACTTTTTTCTATTTCGTATTGAGCGTGCGCATGGAGTTTAAGATCGCGATTACAGAAACTCCGACATCCGCGAATACTGCTTCCCACATATTTGCCATACCAAGGGCACCTAATAATAATACCAGAGCTTTGACTGCAAGTGCAAATACAATATTCTGTTTTACGATGCCAAGTGTCTTTCTTGCGATTTTGACCAGTGATGCAATTTTTCGGATATCATCATCCATCAGTACGATGTCCGCTGCCTCGATCGCAGCATCCGAACCCATGCTTCCCATGGCGATTCCGATATCTGCTCTTGTGAGTACCGGTGCATCGTTGATACCATCACCGACGAATGCCAGTCTCTCTTTTTCATTCTGTGCACCCAACAGTTTCTCCACCTGACCGACTTTGTCTGCCGGGAGCAGTTCTGCATGCACTTCATCAATGCCAAGTTCTGCGGCAACGGCATCTGCAGCCGCCTGTCTGTCTCCGGTCAGCATAACTGTCTTTTTCACACCGACCTGTTTCATATCGCGGATCGCATCTTTGCTGCCCTCTTTGACAGTATCGGAAATCACGATACTTCCGGCAAACACGTTGTTGCATGCCACATAGACAACCGTTCCGGCAGTCTTGTTTTCCGTGTAAGCGATATTCTGCGCGTCCATCAGTTTTGCATTGCCAAGGTATACTTCCCTGCCATCAATAAATGTATGGATTCCGTGTCCTGCGATCTCCTCCGTATCTGTGACGCGCTCCATGGAAAGTGTTTTTCCATATGCTTCGCGGATAGAGTTCGCGATCGGATGGTTGGAATAACCCTCACCGTACGCTGCGATCTCCAACAATTCTTCTTTTCCGATTGTGTTGTTTTTGTCCGCGGAAGGCTGTACTTCCGAAACCTTAAATTCACCCTTGGTCAGTGTACCGGTCTTGTCAAACACGATCGTTGTCATCTCGGCAACTGCCTCTAAATAGTTGCTTCCTTTGACCAGAATACCGATCTTAGAGGAAGCACCGATTCCACCGAAGAAACCAAGCGGAACAGAAATGACAAGTGCACACGGGCAGGAAATAACCAAAAAGATACATGCTCTCTGGATCCAGTCTGCCCAGCCACCGCCTAAGATCAACGGAGGTAAAATAGCTAAGATCACTGCACCGATGGTGACAACCGGTGTATAATATTTTGCAAATCTTGTGATAAAGTTTTCTACTTTGGCTTTCTTACTGCTTGCATTTTCTACCAGTTCTAAGATACGGGCTACCGTAGAATCCTCAAATGCTTTTGTTACTTTTACTTTGATCGTACTGCTACCGTTGACACATCCGCTGATGATCTCATCTCCGACTGTTGCCCTGCGCGGTACAGATTCACCGGTCAGCGCTGCGGTGTCGATCATGGAGGTTCCCTCCGTCACGATTCCATCAAGCGGAATGCGCTCGCCCGGTTTTACAACGATGATCGTTCCAACTTCCACATCATCCGGATCAACCTGCGTCAGCACACCATCTTCCTCAATGTTGGCGTATTCCGGACAGATATTCATCATATCGGAAATGGACTGTCTGGATTTGCCGACCGCATAATTCTGGAACAGCTCTCCAACCTGATAAAACAGCATAACGGCAACTGCCTCGGAATATTCTTTCACGCCAAACGCGCCAAAAGTTGCGACCATCATCAGAAAGTTTTCATCAAACACCTGTCCGTGACTGATGTTTCTGACTGCCTTATAGACAATGTCATAACCGATCACCAGATACGGGATCAGATAGATCAGGAATACAAGCCACTGGCTCGGTAACTGCTCTAACACTCCAGTATGCTCTAAAACCATTAACACTACAAACAGCACAAATGCAGTGATAATACGGTACAGCATTTTTTTCTGTTTTGATGTCATATTGATTCCTCTTTTCTTCATTTATTTCATATGTTCATGTATTCATATGTTTTCTTTTTTGTAAGCCCGGTATGCATCTGTTTTCAACCCTGTACTGCCTGATCTCTTTTTTCCTGCAGCATTTTTATTTCGTGCAGATATATGATCACGTGCAGCACTCCTTTGGCATAACCGGGCTTTCCCTGTATGAGACTGACTGTCACATACAACTATGTTTTTGTTTTACCTGATTTTTTTTACATTAAAATCTTGCAGTCCGGCTCAACCTTTGCACAGACTTTTACGACTTCTTTCATGATGTCATCGAATTTGTCATCCACTGCATCTACCATCATTTTCTGTGTCATAAAGCTGACATTTGCATCGTTGACACCCTCGATTTTTTTGATAGCCTCTTCCATTTTTGCTGCGCAGTTTGCACAGTCAAGATCCTCAAGTTTGAATTTCTTTTTCATAATTGAATCCTCCATTTTCTTTTTGATATAAATTTTGTTTTTACTTACTCTTCGATATGTTCTCTTCCCTGATCGATGATCGTTCTTACATGCTCATCTGCCAGTGAATAAATCACGGACTTTCCTTCGCGCCGTCCGGTCACAAGCTTCGCCTGTTTTAAAATCTTAAGCTGATGTGAAATCGCCGACTGGTTCATATTCAGTGACTGTGCCAGATCGCATACACACATCTCCGACTGAAACAGTACGAACAGAATCCGGATTCTTGTGGAATCTCCAAACACTTTGAACAGTTCGGCGAGATCATATAATTCATCTTCGTCAGGCATCTGTTCATTTGCCGCTCTGATCTTATCTTCATGAACTTCATATGCCTCACAGCACGGTACATCGTCTATTGCCAAATCTTACACCTCCAGTCTTTCACATTATCATTTGAACATATTCTTATCTGTTCATATGTTTATGATAGTACTGGTATGTGGATTTGTCAAGAGATTAGAATATAATTTTCATTCTTTGCGTTTTATATTGTTACTGTCCACTCGTACTTCGTTCCAGTAACGGATTTTGCCGATGCTTCGCATTCCAAATCGGCAAAATCTGCTACCACCACTGTATCATACGGCATTTTCAGTTCAGAAAATGCCTGCCTGTAAACAGTAACTTTATATTCTCCGTATCAAAGCCCACGCCCCCATCATCAGATCTGCCGGAACAATCTTTGCTGCTGCCCGGTGCAGGGTACATACGATACCCGGTGTGGATACTGCCAGCCCAAGTTTTGCATCCAGCAGTGCATGACGCGCCACATTTTTCTGTCGGGAAGCAAGCGGAAAACTGTGAATATAAGAACTGTCACTGCTCTTCTTTGCCCGCCCGATGAACTCGGTGTCCTTGATCCAGTAAGGACAGACAGCGGTCACACGGATTCCCGTACCGTAAAGTTCCACGCGCAGCGCCCTGCTGTAACGATATAAAAATGCTTTCGTTGCCGCATAAACACTCAGATATGGAAACGGCTGAAATGCCGCGGTCGAACAGATCTGCAAAACACGCGCACCGCGTTTCATAAAAGGCAGTGTGATCTGTGTCATGGCAACGGCTGCTTTACAATTTAAGTCGATCATGCCATCCACATCCACTCTTTTGATATCCCGCCAGGATCCGATCTTTCCGTACCCCGCCGCATTGATCAAGATGCGTACATCCGGTTTTTCTTTCCAGAGCATCGCCTCTATTTCATGCAGTGTCTCCGCCTTTGTCAGATCCCCGGTAATGATCCTAAGATGTGTCTGAAGTTCTTTTTCCAATGCCGTCAGGCGGTCTTTTCTACGCGCGACCACCCATATTTCATCTAGTTTTTCCTGTTTCCTGATCTGTCTGACAAACTCACTGCCAAGCCCGCTTGACGCCCCTGTTACGATTGCTATTTTCATAGGCACTATTCCTTTCCTGATATCCTGATCATTAAGTATTTTTATAATTTATAATTATAACAAATTTTTTCCTTTCTTACAGTCATTGTGCACTGATACGGCGGGCAAAAAATAAAAATGAGACCACCTGTACAGTAGTCTCATTTTTATATAATAAAGTAATTTTTCTGATTAACCAGAATTTCTTAACCAGAATCTGTTAACCCTTTACACTGCCAAGTGCAACACCCTGTACAATGTGTTTGGATAAGATCAGATATACAATGATAACCGGGAAGATGGAAAATGCGATCATCACATATACCTGCCCCATGTCAAACTTGAGCCAGTCAGCTCCACGTAACTGTGCGATCAGGATAGGAAGTGTCTTTTTCCTGTCATCATGTAAAACCAGCGCCGGTGTGAAATAATTATTCCAGCTGCTTACAAAAGTAAAGATCATCTGCACTGCGATAGCAGGTTTCATCAACGGCATTACGATAGTATTAAATGTATGAAATTCTCCTGATCCATCAATGCGCGCTGCTTCGATCAGTGACAACGGCAATGTACTTTCCATGTACTGTTTCATGTAGAAAAACGTAACCGGAGCGGCAATTGCCGGTACGATCAGAGGAATGAAGGAATCCTCTAATTTCATGCTGGAAACAAGTTTGATAAATCCAAGTGCCGTTACCTGTGTCGGGATCATCATAATCATCAGGATAAACGGATAAATATATTTTTTCAGTTTGAAATCATATGCATGGATCGCATAAGCTGTCATCGTCGAAAAATATACACTGAGTACTGCACTAAGGGAGGAAACGATCAGACTGTTGATCATACCGTTCCACACCGGAAGTGTTCCATTCCTTAAGTTTTTCCAGTTTTCCCAAAGATGGCTGCTCGGAATCAATGTAAAACCTGACTGCAACTCACCGTTTGATCTGGTCGCATTGATAAACAGCACATAAAACCAGAATAAACACAAAACAGAGACAATCGCTAATACAACATATGCAATAAATCTTCTTGCATGAATTCCTACACCTTTTTTTAAATTACGGTTCTCATTCATACTTTTCACCCCTTCCTCTTATCATTGCCGGTTATCTTAAATACTACCAGACTTAAAATACCTGTAATGATAAACAGAACAACTGACAATGCACCAGCCATACCATAGTTCTTGCTGTAGAGATGTTTATTTAAGAACATGATCAGCGTCATGGTAGAACGCATCGGGTCACCGGTTCCATTGGTTAATATCTGTGGCACATCAAATAACTGTAAACCACCGATCAGAGATGTGATAACCACATATACAAGGATTGGGCGTAACAGCGGCAGTGTGATCTGCCAGAATACCTGCGAAGAAGTTGCCCCATCGACCTCTGCTGCCTCAAACAGAGAGGTATCGATACCCATCATGCCTGCCATCAGAAGGATCGTCGTATTACCAAACCACATCAGACAGTTCATCAATGCGATCAGCCCTCTTGCACTTCCTACATTCGATAAAAATTTATACGGTGTATCAACCAATCCAATCTGCATCAGCATTGAGTTGATGGGTCCTCCATCAGAGAACAACGTAAAGAACAACATGGAAAATGCAGATGCCATGATCAGATTCGGCAGATATACAACTGTTTTAAAGAAACGGGTTCCTTTTAATTTAAGACGTACATCGGAGAACCAAGCGCCAAGTACCAGTGATAAAATGATCTGCGGCACGAAACACATGATCCATAATACCATAGTATTTTTTGTATAAACCCAGATATCTCCATCAGAAAAGAGTTTTTGATAGTTTGCAAGTCCGACAAACTTTGGTCCGACCTGTGTCAGTCCTGACATATAGTTTTCAAAGAAACTGTTGTAAATAGTGCTGACTAATGGGATCAGCTGAAAAATAACGTATACTACAATAAATGGAATCAAAAAGATATACCCCCATTTATTGTACCTTACTACCTTTCCACTACTTTTTTTCATGATAATCTGACCTCCTTTTTCAGAGTGTATTATTTTCATCCACAGAGCTCACAGCATCCTTCACCTTTATCCTGTGTAAACATGCTGTCAGCTCTGCGCTTGGCATTTTAACCTGAATAAACCGCACCTGCCTTCCTTATTGCATTCCGGCAGGCGCAGCTTTTCATTCATAACAACAGAATATCCGCAGAGCGTGCTTTCCATTGTTATTTTTAGATCATTCATCTTCTTAATATGTTAATTCCGGATATTTCTCTAAAACTGATTTGTAAAACAAGTCTAATGCCTCTTCTTTCGTTGCACTTCCTTCAAAATAGTTCTTCATTGCATGCTGAAATTCTTCGTTGCATCCCTGATCGTATGAAGAAAGATTACTTAAATCAAGTTTGGATACACCCTCATTATAAATACCAAGTGGATTCTGTCCGCCTAAGATTTTACTTGCGTAAGAGCTGTCTGCCATCTCAACGATTACATCCTGATTGTTTACAAAGTCATCATCTTTCTCGATGATCTCTCTCATAACATCATCATTGGTTGTCATCTGAAGCAAGATATCTTTTACAAGACTCTGGTTATCCGTTCCTGTTGCTGCACAGATCCATGTACCACCCCAGAAAAAGCCCTGTGGTCCTTCGGTTGCACCCCAGCCGCCGTTGTAACCGATACTGCCTTCGGTATCTGCTGCCATTGAGAAGTTTACTAACCATGCAGGTCCAAAGTAGCAGAATACATTTCCTTCCGGATAGAAGCCTTTCTTCCAGTCATCGCTCCACATATCATATGTTCCTGTTTCTCCCGCATCAACAAGCTCTTTGGAATCATCCACCCATTTCATAATGTTGTCATCAATATTGATTTTGCCATCAACAACCCATTTGGAAGAAACGTTGTTGGAATATACACGGTATGTATCATTTACGGAAGATGTGATGGTGTAGCCGGCATCTTTCATCTTCTTTGCTGTATCATTAAATGTATCCCAGTCTTTCACATAATTCTGAACCTCTGCCGGATCATCAGAACCTAATACTGCTTTTGCTGCATCTCTGTTATAGAATAATACGCCAGGACAGCCCTGCCATGAAAGACCTTTTAATACACCATCAGAATTGGTAACAACATCTTTGGTGTACTGATACTGTTTAGAAAGATCTTCATCGGTAATACCAAGGTCTGTCACTGCCATTGTGTAGTCGGTATCAACATATTTCAATGCATAATCAGCTTCTACCAGGAAGATATCAATTTTATCATCTGCTGCTGCATCAGACTGCTTTAATAAGGCTGCATCCAGGTTATTCTGATATGCCATATCATCACTCGGGGTAATGTTCCATTTTACTGTTACATCACCGATCGTACCTGTGGTTGCATCTACCTCTGTATATCCAGGATAATGATCTGTCAGACGACTCTTGAACTCCTCATTCCAGCAGTAGATATTCAATACTTTTCCCTCATCAGAAGTACCTGTCTCTGCGTCTGTACCTGCTGTCTCTGCGTCTGTATCTGCTGTCTCTGTTACCGGCGCAGTGTCTTCTTTTGCTGTGTCATTGGATGTCTCTGCTGTGCTGCTGTTTGCTGTATTTCCTCCACAGCCTGCCAATAAAGCTGTCCCCATTGCTGCCACAAGCATCATACTTACGATTCTTCGTTTCATTTACTTTTCCTCCCTTTTTATAAGCATCTTTGGAACACTTTATCTTTTGTGTTCCTGTCTTGTTTACAAGTGATATATTACCGGATTTCAGCTCTGCATTATATTAAATCACTTGAAAAAATATCAGATTCATGACATAATAATGCGAAAATAAAAAACAGGAGTAATGCTATGGAACTTTCAAAAGAATGGTATCACACAGAATTAGCCAACAGTGAATACGATATGCTGCACCGTTCCCCGACTGTTGAATATTCTTTTTACAATGCTGTCAAAACCGGTGACATGGATTCTGTGATACGAAACTGTAAGGAAGATGCCTTCATCGACTTAAAGGGTACCGGTGTCCTTTCCCGTAATCCGCTTACAAATATTAAATATCATTTTGTTGTCACTACCGCTATGATCACGCGCTATTGTATTGATGGCGGATTAGAGCCGGAGCAGGCTTACCGCCTGAGTGATTTTTATATTTTAAGGATGGATTCGTGTACCACCGTCCGGCAGGTGGCAGATCTGCATCATGAAATGGTAAAAGATTTTACCGGAAAAATGATTTTACAGAAAAAAAGTTCTATACTCTCGAAACCGGTCATGCAATGTGTGGATTACATCTATACACACATCAAAGAACGCATTACCATAACCACTTTAGCTGAATATACCGATCTGTCTGAAAGTTATCTCTCGCGCGTTTTCAAACAGAACCTCGGCATATCCATCAGCGATTATATCCGTGAAAAAAAGATTGAAAAGGCAACTCATCTGCTGCGGTATTCTGACAAACCGATCGTCGACATCGCAAACTATCTTTCTTTCTCCTCACAGAGTCATTTCATTCAGATTTTTGAAAACTATACCGGACTGACGCCCAAAAAATACCGGGATAAATATTATAAATCCATGTGGTAATGCATGTTTTCTAAAAGAAGCAGCATACAAAATCTGTATGCTGCTTCTCTCACCCTATCAGTCATTTTTACATGTTACTCTTGAAAAAACACATCAATTCTGTGACATTTTTTTGGGTCAAGTGTTTCAATCACACTCTTCCTTAACCGTACACCATATTCCGGCTCCGGTTCCAATACGACTTTCTCATCGCACACTGCCCGTCTGATTTGCTCTATTCTTAAGTCCTTCTTTTCCGGATTATGCATGATGATCTCAAATTTCTTCCTGGCAAATTCCAGCTTCAATCCAGCACTGCCTTTTTCATCAAACTGTTCCGACAGCAGAGATGGTGCGATCACCAGATCTCCAAGATCTCCTTTTACACCAAATACCTCTGTGATCATCGTCAGCATATACCAGCTCGCCGCACCTGTCAGGTATGCATAAAGTCCTCTGCCTTCATTATCAAAATACTCCGGCAGTCCCGGGTACATTTTACTGTTTTCAAAATTCATTGCGGCTTCTAAAAGTGTCTGCAGAACTTTATGTCCCTCCCGGATAAATCCTCTCTGATACAGTGCATTCGCATACATGACTGTCATATGGGAAAACACTGCACCATTTTCTTTTTCCCCATAGGCAAATCCAAACATTCTTCCGAGATCAAATTTCTCCTCTTTAAAATCTGTATTCAGACGATATCCACCGGCTTTCTGATCAAACAGAAATTTGTCTGCACTCCTGCAGATTTCTTTTACCTGTTCCTCTCCCGCAGTTTTGCTCATGACTGCGAACACCTGTCCTGTCAGCATCATGCGGACTTCATCCTTTTTACTGTACTCAACCGCATTTCCATGATTGTCATAATATCCGTTAAACCAACCCATATCATCCCCGGCACTGATCCATTCTTTCTCTCTGATATGCTGCATCAGCCACTCTGCCTTCTCCACCAGATTCTTTCGTATCTGTTCTGTGGAAACCAGGATCATGCCTCCTTTTACATTATGTTCGCAGAGGCTGGTATATTCGTCCAGCAGTTTCTGCTTTCTGTCCGGACTTTCATATAATTCTGTTCCTTCCGCAAGCAGACATTTCATCTCTTCTGCCATTTCAATTTTACTGATCCCGGTTTTCTCTTCCATATGCTTCAGACAATCTGCAATGTCTTTTAAATTTCCAGCATATGCACACGTAAATGCCACACTCTCGCCTTTTTCCCATGCCATGTCAAGTGCATCATTCCAGTCCGCACCGTGCAGTCTCATCTCATTATGCTCTCCGACATCATAAAAAGCACATAGATTCTGCAGTAAAATATGTTCTAAAATTGTTCCAAAATAAATATTTCCACCTACTGTGCGCTGTTTATTTCCATATGCATGATCCCAGTTATTATCATGTGCAGTACCTCTTTTTGTCTGCAGATCTTTGAAATAGGTTACCTTCTCCAGCAAAATATCAAGATCTCCTGTCTGATCCAGATATAATTTTGTCGTCACAAACGGCCAGAATGCATGATCCATCCATACGCGTGTAATGTTATTGCGGTCTGCAATAAATTCTCCCTGTCTGCTGCCAATGATCGTTGCGTTCGTTCCATCCATCCTTACACCGCCATAATTGTCAACGATCATCTGGCGTACTACTGACGGCTCCATGATCAGCAGAGCAAGACAGTCCTGCCAGAGATCTCTCCAGCCACGTCCTCCTTTGCCATAATCATGATATGGTAAAAATGAACAGCCATAAATGCGGCGCAGAACCGGCTGAAAACAGATCCATTTTAAATAATTATCAATGTTTGTATCACCCGTTGAAAAATCAACATTTACTTTGTCCGTCCAGTGTTTTTTTACGGCTTCAAATGCCTTCTCGATCTGTTTTTTCGTACGGTAAGCAGATGTCATTTTCTCAATATTCTGTTTTTCCCCGGAAACCCCTGCAAGTACCAGATACGTGACTGTTTCCTGTGGTTTTAAGGTAACCGGTGCGAAACGCATTCCACCTGCTGCCTCTTTTCCCTGCAGTTTTGTTCCTGCCAGAACACCGTCCTTATCCATTCTTACCGCTTCGGGATTCAGGTAACTTCCCCCTTCCCCGATAAACATTTCCGTTGTCGGATAGAATTTTTCCGGCGCCTCTCCCTCTCCTGTAGATCCATATACAAAATAGACCGTCTGATTTTTCTGATGGCCCCTCTCATCAAAGGAAAGCACCGGGCACACCTCCACGCCATACGTTTTTGTTTCAATTCTGTGCAGCAGCGACGTCACATGACGGTGATCCCTGATATTGTCTGCACTCCGTCCATAAAGCGGAATCACAGCAACCGGTGTAATCTTCTGTTCCTGATCCGCTGTATTGGTCAGTTCTGTCATCATTACTTCCATTGTCCCATCTATCGTAACAAAGGAAGTGGTTTCTGCTTTCATTTCATATTCTCTGGATATTCTCGTCAGTTTCTGCCACATAAAACCAGCTTCTAATATGCTTTCATCCTGATCCTTTGTAAATTTTGCCGCTTCCTGCTTTGCCGAAGAACCACAGACGGACCAGCTGCCCTTATTTTCAATACGACACCAGAAATTTCTCGTATTGCGGTTATTATGTAAATTTTCAATACTGACAGGTTCTAACAGAAAATGATTCTGATCTGTCTTGCTGTCTCCTCCGAGATTTGGCGTGATACTGGATTTTAACCCTGTTTCACCTGCCAGCGGAAGATACAGCCCGCTGTAATTTTCCGGATTATGAATACGGAAGGTTCCATTTTTATCTGTAAATTCTATCTTGTTCATAAGACTCTCCCTTCTTTACATGACATATTTTTTACGACATAATCAGTTCTATGTCTGTCTCATCAGTAAGCACAGTCTGCGGAATATAATTATCTTTCATCTCCTGTCCATTCACGAAAAGTTTTTTGCAGCCGCTCTCGGCATGTCCCGGATTTTTTACGGTAATATGCAGATGACATCCCCTGAAATCTTTATCTATCTCAAACATCTCCCATTCTTTCGGAATCGACGGTGCAATGCGAAGTCCATAAAGGTCAGGACGCATGCCAAGGATTCCCTCCACACAGCCCACCATAACCGTTGATGCTGTTCCAGTCAGCCAGTGTACATGGGATCGTCCAAAATTCGGACTGTCTTTTCCTTCCGTAAACTGTCCATAACAGTATGGCTCTAATCTGCGGATCTCTGCCCTGTCATTTTGCGCTGCCGGAGCGTTCTCCATAAAATAAGTAAATGCCCTCTCCCCATGTCCTCTTAATGCTTCCGCTAAAATGATCCAGCCCTGCGACTGCGAAAAAATACCGGCATTTTCTTTTGTTCCGGCATTGTAAATAACTGCAAGAGCCCCGTCAAATGCATGTTCATGGTATGGAGGATCCATTAAGATTGCTCCATATTCCGTGTTTAACCTGTCATAAACCTGCTGTAATGCACAGTCTGCCTGTTTCTCATCTGCAAGTCCGCTGATCACCGCCCAGCTCTGAGGGTTTAACCACATATTTGCTTCCGGATCAGTACGTTTTCCAATCGTCTCTCCACTCTCCGTAAATCCACGGATAAATCTGTCTTCATCCCAGCAGAGTTCCTGGATCAGATTTCCTAACTTTTTCTGGTTTTCATCCAGAAATGCAATGTATTCCGTATCCTTTTTATGTTCTGCAAAAATGCGTAAAATTGTCATTGCATAATAAAACTGAAATGCAACAAACGTTGACTCTCCATCTTTTCCAAGTCTTAAACAGTCATTCCAGTCTGCATAGAGTCCGGCTGGCATGCTGTGCTTTCCTAGATGGTTCATGGAAAAATCAATCGCACGTTTCAAATGTTCATAAACCGTTCCTTCATCTTTATTTGCAAATGGAATTACCTCATCCATAAATGCAGTATCGCCCGTTTCTGATACATATTTGTATACTGTCGGGAACAGCCAGAGTGCATCATCTGCCCGGTAAGCCGGATGTCCTGTTTCCTGTACATAAGAAGCATCGTCCGGTGTATCTTCATGTCCTGGATTGTGTGTAAATTTAACCAGCGGAAGTCCTCCTCCGTTATCCACCTGTGCGGAGAGCATAAAACGGATTTTATCTACTGCCATTTCCGGTGCCAGATGAATCACACCCTGAATATCCTGTACCGTATCGCGGTAACCATATCCATTTCTTAAACCGCAATAAGTAAAAGATGCCGCTCTTGACCAGATAAATGTCATAAAGCAGTTATATGCATTCCAAGTATTGATCATAGTGTCAAATTCCTTGCTCGGTGTCTTTACCTGGAAATGGGAAAGTTTTCCATGCCAGTATGCCGTCAGTTCTTCCAGTTCTTTTTTACATACTTTCTCTGTGTTCTCATATCCTGCTACAATTTCAGCCGCCTCATCGTCTTCTTTCATTCCCACAAGAAACGCGATTTCCCTGGTTTCTCCCGGTTTCAGATGAAGTACGGTGGAAATGGCTCCGCAGCCGTTTTCATTATAATTTCCCCTGTTATTTAAAACGCCGTCTTCTACCCCTTTGGGATTTCCATATCCATGATATCTGCCAAGGAATTCTTCTTTTTCTCCACACCAGGAATCAGCTTTTGCCCCAGCAAGTCCGAAAAACCGGTTGATCACGGTCTTATGGTCAATTTCTTTTCCATTTTCAATCTTATCAAGATTTGCATGGATCATCTGGCGGATGCGGTTTTCACAGAAAACTGTCCTTGTGATAAACTGTGAATATTGGAGATTTACCTGATCCTGCTCATAATTACTGTTATTCGTAAATTCCGCATAACCGGTCACGGTCAGCTCCCTTTCCCGGTCAGAATCGTTTGTAATGCCAAGATTCCACACTTCATATGACTGATCTAACGGAACATAGTACCGCACTTCTGAACTGATACCGTCATACACAGCTTTCATCTTTGTATATGCAGTGCCATGATGGCACTCGCTCTTATAAGTATCTAAACTTTTTCCAACCGGCTGCCATGATGCAGACCAGTAATCTCTGTTTTCATTATCCCTGATATAAATATATCTGCCCGGTTCATCAAACTGGTTAAAGACATACCTTAAAATTCTTCCGTTTGCTCCTGATTTTGCAAAACTATATCCCCCTGCATTATTGGATATAATTGCTCCATACTCCGGCGAACCAAGGTAGTTGACCCATGGTGCCGGTGTATCCGGTCTTGTGATCACATATTCTTTTTTACTTTCATCAAAATATCCGTATTTCATACTGCCCCTCCATAATTATACTATTTCATTCCTGCTTTCTATTGCTATGATACCTTAACTATAAAGGTTATCTGAAAATAGTTATACAAAATATGTCCTTAAAATAACAGATTCATGACCTGTCCTTTGCAGATATACTATGGTCAAAAAAATTTTCAATATATCAGAAAATTACCGGATATTTTTATGTACTTTTTAATTTATAAGACGTAATTTCCTATGAAAAAAAGGAATCCCATATCTGGGATTCCCACATTTTTTTATTTTCTATACAATGGCTGTTTTCTTCTGTTATTTCAAAAATCCAAACAGCCCTTTTTTCTCATATGGTTCTTTTTTGACTGCACCTGACTCATATCCTGTTCCGTCAATGACAGCCTTTAATTCCTGCTCATCAATATCCTGCTCCGTGATGATCACGGTCTGTTTTTTACTGTGAGAGGAAGATACTTTTTTGACCGGAAATGCGCCGCGAACCGCTTCATTCACATGATTTTCACACATCCCACACTGCATTCCATCTACATCCACTGTAATCTTTAACATATTTACTCCCTGATCTGTCAGCCCGCCTCCTCACAGTCGCAGGACTGTACTACGACACTTTTAATTCTTTGTTTATCGATATAACCACATGCTTTCAAACCTGCAAGCACTACCGCATTCCAGCTTTTTGCCGATAATTCCTTTATGGTATCATCATCAAGTTCGATCGTACATGCCTTTTCTCTGTCACATACCGCCCCACATGCGATACGATACATATTTTTTCTACTGATAGCCCCGATTTCTTCTAATAAATTGACCATGCGATAAACAGTTGCCGCCCCGATTCCCGGATCAACTTCTGCTGCTCTGTAATAGATTTCCTTGCAGCAAGAACAATCTTCATTGAGAATCACGTCCAGCAGCATCAGACGCTGCTTGGTAATACGACAACCCTGTTCTCTCAATCTTTGAATGACAATTTCTTTCTGCATCTGGGTTCTGTGGTAATTTGCCGTTTCATGATTTTTCTTTTTCTGACTGTTTACTCCTGCCGTCATGGTCTCCTCCTATATTAATGACAGTGCCCTCCGCACTTCCCACAATCGCCTCCACACTGAAGGGATTTTCCGTTTTTCTTATCGCGAACCATGCTGCGGATGATAAGTCCCACAATTACCACAACTACTGCTCCCGTTACAACTGTTCCCATAAGATAATCCTCCTTGTTTTCCTCCTTGTTATAAATATGGCTGCCGTGTCAACACACGGCAGCCACCTTAGAAGCAGTGCTTATCTTGCGCCTGCCATGCCTTTTACATTTACTTTTAATGTATCGCTCTCTTTGTAAGGTCTGAATAACAGATATAAAAGACCGATTACAAGTACGAAAGCAACAACAGTTCCAATACCGAATGTACCGGTTGTGATCAATGTACCGATCTGGTAGATACATAAGGATACTACATATGCTAAACCACACTGATATCCGATTGCAAACCAGAACCATTTTGTATTGTTCATCTCTCTCTTGATAGCTCCCATTGCAGCGAAGCAAGGTGCGCATAAGAGGTTGAATACCAGATAGCCGTATGCAGCTACCGGAGTCATAACAGCAGCAAGGTTGCCCCAGAATTCAGTACCATCTTCTGCAACTTCTGCGAAACCAAATAACATACCGAATGTTGCTACGACGTTCTCTTTTGCGATCAGACCGCTGATTGCTGCAACTGCCATCTTCCAGCCGTTACCACTCTGTGTCCATCCAAGCGGAGTAAAGATCCAGCCGATTGCAGAACCGATCTTTGCAAGGATACATTCTGCCTGGGCAGCCTCAAGAGCAGCACCCTCAAGTCCATCGAAACTTAACATACCAAAGCCTGCATCTGTCCATCCGAAGTTCATCAAGAACCATAAGATGATGGTTGATAACGTGATGATCGTACCAGCTTTTTTAATGAAAGACCAGCCACGCTCCCACATACTTCTTAATACGTTGCCAACTGTCGGCCAGTGATATGCCGGAAGCTCCATAACGAATGGTGCCGGATCGCCAGCGAACATTTTTGTTTTCTTTAAAATAATGCCGGAGCATACGATTGCTGCCACACCTACGAAGTATGCGCTCCATGCAACCCATCCTGCATTGTCGAAGAAAGCACCTGCGATCAAAGCGATAATTGGGAGTTTTGCTCCGCAAGGAATAAAGGTTGTTGTCATGATCGTCATTTTACGGTCACGGTCGCTCTCAATTGTTCTTGATGCCATAACACCAGGAACACCACATCCACTACCGATCAGCATCGGAATGAATGATTTTCCTGAAAGTCCGAATTTGCGGAATACACGATCCATGATGAATGCGACACGTGCCATGTAACCACAGGACTCTAAGAATGCAAGGAACAGGAACAGTACTAACATCTGCGGTACGAAACCAAGTACTGCACCTACACCGGAGATCACACCATCTACGATCAGACCTGTCAGCCAGTCAGCACATCCGATGTTTTCAAATAAACTCTGTGCACCAGGGATGATCCATTCACCAAACAGCGTATCATTTGTCCAGTCTGTTAAGATAGAACCAATCGTTGTTACAGATACATAATATACCAAAAACATTACAACTGCAAAGATCGGAATTGCAAGCCAGCGGTTTGTCACGATACGGTCGATCTTATCAGAAGTTGTAAGTTTCTCTTTGCTGCTCTTTGAAACACATTCGCCAATGATGGATGAAATGTATACATAACGCTCGTTTGTAATGATACTCTCAGTATCATCATCAAACTTATCTTCCATTTCCTTGATCTCATATGATACATCCGGAACAGATTTCATCTGCTCTTTGATCTTGTCATCTTTCTCTAATAACTTGATCGCAAAGAAACGTTTCTGATCCTCTGAAACAATACCGCTCAGTTTGTTCTCAACCTCTGTGATCACATCTTCTGCATCTTTAGAGAACTCATGTACCGGAACCATGTTCTTCTTCTGCTGTGCAAGTGCAACTGCCTTTTCAGCAGCTTTCTGGATACCGGTTCCCTTTAATGCAGAAATCTCAACGACTTCACACCCAAGCTTTCTACTTAATTTGTCAATATGTATCTTGTCACCGTTCTTCTCAACAAGATCCATCATGTTGATTGCCATAATAACCGGAATGCCAAGTTCCATCAACTGTGTGGACAGGTAAAGGTTACGCTCGATGTTTGTACCATCTACGATATTTAAGATGGCGTCCGGTCTGTCGCCGATCAGATAATTACGGGCAACAACCTCCTCAAGTGTATATGGAGATAAGGAATAAATACCCGGTAAGTCCATGATGACAACATCCTTATGTCCCTTTAATTTACCTTCTTTTTTTTCTACTGTTACTCCAGGCCAGTTACCTACGAATTGGTTAGAGCCAGTCAAAGCATTAAATAACGTTGTTTTTCCGCAGTTTGGATTACCTGCGAGTGCAATTTTTACTGCCATAACTTTTCTCCTTTTATTTTTAGTTTGCTGTAACTTGCTTTTGTTTGCTACGGCTTGCTTTCGTTTGCTATAGCTTGCTTTAGTTTGCCTTTTCTGTCTTTTGTTAGCGCATTCTAACACAAAGACAAAAAAAATTACTCTACCTCGATCATCTCAGCATCTGCTTTTCTTAAGGATAATTCGTATCCTCTTACAGTTACTTCGATTGGATCACCAAGCGGTGCTACTTTTCTTACATAGATATCCACACCCTTTGTGATGCCCATGTCCATGATTCTTCTCTTAACCGGGCCCTCGCCAGTCAGTTTTTTGACCTTTACGGTACTGCCGCAGGCTACTTCTTTCAACGTCTTCATCGTTTCGCTCCTTTTCATTTTTGTATCATGAAACTGCGCTGTTGCAACAGTTTTATACCATAATTTTATTCGCCATGTCTTTTCCGATCGCAACTCTTGAATCCTTGATGTTAACGATCATATTACCGTCGATCTCTGATACGACTGTAACTTCTCCGCCTGGAACAAAGCCAAGATTCTCTAAAAATCTTCTAGTTTCTTCTTTTCCACCGACTTTTTTAATCGTACTCGGTTCTCCTGTGTTTAACATAGTAAGCGGCATCATTTCTTCCTCTTTTCTCCTACTGTATTGATAATGATTTTCATTTCTTACGTTGGTTAGTATATTCTAACGTTCATTAGATGTCAATAACATTATTGATATTTTTTCTCATTAATTTTCATTTCATGGAAAAAACGGATATTACAGAGACTTTTTTCACAGTTTATCGTCAAATTGCACAATAAAGTATGAAAATTTCAAGTCATTTGACTTTCAGTTTGACATGAAATTGCAGTTTCTCTATCCTATCCGTTTTATGTATTATAATTTTTACAGTTCTTCTATCTGTAATTGTACCTTCCACACGGTATGCGCCTCATCGCGCAAAAACTCTTCCGGCAGATCCGGTCCACAGGAATTACTTCCAATGCCCATCATCCGCGCATCCAGCGACAGTAAGGAACCAGACGCCGGTTCCAGTTCAAAATTATGCCTTTTTCCTGCCAGTTCTTCCACCGTGTAATCCGAAACGTTAAAATCCAGATAATTATCTGCCTCCGCAAGCAGACGGTATTTTTCATTTTCAAGTGAGACATATCGGCAGTGATAATGGCTTCCATTCTCCTGTGGTCTGATATAATTTTCATGCAGGTCTTCTACCTCTGCCTGAAACATATCGACATAACAGTGTTCCCTTTTATCAATATAGCTTTCATCCGGTCCATAGCCGTAATAAGTAACATGACGCATAGAGCGCTCAACCGGCAGCATGATCCCAAGCCGTGGCAGCGGCGGCATCGCCATATCTTTGTGCGCATCAAGCGTTACTATGACCCTGCCCCAGCGGTTCACACACCAGTCGGCATGAAGGTGCACTGCCGGCTGACGGTATATGGCTGCAATCCCTATATCTGCCACATAATGTGCCTCCCCGTCCAGACAGAATGCATCGGAATGATATACTTTGGTCATTGCCGCATCGTAGCCTGCCTCTTTCCACTTCTCCTTGATCTGGATGTCATTGTCTGTGGGTGCACGGTAAATCTGATATCCCGCATGTCCCCAGAGAATAGATTTTCCATCTTTGAAAATGCCGGTCGGCGCTCCGGTCTTCTTCCCAAAGGCAACACGAAGTGTACCGCATAATACGATCCATTCCTCCGGCTCCTCCACAAGTACGACCTCATGTTCCGCTCTGTTTTCCCTCTGCAAAACCGATACTTTCCGCTCCTGCATGCAAAACTGTGCAAATCCAAACGTACTGCTGCACGCTGCATATTCCACCGCTTTTTTCCGGATAAACGTCAGTTTTACATACACATCCATGTTTTCCGGCAGCTTTGGCACCGGGATCGTCAAGGCTGCTTTCTCATGCGGCAGCAGATGTGGCAACTCTTTTGTTCCATCTGCAAGAATGACTGTTTCGTCCTGTGCACTTCCCCCCGCTTTGATCTCATAACACAGCTCTGCCTCGCCGGATGCCTCAAGAAAATCAAACCTGTTTTCCACCAGGAACATACCATTGGCTGCATCGATCTCTGTGACAAAAACCGGACAGATCGCATTTTTCCATTCCCGAAGTCCCGTGTGCGGTGTACGGTCTGGATAGAGCAGCCCATCGACACAGAAATTGCCGTCGTGAAAGCGTTCCCCGTGATCGCCCCCATACAGATAGCGCTCTTTTCCGTTCTCTGCCACACCGTCATAAATGGCATGATCGCACCATTCCCAGACACAGCCCCCTAAAAATCCCTCATAACGGTACATTCGGTCCATATAGGCGCGGATACCGCCCGGTCCATTTCCCATTGCATGGACAAACTCACACATAAAATAAGGCTTTTTGTTTCCCGGATCTGCAAAATACTCATCAATCCATTCCACATGCGGGTACATTCTGCTGTAAAGATCGATCATGGATGTGTCGTTTACGTGACCTTCTGCTTCATAAACCGCCCCCTCGTAATGTGTCAGGCGTGTCGGGTCATATGCCTTGACCCAACGTCCTGCTTTCTCAAACGAATTTCCGTAACCGGACTCGTTCCCAAGCGACCAGATCAGGATACAGGGTGCATTTTTATCCCGCTTTACACAGCGCTCCACGCGGTCTATTACTGCCTTATCAAACATCGGATCCATTGCCAGCGTACAAAAAGTCTTTTTTGAAGAGCCCCCATAAAAAGAAGTTACTCCGTGCATCTCAATATCCGCCTCTGCGATCACATAAAAACCGTATCTGTCACAGTACTCCGGAAACCACGGTGCATTGGGATAATGGCTGGTGCGGATCGCATTAATATTATGCGATTTCATCAATTTGAGGTCTTCCTCCAACTGTTCCCTGCTTATGGTATAGCCTGTCTTTGCATTGCTGTCATGGCGGTTCACACCGCGTATCTTGATCGGTCTCCCATTTAGTTTCACTACGGATGACTCAATGTGGATTTCCCGTATGCCCACATTCTGATGCAGGATTTCGTTTTCCGTCCGAATCTCAAGCGTATACAGATACGGCGTCTCCGCGCTCCATAACCTGGGATGTTTTACCGGAAACACAAGCTTTGCCTCACTTCCATTCGACACCAGTGTTGTCTGCCCCTCTGCTTCCACGCTGCCGGAAGCATCTCTTAGTATGGCACGCACGAAAAGCTCCCGCCTGCTGCCGCCCGTCGAGCGGGAAAGGGAAAGACAGACCTCCGCGCTCTGCGGTGTTACCTGATCTTCCCCAAACGTGATCCCGGTCGTCACTGTGTAATCACGCACAAAGTCACATGGGCGTTCGATCAGCCAGACATCCCGGAAAATACCGGACATCCGGAACTTATCCTGATCTTCCAGATATGTACCGTCACACCATTTTAACACGAGAACATCCAGACGGTTTGTGCCGTCGGCCAGCAGCTCTGTCACTTCAAATTCACTCGGCGAATGGGAAACCTGACTGTAACCTGCAAATGTTCCGTTTACCCACACATAAAAGCAGGAATCCACACCCTCAAAATAAAGATAACTGCGCGACTGTGTCTGTGACTCTCTCAAAAATTCTGTTTCGTACAGCCCGCACGGATTTTCATCCGGGACATAGGGCGGATCGAACGGGATCGGAAACCGCACATTGATATACTGGTGGCTGTCATATCCATGGTTCTGCCAACAGGATGGAACCGGTATACTGTCCCATCCCCCCTCATTTATATGCCGGCAGACATCCGTTATGTCCGCGCCCTTTCCCTCACCGGCAATGCCTGCAAACACTTCTGCCGCACTGGAAAAATAATGAAATTTCCAGTTTCCGGAAAGACAGTTTCTGCGACTCTCTCCGTTTTCATCCTGTGGCTCGCAGCAGCATCTCGTCTCCTCCGTCCCCACATGTAAAATCTCCGGGTCTTCAAAATATTTTTCCAGTCTCATAGAAATTTTCCTTTCTGCATCACGCATTACTCCGGCAGGACAGGAATGGCAAATGACACAAGCTCGAATGGATGATAAACGATCACATCTGTCCTCTCTCCCTCGCTGTCCTCCAGCAGATTTACCGGCTGTACCGCAAATGGCAGCACCAGTTTTCCTCTTGTACCATCCTGTTCACTCAGACGGATGATGATATTTTTTTCGTCCTCACTCATCTTTACCGCCTGCACATAAAGTGTTTTTTTCTCTGCTGCCTTCTGTATGACCGCATCGATACGTCCGTCGAACTGCTGCGGCAAGGCAGTCTTTTTAAGTGGTACATTAAATTCAAACGCCCTGCGGTTGATCCCTGCATCCAGATGGTTTCCTGCATGTGGAACGATCCGGTAACAAAAATCATGTTTTCCCATATCTGAGGTAATATCCGGACGGATCGTCGCGCGCAGCAGACTTAATGTAATATGATTTTCATCGACCCCGACACCATATTTTCCATCGTTTAAGATCGCAATTCCGCCGTCCGACTCTGCCATATCGCACCATTTATGCATACACACCTCAAATCTTGCCTGCTGCCAGGAAGTATTCTTATGGGTCTCCCTGCGTATAAATCCGGCGCTGGTATCGCACACCAGTTCTCTGGACACCAGATTCATCCCAAATTCCATCTTCGCAAGTTTGTGTTTCTCATGCCAGTCCACCAGATGTTCCACTTCGATCTCGTTGCTGTCCGCAAACAGCCGTATCTGCATCTTCCAGCTGCTCGCCTCTGTGCCAAGCACCACCTCAAACAATGCACATGCACCATCTGCCACCACCAGATGAAGCGGTTTTTTCACAGTGATCTCAAGCTCTTTCTCTTTGTAGTTCGGCAGAATATCCCATGCGTCATAAACACCCGGCAGATCCTGATAAATGTGCAGTTTGTGAAACGCACCATCCGTCCATTCACGGTCAAGATCCCTGTCATAAAAACTTTCCATGCTCCCGTCTTTCGCAAAACAGATTTTCGCATGCGCGGTTTCTACCCGGACCCGATACGGCTCATCTACATATTTGACTGTAATCCAGTCCGCCGGTCTTTCTGCCAGAAGCCGTGCCTTTTTCTCCATCTGCCCTGCATCCATGGTCTCAAACGGTGCCATCTGCGGGCACACAAATGCACCTTTTTTTCCTTTCCGCAGAACCGGTCCATCCTCCATCTCAACAAAGGTAACTTCCGTCCGCTCCTGCCCTAACGAGTTAAAATAGGTATCCCCTGTTCCAATCAGGGAATCCACACATTCCCTCACTTTTTTATAGTCCTCCATCGCATCCTCGTAGACCGGATGGATATGACTTCCCGGCAGGATATCATGGAACTGATTGACCAGAAACTTCTTATATATATCCCGCACCTGTTCTGCAGGATAAGTTTCTCCCGAAAGGCAGCGCAGGGACAATAACAGTTCTGCCTCGCGCAGGGCAAATTCCAGCTCCCGGTTCTCACGTTTCAGGTTGGATTTCGTTGTGAATGTCCCCCTGTGCATTTCCAGATATAATTCACCATCCCACACAGCAAGATTTTCATTTCCCTTTAAATTCTTTTCCAGAAAACTTGTGCCCCCGGTCTGCTCGGTCTTTGGCATGACAGACAGTTTGTCAAACCGGTGCATCAGTTCGATCATCTCCTCCGTAGCACCGCTGCCCCCATCGCCATATCCAAACATGGACAACGTCTGTCCGCCGCTCTCCTTATCCTGATATGCCTCCCAGTTCTCCTGGATCTGGCTTGGCATATTCCAGGTGATAAAGTGTGTTGGAGGAACACATGCATAGACATCTGTGCCATCGATCCCGCGCCATATAAAATTATTGTGCGGAAAACGGTTGGTATCGTTCCATGTGGACATTTTATTTGACACAAAATACTCCACTCCGCTCTTTTTCAAGATCTGCGGCAGTATCCAGCTGTTTCCAAAAACATCCGGCAGCCATGCATTATTGACAGTCTTACCGAACCGGCTGCGGAAATACATCTGTCCATACAGACACTGGCGGATCAGACTTTCCGCCGACGGGATATTGCAGTCCGGCTCAATATACATCGCCCCGACCGGTTCGAAATTGCCCGCCGCGATCTTTTCCTTTAATTCCTCAAACAGTTCCGGGTAATATTTTTCCAGAAGTTCATAGGTATACGCCTGTGTATGCGTGTAATGAAAATCCGGGTACCGGTCCATCAGCCGCATCTGAATCAGCACGGTGCGCGCATTCTTCTGTACCGCATGGATCCTGCGCCAGTAATAGGCAATATCAAGATGCGAATGCCCTACTAATGCCACATTGCCGCTGCCGCGGAAATCACCATTTTCATAGATATGTTTCTCTATGTAAGCAGATGCCGCGCGGATTCCCTCATTGACATATTCATACTTCTCCCGCTCCATGGATGGCGACTCCTGATTTTGTCCGATGCATTCCCTCAGTGTCTCAAAGTCAATCTCGTTTAAGGCATTATTTAATTCCTGATTTAAGAATTTTCTGTAATCTTCATTAAAATAGGTACTTTTTGAAACATCCAGAAGAAGCTGCAGATCATAAAAAAGGCTCAGTGCATCCTGATTTACTGTTGCAAGATATAATCCCTGAAATTCCTGTCTGCACCCCTTTAATTTCATGGAATCCGGATTTCGCTCATCATCCGGCTTTGAACGGTTGTACCCCTCCATCTCGATCAGGAGTTCCCCGCTGTCAATGTAAGGACTGAGCAGTACACGGTCACGGTTTGGATCCATGCCGCCCACATAAACCCCATTGACCTTTACAATGATCTCCGCCGCCGTCCACATGGAAAGCCACAGCTCTTTTCCCTGCATCTCTTTTGGCACGGTCACTTTTGCCTTAAAAAAAACCGTTCCGTCGGGCGTAAAATAAATATCGCCCTTTTTTAATCTGCGATAACCACCCGGATAATACTCATAAGTGTTCTCTCCCGTCTGTCTCGCATCCGTAATTTCAATATCTGTAATCTCATATTTACTTTCATATAAAAACCGTTTCAGCCATCCGGCTCGCAGATCCGTATACTCCTCCGGTCTCATGCTTCTGCGGACTACCTGTACAAATGCCATTGCCTCTTCCTCCTTAAATCGTATCCCAGAAAAACGGTTTTTTCCGTTCTGCAAAAACCGTGACGTCTATCCCAAGATCTCTTTTTATTTCTTCCTCGATCCAGCTCATACAGCGTGGTACGATCGCACACTTCGAACATTCCCCCTGCAGCCTGACATGTAAAACATTTCCATCAGTTCCGGTAAGATCAATAAAACCGCCATCCCCCTGCAATTTAGGGGCTATCACTTCATCCACATATTTTTTTAATCTCTCGTCCATTTTTATCCCTTTACTGCTCCTGCTGTCATACCATTGATAAAATATTTACTTGCAAAAATGTAAATGACCAGAATCGGAACGATCGCGATGGTCGCCCCGGCAAACATGATATTCCATGCTGCTGCACCATCGCCCGCATTCTTTAACATGGTCACCCCGACTGTCAGGGGACGCTTTGAGGCATCCGTCATTGTAAATACCAGCGGAAGGATATATTCGTTCCAGCCTCCGCGGAAAGACAATAGCGCCACAGTTGCAAGGATCGGCTTTAATACCGGAAGAATGATCTTATAAAATGTCTGGAAAAATGTGCATCCATCGATTTTTGCCGCCTCATCGAGTTCCTTCGGGACCGAATTCATATAGCCGCGGATCAGGAAAATATAAGTTGCCTGTGCAGTTCCCGCCGAGATGAACACAACGCTCCAGAGAGACGTATTCATATGGATTTTTACCGCCAGTTCAAACAGTGGACGCAGTGTTACCGATCCTACATTTACAAACATAAATGCCACAAACAGACCATAGATCAGTTCCTTGCCCCTGAAATTTTTACGGGCAAATACATATCCTGCCATGCTTGTGACAACTAAGGTCAGGATCATGACACTTAAAGCAAGGAATATACTGTTTCCTGTGTACACCGCAAAGTTTGCAGAATTCCACGCATCAATAAAATTCTGTACGATCCATTCAGATGGGAAAATATTGATCCCGCCTGTAAGTAATTCCTGGTTCTTCTTAAACGCCCCCAGCACTACATAAAAAATAGGGTACAGCGTCAGGAACGCCACAAACGACATGAGCAGAACTACCAGGAAACGGATGACCTTTGTGCCGGTAGAATATACTGCCGTGTCATTTTTCTTTCGCATTTTCATCTGTAAAACCTCCTTATACCACCTCATCAAGTTTTCTTGCAAAATACATATAAACAGCTGTCACGATACCAATGATCAGCGCAGCAACCAAGCTTAACACGGTCGCATAACCGATCTGTGGGTTTGTCCCGACATCTTTTCCAAAAATAAGCTGGTAAATATATAAAAACATGACCTGTGTACGGTTGTTCGGTCCGCCGTTTGTAAGTACCATGATTGACTCATAATCCTTAAATGCCCCGGTGATCGCCAGCATTAAAATAATTTTTAACATCGGGCTTAACATCGGCAGTGTGATCTTAAAAAATGTCTGGATTCCATTTGCCCCGTCGATTTTTGCCGACTCATATACATCCTCCGAAATGCTCGACATTCCTGAGATAAAATAGATCATATAATTACCAAAACCTGCCCAGAGTGCAACAATCAGAACCGACCACATGGCGGTCTTTGCATCCCCTAACCAGTTAACATTCTGCCCTATCACGCCGATCGCCTTTAACACGCCGTTTAAAACGCCATTATACGCCGCAAAGATAAATCCGAATACCATACTTGACACTGCGGTAGAAATGATCGTCGGCATAAAATAGACCCCCCGGAAAAAGGAGCTGCCCCTTAATTTCTGGTTCAGAAAAACTGCCATAATCAGTGCCAGCGGAATGATAAATATAATTTTGAGCACCGCATATTCAAATGTGTGCAGCACACTCTGCCAGAACGTCGTATCGGTAAGCATACGCTCAAAATTGTGCATTCCGGTATACGTCGCCGTCAATCCATTGTACTCGTAACATACATATCGGAAAATCCAGCAAAACGGGTATACTGAGACTACCAGTAACATAATGACCGCCGGCAAAAGCATAAGACCTGCCGCAATATCTCCCTTGTTTTTTGCGCGTTTCAGCCGTTCCGCAAAACTAAGGTTCTTTTTTGTTTTTATCACTGTCGTATTATTTTTACTCATATGACTCTCCATTCCTGCGTGTGAAAAATCCCACTTTTCACACTGCCCTCCATTTTTATGCTGCCTGCATCCATATACTCCTGTCTTTCCATGGCGCTATCCTTCCATGGCAACGGGTCCATATGGATGCAGGCATCCTTTTCTTTCCTGCATCCATACCAGGACAGCGTTTTACTCTGTTTTATAGGTAACGGTTCCTGCTGACGGCTGAAGCGGATCATAGTTCTCAACAATGACACGTTTGCATGTTCCATTGGAAAGTCCGCTCTCAAGTGCTGCATTATAGCGTGTATTCAGATCTTCGATGGCTTCATCTGCACTGACATATCCAAGTACTACATTCCATAACACGGTCTTCCAGTCATCTCCCTCTACGCTGACTGCCGGTGTTGCCGGATAAACATCCTCGTAATCCTGAAGTTCAAAATCTGCAAGTCTGCCAATATTGCTTGTATCGACAATGTTGCTCATATAACCGGATAACGGAATGCTGTAACCACCCTCAAAATATCCCTTTAAGAAATCTTCACTTGAAAAATATTTGATGACTTCCCATGCTGCATCTTTATTTTCACAGGAACTTAGCATGACATATCCGCCGTTCGGTGAGCAGCTCAGCGCGCCTTTGACTTCACCGGTCAGAGTTGGCAGTTCTGCTACACCCCAGTCAAAGGAGCACGGGAACTGATCGGTAAATACACCTGCTTCCTGGGATGCATTTCCCCAGAGTGCAAATGCACCCTGTGCAAATAATGCACGGCTGTTATCTACGCCCTGATTTTCAGAGCCTGGAAGCACAGAACCATCTGCATAAAGTTTTGCCGCTTCCTCCACGATCTCTTTCCAGCTGCTAAAATCATATACGCCATTGGCATAATCATATCCGCCAGGAGTTGCGCCGCTCATCTCACCACATCCCTCTAACCATCTTGAAAACGGACTGGATGAAGTGAATGCGATCCCGTAAGTGGAATCATTGGTAGCTGCTTTGGCAAGCTCCACGAAATCTGATAATTTTGACGGTATCTCTGTTGCCCCGGCAGCATTTACCAGATCTTTGTTCCACTCAATCCTTGTTCCGGTACGGACACCGTTTGGAACCCAGTAGATATCATCCCCAAAGGAGGTAAGTCCCTCGTATTTATGGTCATATGCCTCCGTTACTTTCTGAAATTCTTCGTCCCCTGCGATATAGTCTTTGATGTTATAGAAGATACCGGCATCCACATATGTCTGTAATGTCATGTTATCGGATGCCTGGATGCTGATAATGTCCGGTGCCGTTCCGCCCTGATAGGCAAGCTGGATGGAATTGGCCCAGTCATCTGTCAGTATCGTGTAATTGATCTGTATATCACTGTGGCTCGCATTGAAAGAATCGATCATCTCATTCATATATGCCTCGTCATGACGGTTGTTTGTCCAGAATTCAATCGTCGCTGCACCGTCTTTCTTCGTATCCGATACTGCTGTCTCTGTTCCTGAAGCGGTCGTATCTTTCGCACTTTCTGTTCCCCCATTGTTTCCGCAGCCTGTAACAGAAATTATCATTGCCGCTGCAAGCATTGCACTAATCACTTTCTTTTTCATAGTTTTCTCCTTCCTTTGTTTCAGGTGTTTTCTGTTGTGACTATCATGCCAGATTTTTCATTTCCGAACAACGGCAGTTTCCACGAACAATGTAACACTTTCTAATATCCGGTCATAAAACTTATACAAACTGCCCCTTTTGCTTTCCATATCTCCATGTTAATATATACAAGTATTTTAATAAAACTTTTTTATTTTTGTATATCATTACAATTGCAGCGCAATATATGATTGATGAAAGGGGGATTACACAATGAACGAACATATGGATGTCACACTGATGATCGCAGATGATGAATCCTTCATATTGAGAGGCTTAAAAGAAATTGTTTCGGATTCTGACCTGCCCCTGAAACTGATTGGAACTGCCGGGAACGGCATGGATGCCTTTGCACTCCTTCTCTCTTCCAGCCCTGACATTGCGATCATGGATATCCGCATGCCGGGCATGGACGGACTGGAAGTGATCCGCAGGGCAAGAGATGCCGGACTTACCACTCACTTTCTGATCCTGAGCGGTTATAATGACTTTTCCTATGCACAGGAAGCGATCCGCTACAATGTCCACGGATATTTTTTAAAACCTTTAAATATCCCGGAATTCAGGCAGGCACTTTCCGCCGAATACCAGGATGTCCTTGCCACACGCGCAAAATCTGCATCCGATACAATCAGCACGGACGAACTGAGCAGCCTGATGGAATCTTCGCGTTCCTATTTTCTTGCACAGCTTCTGCAGGGTGAGATTTCCTCTGCCGACGTGACAAATGCACGCTTAAATTTTCTGCATATAAACCTTGGTCCCGATTCCTCCGTGGCTGTCATACTGACACCGGAAAACTCTGACTCCGATTTTGAGACCGACTTTGCATCTATCATCACACATACCATCCATCCGGTCTTAAAAACATTTTTTTATGAGGCGTTTCTCTATCAGGAACAGCAGATCGTATGTATCATCAATCTTTCTGCCGGAAACGAAGATCTTCTGCTTGCAAGGATCAAAGCCTGTCTCACCGGCCTGCGGAAAAAAAACGGACTTTCTTTTTTAGCTGCGGTCGGAACGATTGTACCGGAACTGTGCCAGTGCTCTGCCTCTTATCAGGCAGCCCTCTCCGCACTGTCCTACCGCATTTACGGAACAGACACAAAAATCTTTGATTCCGGCATCATCTGCCACCAGCTGCCCCAGGAATCGCCCCGCAGTATCGATTCCGCACCACTTGCTGATGCCATTTTAAACGGTGATACCACGCGGATCAAAGATTACTGCTCGGCATTTTTTGATTCGCTGTTTTTTGTGCGCATGCCACCACCAAACTACATATTCGGGATGTTTTTATTTCTGATTTCCAACGTCCAGAAAGATATCGCCATCAAATCCAGTCATCCAGTCTCTTTTCCGGAATTTACCTTTGATGACTTAAATATCCTCCCATCTGTATCTGAACTTAAGGACTGGCTCATTGATTTCTTTCTGAATTATTCCGAGCTGCTGACCGCAAGCCATAACGGCCATGACCAGATCATCCGTCAGGCAAAGGAGTATATCCGGTCACATCTTGACTGCAATATCAAGGCGAAGGATGTCGCAGCACTTGTCGGGCTGAGTGAAGCGTACTTTACCATATATTTTAAGAATCACTCTGGTGTGAACTTCCGTGACTATATCCTGTCCGAGAAAATGGAGTACGCAAAATCCCTGATCTGTGCACAAAACTGTTCGATCACGGAAATCGCTTACCAGATCGGTTACCAGGATTACCGCTCCTTTTCCCGCGCATTTAAAAATACCGTCGGCATGTCGCCCTCCGAATATTTAAATGCCGCCAGCAAAAATACTTCCCCATGAAAGGACTTCCTTATGAAACACTCTATATTTTCCACAAAATTAGCCATGAAGATCTGGCTTTATATCATGCTGACTGTTATTGCAATCCTGCTTGTCGTAGGCATCGCATTAGAAATATTTTTCCGCCACTATTTGGCAAACGAAACCCTGCGGAATGCCATACGCGATACAACCTACGCTGCCGACGCATTTTCCGAGGAATATGAAAATATTTTAAAACGTTTTGTCAGCCATACGGCATCTGCGGACTCCTACCAGCTCATGTGTGATGTGTCCGTACCACACACCAAAGAGTACATGAACTTAAATACGAGTCTGCAGTCACAGCTCTCCCTTTATACGGACAGCAGCTCACTGATCCACACTGCCATGTTTTCCGACACCAAAGGCCAGCTTTTCTACTCCTATAAATCAAGACTGCGCGATGACACCTTTTCGCCGACGGACACATATGCACTGTCCGGCGCCCCCTCCATCTGCATTCATCCTGCCACACAAAGTCCTTTCCGCGGCCAGTCGGACATGGTTGTCATTACTTACCTTCTTACCGTCAATCCGAGTGAGCGGATGGTATTGTTAGCTGACTCCTACGAAAACTGTGATGCTGTTTTATATTTTTTCCTGAATGCACAGCATATCCAGGATTATCTGGCTCTTTATTACAACGGAAGCACCTCGGATGTCCTGCTCTACCTTACCGACGGCTCCGGTACTCCCATCAGCCTGTCCTCTGCGGATGACAATTATGCCATCGCCACGGACACAGCCATCCAGCGCGGCATCCGCTATCTGTCCGGTACCGGCAATAAATTACTGCACACCGGTGACCGCTATATCCTTCTCGTGCCGATTGCAAACAGCGACCTGTATCTGGCAAATATCCTGCCGGAATATGCGGTTTATACCAGGATCCGCAGCCTTGACCTTATGCTCTTATCGATCGCTCTGGTCATGTTTTTACTGATTCCGTTCCTGCTGTTTTTTGTGACACGTTTTGTCACAAAACCGCTGAAACTCCTGATGCAGTCCGTACAGGAGATTGAAATAGGGACCTATGAAAAACCGGCTGACGGAATCCCTCCTGCCGACGAGATCGGTCAGTTAAGCCGCTCCATCGATTCCATGTATCAGACAATCCAGCAGCAGTTCCGGCAGATCAAACAGGATGAACGGGAGAATTTCCAGATGGAACTGCGGCTGCTCTCCGAGCAGATCAATCCACATTTTCTTTACAATACACTGGAATGTATTAATATGGAAATCTACAATCATCATAATGATACTGCCTCCTCGATGCTGTCAAATCTCGGCGGCTACCTCCGCATCAGCTTATCTTACGGAAACAGCCAGCATCTGATCAGCCAGGAGGTCGACCAGGTCAAAGCCTACGTCAATATCATGAATTACCGTTTTCGGCACAGTATCCATCTGACCACCAATATTGACGGTGATCTGCTCTCCATGAAGATTTTAAAATCCATTTTACAGCCTCTGGTTGAAAATGCCTTAAAGCACGGTTTTTCCATCGACAGCAGTGTCTATTTCCCGATTGCTCCCATGATCGATATTTCCATCTGGAGAGAGCCTGACACCTTAAGTATCGCCATCACAGACAACGGTGCCGGCATAGATATAGAGCACGCCAAAGAAATCATGTATGGTTCAGGGACAGATGCAGACGGCAGACATCATGTCGGACTTCACAATATTTACCATCGTCTCAACTCCTTTTACGGAAAAACAGACATTACATTTTCTTCCATTCCTTTTTACGAAAATAAAATTCTGATCCGTTTTCCTTATCAGAATTTCTGTGAAACACAGAATGAATGTGACTGACAAAAAACCGCTGGGCAGCGATGTACTCGCCATCCAGCGGTTTTATTCTTAACATAAAGATATCTCAGGCACCGGCGCTATCAGCTGTAACACTGCAAATGTGTTCTTTTCGAGGGTTATTACCCCTCTTTCTTCCCCGGCTTTCTGTTCCATCTCCCGGATTGCCACCCGATCCGGCTTCTCCAGGGAATTAAAAGCTTCTTTTTCCATTCCGCCCAACAGCCATACACGCTCAACCTGATACGGTTTTCCAGTCTCATCACAAATGGTAAGCTGTTTTTCCTTCTCCGACGCATTCACGATTTTGCAATAAACTGCGCCTGTCGCATCATCTCTTACCGGATTATAATAGACCTGCTCCATCTGTGTTTTCTTTTCTTCCCCAAGAGTATCTAACACCGATGTCCCTTTCATGCATGAAAACATCTTTTGCACATAATAATTCGGCGTTGCGTACGATGTTTCTCCGTCAAACCAGATCATATCCGGCGCCCACTGTGTAAATCCAAGTCTGGCAAATAATGGTGCATAAGACGCCAGTACGACCACATCTGCATTTCTTTCCACTCCGGTTAAAAATGCAGCCTCTGCTAATGCCCCTCCAAGACAGTTTTTCTGTTCCATCAATTCAGTGTGCCCCGGGTGCGCTGCATATTCCCCTGCAAATACTTTGACATCTCTTGGATATTCATCGTAAAAATCTGTATGCGCATAAAACCAGTCCGGTTCCACATAATAATGTTCATCTACTGCATATACATAATTTTTCTGTGTTTTTACTGCGCCATGATAATATTTCCATGCCTTTTCATAACGTTCTGATGTGATATCCGGTCCTGCAGAACCGATCAGCCGGATCTCCGGATATTTTGCATGAATGCATTCTTCAAACAGACGATACCTCTCAAAAAATCCGGACTTCTCTGTCTCCCACTGTTCATTGCCAATTCCAAGCATTGTAAGATGGAACGGTTCTTTATGTCCCATTGCCACGCGCACACTGCCCCATCTGCCGTCTTCCGCACCATTTGCAAACTCGATCAGATCCAGTGCATCCTGTAAGTACTGCCCAAACGCCTCCGTCCCGGGCTGTACCATCTCATAAGACTGATACTGGCATGCCAGTCCGACGTTTAACACAGGAAGCGGTTTCGCACCAAGTGCCTCGCAGAGCAGGAAAAATTCATAATATCCCATTCCAAGTGTCTGGTTATAATGTGAAAATACACTGTGATATCCGTTTTCCTCATTTACCAGATGCACTGCCCAGCGATTCCAGTTGGATCTGCGATGCTCTACCGGTTTTAGTGTCTCCTTGAACCGGTACCGGTTAGACAATGTATTGCCTTCAATAATACACCCACCCGGAAACCGGATAAATCCAGGCTGCAGATCCTTTAATAATTCAAACAGATCCCGTCGGAAGATACCACACACGGCATCTTTTGGCATCATGGAAAAGAAATCAAACTCCACAACACCTGTCTGTTCTAACATGACAGCAAAATCTCCGCCTTTTACATCTTCTTTTGCAGTAAGTAAAAGATGATATTTTTTCCAGTTATGCGGCTCCTGTTTTTTGCCGGGCAAAAGTTCTGTTTCACCGGATGCGGCAATAATCCCGTCCTTTTGTACTGATATCTGTATTCTGCCCTGGTAAGAAATACTTCTCGCATAAAACGATACCTCATACTGCGCATCCTTTTTCAATACGATCCCGTCATAAGCCTGATTTTTAAAACCCGCCTGCGATTCCTCCGCCGTAAATCTTAAATAATGCGGATTTTCTTCCGCAACCGGGCTTCCCATGACACACCGCATTCTGGCATTTTTCTCTTTCGGATAACATTCCCAGCCATACAGTCCGTCAAATTCAGTATAATAATCTGCCTTATCCCCATAACAGTCGACAAACTCAAATGCCCTGTTTTCCAGCATCTCTGCATACAGACCTCCATCCGCCGCATAATTGATATCCTCAAAAAACAGTCCCATCATATCCGGCATGATATCCGCACGTTTTCTCTGTGAAATTGTAATCTTCATATTTCCTCTCCTTATATACATGATTTAATTTTTTTATTGTACTGCACTTTCGAAGAGGTTTCCATGTCAAACATTGCACTTTTTTTGTTCAAAACTGACCTTTACCGTAAACAGATCCGCCATCGTCTCCACTTCAAATGTTCCACCACAGGCCTCCGTAAAACTTTTCGCAATCGAAAGTCCCAGCCCGCTTCCGCCATCGGTACGGCTCTCATCCCCTCTTGTAAAACGTGCGGTAAAATCCACATCCTGTTTTAATTCACTGCGCGATGTATTGCGAATATCTGCAACTGCAGCATTTTTCTCTGTTTTTAATGAAATATAGATCCGTGAACCCTCCAGCGAATATTTGAGTGCATTACCGATCAGATTCTGGAATACCCGGTACATCCGGTCTCCGTCGGCATATACCATGACCGCCTCCTTAGGTATATCAATTTTGAATTTGTACGGGCTCTTTTGAATCTCACCGTCCATATCTGCAAGTGTCTGCCGCAGAAGCTTTCCAAAATCAATTTCTTCCATCTCAACCGCAAGCTGTCCGGATGCCGCTTTGCTGACAGAAAATACATCCTGCACCATATTTTTCAGCCGCTCCGATTTTTCTTCCAGAATCCGGATATAATCCTGAATCTCCGGTGACAGATTTTCCTCCTGTTTTAGCAGCTCAATATAACTGATAATGGAGGTCAGTGGTGTTTTAATATCATGGGACACATTCGCCACCAGTTCCACTTTCATGCGCTCGCTCTTGATACGCTCCTCTATCGCAGTTTCCATTCCCTGTCCGATCTGCTCTAATGCTTCTTCCATGGCGCGGATATCACTGTCTTCTGCTTTCACCATATCTGCCGGTTCATAATGTCCACTACTGATCTCTGTAATCCTTTTTGAAAGCTGTTCTAAAGATCTTGCCAAATTCCGGTTTCTTTTCTGATAGAAATATTCCATACCAAGCAGGATACAAAATACCCCTGCAAACCCGGTCAGCAGTAACAGCCAGTAAATAAAATTTGCCAGTCTGTAATTTACGATCAGCAGTAAAACAAGCATCACACAAGTTACCGCCAGCCCAAATACCGTAATTCCAATGATCCCATACAGAGCCCTTACCAGCCGTTTTGCAAATGGCAGGGACATATTTTTTGTCTCTGCCTGTGCGAGCAGTTTTCCGAAAAATCCATTTTGCCAGATTTTTTTATTATATTTTGCATCATTGATCCAGAAATAACAGAGCCAAAAAATCACCGGCAGTTCCACCAGACCCGGAAAATCATACTGTATCCTCAAGACAAGAAGCAGCACCAGAATCGTAGCTAAGATTTTCCATTCAAACCAGATTTTCGCACTCAGGGCGGCGATCACGCTATCTTCCTGTTTCTTTGCATCTTTGAAAAATCTGCTGGCACACAGACAAAGAATGCCTGCAATGATAAAATAAATTGCCTGTATATAGCGTTTATGCTGCTGCGTCCACCGTGTATTAAGATCGTAAAAAGAATTACAGATCCAGGAATTTCCAGCATCATCTTCTCCCATATACTGCACCGGATCTTTTGCTATGATGATCCGGATATCCGCTTTCTCCCAGGATTCTTTTTCCATCAGGTTTTGAAAACCCGGTACATACCAGTCCTCTCCCTCGCGGTAAATGCCATCTCCATAGACATCCTGCTCCACTCCGTCTTTTTCGATCGTCACTTTTTTTCCATCAAAATGAAATGCATAATTATACCCCTCCGGAAGATTTTTTAACAAAGCAGCCGTGTTGTTTTTCCCATCAGAGGATGCGCCATCTGATGATGTAGCATCTGTTACATCATCAGGCATATTTGAATACATTATTTTTCCGTCATAGCAGATCTCATAGAAAAAATTATGATCCTTATTAACGTCCGCAAAATATTCTTCTTCGCTTTTTTCCTGATAACCGGTACTGTCGTCAGACGCCATATAAATATGTTCCGTGTCTGACACCTCCTCATACGTCGTGGAAGAGTTCTCATCTGTGCCCGCAGTCTCTGCTGCATCCGGGTTTTCATAAATGTCCGACGTCGCAGCCGTGCCCACTACATACTCCGAAATTCCGTTATTTGTTCCAAACAGCCTATCAAAAAAATTTCCTCCCGGTGACAGATAATCGTCAATATTTTCCTCGTTCACAGCACTACCGCTATATCCGCTGTCCCCATGATAGTTTCCAGTCGCCACATCAAGAAACGTATAAAATCTGTTCAGCACGGTGTTTCTAAATTCTTTAGACTCCTGATAGTCCTTTTCTTTCAGTTCCGCACAGACCTCATCCACACCGACAGAATAGCTCTCATATGCAAATCTGCCGATTCCTGCCATCAGCATACTGATTCCGATAAAGAACACTAAAAATACAATCCTATTTTTCCATTTTTTCGATTTTATAGCCAATTCCCCACACCACCTTTAAGTATTCCGGCTCTTTTGGATTGAGTTCAATTTTTTCACGGATGCGCCTGATATGTACCATGACCGTATTTTCGCATGCATACCCCTGCTCATTCCAGACACGCTCGTAAATTTCCTCCGCCGGGAAAACGCGTCCCGGATATTTCATCAGAAGCTCCATGATCTTTGTCTCCGTCGCAGTCAGCCTGACCGGCTCTTTGTCCACATAAAGCACTCGCTCATTCGTATGGAACTCCAGCCTGCCATTCGTGATACATCCATCATCATCTGCTTTATGGATATCCCCAAGACTTGTATACCTGCGGAGATGACTTTTCACACGCGCTGCTAACTCCTGTGGATTGTAAGGTTTTGCCACATAATCATCCGCTCCCATGGACAGTCCTAAGACTTTGTCTGTGTCCTCACTCTTTGCACTGAGCACAATGATCGGAATGTTTTTTCGCTCGCGTATTTTCAATACCGCAGATAATCCGTCGAGTTTTGGCATCATGACATCCATGATCACCAGATGTACCTTCTGCTCCGCTATGAGCTCTAATGCCTGCATGCCATCATACGCTTTTAATACCTGATATCCCTCCTTTTCCAAAAGTATTGCGATTGCCCTTACGATCTCGCGGTCGTCATCCACGACTAATATACATTCACTCATGCTGTATTTACTCCTCCTTAAAGCCTATGTCTATCTTATCCGGGGCTTCTTACAAAAAAAGTGGGATATTTCTTACAGATTTCTTACAATTTCCCACCGTTCTTATTATTTTTCTCCCTTTTTGCTATTCATTTCCTGTTATATGAAGAAAGGCTATCGCACTTGAGAGGTGAGGCAGCCTTAGAAAGTTGATTCTATAAACATATGAACACCTTTGATTTTTAACCATTGTAGTAACTCTTCTATTATTTTTGAAGAATAACCGTTTCTTCTTTTTTCAGGAATACAATATACATCAACTATATATCCGTACATTGGAGTTTTGAAGAAACAAAACGGAACGTCTTCCTTAATTACTGCACCCCACGCGCAATAACACTAGGACCAATTTTATTATTTATAAGAATTTGTCGAAGATCTACAGGCTACAAAAAGTTGCTCAGCTACTGGTTAATACAGAAAATAACATACAGGAAATTGCAACGGACTGTGGTTTTGACGACAACAACTATTTTTCCAAACTTTTTAAGAGACATTATCATTCTGTTATTATGTCAAATTCAAAAACATCTGAACATATTTATCCGGTAACTCATGAAGATACCGGAAACACTCATTTGGATCATAGATAATTCCATTTTCGGCGCATCTTTTTCTGAACATATCCATAAGTTTCTCGTTATCAGGGCTTGCCAGATCATATGCATTTCCATATGTATAGATGTATTTTTTCTTAAGCCCTGAAAAATATCTGTCCAATGCCTGATAAAAATATTCCCTGTCTCCATCCCTTAATGTAACTCCCATGTTGAAGCATATGATTCCTTTTACGCCAGCTTCCATACAGTAATCAAGAATACCATTGATGTTTTCCTTTGTATCATTTATAAAAGGTAATATAGGTGTCAGCCACACGACAGTTGGAATCCCTGCCTTTTTAAATTGCATAAGTGCTTCAAATCTCTCATGGGTTGTAGAAACATTCGGCTCTAAAATCTTGCAGAGTGTTTCGTCATAAGTAGTCATTGTCATCTGTACAACAGCTTTTGCTTTCGCGTTGATTGATTTTAAAATATCCATATCCCGCAATATTCTGGTAGATTTTGTCTGAATTGCAACACCATATTCATATTTGTCAATCAGCTCCAAACATCTTCTGGTCAGTTTTAATTTTTCTTCTGCTTGAAGATAAGGATCGCACATAGCACCGGTTCCTATCATACATTTTTTGCGTTTGGATTTTAATGCCTTTTCAAGAAGCTGTGGAGCATTTGCTTTTACCTCTATATCCTCAAATTCATGTGTAAATCCATAGCAGTTACTCCTGCTGTCGCAATAAATGCAGCCATGCGTACAGCCTCTGTATATATTCATTCCATTATTACTTGAAAGAATTCCCTTTGCTTCTACAAAATGCATATGTACTCTCCCCTAATTCTACAAATTGGAATCTATCGCTTTGTCCCATCCTCATTGAAATTATTTTTTAATGCCTTTTCCGTTGGAAAAATAGACCCAATCAAAAACACCAGTTGTATTACAATGATAATAATACTCAAAATTCCCATTGTATCGTCACTTGCTCCATAAAAAGGAATATGTATAAGCATTGTAGGTCCCAACAGACCAATACCGACTTTCCACCAAAGTTTTCCTGCATGGTCATGTGCAAATCTCCAAGTATCCATATTTATCATTGACATCTTAGTTCGGTATCCCACAACTCCATTGATCTTCTTTGGACAATGTTTCCACATCATTCTGCCCGCAATTATCATAATCGCTGGAATAATACAATCGCATATCAAAATAAACCACCAGAACCACATATTGCCACCTCCCGCAATGACCATTCTTCATCATAGCTTCCAAGATAAACTTTATTCTCCAAAAATTCCGGCTGATGCTCTAACAGTTCAAATCCTCGTTTCCTGCATTCTTCGATAGTTCCGTTATTATCTGCCTGAACACCAATTTCTCCAAAATAGTAAGCATTCACATTCTTCGTATGCTCATACATTTCATATGCTGAGCGTGGAATCTCACCGTAAAAGGTTTGTCTGACCGGTAAAACACTTTTATCTTTATCCGGTACCGCTTCGTACATCGTCAGGAAATCCCGTGCAGATTTCAGGGCAAGTGATTTTAATTCTTCATATTCCGCCATGCTTAATGGCTTTTTCTCCTCGTCAAAAAGCACATCTGAGTCTGCATCAGAAATGGTAAGTGTTGACACTTTTTCTTGAATGATCTCAGGTTCCGGAACATCCCAGGTTAAAGCTCCTTTCCACTTCAGGTAAGCTGAAATTTCAGACGACATCTTCCCAATAGCTTCACACTTAGATTTACCTCTTGTAAATGCACCAATGAAATTGGACGCATACAGAATACTGTCATCGCCATTATGTTCCCAAACACACTTCACTTTCATAAAAGAATTTTCCTCCCAAACACCGATTTACTTAAATGCAGTATACCACATGGTCAGCGTCAATGATACTATTATTCTCTTTTATAAAATAAAGAGGAAAACGTCCAAAAACCACTTGACATAGTTTTCAAAACCGCTTACACTGTATACTATAACTATTTAACAGGATTGGAGAACATCATGTTTCAGATTATCGTTGACTCTGCGGCAAATATTCCCGCAGAACTTGTAAAAAAATATAAGATCAAAGTTCTTTCTTTCATCAACTTTGTAAATGGAAAAGAAGTCACCTGTTTTGATCCGGATTTATCCCCGGAAGAGGAACGTCAGAAAGGTCATGAATATTACGATGCCGTACGCCAAGGTGCAGATGTAAAGACCGGTCTGATCAGCACTGCCATATTTGAAGATGCATTCCGCAGTGCCATGGAAAATAACGAAGATGTGCTGTATTTCTCGCTTAGCAAAAATATCAGCGGAAATTTCAACTCCGCAAGACTTGCCGCAGAAGATCTGATGCATGATCCGGTAAACGGCAGAAAAATCCGTCTGATCGATTCGCTCAATGCCTCTTTAGCTCAGGGAATTTTAGCGATCTATGCAAGTGAAATGCGTGATAAAGGTATGGAGATTGATGAAGTAGCAGATATCTTAGAAACGTACCCTGCAAAGATGAACGGTGTATTTACCGTCGGTGATTTAAAATATCTTTCCAGAACCGGACGTTTGAGCGGCGCAACTGCTCTCGTCGGCAACCTTTTGAGTATCAAACCGATCCTGCGCGGAAACAAAGACGGTTTTATTGTCCAGTACAAGAAATGCCGCGGAAGAAAAGCTGCGTTGAACGAGCTCATCTCTCTTGTCTGTGACAATATCGTGGAACCGGAAAAACAGATCATCGGAATTGCACATGCCGATGCCTACGAAGACTCGCTCTATGTCATGGATAAAATTCAGAAAAAAATCTCTGTGCGGGAATTTATCAATACTTCTTACGATTTCTGTACCGGAAGCCATGTGGGTCCGGATACCATCGCCTTGTTCTTTATGGCAAAAGACAGAGAATTAGGGGCAGGCAAATAAGCCTGCCCTGACCAGCAATTATTCTCTATTTCATTTTTCACTACAGCGCCCTTTCCATGCACACAAACCGCATATCATAAAGACTACATTCCCCCACTTTCTCATATCCCAGATGCATATAAGCACGCATTGCCACCTCATGCCCTTCGCGCACCAGAATATGAACAGATCTCTTTCCCTGTTTCCTCAGGACATTCATGGCATACGCCATCATCATCCTTGCCAGTTTTTTATTCTGATACTCTTTCCGGATACAGAGCCTTGCCAGTTCGGCACCCGGAAGCAACGTCTGATTCCAGCATTTTAAGCTGTCCACTGCCTCGTCTGCATCTATGGAGATCGACGCCAGCAGTTCCCCGTCTTTATTTTCCATCACAAAAAGCTCATTTCTGGAAAGATCGGATTCTATTGTGTCAATTCCAGGATAGTACTCATTCCAGCCTGCCGCTCCGCCGATCATGGAATGGTACAATTCTAAGATTTTCCCGGTATCTTCTTTTACAGCGGGGCGGATATAGCGCAAAAATGTATAATCCGAAATTTTCAATGAATCCGCTGCCTGTGCAAAATATTTTTCTTCGATATGCGGCCAGCGCTTTGCTCCCATATCATTTTCTTCCTGCAGTTTCGCTGCCAGATTAACAAGTTCCGGTGTCAGATCTGTTCCAGTCAGTAAAATGTGCAGATTGTTATTCAAAAACCATGGCGCCATATCATAAAGTCCCGATGTAAAAATATCCTGTATCACCTGATTACTATCGTATGGGATCCGCAAAAATTCCGGTTTCCATTCATTTTGACCGGACTCTAAGATGATGGCATGCGCGTATCCCGGATCTCCGATCGCAATTCCACAGGAACCGGTATTCATATAGGTTTTTCCCTGATATCTGCTGATACCCGGAAAATGTGTATGGGCTGCAAGCAGATAGTCAGTATCGATCTCTTCTAATACCTCTTTTGTGCGGTCACTGTCAAGCTGGAGCAGTTCTCTTGTATTGACCGGAGAACCGTGACAGCAGGTAAACGCCGGATATCCTTCCTTTTCATAACGAAACGTGATCGGAAGGCTCTCAAAAAAATCCAGATCTCTTTCCGTGAGCTGCCTGTAAGTATACAAAAGATTGCCGCTGGCGGAATTGGCTGGCCAGAATTTTTCTTCTTCCTCCTTCTCTCGGATCTTACGCTGTTCTATCATATATTCTTCCCGGTTTCCGCGCAGCACATGACATGGGAACTGTTCCATTAATTCATAGAGAAGTTCCATCGTCTGCCTTGCACCGGCGGTATCCGAAATAAAATCTCCCAGAAGCAGAAATTCCTCACATCCGGCATTTACCATATAGTCCACACATGCCCGGAATGCGGTCTGGTTGCTGTGAATATCTGCAATTACTCCAACTTTCATTCCAAAGTATCTTTCCTTTCATTTAACCGCCATTCTTACATGTGAAAATTTAATTTTTCACACTACGGTCTGTCTAAACATTTTCTTCCTTGCAGACATCGACCCAGCCTTTTGCCCCGGCGATCTGCTCAAGTTCCGGGATCGTGAGTTTCACTGCACTGTGGTCATTTCCCGCTGCCGGATATACGATAGTAAATTTTTTCAGACTTTCGTCGAGATACACTTCCACACCATCGTTGATTCCAAACGGGCACACCCCGCCCGGCGCATGACCGATCACTTCCTCAACCGCATCAGACGGAATCATCTTCGCTTTCATATGAAATGTATCCTTGTATTTGCGGTTATCGACTTTCGCCGTTCCTTCCGTCAGAATCAGCACCGCCTGCTCTCCCTGTAAAAAGGACATCGTCTTTGCGATCATGCCCGGCTCCACCCCAAGTGCTTCCGCCGCCATCGCAACGGTTGCCGTGGAATCAGCCAGCTCGATCACATGATCCAAAAATCCTTTATTCTCCAAATATGCTTTCGCTTTTTCTAATGACATATGAATCCTCTTTTCTGTGTAACCTGCAGGCTCAGATATTGTAATCTATAAAGAACCCTTTTGCTGTTTTCAAATCTCATAGTCCATGCAGGATCTCACCGCTGTGTAAGGTCTGACTTTACTGTCTGCGACTGCCACATGTTTCGGATGTGTACTGTAAGTTTTTAATGCTTCCGCACTCTCAAATGTGGAATCTAGCATGACATCCACGGTTGAACTCGGCAGACAGTCGATGCGCACTTTGATTTCTGTCATTCCCGGGATCTGACCGGCAAGACCTTCTAATCCTTCCTTGATCCCTGCTTTGATCTGTTTTTTCTCCTCCTCTGAAAATTCCTCTTTCAGTTTCCATAAAATAATATGTTTTACCATTTTGTTTTTCCTTTCTTCAGGCGTTATAGACCTGATACCACTATTTTAATCCTCTTATTTATTTTTGCAATTACGGATCATCCTTCGTACCCGCAAAACTCAAATTTCCTCTTTGCCGCCGTTTTTTGTCCGGATCACAAAGAGAACCACACAAAGAAGCACGATGCAGATTGGAAGTGTCAGCCATACAATGGCGTCAAGTCCCACTGCCTTAAAAATACCGATCAGAAGATATCCAACCATACATACACTTCCCACAACAAGCACATACGGAAGCTGTGTCACCACATGGTTGACGTGTTCACAGTGACCGCCGGCAGATGCCATGATCGTCGTGTCGGAGATCGGTGAACAGTGGTCTCCGCAGACTGCACCCGCCAGACAGGATGCGATGGAGATAACCATCATCTGTCCTTCCGGGAATACCCCGATCACGATCGGGATCAGAATGCTGAATGTTCCCCAGGATGTTCCGGTTGCAAATGCCAGAAACGCAGCAACCAGGAAAATGATCATCGGAAGAAATCCCTGCATCGCAGATGCAGAATTTGCCACAAGATCTGCCACAAAATATTTTGCACCGAGCAGGTTTGTCATGCCTGATAACGTCCACGCCATCGTAAGGATCAGAATCGGCGCGATCATGGACTGGAATCCCTCCGGGATACATTTTGCAAACTCTTCAAAGGACAGCACATCACGCATCATATAATAGATAAATGTAAATACCAGCGTGACCGCACCGCCAAGCACCAGTCCCACCGATGCATCCGAAGCTGCAAACGCATCGACAAAGGAAGCACCCTCAAAAAATCCACCGGTATAAACCATTGTCACAATACAGCTTGCGATGAGAACCGCAACCGGAAGAATCAGATCCAGCACATGTGCTTTCTCATTGATGACCTCTTCTTCATTTCCCTCATAAGGTCTTCCCGGCGTGGTAAACAGATCTCCTGCGATTGCATTCATCTCATGTTTTTTCATCGGTCCAAAGTCAACCCTGAGTACCGTCACAAGTAAAACCATGACCAGTGTCAGTATCGCATACAGGTTATACGGGATCGTCTGTAAAAATACAGCAAAACCGTTGATTCCGGAATCTTCCGGCACCGAGGATGTCACTGCCGCCGCCCACGAACTGATCGGCGCAATGATGCACACCGGAGCTGCAGTCGCATCAATGATATAGGATAATTTTGCACGGGATACTTTGTGCCGGTCTGTGACCGGACGCATCACACTTCCCACCGTAAGGCAGTTAAAATAATCATCTACAAAGATCAGCACTCCAAGGATCATGACGGAAATCTGCGCACCGATCCTTGTCTTAATATGCTTTGATGCCCATTTTCCAAACGCAGCAGAACCGCCCGCTTTGTTAAGCATCGAGACAAGAATTCCAAGCATGACTAAAAATACAAGGATACCCACATTCCAGGCGTCCGCAAGTTTATACACCATACCCCCGTCTTCCTGAAAGAAGATCGTGTTGATCATCAGTTCTAAATTAAAATTGGAATATAACAGTCCTCCGGTGATGATCCCGGCTAAAAGGGACGTATATACCTCTTTCGTGATGAGTGCCAGACCGATCGCAATGACCGGCGGCAGCAGCGCAAATACCGTCGCATATACACCGCACTGGTAATTTTCCGGATCTGTGATCACCCCGGATGTATTTGCCGTTACAAACAGTAATATCACGATCACTGCAAGAAAAATAAGCATTCCGATCTGTTTTCTTTTCATATGTTTCCTCCAAACATTACTGATTTTTTGTCTGTCAACAATCAATCAGAACTTTCCATATTTCTGTATTTCCATACGTTTTATAGTGTAGCGTTTCTTCTGCAATTTTTCAAACATTTTATGCATAATCATGCAATATTATAAAAGAGTATTACTGTTCACTCGTACCTCGCTCCAGTAACGGATTTTGCCGATGCTTCGCATTACAAATCGGCAAAATCTGCTGCCACCACTGTATCATACGGCATTTTCAGTTCAGAAAATGCCTGCCTGTGAACAGTAACAAAAGAGTATCATTCCACTGTGATCTGTGAAATGATACTCCCCCTCTTACATTGCCACTACGTCATCTGCGATCGCCATCGTAGATTTCCGATGCGATACCAGAAGAATTGTTTTATTTTCTTTTTCCCTGTCAAGACTTCTTAAAATGATTCCCTCATTTAAACTGTCGATATTTCTGGTCGGTTCATCCAAAAATATCATGTCCCCGTCATGTAAAAATGCACGCGCAATACCGATGCGCTGACGCTCCCCGCCGGAGACAGAGTCTCCTAACTCCGCTAACTTCGTGTCATAGCCATCCGGCAGTGACAGGATAAATTCATGCAGTGCCGCTTTTTTTGCCGCTGCAACAACTTCTTCCCTGCTTGCATCCTCTTTTGCAACTTTGATGTTATTTTCGATCGTATCCTCAAACAGGAATGTCTCCTGTGTGACGTAGGAAATGCTGCTGCGCAGTGCCGCAGTCGAAATCTCACCGACATTCGTTTTTCCATAACGGATGTCTCCCTCCGATGTCTCATAAAAACGCATCAGAAGTTTTAAAAGGGTTGATTTGCCGCATCCGCTCTTTCCTAAGATTCCGTGGATCTTATGTTCGGCAAATACATGATCAAAGTTCTCTAATACTCCGTTTGGACCTTTTTTATACTCAGCCTGTATTTCCACTTTATCCTCTTTTGTAAACTCAGCCTGTGCTCCTTTTTGCCCCTCTTTTGTCAGCGCAGACTCATATGCAAAAGATACATGCTCACAGGATATATCACCTTCACACACTGTACTTCCGCCCAAAACATCTTCCACCAGTGGCTCTTCCTCTAAAATGTCCAACACACGGTTTCCACTCGCAAGTGTGTGCTGTAAGTTATTCGAAAGTGCGGAAAGTGCCGCCGTCGGACCAAAGGAACTGATCATTGCGATCACCGCGACCATTGCCTGATCCGCACTCACCGTCCCCTGCTCTGCAAAATGCCCGCAGACTGCTGCCATAAGGACACCCGCGATCAGGATCACTCCGTCAGTCACGATGCGCTGTGTATTTTCTGCCATCTTTAACTTCTGGTTTTTCTGCTCTAACTGTTCTGTCTGGCTGTTCATTTCTCTCAGACGTTTTTCCTGCTGTCCATACTGCAAAATTTCATCCAGCCCATACAGGTTATCCAGAACGACAGTATTACGAAACCGTCTCTATCTCCTTTTTGCGTTTGTCCTGTATCTTTTTTGTTTCTGTTTTCATATCCGCTTATCTTTTCAAATCTGCCCTCTCTGCTTTTATTCCTGACAACATTTCTGTCCGCAAAGTATCCCATCCGTTGTTTCTTTCTATTAGGCTGAACTAACTTTGCCCCGTTAGTCTAACCTAATATATAAGTGCTTGTCAAGAAAAAACGGTTTCCATAAAGTAGAAAAGACGCAGATCCTTACCGGATCTGCGCCTTTTCATTTCTAATCATAGATCTGCCCGCGAAGCGTTGATCTATTGTTTTGTTTTACACTGTCTTCACACACTGTGAAAACTTCTGTTTTGCATTTTCTACTTTGTTTGCATCGGCATCCGGTGTCGGATAAAGCCCTCTCTGATGCATCATGTTAAACACATCTTCCTGGATGCAGTGTTCCTGCTCTAAACAGTGAAGGATCGCATCCCTCACACTGTCGTGCACACATTCATTTGCAAATGCATTATAGTTATTTGTTGCCGCCTTCTCAGCCGTGAGTGCATCGGCTAAGATCTCTTTGTCTGTATAAATCTGCTCAGTCATGATCTTCCTCCCTCTCTTATTCCTTAGCTTAACTGTGCATACAAGGAGTTAAAATGTCCCTGATGTTTCTGGGAAATCTCCGTAAATTTTGCACTGATTTCCTGATCCTCTGTGTGTTCTGCAAGCATCTGGAATTTTTTGATCAGAAGATCCTCCTCGGTCAGCAGATCATTTAACACGGATAACTCTTTTTCTGATAACTGGCTCATGTTCCACCTCCATATTTTAAATCTATCGTCGGCATATCGTCTTGACATTGACTCGCCTAAACAATAGTGTGGTCAGAACCTGTCAGATTATGCATCTCATTTAAAGTAATCCATCACCAGTTATCAGCTCATCTAAAACAGCATACATCTGTTTAATATCTACCGGCTTACTTAAGTGGGCATTCATTCCTGCATCAAATGATTTTTTTACATCCTCCTCAAATACATTCGCGGTCATCGCAACAATCGGTACCGTTTTACTGTCCGCATGATCCGATTCACGGATACAGCGTGTGGCAGCAAGTCCATCCATGACCGGCATCCGGATATCCATCAGGATCACATCATAATATCCCGGTTCATGCTTCAAAAACTGTTCCACGCCCGCTTTTCCGTTCTCAGCGATATCCACCATAAAATTCTTATGTATCAGAATGTTTCTTGTAATTTCAATATTGATTTCATTATCTTCGACAAGCAATACCCTTTTCCCGGAAAAATCATATTCCTGATAAGTCGTCCGCTCTGTCCTCCGTCTGTCCTCTTTTGCAGTCTTTAATGGAACCGTCACGACAAACGCGGAGCCTTTTCCTTTCTCACTGTACACATCAATCTTACCGCCCATAAAATCAATAATATTTTTGGAAATGGTAAGTCCTAATCCGGTTCCACCGCTTAACGTCGTATTTCTGTCATCTTCCTGTGCAAATGCATCAAAAATGTGCGGCAGAAAATTCTGTTCCATACCGATTCCATTATCCCGGATCTCGAAACGGAAGATCGTTTCCTGTTCTCCTCTGGTAAAAAGCTCTATAATAAAAAATACGCTTCCCTCCGGCTGTGTATATTTTACAGCGTTTTCTAAAATCGCTGACAGCGCCTCATTTAATTTTTCACGGTCAAACAGATATTGATCCGCAAATGAACCACGTCTCTGTACAGAAAAAGAAATCTTCTTCTCCTGCGCCTTATCTGAAAACTCTTTCTCGATATGTGTGAGGAATGCTTCAAAATCCGTACTTTCCTCATGGAATGCAACACGGCCGCTCTCTAAGAGCGAAAGGTTTAAAATATCATCCATACAGGAACGCAGAAACTGTGCCGACATCTCAATCTTGTCAAAATTTTCCAGAACCTTTTTTTCATCGCCAAGATTTGCCCTGCTCAGATAGGAAAGTCCGATAATTGAATTAAGGGGCGTACGGATTTCATGGCTCATGCGCTCTAAAAATTCACTCTTGGAACGATCCGCACGCTTTGCCGCCAGCATTGCATCATAAATCTCTCTCTGGCGATTCTGTTCTTCTTCATAATTATCCGTAACATCTCTGCGCACAAAAACAAGGGTCATTTTTGTCTTGTCATAATAGTGGATATTCATTGATTTCCGACGGTATTCCCCGCCGCACAACAAACGGTAATTGATGACCAGATGTTCTTTTTTCTGTAAATTTTCCTGCAGATGCTCCAGCCTAAACTCTCTTCCGCACCTCTCTCTGTCTTCCGGATGTACATACTCTGGAATTGCCATATCATTGACTTTCTGATAATCTCCATCTATTGGCGGCATAACATCCGCATCCTCATTGGTAACGATGGTATGCACCATCCCGTCTGCCAGATCTACATATGAAATAAAATCAATTTCTTCTTTTATAACGCTCTCCAAAATTGCCCGCTGTTTTTCCATAGTATGTTCCTTTTCCGATCCATTTTCACTGTGCTGCTCTGATTTTATGAAACCTGTTTTTTATTATAACAGTTTTATTTCCTGTTTTAAATAGAAAACCAAAATAAACTGTATCTAAAGTCCTATTTTTGTTACTATTCGTAATCTTCCAGAAAACTGTGAAGTCCCATACCTGTATGATATGCAATCACAGTATTTAAATTTACATTTTCCACACTTTTAAAGATATTTGCCGCAATTCCGGGATTTATGTTTTCAAATTCCTCCAGCAGACGTTTTACTTCTTCCTGCTGGTCTGAAAAGTCCTCTTTCGTTCCTGTTACCATTCCAAACTCCATATTCCATTCTTTCAGATCCTGCTTATGCACCAGATAAAACGGGCGGATAACCTCTATGCCGCCAAAGTCACGCTCCTTTTCTTTTGGCATCAGAGTACTGATTTCTCCCCTATACAGTACGCCCGTAAGTATCATTTCTATCACATCCTCATAGCAGTCTGCCACCGCTAACTTATTACAGCCGGAGTTTTTTACGTCATCCACAGAGTGGAGTTTTTGCACCGGAATACCAGTCTCTTCTGCAATCCGGATAAATTTTCCGTTATTCTCCTCTTCGAATGAAAAAAAATCCACCTCGAAATCAATCTTTCTGTGGCGTTTTATCTCCTGAAAACATTTTGCAAGGATCAGTCCATTCCCGCCCTGTGCAATACAGACTGCAACATGATCGCCGTCTTCCACTAACCGGTAGGTGTTGATTGCTCTTGCAAAACGTGAAAATATTGTCTTATGATATTTTTTGCGAAGACTAAACTCCGCTTCTTCTTTTCTTGTATCTCCCATGGAAACTCCATTCTTGTTTTTTTGCTGAAAATTCACTCTATAATAAATTGTACACGTTCAAACACACTGTCATCAGGAACAATAAACAATCGAATGCGCGTTCCCCAGACATTCCGGTGCCAAGAATCAGTATAATTTCTCCGCAGAGGGAAGTCAATTTCTAATATCAAAAAAAGAACTTCCCGGTCTGAAAAATTTTCATGACCGTTCCGTTCTTTTTCCGTTGTGCTAATAGCAAAAATAATGCCCACCAATTTTGACCTCCACATGTTCCGTCAGCGGAAATGTGGAAAAATACATTGTATCATCTCTTAATATTCTGGTTTTTCCGTCCAGCACCTGCTGGATGGAGTCATATTCCTTCTGTGTCGGTTTTGCCCTGTCCCTGTTTTTAAAAGAACAGAACTGTACCGGATTTTTCTGGCTTAAAACCTCATAAAGTGTATCCGGATACACATCACTTCTCATACGGTTAAACACAACCTCCACAACCGCCTGCTGTCCTTTCACCGGTTCTCCCTGTGATTCTAACCAGACGATCCTTGCAAGCAGCTCTGTTTCATCCGGCGATAAAGTGATATGCCAGCGGTTTTCCGGTGCAGCCGGTGCAGCCTGCGTTTCCTGCACGATTTGTGCAGTCTGCTCTGCCGGAGTTTCCTGCACCGCCTGTGCAGCCTCCTCCATCTGTGTTTCTTTTGTGGTTCTTATTTTTTCCTGCATCAGATCATCATCATATGCAGATGTTACTATCATACTTTCTTTTTTTTCGATTCCTGTTTTTTCATCTGATTCTGGCGTAAATGAATGTGCAAAACGTATTGATCCTGCTGCAAGTCCCTCCATTGCCGGAACTTCTTTGATCTTTACGTCTTCTTTCATGTTGGATGCTGCAGTCAGACTGACGATAAAACTAAACAGCACTGCCGCGCCCAATATTCTCTTTCTCATTTTGCTCCTTTCCTCAAGAATGATACATATATGTCAACATGACGAATGCCGTCATTTGATACAGGCACATATCATACTTAGGTTATATCCAAAAGTCAAATTTTTTATACATGTTTTCCCGAAAAAAAATTTGCTTATTTTTACTCAATTTTTTGATATGTGTCCTGTTTTTTATCAGCCATTCATCCATCCGAAATTATGTTCGAATAAGGTAGAACTGACCAGGTAAACAAAAAAACACCCGTTTTTTCGGATGTTTTTTGAAATAATTGCCAAATTTATTACTACGTTTTTCGGATGTTTTTTATAAAAAACAATCTTTTTATCTTCGATAAGCACATTCTTTATTGCTGCAGGATGCACAGATTCCGGTACTTTTGTCACCACATTTTTCTGTTTCAGCAGCATTCCATTTTACTCCTGCACCGGAACTTTCCCCGGATTTTTCCCGGAAATTCCGCTTAGATTCCACTTTCAGACTTTCACCGGAAAGTTCCGCTAAAAACATCACGCTTTTTTTGGGTTCCATGCAGTATGCCTGATTGCAGGTAATCCGATTCTGTCCCATCTCTGCTAAAAGCTGTGCCATTTTTTCAAAAGGAAGCCCCTCCTCCGAGCCAAAAAAATGATAAGATTCAAGGCGCTGTTTCAAATGTGCCTCTGCCCACCTCTGAAACATGTCATATCCTTTCCGCAAAAGCTCCCAGCAGATCGTCTCAACTGCATATGCTTCTCTTAAACGCTCTGTGCTGCTATAACGGTTCTCGAGCTCATCTACCCTGCTCCCCAGCGTAAATATCCCGATTGCATAATTTTCTTCTCTGCACAGATTCAGGATCTGTTCACACTGACGCCTCGTCATGCAGTAAAATCCTTCCTCCCCGGCAAGGCATTCGCGCAGTTCCCCTGCAACTTCCTTTAGCATTTCCATATCTTTTTGCTCATAATGGTAATGCTTTAAAATTTCCACAAGGAAATCGTGTGTCAGTTCGTTTTTTAAATTAGTATGAATAAATTTCTCTTCTGTCACTTATTTTTCCGTCTCTGCTTTCTTTTTTAAAAACTGCATGATAATATCATAATTTTCCGCTTCGTGGGGAAATGTGCAGTGCATGCAGGATTTGATGACTCTGCCCTTACTGTTAATATATTCCGGATTGCCCGGACAGTGTTCTCTCTCATACAGCGGACAAAAACAGAACAGGCAGTTCATCTCATCATTTTCCACCTCATGACACGGATAATATTTACATGCCCTGTTTTCAAAATAACGATAGGAATTTTCCAAGGTCAATGCTCCTTTACGATCACAATGGTAAGATAACCGGAGGTATCATCTAACTTTTCCACCTCTGTGGTTATTTTTTCATTCATCATACCACAGTTTTCTACCGAATACACTTCCAGTCTGCTATCTTTTTGCTGTTTTTGCAGCATCTGCTTTAATTCTCCTAATTTCTTCCCGGACTTCATATAAATTCTGGTTCCGGAAAATTCTGCTGTTTTTCCTATCTCATAGGATGCCGGTATCACATGGATCTCTTCTTTATTGTCCGCTAACGATATTCCAAGTGCCCCCGCCGCCGCACAAAAAGACGGGACTCCGTTTACGATATGTGCCTCATAGCCGCCTTTTACCATACGTTTATGGATATACTGGTAAGTGGAGTAAACCGTCGGATCTCCGATCGTCAAAAAAGCCACCTGTCTGCCGTTATCTAACAATTTTTTTATCTCAAGACAGATCTGCTCATGCGCCGCAGTAAGTCTGCTCTCATCCTTTGTCATCGGAAAGGGCATACATATCAATTCTTTTTCTGCAATTTTCCCACATGCCTCTTTCATGATTCCGTAGGCGATGCAGTCCTCTTTGCTTTTTGCCGGGAGTATCACGGTATCGCACTCTCCAACGATCCGTACCGCTTTTAATGTGACCAGCTCCGGGTCACCAGGTCCGACGCCGATTCCGTAGAGTATCCCTGTTTTTTCTGTATTTTTCACGGTTGTATTCCCCTGTTTTTACTTAAATTCTGTTCCTGTGTTTTCACTTCATATTTTTTGTATTTCACAACAATTTATTTATCCTGCTGCATTAAAATGCTTCCTTAGCTATTTACTTCTGACCTGTCCGCATAATTTTTTGCTTTTTTCACAAAATTTTCCGCAAATTGCGGCGCAGATGGATAATAAAGATGCGGAAATCCCACAAAGCATGAATTTTTATCAAAAACACAGTCATATTTTTTCCCACTTACCGGTTTTAATGCCACACAGTCATCACCGTTTGCGGTACTGTCGAAATAATGAAATTCATGCCCTTTTATGCTGCCATTTTCCGGCAGAAAGTTTGATTCTTTTTCCGTAAGTTCGATGTACCCGAAACGAACCAGTTTCCCTGTGTAAAAGCAGTCTCCCGGCACAACGCCTGCCATCTCATAAACATGATGCTCTGTATCTTCCATCGTCTGATGCAGATACATAAATCCGCCACACTCAGCAACGATCGGCATCGCGAGTTCCGCCTTTTCCCTGATAGCCGCAAGCATCGTCTTATTTTCAGATAATTCTTTCGCATAGAGTTCAGGGTACCCTCCCGGAAGCAATAGACCGTCCGCTTCTTTTGGCACACTTCCATCATGAAGCGGTGAAAAAAATACAATCTCTGCGCCGGCTTTTTCAAGTGCCTTTAAGTTGTCCTCATAATAAAAACAGAACGCTTCATCGCGTGCCACGGCAATCACGGGTCTTTTTCCGCTTTTTTGCAAATGTACTTTCTGCTTACCGTAACTGTCTTTTTCTAATGTGCTGCCTTCCGGCAGTTCTGATGCCCCCTCCGCGATTGCGAAAAGCCTGTCTATATCGACGGTCTTTTCTAACATATCCGCCGTTTTATCCAGCAGTTCTGCCATCTTTTCTACTTCTTCCGGGCGTTTAAGTCCCAAATGTCTGCTCTCTAAAAGAATCTCCTTCTGGTTTGGAAAATATCCAAGAACTTCTACCGGAAAACTCTTCTCGATCTCCTGCCGTATCGTCTCAAAAAATGCGCCGGAGGTGCGGTTTAAAATAATTCCACGGATCAGATGAATCGTATCATAGGAAAGAAAACCGGCGATCAGCGGAAGAATGCTCCTCCCCATTCCGTGCGCATCGATGACTAAAATGACCGGCGTGTCTGTCACCGTCGCAAGGTCATAGGCAGATCCTTCTTTCCGGATCCCGCCTAACCCGTCATACAGTCCCATTACGCCTTCCATCACAGAGATATCTGCATTTACTGCAGACTCCATAAACAGTTCTGCCGTCATTTTCTCCCCGGTAAAAAACGTATCCAGATTTTTCGATGGTATTCCAAGTACCGTGCGGTGAAACATCGGATCGATATAATCTGGTCCACACTTAAATGCCTGTACTTTTTTCCCCTGTCTTTTTAATATTTCAAGCAGTGCACAGGTGATCGTAGTCTTTCCGCTTCCACTTCCTGTCGCGCCAATCAGTATTCTTGGTGTCCTCATGACTCCGTCCCTCCTGCAAAATAAAACGACAGGATAAACACCGGATTTTCCGCCTGCATCAGATGGTAACGTCCCGCCTTTTTCGCACGGCTGACTGACATCTGGATGATTTCTTCCTGTTCCACCGGAAACTCATTTAATATAGAAGAAACAGCCCCAACCGTCTCTAACGTAATTGCCGTCACTACCACACGCATACGCGGATTTTTCCGGTATAAATCCGTTAATATCTCCTTTAAACTGCCATTGCTTCCACCGATAAATGCATGAGTTGGAACCGGAAGCCCTGTAAGTGCCCCGGGTGCCTCCCCACAGATCACTTTTACATTGGCAAGTCCATACTTTGTGCAGTTCTTTTCGATCAGTGCGACAGCCTCCTGTTTTCGCTCAATGGCATAGACGGTAAGATTGTCTGACAGCCTTGCCATCTCGACCGCGATTGAGCCTGTCCCGCTTCCGATATCATAAACCACCGCGTCAGGTGTCAGGTGCATTTTACAGATTGCCGCCTCCCGGACTTCCTCCTTTGTCATCGGCACCTTATCCCGGCAAAATGCGTCATCCGGCAGACCATGCGTCAGGAATTTTGGATCAGAATTCTTTTTTTCTCCCGAAATCCCCTGATTCTGGATCAGACAGGTATAAAGTCCCTCGTCGGTAAGCTGCATACATTCTTCCGGGGACAATGTTTTTATCTGTTCCGCCGGATAGGACAGCGCATATCCGACCGTCACAGTCGTCTCTTTTAATCCACATTCGATCAGCCGCTTCCCGATTTCGCGGACGTCCAAAACACCGGATGTAATAACAAACACTTTTTCTCTCATCCCTGCCGTTTTTATCAAACGCTCCATCTGGTCTGTCCCATGCAGGCTGACGATTTTAGCATCCTGCCAGCTGTTACCACTGCGCGCAGCCAGATAAGAAACCGAGGAAATCCCAGGACAGACGGACACCTCCGTGTTCTCCCTGCCCTGCAATGCCTGCACCATTTTTTCTGCACCGCTGTAGAATCCGGTATCGCCGGAAAATAAAATGACTGCATGGAAAATGGCTTTCCCACTTTTTTCACCTGCATCATCAAGGCATGGAAGAATGTCTTTTGCCAGATAATACGGCAGTCGTTCCGCAGCTACATTCCATTGCGCCGGCACCGCATCCAGCAGTCTTTTTGCCCCGAATAACAGATCTGCGCCTTTTATACGCTCCGCCGCTTCCTCTGTGATCAGTTTTGTATTTCCCATGCCGATCCCGACAAGAGATACCTGCATCTGTTTTCTTCGAATGTGTTTACCGGTCAAACGTTCTATTTCCTGAAGAATTTCCTCTAGGTTTTCCTTTTGCTCCCCGTTCTCCGCCTCCGGGTTTTCGATCACAAATACTGATACCCCTGCCTTTTTCGCGGCACTGATCTTCTCTGAAAATCCACCGGACGCACCGCTCTCTTTTGTGACCATATAACGGATCTGATACTGATGGAGAAGTGCAAGGTTCATTTCCTCGGAAAACGGGCCCTGCATGGCAATGATCTGTCTCCCTAAAATGCCGTTTTTATGACAGATCTCTATGCTCTCTGTCCCTGGCAGGACACGGACAAACAGCCGCTCCCTCAATGCCTCATTTTCGCAGTAACAGTGCAGTTCCTTACTTCCCGTTGTAAGAAGAATATTGCCACTGGTCTGCTCTAACGCTCGGACACATTCCTGCTGTGACTTTACATAAATTACATCGCTGTCATCTCCGGCCGACTGCAGTGTCCGCCGCAGACGATAATACGAAAGTCCTGCCTGTGCGGACGCCTGCCTGATATTAGAAGAAACCACGACCGCATAGGGATGCGTTGCATCAACGATTGCAGCATAGTCTCCCTTTTGCATGAATTCTTTCATTTCTTCTTCCGTAAGTCTTCCGGTGTAAATATTCCGGTACTGCCCCTCGGTCATGACCTCATGCCCATATTCCGTGGCGACACAGACATCCGCGCAGATCCCGGATGCATCTAAGATATCCGCTAACTGTCTGCCCTCTGTGGTGCCGGAAAAAATCAATATCCGTTTCATATATGATATCCTCTTTTAGTGACGAGATGTCCGTCTATGATCTTTGTCTCTGAATTACCGATAAACACGGTCGTAAACATGTTGACCTGACGGTCCCGCAATTCTTTTAACGTGCAAAGTTCCATTTTTGACTCATCTCTTCCGATATTTTCCACATATCCGCACGGGCGTGTCTCCTCAACTGTCTCTAACAGAATATCACAGGCACGCATCAGATAGTCCGCACGTTTTCTGCTGGACGGGTTGTAGATCGCAATCGCAAAATCCCCATCCGCCGCCGCTCTTAAACGTTTTTCTATTTTTTCCCACGGCGTCAGTAAGTCACTTAAGCTGATTACGCAGAAATCATGGTTTAATGGTGCTCCAAGGCACGCAGCCCCGCTGAGTGCAGCGGTGACGCCCGGCACGACACTAAGTTCACAGTCCGGGTAACTTTCCCCGATCTCATACATCAAAGATGCCATTCCATAGACCCCCGCATCCCCACTGCAGATCAGGGAAACTTTTTTCCCTTCCCTCGCCTTCTCAAAACAGAGGATGCAGCGCTCCCGCTCCTGCTTCATCGGTGTAGAAAGCTGCTCTTTTTCCGCAAATGCTTCGCCTAACAGTTTTAAATAAACCTGATAGCCGATGATCGTATCGCATGCCAGCAGTGTATCATACGCCTGCATCGTCATCATTGCTTCTTCTCCCGGTCCCATTCCCACAATATATATTTTATGTTTCATCAAATCTTACACTCCATTCCCGCTCAGCTATCGCAAGCGTCATTCCGTCTTTTGCCTTCTTTTTGAGCAGTAACCTGCCCTGTACTAACATTTTTTTCTGATTTTCCCTGCTGTCACAATTTTGCTGCATATACGATTTTTCTTTTCCCTCACTGCCACATCCAGGCTGCTTTATTTTCTCTTTATCTTCTTTCCTGCATGCTGCAAGCGCTGCGCGTTCACACACATTGTCCACGCCGACTGTCTGTGACACAAATGCCGAACCGCTGAAGGTTCCCGGCACTTCTTTTAAGACTTCTTTCGGATACGTCAGAAAGTCCAGCCCATATTTTTTTACAAATTCTAAAAATCCCGGTTCTTCTTTTTTCAGATCGATCGTGGCAAGCGCTGTAACTGCCTGTATGGATATCTGTTCCTGTTCTAATGTCTCTAAGACAAACTGCCCGATCTCCTCACAGGATTTTCCCTTTTTACAGCCCATGCCAAGGATGATGGTGCGGGGGATCAGCCAGAGCGGATCTGTATGCGTTTTAACATCCACCTGTTCATCTATGACCTGACTCTTTGGAATATTTTTTACCGGATACCTTGCAGAAATCACAACATCCGGCATAGATATATGGTCCTGTTCTTTTTTCACCGACCACTTTTGTGGCGGATTTTCTTCACATGTTGTTATGTCAGATATCAGTACCGATTTTGGTATCTCTCCTTCCACCCGCCCACCTGTCATTATCATAATCTTCTTTCCATCGAGAATTTTCGACGAAACTCCTGCAATTTCCTCTTTATTCTGTATGAAAAGTCCATTTTCTTTCGCAAAAACATCCACGGCAAACGCATGATTGACATCGGTTGCCGTTGTTATGACAGGCACTGCACCGATCCGTTTTGCAAGCAGTCCTGCAAGTTCATTTGCTCCGCCATAATGTCCGGACAAAACCGGGATAACAAACTGTCCCTCCTCGTCCACCACCAGAACCGGGATGTCTGTCAGTTTATCACGCAGAGAAGGTGCCATGGCGCGCACCGCGATTCCGCATGCGCCGATCCAGATGACTGCTGTCTTTTTCCCATTTCTGTTTTGTTCGAAACGCGCGCGCATCCAGTCGTAGATGCTTTCTTTGACATAAACCGGATTTTTGCCATTGGCACGATTGTGTTCCCGGATCCACTCAGTCTGTATCTCTGCATCTGATATTTCCTGATATCTGCCATACTTTGTATACAGACACACTTCGTACCCTTTCCCACACGAATACAGACCTTCCCGTATCTTTGCCGAGAGTTCTATCCCGCGCCTGGTAAAACTCATGATATCGATCTGCATGTGTTACTCCTTCTTTTTACGGAATTCCGTTTCAAAATCCGGCGCATACAGTTTTGAGCGCGCGCAGCGTTTATTTGCAAGAACATTTCCCACCAGAACCAGTGCTGTTTTCGTAATATTATGTTTCTTTGCAACCAACGGCAACGTTTCCACTGTACACAGGTATGCTTCTTCTTCCGGCCAGCTCGCCTTATACACTAACGCTGCCGGGGTGTCTTTCGTATACCCACCTGCCACAAGACGTCTGGAAAGTTCCTCTAACATACCGGTACTTAAGTAGATCGCCATGGATGCCTGATGTGCTGCAAAACTCTCGATACTCTCTTTTTCCGGCACCGATGTTTTTCCTGCCATGCGGGTAATAATAAGGCTCTGTGAGACCTCCGGCAGTGTATATTCGATCTGCAGAGATGCAGCTGCACCAAAGCAGGCGGAAACTCCCGGACAGCTCTCATAAGAAATTCCAAGTTCATCGAGACAGTCCATCTGCTCCCTGACTGCGCCGTAAAGACTTGGCTCCCCGGTATGCAGGCGCACTACCATCTTGCTCTCCGACTCTGCCTTTCTCATCACTTCGATCACTTCCTCTAACGTCATCGTGGCACTATTATATATCTCACATGCCTCTTTGGTATAGGAAAGCAGCTCCGGATTTACCAGTGATCCTGCATAGATCACCACATCCGCCTTTTCTAACAGTTTCATTCCACGCACCGTGATCAGATCCGCCGCCCCACAGCCGGCACCTGCAAAATAAATCATCTTTTCTCCTCCTTCAGTCTCGCAAGCAGCTCTGCCGCCCCTGCACTCTCTCCAAGTCCTCCGTGCTCGTTGGAATACAAAATACACGCGACCGCAATTTTCCCTGCGGCTCTTTTATTCAGGTAAAACATTATCTTTTGCATGATCAGTTCCATCGTCTTTTCGCACAATCCGGCTTTTTTCAACACATTAACCGCCTCTTCCGTTGTCACGCAGGAAAGGATCTGACGTGCCGTATCTGCATCGGCACCCGCTGACAGAGCAGATGACGTGATCAGTTCCATCCGGCAGTCTCCTTCCCGCGAGTGTGTGTTCATGATGCCGCCGGCGACTTTTATCAGCTTGCCGATATGACCGGTCAGAAGCATGGCTTCAAATCCATTTTCCACCGCCATATCGATCGTATCTCCTATAAAATTACTGCATTTTACACTCTTATCGAGATCATAACCATAAGTCCGTTTCATATAATCCAGTCCGTAATTTCCCGGTGAAACTGCCACAATGGAATACCCCATGGCACGCTTCTGATTTAACTCTACCCGGATTGTTTCAAGCAGTGCCCTGCTGCTCATCGGCTCCACAATACCGCTCGTCCCAAGGATGGAGATTCCGCCTGTGATGCCAAGTCTCGGATTAAACGTCTGTGCCGCAAGCGTCTCCCCCTCCGGCACGGAAATTTCCACCAGAAGATCTGCCGTTTCATCCGTGAGCGCACAGACTTCCCGCACCTCTTTTTCGATCATCTCACGCGGCACATGATTGATGGCTGCATTTCCGACCGGCTGGTCTAATCCCGGTTTTGTAACACGTCCGACACCATATCCCCCGTCGATCACAATTCTCTGTAAATGCGCGGACTGCCCTTTTTGCTGCATGCTGCCATCCATCGTACTCTTTTGCCGATGCACGGACGGTTCTTTTTGCTGTATGCCGCCGTCAATCCTTGAAACCGCTGCCACGATATGTGCGCCCGTCGTAATGTCAGGATCATCTCCGCCATCTTTAATCACGGCACAGCTCACTGCAGTTTCACTTCGCCAGATATCTGTGATTTCAGCATGATACCGAATCCCTTTTGGCGTCTCGATCTCTATCTCATTTTTTATTTTTCCGGTGATCAGCATATATGCCGCCGCTTTTGCCGCCGCTGCCGCACAGCTTCCGGTCGTAAATCCGTAACGCATAGGTATCTCCATTTCCATTTGTAAATATCAATCCACCTTTTTCGCTGCATCCTCCCGCCGCACTTCATACAAAAGTGCATTACAGATCGCAGCAGCCACATTGCTGCCTCCTTTTCTTCCCCGGTTCACGATACATGGCACATCGGTGTGCAGGATCATTTCCTTTGCCACCTCCACATTGACAAAGCCGACCGGAACTCCGATGATAAATGCAGGACGGTAAATTCCATCACAAATCAGCTCATACAAACGGATCAGTGCCGTTGGTGCGTTGCCGATGGCAAATATGACCGGCTTGTCCAGTTTTGCCGCATGTTCCATGGAAACGACCGCCCTTGTCACCTTGCGTTCTTTTGCCTCTCCTGCAACCTCCTCGTCCGCCATAAAACAATGCGCCATTCCACCATGTGCTTCAAGCACTTTTTTGTTGACACCGGAGAGCGCCATATTTGTGTCTGTCACGATGTCCGCTCCTGTGCGGATCAGGTGTTTTGCAATCTCCACTGCATTCTCCGAAAAAGTAAGTGTATCTGCATATCCGAAATCCGCACTCGTGTGAATCACTCTTTTTGTCACCGGCTCCTGCACTTTCGGGATCACAATACCGCGTTCTTCCAGTTCTTTTGTAATAATTGCAAAACTGCGCCCCTCGATCTCTCCCGGCAGCACAAATTCTACTGCCTGCGCATTTCCATGGATCTCTCTCAGCACCTCTGCAAATATCCGGTTCTGTTCTTCCGATTTTACCGCGATCCGGTAATAACCGCTCTGGAGTCCCCGGAAATTACTACAGTCACGAATCAAAATACCACGCTGTAAAAAAAGTTCATACAGCTTTTTTTCACTGTAAAACAACAGATAATCTGCATCTGAATCATACACAATGCATCCTGCCGCCTTTAATTCTTCACGCAAAAACAGCCTTTGCGTCTGTATACAAGCCACAGCGCGTGCAACATATCCCTGCTCTTTGATTGCAGCGACTCCTGCCCTTTGGGCGAATACCGAAAGATTCCACTCCGGCAGCTGCAATCTGATCTTTTCCGCCAGAGTCTGTTCACAGACCAGATACCCAAGCCGCACCCCCGGAATCGCATATAATTTGGTAAATGCACGCACCACGACCACATTCGGAAATTCTTCTAAATGACTTAAAAAGGAATATTTCTGTTCTTTTCCGGTCAGTTCCATAAAACACTCATCCAGCACCAGTGTAATGTCACATTGTCTGCATTTTTCTGCAATTTCTAAAATCAGTTCCGGCTCGACCAGATTTCCGACCGGATTATTTGGATTTGCCAGAAATACCAGAGAAATGCTCTCGTCTAACGCATCAAGAATCCGTTCGGTCAGGCAGAATTTTTCCTCTTTTTTCATCTCATAAAAAATAACTTCACAGTCCATGGCCTTTGCCGCCTCTTCATATCCTAAAAAGGACGGCACCGGGATCAGCATTTTCGATGGTTTTACTGCGTGTAAAACGGCATGGAACAATTCTGACGCACCATTTCCAAACACAAGCTTTTTCTCTGATATCCGCAGCTGTTCTGCAACTGCATTTGCAAGTTCCTGTGCATGGATATCCGGATAATGTTCCGCCTCCTCCACCGCCTGATGAAGTGCTTCCCTTACCGAATCCGGCATTCCAAGCGGATTGGTGTTCACCGAAAAATCCTGTCTTATCTGATTGCGGTATATATCTCCTCCGTGGTACTGCATTCCTTTATTTCTCTCTTTCTGTAGTCTGTTCTTTTATTTTCGGACATTAGATGATCTGTCATTTTTCTCTTTGGTGTCTTTGATCAGTATGCTTTTTATTTCCATGATTTTTCTCCCTTATCACAGATACTTCTTCACCTGCTCTGCCGCTTCCTCCATTTTTACCTGTGTCTGAAGCGTCTTGTCACGGGAAGCCACCTCGACGACTCCCTGTTTCATATTTCTCGGGCTCACAATAACACGGAGCGGGATACCGAGCAAGTCGGCATCGGAGAACATGACACCGGCACTCACGGTTCTGTCATCATAAATAACCTCGATCCCCATCTCCTGCAATTTCTCATACAGATCATCCGCAAACTTTCTGACTTCCTCATTGTCCGCTCTTACCGCACAAAGATGAACCTGCCACGGCGCGATCGATTTTGGCCAGATCGGTCCGTACTCATCATGATGTGCCTCGCAGACAGCGGCGGCAAGTCTGCCGACACCAATGCCATAACAGCCCATGATTGGTGTTTTGCTCTCTCCGTTCTGATCCACATAAGTCATCTTCATGGCTTTCGTATATTTATCTCCAAGCTGGAAGATGTTTCCGACCTCGATTCCTCTGGAAATACGGATCGTCTTTTTTCCGCATTTCGGGCAGATACCGCCCTCATATGCCTTTGCAAAATCATGATATTCTGCATCCGGCACATCTCTTTGCATATCAAGTCCCTTATAATGGTACTCGTCCTCATTTGCACCACAGGAAAGGTTATTTCTGTTTTCTAATGATCTGTCATATAAAACGATGGCATCTCCATTTATTTTCAGTCCGACCGGTCCGATATAACCTGCGTTTAATCCGCACTCTTCGGTGATGATGGCTGGATGTATCTCATCTTTCAAATAGTTGACCAGTTTTGTCTCATTAATTTCAAGATCGCCGCGGATAAATACGACCACATAGGTGTCATCCAAATTTTTCTGGTATACAACTGCCTTACAGGAATTGCAGGTTTCATCCCCGAAAAATTTACAGATATCCTCGATCGTATGAATGTCCGGCGTATGCACTTTTTCAAGTTCTGCGGACACTGCATCTCTTGCTATATCAGAGATATTTTCTGCCGCTTCCATATTTGCGCGGAAATCACATTCATTACACAGCACGATAGAATCCTCACCGACCGGGGTAAGAAGCATGAACTCATGGGAAAGGCTTCCACCCATCATACCGGAATCTGAAGCCACCGATACGACCTCCGGGATGCCTGCTCTCTCAAAAATACGCTCGTATGCTTTGTGGCATTTTTCGTAGTACTGGTTTAAATCTTCCTGACTGGTGTGGAAGGAATACGCATCTTTCATTGTAAACTCGCGCACGCGGATCAATCCGGCTCTCGGTCTTGCCTCATCCCGGAATTTTGTCTGGATCTGGTAGATCATAAATGGGTATTTGTTGTAACTTTTGGCGTATTCGCGCACTAAATGTACGGCAGCCTCCTCATGTGTCATTCCAAGCACCATCTTTGCATTGTTCCGGTCAGTAAAACGTAATAATTCTTCTCCCACGCTCTCATAACGGCCGGATTCTTCCCAAAGGGATGCCGGCATCACAACTGGAAATGATACTTCCTGTCCGTCTAATTTATCCATCTCCTCACGCAGGATCTGCTCGATTTTGTGTGTGATCCGTTTGAGTGGAAGGTAGGAAGAGTAAATGCCGTTTGCCATGTATTTCATGTAGCCGCCTTTTACCATCAGGGCATGGCTGTCGATCACGCAGTCTGCCGGTCTCTCACGAAAACGTTCTCCGATTAATTTTTCTAATTTCATTGTCTGCCTCCTTTTTGTTTGCATAAATGGAAGATGATGATATCAAAAGATGTGTTTTTCATCTTTTGATATCCGAATCCTGTACATTAAAAAAGTCCCAAGCTGCAACTAAATACAGCTTAGGACGAATTATCTTAATCCGCGGTACCACCTAATTTCAGGATGTTCCTGCACTCCGGTACAAATTTTCATTGATACCTTATCTCTGTAACGGGAGAACCCGGCATAGCCTGATGTTTCCATTCGGTATGCAGCTCCATGACCGGTTCATCATGTTCCGTGAAAGACTCGCACCTGCCGTCCTCTCTCTGGACACTTTCCATGATTACTATTTCACTTCCTCGCATTAACCGTACTTTAGCATTTTGTGCGCGGATTGTCAATCCTGATCCTGCACAAATTCTTCCCGCATCGGTGTAAAAATATCTAAGAGGATTCCCTCTTTCAGGCAGACACAGCCGTGCTCGATGGAATCTCTCTTTAACAGGGCATCACCAGGATTTACGATCTTCTTTTCTCCGTTGATTGTAAATTCAAACTGACCAGACACCACATAGGTGATCTGAGTGTGCGGGTGATGATGCAGTGCACCGATGGCACCTTTTTCAAAATGATTCTCCACACACATCATCTCATCGGCGTACGCTAATATTTTGCGCTTCACGCCCTCGCCGCAAACTTCTGCATCAATTTCATTGTTAAAGTTCCAGATCTGATTTTTTTTCGTTTTCATATGAAATCCCCCTCGTATAATATTATTGATTTTGTTTTTTCAGATAACGCACCAGCGCTAAAATACAGACCATATCGATAAACACAACGACCACGATCGATCCCATTCCATAAAAGATACCTGCTGTCTCTGCGATCTTCCCAATGATCGACGGCATTACGATCGAACCGATACTTGCAATTGTTAAAATAAAACTCCACGCGATCGGATATTTTTCAATGAGATTTCCTGCAAAGGAAACCGTCGTCGGATAAATTCCCGCCATGCTGTAACCGAAACCCATGATACCGATCACGATCCATACGGTACTGCGGCTGAATAACAGTAAAAAGAAAAAGCATACAAGTCCTGCACCCATGATCGGCAGCAGTTTTTCTTTTTGCATTCTGGTGGACAGCCAGGCTGTCGTCAGACGTCCTGCTAAAATCATCACCCAGAGTACACTCGCCGTCATCTGGGATAGGGATGCCGGCAGAAATCCTGTATCCTTAAAATATGTGATCATCCATCCGATGACACCCTGCTCCGCGCAGAGATAGAAAAATAATGTTGCAACGCACAGATAAAACAGCGGTTCTGAGAAGAATCCGAAACTGCCGCCTTTTTTCTCTTTTTCCACCCGGTCATTTTCCATTGGGATCATTGCGTATAAAATCCAGCTTAAAATTCCCATCGCAAGCATAAAATAACACGCTGTGATCCAGCCGGATTCCCCTGTTGCCGTAAACAGTGTCAGAAGAATCGGGAATAAAAATGCCCCGACAGAGAACATCGCATGCAGTCCATTGATCGTCCATGCTTTTCCCGGTGCTAAACTGTTGATTGCCGTGTTACAGAAATTACTCGTTGCTCCTCTCGCAACACCTGTCAGGAAAAATGCCATTGCAATGCACCAGTTGTGATTTCCGAAAATGATCAGCACATACGAAAGTGCAAAAAACAGATTAAAAAACAAAATACTCTTTTTTCTTCCAATCGCGACCGGCAGCAATCCTGCGGTAAAACTAGAAAACAGATTTCCCACAGAATGCAGACTTACGATCAATCCGCAAAATGCATAATCTAGTCCTCTTGCATCCCTGATAAAAGGAAGCAGGGATCCAATCGAAAGTGCCAGCATTCCATTCAGCAAAAAAACACTGTAGTTGCATAAAAACTGTTTCTTTTTTATTTTATCCTGTAAAAAATCCATCTGTTTCTCCTCACTCATTATTTTCTTCGATAATCTGTTCGATCACGTCCATGTAGTCCGCGCAATACTTTTCATACACGCCCATGACCGCCTCCTGAAAACGCTTTTTTTCTGCCGCAGAAAGTTCTACCACTTCCACACCCTGTTTCAAAGCGATCTCCTTAGAATCCGCCTCACGTTCTTTCCACAACTTTCTCTCATACAGCGCAGATTCTTTTGCGCACTCTAAGATCATCTGACGGTCATCTTCCGAAAGCTTGTTCCATGTATGTTTCGAACAGATCTGCATCTCCGGTACCCGGTTGTGTTCATCAACTGTATAATATTTCGCCACCTCATAATGATTCATCGCTTCATAAGAAGGCCAGTTATTCTCCGCCCCGTCCACCGTTCCGCGCTCTAATGCGGAATAAACATCCGCATAGGGAATCGGCAGTGCCGTCGCGCCAAGTGCCTCCACCATATCGACCATCACCTCCGATTCCTGCACACGGATACGCATACCTGCCATATCCTCAAGACAGGTGATCGGCTTTTTAGAATTATAAAAATTTCTTGCTCCCGCATCATACCAGGAAAGGCCAATCAGTTCGCTTTTACTCACTTTCTCCAAAAAGTCACTACCGATCCTGCCATCTAACACTTTCCACATATGATCCGAATCAGAATACAGATATGGCATCTGCAAAACATTTAATTCCGGTATGTACTCTGCTAACTGCGACAGGGAAACCCTTGCAAAATCAATGCCTCCATACTGCATCTGTGCGATCACACCGCTCTCTGCACCAAGTTCCCCCTCTGCCTGAACTAAAATCTTTATTCTTCCGCTGCTCTCCATCTCCACCAGCTCGGCAAACTTTTTTGCCCCAAGTGTTGTCGGATAATCCTCCGTCTGGTTCTCCGCATAGGACAGGACAAATTCGGGAGCTCTCACGCTGCGCAGCCTGTGATACAGAAAAAATCCAGCGCTCAAAACCACTGCCGCAAACAAAATCAAGATTCGTCTTTTTTTCATTTATCCCAATCCTCCGGCAGTGTTCCCTTTGTTCATCTGTTTTAAAATCTCCATGCGGTATTCCGTAGGAGTACTTCCCATGGCACGCTTAAATACTTTTGCAAAATAATTAGAATCCCGGTATCCCACATTTACGCTGATATCTTTTACATTGATACGGACATCGGCAAGAAGCTGCTTTGCCCGTTCCAGCCGGTACTCTGTCAGATATCCAATGAAACTTTTATCAAAACACTGTTTGAATATTTTGCAGAAATAGGCGTCTGAATAATTCATCTCCTCCGCTACACTCTGTAAAGAAATATCTTCTTTATAGTGCATGTCAATATACTGTCTGATATTTTCTGCCACAGCGCTCATCCTGACATTGCCATTTTCCAGTTCTGCATCCTTCTTTTTTTCCTGCATATCCACAGGCTTTTCCCGGACATTTTTCTGCGATCCATCTGCCTTTTCCTCAAGCAGCCGTATTGCTTCCTCAAGCACCGCCACCAGTTCTTCCTCAGTCCCTGGTTTCAGCAGATAATCCAGTGCATGTACGGAGATCGCACGTTTTGCATAACTGAATTCATCAAATGCAGTCAGAAAAATAATGCTGCAATCCCTGTCTTCCTCCCGGATCTGCTCCGCTGCCTCCAAACCATTCACACCCGGCATCTCAATGTCAAGCAGCGCGATCTTACAATCTTTTTCTGTAAAAAACTTTGCCGCCTCCCTGCCGTTTACGGCTTCCACAACTTCTAACTGTCCGGAAAAATATTTTTTTATCGTTCTCCCCACAATCATTCTCTCTATCGGCTCATCGTCCGCCACCAACACACGGTACATCATGCTCCCCCACTTCCTTATGTCTGATCTGTATTTTTACCACAGTCCCCACATCTTTTTTACTGTAGATTTCTACATTTCCATCCTGATACATTGCACGGATCCGCCGGAAAATATTGCCAAGGCCAATGCCTGTCTTTCCATCTTCTTTTTCCAGTTCTCCCCGCAGATGCATAAGTGCTGCTTCGTCCATTCCAAGCCCGTTATCCCCAATGGTAATAAACGTAAATCCATCTTTCTGCCAGATATGTACCCGGACAGTCCCACCTTCTTCTTTTTTCGAAAGTCCATGAATGATGGCATTTTCCACCAGCGGCTGAAATGTAAATGCCGGAACAATGACTTTATCTGCATCCACGCTGCAATCCTTTCGGTATGTGATTCTGTCTCCGAAACGCATCTGCTGCAGATACATATAATCTTCCATAATTTTTAATTCCTGTGACAGGCACACCTCCGTGTCCTGATTTTTCAGGTTATAGCGGAAAAGTGCCGACAATGCACGGATCATTTTTTCAGTAGTTTCCGCTTCCTCAAGGCTTGCCATTCCACCGATGACATTTAAGGTATTGAACAGAAAATGCGGATTGATCTGGCTTTTTAGAAGTTCAAGCTTTGTCATCTCCAGACGCTTTTCCGTCTCTAACTTTTCAAGCTCCTCCTCATGCAAAAGATCTAAGGTCTTTCTTTTTTCCTCCAGTGCCTGAATGTACTCTCCTGTGGCGTATTTCATTTTATTGAACGCCCGGACCAGTTCACCAAGCTCATCCTTGTTGTCCACCTCAACATCCCTGATAAAGAAATCATTTGCAGCAATTTTCTGTGATGCATGTACCAGTTTAAAAATCGGTGCCATGATCGTTTCTTTCATCAGTGCCGCCATCTCTGCAATTCCAAAAAGAAGCAGGATTCCTGCAAAAATTACCACCAGCGGAACACTGATCAGTGTCGGAACTTTTTTCTGGTACGAAACATCTCCCTCCTCGATCGTATAATTCATAAGTGTTCCGGCATAATCTTTTAAGTAGTCCTGCATGTCATAAACTTCATACAGCCTGCTGACATAATCTGTCACATTATCTTCCATGGACAGGATTGCATCTCTTTTAGTGCAATAAACTTCATAGCTGCTGCGGATCGACCATGTTTTTGCATAGCGGAGTTCCCCGATCCTGCGATACTGGAATGGCAGATCATAAACCGCATGTTTTGTACGTTTCATGGAACGCTCTAACGCTTCTTTTTTCTCCGTATCCGGATTTCTCATATAGCTTTCAAACAGTGTGCCCTCCTGCTCTAATGCCTGGATCAGTTCACTGCACTTTGCATTGTCCTGCAAAATACCATTAAAATCGGTCAGTGAAAACCGGACAACCCAGACATTAAAAACAACGGAAAGCAGGATGGCCACACAGACCATCCCGGTAAACACTGCTATTTTCTTTTGAATGGTAAGCTCCTGCCACCACTTTTTTATCCTTTTCTTCAAGCTGTTTATCCCATCCTGCTTCTTTCTCCATTTAGCTGTCTGATCTGCCAGCCCGCATACACTAATTCGTCTCTGCGATCCTTTCTTTTGCAAATGCAAAAAATGGTTCTTTCTGTGCTCCCAAAATACGGTTTGTAAGCATATATCCATGTCTTGCATCGGAAAAAACGATCATCATGCCAGGCTCGTTTGCCACCCGCAGCTTTTTCCATCCAATGCTTTCCTTTTCTTTCCCCACAGTCACATGGAGTCCCGCATCGTCAAAGGAAAGTTCTACATCTTTCGGCATCGTTTTTGCCTGCCCTTTGGCTTTCAGATAGATCGCGATCGGCTGGATCACCGGAAACAGCAGACATCCAAAGAGCATCAGCATCTGCATCAGATCCCCTGAGGTACGGAAAAATTTTGCTGTAAATAAAATCATCGCCACCGTAAAGACCATGTTGCAGACTCCCGCCACCGAACGATATGTCCGGCTCATTGTCAGTTTCCAGAAATCTCCTGCGGTCACTTCGCTCTTAAATTGATATGTCATGCCATTTCCTCCCGTAATTCTAAAATCATCCGCCGTAGCCGCCAAATACTCTCGGTAACAGAAGGCTTACTTCCGGAATGAATGTAAGTAACATTAATACAATGATCATACAGATATAGAATGGAAGTGTTGCCTTTACGACACGTTCCATTTTTACACCGCTGACTGCGGAACCGATAAATAATACGGATCCAACCGGTGGTGTCAAAAGACCGATACCACAGTTTAATACCATGATGATACCGAACTGTACCGGATCAATGCCGATTGATGTTGCGATCGGAAGTAAGATCGGTGTTGCGATCAGGATAATCGGTGCCATATCCATGATACAGCCAAGGAACAGAAGAATCAAGTCAATTAAAAGTGCAATCACGATCGGGTTTGTTGAAAATCCTACGATCGCATTTGCTACCATATCCGGTACATGTAATGTGGTAAGGCAGTAACCGAAAATACTCGAAGTAGAAATCAGGATCAATACGATCGATAAGGTATCGATACACTGTTCTAAACATTTCCATACACCTTTCCAGTCAAGTCCTTTGTAAATATATACACTGACAATCAGGCTGTAAAATACAGCGATTGCTGCGGACTCTGTTGCGGTGAACCATCCGGCAACTACACCGATAACTACGATAACAACCGCTGCAAGTGCCCAGATAGAAATACCAATCTGCTTCAATAATCCCTTAAAGCTGAACTTATCTCCCTTTGGATAATGTTTCTTCTTTGAGATAATGTAAGAACCTACCATCAGGGAAACTGCAAGTAAAGCACCCGGCAGATATCCTGCAAGGAATAAACTTCCTACGGAAATACCACCTGCTGACATTGCATAGATAACCATGTTGTGGCTTGGCGGAACCAAAAGTCCCTCACAGGAAGAAGTAATGGTAACTGCGGTAGAAAAATCATCATCATATCCCTGATCTACCATCATTGGGATCATGATACTTCCGATAGAAGCAGTATCAGCAGATGCAGAACCGGAAATTCCACCGAAAAAATAAGATGCTACGATATTTACCATTGCCATACCACCGGTCATCCATCCGACGCAGGCATTGGCAAGTGCAATCAGTTTTTCTGATATACCACCGGTACCCATCAGTACACCCATCGTGATAAAGAACGGCACTGCCATCAGACTGAAAGAACTGATTCCTTTTACCATCTGCTGACAGATCGTGGTAAGCGGCAATCCCTGTGTCAGTAAACAAAGTAATGATGACAATGCAACTGCATATGCAATCGGAAATCTAAGGAGTATCATTACTAAAAAGCTGATCAGCAATACTGTGATTGCAATTCCTTGTGCGCTCATTATTTTTCCTCCTTTACAAAAATTCCTTTGATATGGTTATAAACTGCTTCAATCTCAAATACCACCATTGCAATTCCTGCAAGTGGGATTGGGAAATACATCCAGAATTTTGAAACACTTGGCATACTTACATAATTTCCTTTTGCACCGATCTGGACTGCATAGGAAAATCCTACTGTAATCATTACCACACCAAGGATTAATACTGCCACATCTGCTAAAATATCCAGTGCACGGATCACGGATTTTGGCAGATACTGGTCAAATGCCGTCATACGGATATGTGCATTTCTTCTGATTGCAAGTGCTGCGGACAATACTGCCATGTAGGACATCAGTGTCAGAACGACTTCCTCGCTCCATGCCGGATCCGGCACAAACGGAACGTATCTTCCGACAACGCAGACGCTTGTGATCACAAGATCTGCCGTCAGCAATAATTTACATATGAATAAAACGATCTTATATGTAATGTCATATGCCGGTTTTATTTTATCAACGGTCTGAAAAAATTTTGGCATAAACTCATCTTCCTCCTTTAAAAATAGCCATCTTTAGAAAAGGAGCACAGAGAGCAGGTATTCTCTCTGTGCTCCTTTGATACATCAGTCTTTTAGTTTGCCATATCAAGAATCTGCTGATATAACTCTTTGTTATCTTTTGTTGCCTCTTCGATCACATCTTTACATGCATCCTGCCATGGTGTGATATCCTCTACTTCAACAACGTTGCATCCATCTGCTTTTAACTCGTCTAAGATCTTGTTTTCTGTCTCCTCAGAGATCTTGCGGTTGTACTGGGAAGCGTACTCACCAGCTTCTGTTAATACATCCTGCTGTTCCGGTGTTAATTTATCCCATGCCTCATCTGTGATAACTACCTGAATTGCTCCTAATGTATGTCCATCTAAGATCAGGTTGTTTGCAACTTCCGGGAATGCATTTGCCTGATAGTTTGCGATCGGCTGCTCTGCTGCATCAACAACACCTGTCTGTAATGCGGAGTATAACTCACCCATAGCAACAACGGTCGGGTTTGCTCCAAGTGCCTCAACCATGCCCGTCATGATCGGGTCATTTGATACACGGATCTTCATGCCTGCAAGATCTTCCATTCCGGAAACCGGTTTTACGGTAAAGAAATGACGGAAACCTTCCTCTCCGTAGAACAGTCCGCGGATACCGCTTCCATTCTCATGCGGCTCAAGTAAAAATTCCTGTGCCAGATCTGATGTAGCGAAATTCCAGAAATGATCTCTGTTTACGAATGTGAACGGTACAGATAAAAGACTGGATTTTTCTCCGCCGTAGCTTGTCAGTGCGAATGCAGAGATACGTGCCATATCGATCGTACCGCCGCCGCCAAGCATGGTATCTAAGACATCTGACTCAGCTCCTAATACACCGTTTGCCTGAATATCGATCGTGATGCTTCCGCCGGAAAGCTCTTCGACTTTGTCTTTGAAAGCGGTTGCTGTCTGTCCAACGATGGTTCCCTCTAACGGGTTAACCTCTGCATAAACCAGTGTGACCGCCGGTCCGACCGGTTCTGTTGCGCTGTCCCCTGAGGATGCTGCCTCAGTTGTTGTTTCTGCTTCTGCTGCATCTGATGTTGCGGACGCATTAGATGTTGATGCTGCATTTGTTGTTCCGCCGCTGTTTCCACCTGTATTTGGTGACTGTAAGCCACACGCTGTCATGGAAAATACCATTGCTGCACATACGATTGCGGATAAAACTTTTTTCTTCATAAGAAACCCTCCTGTAATTGGTTAATTTGTTTGCTGCGCTGCCCCTCTTTGCCGCTGCAACTTTATGATTTAATTATAGGCAGAATCTTGTACAAAGAAAACCGTATTATTTTTGTATTGTTAGCACATTCTTAACATTTTTTAGATTTTATTAATATTTTCTTGATATTTTTGTACAGTATGTAGATATTTTTTTGCTTTTTTATATGTGAAACTAAACAAAATCCTATACATCATCATTTCTTCTCATCCAAAAGCATCACACCCTCCGCCGGATTATGGTCGATTGCACCAGCTATCGGTGATGCAACACCTTTTGCCCAGTGCCATGCAAGCGCGATCTGCTGCATTTTCACACCGTGACGTTCCGAAAGTTCATGCACTCTTGTGACGATAATCTGTCTGGATTGAAATATACCTTAGAGGCGCTTACAACTTTGTCACGGGCAATATTCTTTTTGAGCGCCTGTCCTGAATATTCCTCGCGCGTTCCTGCGGAATATCCGTTTGCCGTACTAAAAAAGCATTACCACAAGTCCTAAAATAACCAGTATCACACCCGTTGCACGGTTTAAGGTCTTCGGCGTTGCTTTGTTGGCAAAAACAGCCGCGATTCTCGCCCAGATCAGGGTAAATACAACACACAAAATCAATACGGTCCAGTCCGGTGCACCACCGATTGCAAAGTGCGAAGCCGCTCCGGTAAGTGCCGTAAAGGTCATGATAAACACACTCGTTCCAACGGCTGTCTTTAATTCATATCCAAGCACAGAGGTCAGGATCAGAAGCATCATCATGCCGCCGCCCGCACCGACAAAACCACAGATAAATCCTATGAGGACACCGCATATAACAGACTGCACTGCCCGCTTCTCCGCCGACACTCCCTGCATCGCCTCTTTTGTGGTCATGACCGGGCGCACGATAAATTTAATTCCTAAAAGGAATGTCATAAAGACTGAAAAGTTCCCCATGGCCGCAGATGGGACCAGACTTGACACATAGCTTCCAAAAACGGTAAATAAAAGTACGCTTACCATCATGATGATACCGTTTCGGATATCGAGATTTTTATTTTTTCCGTATGTATACGCCGACACCGCACTTGCAAGAACGTCCGAGGATAATGCGATTCCCACCGCCATATACGGATCCATCCCTAGAAATGTGATCAGCATTGGACTGATGACCGCCGCGGCGCTCATTCCCGCAAAACCGGTTCCAAGCCCTGCCCCCATACCTGCAAAAAAAGTAACGATTATTGTAAGTAACATGTTCATGTCAGTGCTCCCCTTTCAGCATTTCATCCAGATTCTTTTCCATCTGGTTGAGGATCTCTGCCATCTTTTTCCGTTTCTCCTCATCCACGCCAGACAGTATCTGTTCCACAAAATCCTGCTGCAGTTTTTTCCCGTTTTCGATCACAGGCTCTGCTTTTTTCGTGCAGATCAGCTCGACTTTTCTCCGATCACCCTCCACTGCTTTCCTCTCAAGGTATCCATCCCGCACCAACTTCTCAACATTGACAGAGACAAGGTTCGCCTTTATTTTCCGTACTTCCACAATATCACTCGCCGTTTTATAATCCGGGTTATTTGCCAGAAACATCAGTATATCAAACGCAGTCTGTGGCAGTTTCAGTTCCCTGCAGAGTGTCTTGCAGGTTGCACTGTACGCCAGTGACATTTTGTGGGCAAATTCAATACTCATATTTATCATGATCCGCCTCCATTTACTTCTTTTTTGTATTGTTCATTTTTGAAGTAATTATATAGCATTTTTCCAAAATGTCAAGACTGGATTTTTCTCTCTTAATCTTCCTCCCTTGTGATATTTCTCACCCAGATATACTTTTTATAATGCAGATAAACCGCCGGTATCTTCACGATCTCATCCAGATTGACAATGCAGTATACCACCATGACAGGGATTTTTAATGCAAGCGCTTCCAGAAATCCTTTGTGAGCAGCCGGTCTGCGGGAACAAACTACGTTTTCAGATTTGAATCACCCTGCCGGTCGTCGCATTCACCCTGTGCGAGATGGAGATCACCGTCCGATTCTCACTTACCCGCTTTAATGCCTGCAAAACTTCTTTTTCGGTCTGTGCATCCAGGTTTGCCGTGATCTCATCTAAAAGGAGCAGTTTCGGCTTTGCCGCCGCTGCACGGGCGATCGACAATAGCTGCCACTGTCCCTGTGAAAAGATTTCATCGGAACATGGCGTATCGTACCCGTTTTCCAGACTCATGATCGTATCCGAAAGCCCTGTCATCTGTGCCGCCGCACGGACATCCTCCATAGTGATCGACGGATCGTACAGCGTGATCTGCTCTTTTACCGTTCCCGGAACCATATGAAAAGCCTGCTCCACATAGCCAAAAAGATGCCGTTTCTCTGCATCCGGGATATCTTGTGCCGGAACTCCCTGTATCAGCACGCTGCCCTCCTTTGGCTCATAAAGTCCCAGCAGCAGCTTGAATATCGTACTTTTGCCTGCGCCGGTGCGACCGGAAAGTGTAACCTGTTCTCCTTCTTTTACCTGAAAACTGAGACCATTTAGCACATTTTGTTCTTCGTAGGCAAATGTCACATTCTGAAATTCCACAAATACGTTATCTTTCTTTTGTGTACTCTCTTTTCTGTAATCAGTCTTTTCCGGTAATTCTTCCAGACTGAAAAATTCATTGATCCTGTGCACGCCCGCCACAGCAGACTGTATGGTCTGGATCTCCATTCCAAGGCTCTCCACCGGGGAAAAGATCTGCGAAATATAGTTCATGACAGCAACCGCCGTACCAGCCGACATTCCAAACAGACTTAATACATTCGCATTGCCGGAAGCCGAAAAAAGCATGACAACCGCCACAACCACCGCATTCAGGATCAGAATGACTGGTGAATAGACTGCATCATAAAAATTTGTCTGCTCCATCGCCCGGTAGCTCTCGCCGATGCAGGTATCATAACGCTCTGCCATATAGTTTTCTTTGCCGAGACTCCGGATCGTTCTGATGTTGTGAAGCGTCTGCGGAACATGGCCCAGGGCACGGCTGACAGCACGGCGGTTTTCGATCTGCGCGGTCAGCATATTTTTCTGCACGATGCGCGTAAACCAGAACAGAAACGGCAGCAACACCAAAAGCACAATGGCAAGCCCCTTGTTCCGAAACCAGATGACGGCAAGAATACTGACGATCTTGCATGCATCGGAAAACATGCTGATAATGCCTGATGTAAACAGGTTTTCCACCGTATCAACATCCCCGACGAACCGGGAAACCACTGACCCCGGCTCCTGATGTGTCAGTGCATCTGCTGTCAGATCCGTATATTTATCCATCAGGCTGCTTCGCAGTGCGTGCGTGATTTTCTGCCCGAACACAATCAGCAGTCCTTCCCTTGAACTTTCCAGTGCCCCCATGAGCAGTGTAAATCCAAAATATGCAAAGATCAGATAAAATGATACCACATTTCCCGTCGTCATGGTATCTATAATAGTTCCAAGAATGAGCGGTGGAAGAAGCGCTGTCAGGATTGCACCGGCCACTGCACACACGATCCCGGCGGAAAGCCACTTCTGTTTTTTTATCGTCCGCCACATGACACTGCCTACATTTTTACTGCTATGCGTCCCGCTGTTCAATTTGCTGCACGTCCCGCTATGCATTATTCTGCACGCCCCCTTTCTTTTCTGCCTTGTTCTGTTTCAGCACATTTTCCTGCATTTACTTTCTCCGCCGTACTTCCCTTCGTCTGCTCCTCATAAAGTCTTGCATATTCCGGGTATTTTTCCATGATCTCCTCATGTGTGCCGACCGCCGCATGCCCATGCTCCATCCAGATCACCTGATCCATTTCCGGGAAAAGATAGAGTCTGTGGGATAACAGGATCACGATGCTGTCTGACGTCATCGCCTTTAAATTGGTATATACTTCCTGTTCCGTATTCCGGTCAAGTGCGGAGAAAGGATCATCTAAGATCAGCACCGGTCTTTTATGGCACAAAGTTCTCGCAAGTGCAAGACGCTTTGCCTGACCACCGGAAAGTCTGACTCCTCCACTTCCCACAACCGTGTCAGGTCCCTGTTCCATCTCTGCAACTTCTCTATCAAAACATACTGCTTTCAAATAAGTTTCTGTATCCTCATTTTCTCCCATCAGAATATTGTTTTTTATACTGTCATCAAATAATTCCGGGTCGTGTCCTAAATAACCAATGGTTCCGGTTAACACACTATTTCCCATCTCGTTTAACTCTCTGCCTGCAAAACGGATACTTCCCTGATAAGGATATTCGCACAGAAATGTCTTTCCAAACGTGGACTTGCCGGACGCAACGGCACCGGTAACACCAATGATCTGTCCCGGTTTTGCAGAAAATGTGATATCCTCATAAATATCTGTCCCGCCCGGATATGCAAAACTCAAATGGGAAACCGTAAGCTCTGCCTGTTTTTGCACTCTGCTTTCACTTTCATGTTCCACACATTTCATGAGGGGTTTGATCCTCTTCCAGGAAACCTGTGCCTTGTGAACTGCGTTAAAAAGTTTTGCCGCACTCGATGATTTTACCGAAAGTTTGGTAAAACAGGTAAGAAATGTGGTAAATGCCGCAACATCCCAGACTCTCCAGCCACTTCCAAGCACGTTTTTACCTCCAAAATATAAAATGAAAATGACACCCGCCATCGAGATGACACGGTAGATTGGCAGAAATGCCGCGCTCCATATATTCGCCCGCACCGCAGATTTTTCGTAAGCTGAAAGATTTTTCTCATACGCATTTTTTCGCTCCTGCTCGCATCCATAAACACGATAGGTGACCGCATTGGATGCCCGGTCTAAGGTGGCGGCACTTAAGATCCCGGACTGCTCCTTATAGGCTGCCCCGGTTCTCTGCACAATTCCTTTCATCTTCTCTGCCAGAAAATACGAAACCGGCGGGAACAGCATGCTTAAAAGCGCAAGTCTCCAGTCATAAAAGAGAAGCATTCCGGCATATGCAAGCAAAGCTACCCCTGTATCAAATATCTCCGTGGTAAATTTCCGCATGCCCTCCGCACAGTCATCCACATCCAGAATCGCTTTTGTCATGACATTTCCGGCGCCTTCCTCTTCCAGTTCTGCCCGGCTTTTATGCACAAGGCTGTCATACAGAACATGTTTCATGCGCCGGTTGACATTGTTTGCAAAACGTCTCACATAAAAACGCTTGATATATCTGGAACTCTGCACCACTGCGATTGCGATCACATAGGCTGCGACCAGTTTTCCCATATCAGGAAATCCTGCCCTGCCGCCAAGGATATCCACCAGACAGCCCGCCATTTTTCCCTCAAACCATGGTCCGGCAAGGAGTCCTAAATTGTAAATCAACCCGGAGACTGTCACCGCAAGAAGAACTTTCCACTCCATTTTAAAATAGGAAATCACATGGTCTGCCTCAAATTTTTGTTTTTCACTTCCAGCATTTTTTCTGTCGTACTTATCACTCATCTGACTCACCATCCATTTCCATCCTGTCGTCTGAACCGGACTGCACGAGTTTTGACACATCGCAAAACTCTACCCGCCGCTGTTCCTTCGACCGCCAGTAAAGTTTATCTAACGTCTCAAGAAATGCTGTTTTTTCCTCCTTGGGCAGCTCCGCTAAAAGCCACTCATAAAACACGCTCTCAATGGACGTCTTTGAATTTTTTAACTGTTCCGCTTTCTCTGTCGCATACAAAAGCTGGCTTCTTCCATCCTCCGGGTTCGGTTTCCGGTAAAGATATCCTTTGCTCTCTAAATTAGCCGCACGCCTTGCAGCAGCCCCTTTATCAATCTTTAACTGCTCTCTGACTTTCGCCTGTGTGACGCCGGGATTGTGCCGGATGAAATGGATAAAATCAAATTCTGCCGTTCCGATTCCTTCCTCTTTCATCATCTTTAATGTAAACTTCCCCGCTTCACGCGCGATCTTTGTGATTTTTCTTCCTGACTCGTCCATTGCGATCTCCACTCCTAACCAACTCTGAAAATTAAAATCTAACTTATGACTTTCCAATTAGCATACAAAAAATAGATGTACCTGCATCTAACCAGATGATAGTACATCTATTTTTGTGTGTCAATTTATCTTTTTCTTACTTTGCACAGGAAAAAACTTTTTCCTGATTTGATTCATCAATGAAATCTTTCTTACTTCTCACTCCAGATTTTTCTATATTTCATAAAATAGTAAATACTCATGATCATACTGAGTATCTCGCCCGTTGTGATCGACAGCCAGACTCCGTCCATTCCAAGCAGATTTGGTAATATCAGTACCGGCAGCAAATATCCATATACCAGTACACTAGCCCATGTTTCTGCTATTTTTACTCCACCTTCGGCAGCCCTGCAAATCCCACTGCAAGCTCTTCATCGGTCGGAATATAGTCTGTCATCTCTCCATTGTTAAACTTCTCATATGCAACCATATCAAAATAGCCGGTTCCGGTAAGTCCAAAAACGATAGTCTTTTCTTCTCCGGTTTCTTTACATTTCAACGCCTCGTCAATGGCAACACGAATCGCATGAGAACTCTCCGGTGCCGGAAGGATTCCCTCTATTCTTGCAAACTGCTCTGCTGCTTCAAATACAGAAGTCTGCTCTACACTCCTTGCCTCCATCAGTCCGTCATCATAAAGCTGTGACAGAGTTGAACTCATGCCGTGATAGCGAAGTCCTCCGGCATGGTTTGCAGATGGAATAAATCCGCTGCCAAGTGTATACATCTTTGCTAACGGACAGACCCTTCCGGTATCACAGAAATCATATGCATAGCGGCCTCTCGTAAGACTCGGACAGGATGCCGGTTCGACTGCGATAAATTGATAGTCTTTTTCACCACGCAGCTTTTCTCCCATAAACGGAGAGATCAGACCCCCAAGATTGGAACCGCCGCCTGCACATCCGATAATGATATCCGGCGTAATATCATACTTTTCCAGAGCAGCTTTTGTCTCAAGTCCAATGACTGACTGATGTAACAATACCTGATTTAACACACTTCCCAATACATAACGATATCCTTCTCTCGTCGTTGCAGCTTCTACTGCCTCGGAGATTGCACAGCCAAGACTTCCTGTTGTGCCCGGATGCTCTGCTAAAATCTTTCTTCCGACTTCTGTTGTCTCAGACGGTGACGGGGTTACACTTGCTCCATATGTGCGCATTACCTCACGGCGGAATGGTTTCTGTTCATAGGAAACTTTTACCATATAGACTTTACAGTCAAGATCAAAATAAGCACACGCCATAGAAAGTGCAGTTCCCCACTGTCCAGCACCTGTCTCTGTTGTCACACCTTTTAATCCCTGCTTCTTTGCATAATATGCCTGTGCAATCGCAGAGTTTAATTTATGGCTTCCACTTGTATTGTTTCCCTCAAATTTATAGTAGATCTTTGCCGGAGTCCCCAGTTTTTTTTCCAGACAATATGCTCTCACCAGTGGTGACGGACGGTACATGCGGTAAAAATCACGGATCTCCTGTGGAATATCGATGTATGGGTTGGTATCATCGAGTTCCTGTTTTACCAGTTCATCACAGAATACATGCCCCAGTTCCTCCGCGGTCATCGGTTTTAGAGTTGCCGGGTTCAAAAGCGGTGCTGGTTTGTTCTTCATATCAGCGCGCACATTGTACCATTGTGTCGGCATCTCATTCTCTTCCAGATAAATTTTATACGGTATTTTCTTTTCGCTCATCTTCTCCTCTTTTCCGCAACTTTTATCGTTACTTTACTGTTATGATTCTCTGATTCATGATTTTATCTATATTTTAGTATGTTAGCACATTGAAGTGTCGCAGTCAATAACTTTGGATCTTAATATCGGCATCGACGAAAGCCGTAACACCTGTTTACCCCAAATTGCGTTTCTTTTTATTCCACTCTTGCAACACTGCTGACACCCTCCGGCGTCCGCTGCTTTGTCACAATTATTTTTTTGTCGATCTGGTCTTTTAATTCAGATACATGTGAAATAATTCCTACCAGACGATTTCCCTCGGTGAGCTGCAGCAATGCTTTTAACGCCTGTTCTAAGGCATCCTCATCGAGTGATCCAAATCCCTCGTCCACAAACATGGAATCCATACGGATTCCACCCGCATAAGACTGTATCTCATCCGACAGTCCAAGCGCAAGTGACAATGATGCCTGGAAAGACTCCCCACCGGAAAGCGTCTTTACACTGCGCTTTGTCCCGTTATAATGATCAATCACACAAAGTTCCAATCCTGCTTTTTCCTTGCGGCTTCCTGTCTCTTCCTCACGTTTTAATTCATACTGCCCGCTGCTCATCGTAAGCATCCTCCGGTTTGCTCGGATCAGTATCCTGTCAAAATAAGCCATCTGCACATAAGTTTCCAGTTCAATCTTTGCCTTACCGTTTAACATTCCACTTGCCGTATCGGAAAGAGATTTCATCCAGACATACTTTTGTTCGGTCTGTGCGATCTCTTTTTGTTTTTTGTTGACATTTTTACAGATTTCCCTATTAGTACAATAAGATGTATATTTTGAAGCCCTGTTTTCTTCCATCTCATTTCTTTTTGCACGCAGTTCTCCCGCCTGCTTTTCGATCTCTTCTTCCGGAAACGATATTGCTTTCTCTGTTTCCTCAATCTGACGAAGCAGCATCTGAATGACGCCCTTTTCCGTCTCTCTGTTTTTTTCGTAATTATGATACGCTTCTCTTGTCTTTTCTCTGTTCTCTTCTAAATTTCTTTTTTTCAGGGTAAACTCGTTTATCTGTGTCTGTACCCTCTCTTTTGTTACATCCTTTACCTGCTCTTTCAGCTCATTGAGATTCTTTTCTTCATTTGCGTACTCTGTCTGCAGACGTACCAGCTCCTGTTCTGCCACATTGATCTGGTCGGCAAGTGTTTTTATTTCTGTTTCATCGAGCGGAATCTTTTTTTCTAAGGCAGTCTTTTTTCGTTCGTCTTCCTGTTTTTTGGAAAGTTCCGCTTTTTTCTCATCGGCTGCTCTTTGCAGCATAGTAATCACAGACTGTACATGGTATGGTTTTGCATCAAAATCTTCTATTGACAAAACCTGACTCCCATCAGCGTTTTTTATGGTCTGTAATGTATTGACATCTGTATCTCCAGTTAAAGTGCTCTGATTACATGTAATTAAATTACATGCAGATTTTATATCGTCACTGATCTGCTTTTCGGCAATTTCCCTGTTTCCGGTCAATTTTGCAATTTCTTCCTGAATACTGCTGATTGTTCCTCTTATCTTTTGTATTGTTTCTTCGCTTTCTTTTAATTCATCTTTGATCTGCTCTGCACGTTTCCTGTTATTTTTTGCCTGTAAAAACTGCGTGTTCCGTTCGTTTTCAATCTGCATAAGCTGTGCAAAAACAGTTTTTTGATCCTCTGTCTGCTCTATGCCAGTTCCACAGTCTGCAACGTTTTTCTTCCACTGCTGTTTCTGCTGTGTGCACCGTTCTGTCGCCGTGGCAAGCATCTGTCCAAGATTAATGTTCTGTTCGTTTAACATAACCAGTTCATCCTGCGCAGACTGCATCTGTTCTTCTAATACATTCTTGACATCCAGATCCTTTTTCGCTTTTTCTTTCTGATCTTTATATTCTTCCCTTCTCGCCTCATCAGCACTCTTTTGCCTTTTTGTCTCCGTCTTTATTTCATTTAAAGACATTCTGACATCAGGCTCACCAAGCAGTTCTCCTGCATCCTTTAGGACTGCTGACATTTTCTCATTTTCCTGTGTCACGAGCTGATGCGCTTTTTCACTCAGTCTGCTGACTGACTCCCTTGCCTTTTCATCCTCCGCTTTTGCCTGTTCTAACACTTCCCGATCCGGAGTTTCCTGTGGTATGACTGCCAGTGTCGGATGATGTATGGCTCCACAGACCGGACAGGGTTCGTCTTCCTTTAATCCCTGCGCCAGCATTCCCGCCTGTGCATCCCAGAATTGCTGTTCTATCCTCCGGTATTGTTCACTGATCTGTTTCTGCTCTGCGGCTGCTTTCTGATACTGTTTTTGAGTTTTCTCCCTTTCTCTGCTGACTTTCTCACAATCCTCTAACCTGTTTTCCAGCTCTTCGAGCCTGCGTATCCTCTCTGATACTTCCAATATTGCTTTCTCTGCCTGTTCTCCCCTGCTGTCTGCACCGGAAAGCTGCTCCCACGTTTCTTTTTGCTGCTGTAAGTCCCTGCTTTTTACCTCATATGATTTCTGTACGTTTTCCAGTTCTGTACCAAGTCTCTTTACTTCTCTTTCTGATGTGTTCAACTGTTCTGCAATCTCTGTCAGATCCTGTATTTTCTGTCGGATTTCTTTTACTTCCTTCTCATAGGCAATCTCCTGTCCTGCCGCATCCTTGTTCTGCTCCTGTTCTTCTTTTAACAGTTGCTGCTGTTCTAAAAGACTGTTTTCTGTTTTCTTTTTTAAATCAAGTTTTTCCTTTTGATCTGAAATATGCTCCTCCAGCGCACGGCTCCTGTCTCTCTGATTTTTCAGCGTATCCATTTTTTCTGTGATCAGTCGCATTTCATGCTCTATGCGTTGTATTTCCGCAGTAATGCCCTCATAAGATTTTAAGGTCTCTTTTTCCTGCTGCAGTTTTCCCTCCAGTTCTGTTCGTCTCTGTTCATCCTGCTGCTTTTTCTGAACCTTTTCTTCCATATCCTGGTGCTTCTTTTCCTGCGACAGACCAATTTCCTGTATTTTTTCAAACAACACCAGCTTCTGTTTATATTCTTCAATCGTTCTGCCTAATTTTTCACAGCATTCCGCTTCCTCTCCTGCCCTGTCCATATCCGCTTTTGCCTGCACCAGAAGCGCTTCTAAGTCCTTCAGCTTCTGCTGTTTTTCTTCCAACAACCGCCTTCTGTCTGCATTTTCACGCACTTTCCCGCTAAGTTCATCCATATTTTTTATTTGCTGATCCAGCGCCTCTTTTTCCTTTTGCAGGCACTCCAACACAGATTCTTCCGCTTTACAAAGTTCTTCTAAAAGTGAGATTCCCTCCTCGATCCTGCCGTCAAATTTTTCCTTTTTTAAAAGATTTATTTTTTCTGCGATCCTTGTCCCTTCTTCATCCAGAGAGTCACTCTCACAGACAATTCCCTCCATATACTGATTGATGCTGCGCCGCAGTTCATCATATTCTTTCCACTGTTTTTTTACGGCATCTTTCAGTTTGTCCTGCAGCACACGATAAATATCCGTCCCGAATATCTGACGAAAAATCTTTCCTCTCTCCTCCGTATTGGCAAACAATACTTTCTGAAAATCCCCCTGTGCGATCATTGCTATCTGGGTAAACTGTCTGCAGTCTAAACCGATCAGCTCTGTGATGGCGCGTGTGACCTCCCTGCTTTTTGTCACTGGTTCTCTGTCATCCGGGTACTCTAGTGCAGCATTCGCCTTTTCCGTTGTCATTCCCGTTCCACGTCCCTTCGGACGCATATATTCCGGGTTACGCTCTACTGTATACCGTTTATTTGCGTACTCAAATGTCAGACGCACGAATGTTTTCACGTCATCTTTTGCATATTTGCTGCGGAACATATCCGCTTTGCGCACATCACCACTGGCTTCCCCGTACAGCGCAAACGTGATTGCATCAAAGATCGTGGTCTTTCCTGCCCCGGTATCCCCTGTGATCAGAAATAATCCCTGCGATCCAAGCCGTTCAAAATCTATGGTCTGCTCCCCCGCATACGGGCCAAATGCACTTATTGTAAGACTGACTGGTTTCATAAATCGTTCCTTTCCTGCCGCTCCTATTTTCTCTCAAATCCCAAATATCTCGTTCCCTGAAACATCAGTTTTCCTGTATTTGCTTCTCAAACTATTTTTTCAGGAACTTGTCAATGCACCAGCTCTTCCATCAGTTCTCTGACAAAATCCTGCTGTTCTTCACTCATCGGCTGATTATTCTGTATCTCGTAAAATTCTTCAAACAGTTCCATCTCTGATTTTTGCTCCACATGTTCGGTCACCTCAACCTGCCTGCTCTGTCTGGTCCTGCTGTTATCATAGACAAGCTGCATCAGATTCGGGTATACCGTCCGAAGTTTTGCCATTCCATCCGGCACATCTTCCTCATCGGTCAGTGTAATCTGCAGATAATCTTCTGTTTCTGTGCCCTCATAGAAATCTTTCGACATCAGTTCCATGTATGTTCCCCGGATCTTTCTCAGATCACGAAGCGGTTTTAACGGAACTTTTTCAATGAAAATATCTCCCTTTTCCTTTATCTCCAGGACAACAACGGACTTTTTCTGTTCCGCCTCGGAAAAAGAATATTTGAGCGGGGTTCCGCAATAGCGCAGTGTCTCCCTTCCGATATGCTGCGGGCTATGAATATGCCCTAATGCAACGTAATCAAAAACATCAAACACTTCCGCCCCGATCTGGTCTAATCCACCCACCGAAACTTCCTCCGACTCACATCGCGAAGCCCCTGTCACAAACTGATGTGCCACCAATATATTCCGCTTTGATGCGTCCACCGGCATATGAGATACGACAAACTGCAGGGCATCCTGATATGTTTCCACTGTCTCCACATCATCTTCCTGTGCCAGATCCTGTTTTGTCCCGGCATCTTTTTTTTCAATGGATATCCCCTCTGTCACTTTCCTCCACGCATGGCGCACGACCGCCGGGCGGATAAACGGCAGCAGCCAGATGCAGAGTTCCCCATATGCATCCTGACATGTAACACACCTCACCTCTCCATCATAAACCGGTGAAACATAGACTTCCCGGCTGCTCATAAGCTGTGCACCAAATGCAATACGTTCCGCGGAATCATGATTTCCACTGACTGCAAACACCTTTTTCCCGCAATCAGCAAGTCCCGTGAGAAACTGATCAAACAACTGTACCGCCTCCGCAGACGGAACCGGCTTATCATAGATATCCCCCGCGATCATAACCGCATCCACCTGTTTTTCCAATGCGATCTCTTTGATCTGCCGTAAAATATATTTCTGATCTTCGATCATGGAAAACTCATTGACTCTTTTTCCAATATGCAAATCCGAGATATGAAGAAATTTCATGCTCTCCTCCTATACTATTTCATTCGTAATACTTTACTTAACTATACCATATAGCGTCCCGAAATACAAACATATGTTTTGTTTTTGTTGCTTTTTCACAAAAAAACAGATCTCAGAAAATAAAAACCACTTTCTGGAGATCCATTTTTCTATTTATTTTGTTTCCATTGTAACAGCAATGCCGAATTGATGATGACGAGCACAGAACCTGCATTATGTACCAATGCTCCCACGACCGGATTTAAAATTCCGATGATTGCAAGCACGATCGCCACAAAGTTAAGCCCCATCGAAAAACTCATATTGCATTTGATCGTGATCATCATCCGCCTGGATAATGCAATCAGATGCGGCAGTTCTTTTACTTCATCATCCACCAGCGCAATATCTGCTGCATCCAACGCAATATCACTTCCAACACCGCCCATCGCAATTCCGATATCCGCTTTTTTCTGTTCCGCCGGCAAGGTAATCTGCGCTAAGACATCCTCACACGGCACATCCTCGTCAACCATACGGTCGATTGCCTGTACCTGACCAATGATTTTTGACAGTCTTATTTTTCACTTATCTCTTCCCGTATCTCTATCGGATGCGCATCGGTAACAAAGATCATTCCATCATACAATTTTTCCGGCGATTGTGATGTGCGGTAACTGCGTGGGAAAAGTCCCATAAAAATTGCACTGTAGCCCTCTCCTAACGATCCCATAGAAACATGATCTGTAATCTGCTCTTTCAGTTGTGAATTTTCCGGAACCTTTGAAAAATCCAGCCAGCTCATATCATAACCAGCTTTCTTCGCGGCTTTCGCTAGAGGATCATAGGAATAAAACGTGTGCGTGATACGCTTTCCATCATTTTTCGGAAGATTGCAGTTCGTCTTGTAAAAATCCGTTCCAATCGCAAAATATCCGTCCCCCAGTTCATCGGAAAGAATATTCCCCATCACTCTGGTACCTGCGCCATAATTTCCAAACCGCTCTATATGCCCATTGTGACCTGAAATAAAAATACAGGAATTGCCCCTCTGTTCTTCCATAGAAAGGATCCACAGCACATTTTCTGCCATCAATTGGTCTCTGAGCACATTTCCTTCTACGGCAGAATTGATCACTTTCCCAAGAGAAATATTCTGCAGCAGCGTATCTGCCAGATGATCCGCCTGTACAATGTCCTTTACATCTGATTTTTGTAATTCTTCTTTTATTTCTGTGATCACTCTGCTCTGCTGTTCAACATCATACTCACTGTGCTGTTCTTCTGTATCCTCCAGTTTCTTCAGTTCTGTCACATCTATCCCCGCCTTTTCACATGCTTCAATCAGATACTGCAGATTATAGGACCATCTTTGCATGTCAAACCCATAAAACCTTAAATCATCTCCATCTTTTGCAGTCTCATTGTATTTTCGCATATAAGAGATCAGATCTGCCATCTCATCAGTTCTGTATATTGCAAAGCCAATCGCCGCGGCAGCCTGCTCTGCCGTTCCTTCCCCACCGTGAATGTAGCGGTTCACATACTCGCATCCACCGTAGTCTCCCTCCAGTGCAAATGCTCTTATCCCGGCATTTTCCACCAGATTTTGAAATACGGAAAGTTTTAACTGCTGAAACTCTGCATTTCCATGGGATGCCTCCCCCAGTGCCACAATTTTTGTTTTCTCCGGTATCTTTAAGTCCTCCACCTGCTCTGCATATTGTGCAAATTCCGTTGTATCTGCACATGGTCCGGTTCCAAATCCTCCAAAATGGGAATATATGCTGCCGGCGGCAACTATACCTAACAGGATTATACCTGCGACAGCCCAGATTCGCGAATGTTTTTTCTTTTTCATAAATTTTCCTCCCCAAAAATTATCTGCTTTACTTAATTCACGACTTTATCTTAACAAAAAAGGAAATGTACCGCCATTTTATTAGCTTACATTTCCCTGATAAATCTTACATTTTTGTAAGATTGGAAGAATCTTCAAATTTATATTGCAAGATAACTTTACTTCCCAAAAGTGTGATCGCCTTTTGTGGACAATTACATATACATCGGTAACACATCGTACATTTGCTGCCTGGATGAGGTCTTCCATTCTCCATCGTGATATTTTTCATGGGGCAGATTTTTGCACACTTACCACACCCCACACAATCCTGATTTATTTTCAGCTGATCCGTATATCCCGCTGTCTTTTTATAAAACCAGAGCCTTTGTCCAAAAAGTCCTGCTATATGGGCGAAAATTGTCAACCCCTCCGCAGGATAATCCCCCTGCCTGATCCGTTCTGCAGCTTCTTTCAATTTTTCATCCGCTTTTCTGATAATCTTTTCATTTTCTTCTGCAGATTTTTTCAACATTTTACTGTCACATATGGAATCCGGCATTTTAATATGTACGCCGCCTAAAATCACTGCTCCGTATTTTTTCAGAAGTCTTGCTGCACATCCGGAGCCGTCCCCGCTAAATGCTCCCATGGTCGCGACACATATCATTTTCCTGCCTTTCCATAAAGAGGCATGCATTTGGATAAAATCTCTTACCATGTATGGTGCATTCGAAAACTGCGTCGGATACCCAAGGATCACTGTTTCGTTTCTTTTTATTTTATCAATGATAAATTCATCTTCTAACGGGACCACATCGGCTGACGCATCGATTAATTTTACCAGTTTTGTAATGCAATATTTCGTATTACCTGTACCACTCAGATAAATTCCTATCATTTCCAAACTCCTCCGTCTTTCGGTTATTTTGACGTTTTTTCTATGAATGTTTTCTATTGAATATTTTCTATAGAATATTTTCTATTGAATGGTACAGCATACCAAAACCATCCTCTAAAAATTCACTCTTCGATAAATCCATCGACATTTTGATATATTCTTCCTTATTCGCTGCAAGCTGTATCAGTCCTGCTAACATTCCCCAGAACTGAAAGATCGTAGGCATTATTTTTAAATCCTCTCGCAAATCACCATTTTGAATGCCTGCCACTAAAAATTCTTTCATTTTTTCATTGATTTCTTCCCCCACATGATAGGTAGCTTTCTCTTCTGGCAGGTAATCATGATCTTTAAAATCAACATTAATTTTGTCCAACACCATTTTAAAATAAAACGGAAATTCCTCCTGATACTGTATTAAACCTTTACAGATCATATCGTATCTAGCCCTTGTTGTCTGCTGCTCTTCTAACGCAGTAACTATATATCCATATAATTTTTGCATGCTCTCTAAAACCAGCAGACCAATGATCTCCTCTTTGTTTTCAAAATATACATATAACGTAGCTTTACTGTATCCGGCAGCTTCTGCAATATCACTCATGGAAGTTGCCGTGATTCCATTTTCCATAAACAGTACCGATGCCGCTGACGCAATATTTTCTCTATGTACTGCCCTCTGTTCTTTTTTTCTTCGTCCCATATACCTCTCCTCTTCAGTTAATTAAACTCTTGGTTTAATTATATTGATAAATATATGGATTGTCAATCCTTACCTTTACACAACACAAAAACCCGCACAAACCTTTCGGTTCATGCGGGTTTTCCCCCTATATATTACCTTTTCCCAAAAATAACATATCCCCTTTTTAATTGATGCAATACAAATTATTTGTCTGCGATAGCAGCCCTGTGCATGCAGCACAGACTGCATTTTACCTTATAACAAATTATTTATTTGCAATCGCAGCCTGTGCTGCAGCCAAACGAGCGATCGGCACACGGAATGGTGAACAGGATACATAATCCAGACCAATCTTGTGGCAGAACTCAACAGATGAAGGATCTCCACCGTGCTCACCACAGATACCAACATGGAGTTTCGGATTAACCGGTTTTCCAAGTTTAATAGCTGTCTCCATTAACTTACCAACACCTGTCTGGTCAAGTTTTGCAAATGGATCGTTCTCGAAAATTTTCTTATCATAGTAAGCATTTAAGAACTTACCAGCATCATCACGAGAGAAACCATATGTCATCTGTGTTAAGTCGTTTGTACCGAAGCAGAAGAAGTCAGCCTCTTTTGCGATCTCATCAGCTGTAAGAGCAGCTCTTGGAATCTCGATCATAGTACCTACTTCATACTCAAGTTTGATACCTGCTGCTGCGATCTCAGCATCTGCTGTCTCAACAACAACATCTTTTACGTATTTTAACTCTTTTACTTCGCAAACCAATGGGATCATGATCTCAGGTTTTACAGTCCAGTCAGCATGTTTCTTCTGAACGTTGATTGCTGCACGGATAACAGCTTTTGTCTGCATCTTTGCAATTTCCGGATAGGTAACTGCAAGACGGCATCCTCTGTGTCCCATCATTGGGTTGAACTCATGTAAAGAAGCGATGATGTTCTTGATGGTCTCAACAGATTTACCCTGAGCTGCTGCAAGTTTCTCAATGTCAGCTTCCTCAGTCGGAACGAACTCATGAAGAGGTGGATCTAAGAAACGGATTGTAACTGGGTTACCCTCCAGAGCTTCGTATAATGCTTCGAAGTCTCCCTGCTGATATGGCAGGATCTTCTCTAATGCAGCTTCTCTCTCTTCTACAGTATCGGAGCAGATCATCTCACGGAAAGCAGCGATTCTGTCTTCCTCGAAGAACATATGCTCTGTACGGCAGAGACCGATACCTTCTGCACCAAGCTCACGAGCTTTCTTAGCATCTGCAGGAGTATCTGCGTTTGTACGAACTTTAAGAGTTCTGAACTGATCAGCCCAAGCCATAACACGTCCGAACTCACCAGCGATTGTAGCATCAACAGTCTTAATTGCTCCATCGTAGATGTTACCGGTTGTACCATCGATTGAGATGTAATCTCCCTCATGGAACTCTTTGCCAGCTAATGTAAATTTCTTATTTTCTTCGTCCATAGCGATATCGCCACATCCGGATACACAGCAGGTACCCATACCACGTGCAACTACGGCTGCGTGAGATGTCATACCACCACGAACTGTTAAAATACCCTGGGAAGCTTTCATACCAGTGATATCCTCTGGAGATGTCTCAAGACGTACTAATACGACTTTCTCTCCTCTTGCATTCCACTCTTCAGCATCCTCTGCTGTAAATACGATCTTACCACATGCAGCACCCGGAGAAGCACCAAGTCCTTTTCCGATCGGTGTAGCAGCTTTTAATGCAGCAGCATCGAACTGTGGATGAAGTAATGTATCAAGGTTACGAGGATCGATCATAGCAACTGCCTCTTCCGGAGTCTTATGTCCCTCGTCTACTAAATCGCAAGCGATCTTAAGTGCAGCCGGAGCTGTTCTCTTACCGTTACGGCACTGAAGCATGTATAACTTCTTGTTCTCAACGGTGAACTCCATATCCTGCATATCATGATAATGATTCTCAAGAGTCTCACAAACTTTTAAGAAGTCTGCATATGCCTCAGGGAATTCTTTCTCCATCTGAGCGATTGGCATAGGTGTACGAACACCTGCAACTACGTCCTCACCCTGTGCATTGATTAAGAACTCACCCATCAGTTTGTTCTCGCCAGTTGCCGGATCACGTGTAAATGCAACACCTGTACCGGACTCGTTATTTAAGTTACCGAATACCATAGGCATTACGTTAACTGCCGTACCCCAGGAATATGGGATATCGTTATCACGACGATATACGTTTGCACGTGGGTTGTCCCATGAACGGAATACAGCCTCGATAGCAAGTTTTAACTGCTCAACAGGATCTGAAGGGAAATCTGTACCTAACTGGTTCTTGTACTCAGCCTTGAACTGCTCTGCTAACTCTTTTAAGTCAGCTGCTGTAAGGTCGATATCAAATTTAACGCCTCTCTCTTCTTTCATCTTGTCGATGAGCTGCTCAAAGTATTTTTTACCAACTTCCATAACTACATCTGAGAACATCTGAATGAAACGTCTATATGAGTCATATACGAAACGCTCGAATGCAGGATCCGGATTACCTTTGATCATTGCAGCAACTACTTCGTCATTTAAACCAAGGTTTAAGATGGTATCCATCATACCTGGCATGGAAGCTCTTGCTCCTGAACGAACAGATACTAATAACGGATTCTCAAGATCGCCGAATTTCTTTCCGTTGATCTCTTCCATTTTCTTAACGCCTTCCATAGCCTGAGCCATGATCTCGTCGTTGATCTTGCGACCATCTTCATAGTACTGTGTACAAGCCTCTGTTGTGATTGTGAATCCCTGTGGTACAGGAAGTCCGATGCTTGTCATCTCTGCAAGGTTGGCACCTTTACCGCCAAGCAGGTTACGCATGGTCATGTCGCCTTCGCTAAACATATACACCCATTTGTTTGCCATTTTGATAATTCCTCCTAAAATAAATTACTATGTAATTATGGACACCGTATTTGTTTCCATAATCAAGCCATGTTATGTGCCTTTCTAAAACGCACATATTTATTCTAACATATTTTGTCTAAATAGCAACATTTTTTTTACTGTTTTTCCCTGTTTTTTTGTAACATTTTCACAATGTAAAACTTTGTTCCGTTATGTGGAACATTTTGGATTTATTTATTTCTTTTTCCATTTTGCATACAGTGTGATTTTCCCCGTGCTGCCTTTCTTAATAGAGGTTACCTTTCTGGTACATTTTTTATCACGGTACCATCCTTTAAACACATACCCTTTTCTTGTTGGTGCTGCCAGTTTTATCATCTTTGAAGTAATGGTATATATTTTCGGATTTTTCTTATTATTTTTGCCTCCGTTTAATTTGTAGGTAATGGTGTACTTTTCCTTTGCCCATTTTGCATACAGTGTTACTTTTCCGGTACTGCCCTTTTTAATAGAGGTTACCTTTTTGGTACATTTTTTATCACAATACCATCCTTTAAACACATACCCTTTTTTTGACGGATTTGAAAGTTTTATCGTCTTTGAAGTGATTTTATATGTTTTGGGATTCTTCTTATTATTTTTGCCTCCATTCAGGTTATATGTAATCTGATACTGTGCTGCTTTCCACTGGGCATATAAAGTTACGACCTCATCTGCTTTTTTTGTCAGATTTTTTACATAGGCATTTTCCTCATAAAAGGTTCCCTTCCCATCTGGCTGCCTATTCCAGCCTGCAAATGTATATCCTTTCTTTTCAAACTTATTTTTTGAAAGTTTTTCCTTCTGACCCGCCGCACATGCTTTCTCACTCATTTTCCCTTTTGCTGCGCCATTGCCGTCAAATTTTATTTTATAAAGATATGGACACACGACAACCGGAACATTCCTCTTAAATGCTTCTGCATTGATTTTATCTTTGGAGAGACTGGTTATTACATATATTTTTTCAGGTCCGTCTGTCGTTTCCCAGGAAAATGCTTCGCTGCCAATCTCTGTAGTCGTCTTTGGCAGCCTTATCTTCCCAAGCACGCCGCCGTCCTTATAAAACGCACAGATTCCAATTGTTTTTACCGCGGTCTGGGAAAGATCAAGTTCCCCCGTTAAATTTTTACAGGATAAAAAAGCATAACTGTCAATCGCCGTTAATGTTTTGGGGAATTTCACGGTTTTTAATCCACTGCAGGCAGAAAATGCACTACCGCCTATTTCTGTAACCAAAGTCTGGGATAAATCCATTTTCTCCAGTGAACTGCAGCCTGTAAATGTGCCAAATCCAATTTTCGTTATATTCTCTGGCAATTTCACCGTTTCCAATGCACTGCACCCCTCAAATGTTCCTTCCAATTCCGTTATCCCTGTCTGTGACAAATCTGCTTCTTCCAACAGCGTGCAGTCTGCAAACACACCCGTTCCATCATTCACTTCCAGCACGTCAATATCTTCAAATCCGCCACACTTTACCTGACGGATGTTTTTATTTTTTTACAGCAGCTAAGTCGAAATACCAGTTTCCTCTGCTCCATCTATAAGAAATCAGACTGTAATACAATCCATCCTTCAGCAAGCCATCAACTCTATATATCTGATGATTTGATAATTCTGCAATCTCCTCCGGGGACAGGTCAAAATACCCGTCAGAATACCCCTGATACTCCCATTCTTTATCTACCGAATAAGAGTTGCGGCTGCACCATGTAGCATCTGCAAAAATCCATTTTCCATTTTCACTGTCATAAACAGCATTGTATTCATGGGCATGCCCCTCTAAATCCATGCACGGAATTCCAATGGAAATGCACAATGTTCTCATAAGGCTTGCATAACCCGAACACATAGCACGCTTTTGCTCGTACACCTCATACGGTGACCAATAACTTGGCTTATTATTATAATAGGCATAATAATCATAATAAGTTCTGTCCGCAACAAATGCCATGATCGCTTTTATTTTCTCATACTGTGTAGTACACCCGGCTACAGCCTGTAATGCAGCCTGTCTTAATTCCTCAAACTGGGCATCTGTTATAGCATTCCTTTCAGGATCTGTTAAAAAGTAATCCGGGTCTGCATATTTATTAATCAGAGTCCAGGCCTTCTGTTCCGCTGCAATCTGCTCTTCACTTGCGTCCCCCTTGATTGAAGTTTCTTCCCGTTCTTCTGTTTCTTCTTCCATTTCCGGCAGTTCTGTTTCTGTGTCTGGCTGCTCTGTCTCCTCCGGCTGTTCTTCTGTGTCTGGCTGCTCTGTCTCCTCTGACTGTTCTTCTGTGTCTGGCTGTTCTGTTTCTTCCGACTCTGGCTGCTCCGTATTCTCCCGTTTCTCCTGTTCGCCTGCCTGTGTCTCCTGACGTTCACGATCCATCAGATCCAGTTCTTCCGTATCCGCATATTTTTCATTTACTTTCTCTGATGCCGATTCCGCTTTTTCTGTCTCTGCAATCACATTCGCCTGCATATTTACCGGCATCCCACCAACCAAAACAGTCGCAGCCAGCAATGCCGTAAAAGCTTTTTTCATCCTTCCTTTCATAAACTAAAACTCCTCCTTCATTTGTACCGCTATGTTACATTACCTTTTCTATATTATAACCGCAATACGACTATTTTCAATTGTTTGCGAAATCATTTCTATCATGTCTCCGCAGACTATCTGCCTGTACATACTTCAAAATATTTTTCTTCTCCTCCGCGAGGTGCGCATCCCGCCCGGAGGGCGTTTTCATTCATAGGACGTAATTTCCTATGAATGCAAAACAGACGGATCATTCCCACCCAACAGGAATAATCCGTCTGTCTTTTTCTTTTTATTCTCCGCTTCGAAAAATCCTAGAAATCTACTTCCGTGTCATAGTAACAGCATTTCAACAGCTTTTCCATCTCCTCCTGGCTCGGCTGTCTCGGGTTTGATCCGGTACATGCATCTAAGATCGCATTGGCTGCGATCTCCGGCAGTCTCTCTAAGAATACTTCTTCCGGTACAAATCCCTGCTCGGTCGGATAACTGTCTGCACCATAATTCTTAATGCAGTGCGGAATCTTTAAGTCATCATTCATACCACGCAGATATTTGATCAGAAGTTCCACTTTCTCGTCTAATGAATCACCGCCAAGTCCCATGAAATCTGCGATCTCACCATAACGTTTCTTTGCAGTTTCATCTTTGGCGTTAAATGCGATCACTTTCGGCAGATACATTGCGTTGGCTGCACCGTGGATGATATGTGCGCCGTAATCCGCAAATGCAGCACCGGTCTTATGTGCCATGGAATGTACGATACCAAGCAGTGCATTGGAAAATGCCATACCGGCAAGACACTGTGCATTATGCATGTTATCTCTCTTTTCCATATCCCCGTTATAAGATCCTACCAGATCACGCTGGATCATCTTGATTGCATGCAGGGCAAGCGGATCTGTGAAATCACAGTTCGCTGTCGATACATATGCCTCGATTGCATGTGTCATCGCATCCATTCCGGTATGTGCTACCAGTTTCTGTGGCATTGTCTCTGCAAGTTCCGGATCAACGATTGCAACATCCGGTGTGATCTCAAAGTCAGCGATCGGATATTTGATACCTTTCTCATAATCGGTGATGATGGAAAATGCAGTTACCTCTGTTGCAGTTCCCGAAGTTGAGGAAATCGCACAGAAATGCGCTTTCTTACGAAGTTTTGGAATACCAAACACCTTGCACATATCCTCAAATGTGATATCCGGATATTCGTATTTGATCCACATAGCCTTTGCCGCATCGATCGGCGAACCTCCTCCGATCGCAACGATCCAGTCCGGACCAAACTCTTCCATCGCCTTTGCGCCCTTCATTACGGTCTCCACCGATGGATCCGGCTCAATTCCTTCAAAAAGCTGTACTTCCATGCCGGCTTCTTCCAGATACTGTTTTGCGCGGTCAAGAAAACCGAAACGTTTCATGGAACCACCGCCTACGCAGATAATCGCCTTTTTGCCTTCAAACGTCTTTAATGCTTCCAATGCCCCTTTTCCGTGATACAAATCGCGTGGTAATGTAAATCTTGCCATCTTTCCTCCAATCTGCCGCCATCAAAAGGCCGCCCCCTGACACATACACATGCCTGTATTTTTTGTGTCATTTACTGTGTGCAACTTTTATATAACCATCACATATTTTGTTAATTAAATAACAATATGTATGGTAACATTATATCATATCTTTCAAAAATAAGAAGCATTTTTATACATTTTTAATAATTCTTAATATTTTCTAAGCATTGTTTTTAAATCCACATTTTGGACAGATATTTCCTCCCTTATATACATAACCACAGCGGAAGCAGCAGATCGTATCATGTTTTTCTTTCGCCAGATAAGAAATATTTCGCGAATCCGGTTTTTCCTGTAAATAATGAATAAATTCATTCAATACCCCGGCATATGCCGTGAGCTGCTTATTTTCTACCGCATATGGAATTTTCGTCTTTTTCCCATTTTTCTCTGTCACATACACACCACGGTTTAAAAGTCCTGTGGATGCAGTGATCTCATCTATGGACGGAACATCAATACGGTAAGATGTCATCAGTGTGCTGTAATATAGATGTTCCGGTGTCAGGATAATCCCCTCTTTTCCACTGTTGTTTCTCGATGTGTCCACCACAAAAATCGGATATTCAAACAGACCGTTTCCTGCGGCATAGGATGCCATGGCATAATCGATAACCTCTGTTTCCTGCGGCGCTGCCTGCTTTAACAGCACTTTTCTCGCCGGGTAAAAATAATGTTTCTGGCTTTCTGTGATTCCCGCCTCTTCCAGTTCATTTTTCAGCTTATTTACAAGCTGTTCACACTCATCCGTCTTGATCTTGGAAAGACGCCTGCTTAAAAGTTCTAATGCATTATCCTTTAAATCCGGTAAATATGGTCCTTCTGCAATCTTCTGATACGCATCCATTCCCTCATCAAAGGACATGTGTGCCGGATCACCGGTAATTTCTGCGATCTCATTTTCATCCATTTGACGGATTTTATTCTCGATCTGCTCAAAATACGGCAAAACCAGCCCCGGCTCAAACTCCTTTTCTTTCAGACGCTCCTTAAGCTCTGTCAGATCATCTCTGGTGATTTTTCTCGACTGGCGGATCATATTTTTTATTTCCTGCTGTTCGGCAAGATTTTTCTGCGATTCTAACCGTTCCTGATATGGGGTTAAATCTACTCCTTCGTATTCTTTTAATTTCTCCCGAAGTGCATGGTAACGTGCCCTGTCCATATTAGGCGGCATTTTTCCAACCAGCTCTGCGACTTCCCGCTCTGCCTGTGTCTGCATTTTCTGTTTCAGATTTAAAAGCAGATTCTGTTTTTTCTCCTGCGGCAGCTTTTCCTCTGCAATCTCGTCATAGACACGGCGCATCACGGCATAATTTTTATCTGCGCAGCTCTCTGCCTTTTTATTTAACGCGGCAAGCTTTCTGTCCTGTTCTTTTTCCTCTAACATATCCAGGTATTGTTTCCGCTCTTCGGGCGAAATTCTTGTTTCATGCATGAGCTGGTGTTTTAATTCGGAAAGCTGGCGCTCTGACATACGGTCTGCGACTCCAAATTTAGCCTGATAAGTCTCGCGGACTTTCTGCGCCTCCGCATTATTTACCTGTGCATATTTTTCATCGGACGATTCCCCGCTGATCTGCCCAGCTTCGTGCGGCTGCCTGCTGTCACTCTCATATCGGGAAACTTTCACATGGCGTCGTTCGGTTTCATCCTGACGTGCATCTGCATACAGCCTTTCGTTCTCATTCCGCTTCCATCCACTTTCACTCGCGCTTTCATTTCCATGCTGTTTTTCTGCGTGCCGGTTCTTGCTCTCATCCTGCTCTTCTTCATCATCTGTGACTTCGTCCTGATCTGATGCAGGCGTACTCTTTAACTTTTTACGATGCTTTTTTTCCTCCTGTATGGCAGGTTCGCAGGCTGCAATACTGCTTTCCGGGAAAAATCCCTCTTCTATCTTATTTAATAATTCCTCAAAGTCTGCATCTGAATATTCCGGCAGATCCTCGCACAGTTCCTCAAGTGGCTGCTGCTCGTCCTCGACACCCGCCGGCTTTCTGCCGTCCTCATACTCATTATAACGGCTGTTTGCCTCATGCTCGCCGTTACGCCCCATCAGCTCAAGATAATCTTCGTATGCCTTTTTATCCTCCTCAAAATCCATCAGATAAATATCGCCGTCTCCAAGAAGTTTCCATGGGCGCGGCGTATAAAATCTGTGACACGCTGCACAGGTACATGCTTTTGCCAAAAGGACTACTCCCTCAGGCGTCTCGATTCGAAACTCTTTTCCTTTCGGATACATGATCATATGCAGATTTCCTTTGCATTTTGGGCAGCGGTAACCAACTTTATAAAAGTTATTGCCAATCCTGCCTTTTGCTCTTTCTGACAGTGAAAGTTCTATTCTCTCAAAAACAGTATGCGCCATCTTCCATTCAACTTTATGCCAGAGTCCCTGTTCCTCGTCTGCTTCCTCTTCCTTCTGCACTGCTTCTTTTGCCTCAAGTGCCGCCTGTATCACATCTTCATAGGTAATACGCTTTCCTGCATGATAAAAACGAAAATACTGCGTGGTATATTCCGGTTCAATATAGATTCCTGCAAGCACATGCCCGAAAAGAGTATTCAGCTGCTCCGTATTTTTTTCCACACGAAGTCCCTGGATCGTTCCCCATTTTCCAAATGCATACAGGATCATATTGATCACATCCCGTACTGCTGCCTCATCGGTATCTTTGATCTCATCTTCTTTGATCGGCAGATCTACAATATTTTCCGCCACTTTTCTACTGTCAAAATGAAAAAACAGGGAGCGCACTTCCCCCTGTAAAATGAGATAATTATCAAGTGCCACAAAAAGACCTGTCCAGTTTACATTTGCATGCATGGTCTTTATCAGCCGTTCAAATGTCATTTTTAATTCGCTATCTGCTTTTAATACGATCACTTTTTTCACCTCTTACTTTTCAAATGCAGATTTTTCCTTCAAGATCTGCGCAAAACCCATATGAAGTTCTTCTTTTGCCCACTCAAAATCAATCTCCTGATTGCTGTCATTCAAACAGACGCTTCCACTCTTCTGATGACCTATATCAGCCACAATCCTGCTGTTATCATTTGAGACATCATAATACCGGCAGAGTCTTCTTACATTGCCGGGAACAAAACCGCCAGTCAGTTTCTGATACTCCCTGAGCACATACTGGCTGACATCCTCTTTCTGACGGAATTTATGGCTGCACACCTCGTTTAACAACTCCGGCTCTAATTCCCACATTTTCACAAAAGTACTCTTTTTAAAAGGAGACGGCCCATGAACCGTGTAAAATCCTGTAAACAACGGGAACGCCAGTTCTAACATATTATAAATAAAATACATAAACGGATAACCGGGATGGAAATATGCTCCCGGCTGTTTTTTCATATTTTCACGTTTGTCAAAATATTTTGCCAGAAGCATGGCATTATTCAGGTAAATATATGGCATGACCTGATCTTTTGTATTTGCCACATCAGGCTGAAGAGCCAGCATATCCACCGGAAGATCATTTTTAAAATACTGTTCCGGTCTGACCTTTTTTATCAGAAACATATCATCATTAAAATATACAAAATTCTCTGCCAGACCTGGGATTCTGTGCATATTCCACTCAATGGCATGTGAATTAAATGTCGGCAGATATTTTTCTGGAATAAAATCTTTATGATTTACAATATTTAACTTCGGCTGTTCTTTATTTAACCAGGATGGCAGATGCCCCCATGTAACAAAGTGTATCCTGCGCACCCATGGTGCAAAACGCTCCACACCACGAAACCAGTACCTCAGCAGATCCCAGTCTCTGTATCTCTCTTTTCTGTCATCCTGTTTCTGCGACAGATCCGGCTGCATACTGTACTCCATTTTCTGTTTCTGCCAGTCCGGATCATTGCCATCTACCCATGTGATCACAAAATCAATTTCCGGAATGTTATTGTCGCGTGTCATAATAATCTCCATTTCTGCCCAGCAAACATCTTTTTCATCTGCTTAATAAATTTCACTGTTATCATGATAAAACAAATCCTGCAAAATGAAAATCCTATTTATCTGCTTAATTTATATTTTTTTAAGAAATACTGGTTTTTCCCTGTTTTAAGGCATTTCCGTTTCTTTTGTTAGCACTCATTAAAAAAGAGTGCTGATTTTCTATTGACTTTTGAAATTTGCGGTTATAATATTAGATTCAGGCAGCAGCGAGGCGGATCTGCCCACTGCATTTTATTACGATTATAAAGGAGTGTTTGAATATGGCAGAGAAACATGGAAATCTTTCAATTAACAGCGATAATCTGTTCCCGATTATCAAAAAATGGTTATATTCCGATCACGACATCTTCTTCCGTGAGCTGATCAGTAACGGATGTGATGCGATCACAAAATTAAAAAAACTCGAAATGATGGGCGAATATACATTACCGTCTGACTACAAACCGGAGATCCACGTTGTTGTAAATCCGGAGGAAAAAACCTTAAAATTTATCGATAATGGTCTTGGTATGACCGCAGACGAGGTTGAGGAATACATCAACCAGATCGCATTTTCCGGTGCAACAGATTTCATTGAAAAATACAAAGACAAAGCAAACGACGATCAGATCATCGGTCACTTCGGACTTGGCTTCTACTCCGCATTCATGGTAGCTGATCAGGTAACGATCGATACATTATCCTACAAAGACGGCGCAACGGCTGTTCACTGGTCCTGCGACGGCGGTACTGAATTTGATATGGCTGATGGCACCAAAGAAGGCGTCGGTACAGAGATCACCCTTTTCTTAAACGAGGATTCCGTTGAATTTTCCAACGAGTACCGTGCAAGAGAAGTCATCGAAAAGTACTGCTCTTTCATGCCGACTCCGATCTTCCTTGAGAAGGCAAACGCTGAGACAGAATATGAGACGATCGACGCCGCTGATAAATTAGACACAGACACCGTCGTTGAGACGATCCATGAGGAAGCAAAAACAGAGGAGAAAGAAAACGAAAACGGCGAAAAAGAAGTTGTTGAAGTTTCTCCTGCAAAAGATAAATTAAAGATCGTAAAGCGTCCGGTTCCATTAAACGATACCAACCCTCTCTGGGCAAAGAGTCCGAACGAATGCACCGACGAAGAATACAAAGCATTTTACCGCAAAGTATTCTTAGATTACAAAGAACCATTGTTCTGGATCCACTTGAATATGGACTATCCGTTCAACTTAAAGGGTATCCTGTACTTCCCGAAGATCAATACCGAGTATGATTCCATTGAGGGAACCATCAAACTTTACAACAATCAGGTATTTATCGCCGACAACATCAAGGAAGTCATTCCTGAATTCTTAATGCTCTTAAAAGGTGTGATCGACTGCCCGGATCTGCCGCTTAACGTATCCAGAAGTGCACTGCAGAACGATGGTTTTGTAAAGAAGATCTCCGAGTACATCACCAAGAAAGTAGCTGACAAGCTGATCGGTATGTGCAAGACGGATAAAGAAAATTACGAGAAATACTGGGACGACATCAGCCCGTTCATCAAATTCGGCTGTCTGAAAGATACCAAGTTCTGTGACAAGATGAACGATTACATCCTGTTCAAGAATCTGGATGACAAATATCTCACTCTTCCGGAACTCTTAGTCAAAGAGGAAGAAAAGAAAGACGAAAACAAAGATGAAGCTGAGGTATTAGATGCTGACGGCAATCCGATCAAAAAGGAAAGCACCGATGCAGCAGATGAGAATACTGAGGAAAAAGATGAGCGCAAGGTAATCTACTATGTAACTGACAAACTTCAGCAGGGTCAGTACATTAAGATGTTCAAAGAGCAGAACATGGACGCTGTCATCTTAGACCACAACATTGATACTTCCTTCATCTCACAGCTTGAGCAGCGCAATGAGCATTATAAATTCATGCGTATTGATGCAGATGTCACAGAATCCTTAAAGGACGAGACTTCCGCTGAGGACTTAAAGGCTGAGACAGATACCCTGACGGATGTGTTTAAAAAAGCTTTAAACAACGATAAACTGACTGTCAAAGTTGAGAAGCTGAAAAATGCGGATATCGCTTCTGTCATCACGCTTTCCGAGGAAGGCAGACGTATGCAGGATATGATGAAGATGTATGCAATGAACGGCATGGGCGGCATGGATCCGAACATGTTTGCTGCGGATCAGACCCTGACCTTAAACGCAAACAATGAACTTGTAAAATATATCTTTGAGCACAAAGATTCCGAGCATGTTCCGATGTTCTGTGAACAGCTTTACGATCTTGCAATGCTTTCCAACCAGCCGCTGTCTGTTGACGCTATGGCAAAATTTGTACAGCGCAGCAATCAGATCATGATGCTTTTAGCAAAATAATTTTTACAGAAATACAAGCCCCTGCAAAACCTGTAGATACGAGTTTTGCAGGGGCTTTCTCATGCTGTTTTTTATTGTGTTTATACCGGAATTTCTATAAAAATATTATTTTGCTGCCGTATAGATTGCGATCATATCTTCCACATCCAGATGCTTTACTTTTCCAAGATTGCCTCTGACTGCCGCATTACACTTTTCTGCCAGTTCTTTTATCTGTTCTTCTGTCGGCGCAATGCCAAGTTCCGTTAATGATGTCGGCATATGGATTTCCCGGTAAAAATCCTCCATTGCAGCAATGCCTGCCTCTGCCGTCTTCTGTTCTGTCTCCTGCGGCTCCACACCCATAACGTGCTCTGCAAACTGCACAAATCGTTCAATACGCTCCCCGCAGACATAGCGTGCCCAGCTTCCCCATATCGCGGCAAGCCCTGCTCCATGTGCCACATCAAACATTCCACCAAGCTCGTGTTCTAATTTGTGCGTTGCCCAGTCACCACCATCCGTTCCGCAGCCGGTCAGTCCATTATGGGAAAGACTTCCCGCCCACATGACTTCCGCGCGCGCATCATAATTTTCCGGCTCTTTTACAAGGATTTTTGCATTTCTGATCACCGTGCGCATCAGTGCTTCACTGATTCCATCCGTCAGTTCCATGTTTTCACCGTGGTTGAAATAGCGTTCCATCGTATGCATCAGGATATCCGTGCATCCGCATGCTGTCTGATACGGTGGAAGCGTCATCGTAAGCTCCGGATCTAAAACAGCAAACTTTAATCGGCTGTAATCGGTCGTGCATCCTCTCTTCATGCCGCCATCTTCCTTTGTTATTACGCAGGAACCGCTCATCTCACTTCCCGCCGCCGCGATCGTAAGCACTACACCGATCGGCAGACATGCAGTCGGTTTCCGTTTAAAATCAAAGAAATCCCACACGTCTCCTTCATTTGCAACACCATATCCGATCGCCTTTGCGGAATCAATGACACTTCCGCCGCCGACGGCAAGGATGAAATCGACATTTTCTTTTTTACAGAGTGCGATTCCTTCATACACCAGAGAAAGTCTCGGGTTTGGAACGACACCGCCCAATTCGACGTAAGTGATCCCCTCTTTATCAAAGATCGCCTCGATCCTGTCTAACAGACCGGAGCGTCTGGCACTGCCGCTTCCATAATGGATGAGAACCTTTTTACAGTTCTGTTCTTTTATCAGGTTTCCAACTTTTTGTTCCGCACCTTTTCCGAAAACAACTTTTGTCGGTGCATAATAATTAAAATCGTTCATTTTGCTCCTCATTCCCACATGTAAAAGTTCTTATTTCCTCTTTTCATAACTACTTCTAGTTATATAAGCTATTATCGGTAAGAAAACGTATCTGCTTTAGTCTGAACAAGCTCGCAGGAAACCATCACCGGTTCTCTGCGGGCTTACACTCTCTTATCGTATCTTCTTATTATATATCTGTCTGACAAACTATCTACATTGAAATTTTATCAAGTATTCCGGTCAGATGTGCGATCGTCACCCCATAATTTGTCATCGGAACCTGCTGTTTTTTGGCACGGTCGATCCGCGACATCACATATTTGCGGTTAAACATGCATGCACCGCACTGGATGATCAGATCATAGCCGGATAAATCTTGTGGAAAATCCGTTCCACTCATGATGTCTACGGTAATGCTCTCTCCTGCGCGCTTTTTTAACATGCGCGGGATTTTGACTCTTCCGATATCTTCCTGCAGTGGCGCATGGCTGCAGCATTCTGCGATCAGAACATGCGATTCATTTGTCAGGGAATCTAACATTTTTGCACCTTCCACATAGTAAGGAAGATCTCCTTTATACGCTGCAAACAAAACAGAAAATGAGGTCAGCATGCTCTCTTTCGGCTTGTGCTCATACACATAGCCGAATACCTGTGAGTCTGTGATGATCAGTTTCGGCGGTTCTTTTAAGGCTGCAAGTGCCGGCAATAGTTTATCCGTTGTCACACTCATGACCAGGCACTTTTTATCCAAAAGTTCCCGTAATGTCTGCACCTGCGGCAGGATCAGACGTCCTTTCGGCGCCTGGATATCCTGCGGCATGACCAGTAAGACGAAATCTTCTTCTGTGACGAGATCTCCCGTGATCAGCCTATCTCCGTAATTTTCCGGCACAAGGCGGGCGAGTTCTTCCCTGACTGCGTCGATCCCTGCCCCCGTTTTGGCACTGACTGTGAGCGCCTGTTTTCCTGTTTTTTCTTTGATATAAGAAGCAAGTTCGTCCGTATGCGGATCAATATCTGCTTTCCCGACGAGGAACAAAACAGGCGTATTTTTTTCTTTCAGAAACTGATACCACTTTAATTCTTCTGTGAGATCCGGTAAGTTCTCCTGATTTTTCTCGGACGACTGTTGTAATTTTTCTTTTGCATCTTTCGTCTCTGAAGCATCCTCTCTGCAGGCATCCGCGCCAGATACCACGATCACAGCGATATCCGCCTTTTCCGCTGCCAGTTTCGTTTTCTCCACACGGCGTTCCCCAAGCTCAGTCTCATCATCAAATCCCGCTGTGTCAATAATCACACAGGGACCAAGCGGACTGATCTCCATCGGCTTATAGACCGGGTCCGTCGTCGTTCCGGCAACATCTGCAACAATGGAGACTTCCTGATGTGTGAAGGCGTTAATAAAAGAAGATTTCCCGCTGTTTGTTTTCCCGAATACACCAATATGCAGACGGTTGCTGCCCGGTGTATCATTTAGTGTTCCTGCCATAGTACTCCTTCCGGACAATCTACCCGGCAGCACGGATTTTCCCGCTCTGCTTTCTGTTTGTCCATTTAAGATATGCATCCCGTTTTTCTTCTCTTAAAATCTGAAATCACGTTTTCCCTCTGCGATATCGTGGATGTGCTCGTATGCAGTCTGTTTTACTTTCGGATTCGGAATTTTTTCAAGTTCTCTGTCGATCAGCTCCATACCAAGACGTTTTGTCTCTTCGCTTGCATAATCTTCCAGATATTCTTTTAATGTCATCAGCGCATTCGGGTGACAGCAGTTTAAGATCTGCATGTTTTTACAAAGTGCCATAAAACGGTCACCGGTTCTTCCCTCGCGGTAACATGCAGTACAGAAACTTGGGATATACCCCAGTTTGATCAGCCAGTTCACAACTTCATCTAAGGTTCTCTGGTCGCTGACATCAAACTGCTCGCTGGTCACTTCTCCTTCTTTTTCCGGCTCTGCGTAGCCGCCGACGCTTGTTTTTGATGCACCGCTGATCTGGGAAACGCCAAGCGGAAGGACTTTGTTTCTCACTTCCTGGCTCTCTCTTGTTGAGATGATCATTCCGGTATATGGCACGGAAACACGGATCAGAGCACAGATCTTTGCAAATGTGTCGTCAGAGATGCCATTGTCAAATGCAGACGGATCAATGTCATCTGCATGCTTGATTCGCGGTACACTGATAGTATGCGGTCCGACTCCATGTACTGCCTCTAAGTGTTCTGCGTGCATCAAAAGTCCTGCAAACTCATAACGGTAAAGGTCAAGTCCAAACAATACGCCAAGTCCTACATCATCAATTCCGCCCTCCATTGCACGGTCCATCGCCTCTGTGTGATATGCGTAATCGTGTTTCGGTCCGGTCGGATGCAGCTTTTCATAGCTTTCTTTATGGTAAGTCTCCTGAAACAGGATATAAGTTCCGATTCCAGCTTCTTTTAATTTGCGGTAATTTTCCACGGTCGTTGCAGCAATATTGACATTGACACGGCGGATCGCACCGTTTTTATGTTTGATGCTGTAGATGGTCTTGATGCACTCTAAGATATATTCGATCGGGTTGTTGACCGGATCTTCGCCCGCCTCAATGGCAAGACGTTTATGTCCCATATCCTGCAATGCAGTAACTTCTTTTACGATGTCTTCCTGCGTCAGTTTCTTTCTTGCAATGTGTTTGTTTTTCAGATGATACGGACAGTATACACAGCCGTTCACGCAGTAGTTTGACAAATAAAGCGGTGCAAACAATACGATACGGTTTCCGTAAAAATCTTTTTTGATCTGCTCTGCAAGTGCATAAACTTCCTGGATTTTTTCAGGAATCTCACATGCTAAGAGGACAGATGCCTCCCTATGATTTAAGCCCTTTCTTAATTTTGCCTTCTCGATGATCTCATCGATCAGTGCCACATTGTCCTTGTTGGCATCTGCATAGGCAAGTGTCTCTCTGATCTCCTCATCTGAAATAAACTCTTCTGCTTTTAATGATTTTGCGTTATACATACATTCTTCCTTTCTTTCCGGTCAGTTTGCGCCCGCTTGCTTTCCGGTTAGTGTATTTTTATATGGACGACAGACTGCTCTTTTTGCAGAACTGTCGTATAAAACCAGTAGATCCGCCTTAAGTCTGCTGGCTTTTTGTCAATTTGTGATTTCTGAAGTTATCTTATGTCCGCCCGTTCTGTCTCACAGATGGCTGATACTTTCCATTCTGCTTTCTTATGGCTGAAAATCGCCCCTGTTTACGGCTACCTGATAGCCAATGCTTTCCATTCGTTTCTGCATGCAGAAGCGGCACTCTGCTGCCTCGTCACCGGTGCAGATCTTATTATCATATAATTTATATTTCTCCCGCACGGCAACCGGGGATAAATTCGGCATGACGACATTTGCTCCCGCTAAAATTCCAAGCTCCCTGCCCTTGGGATGAATCGTTCCAAGCGCTGTGGTCGCCGGGAGAAGTACATGCGGATGGATCAGTCTGATAATGGAAAGCAGCCGCAGTGTCATCTCCATAGTGCCCGCTGTCTCAGTACCAAACGGCGTATCTTTCTGCGGGATAAACGGACCAATACCGACCATCTGCGGTTTCAATCTACGGATAAACTGCAGATCTTCCCACAGGGTATCTACGGTCTGATAAGGCGAACCTACCATAAATCCGCATCCGGTCTGATATCCGATTTCTTTTAAATCTCTAAGACAGCGCATCCGGTTCTGATAGGACATCTCTGCCGGGTGCAGTTTCTTATAATGTGCCTCATCTGCCGTCTCGTGGCGCAGCAGATACCGGTCTGCCCCCGCATCAAAATATGCCTGATAGCTCTCTCTTGATTTTTCTCCGATAGAAAGTGTCACCGCACAATCAGGATATTCTGCCTTGATCTTTGAAACGATCTGACAGATCTTTTCATCGGTATAAAATCCATCCTCCCCACCCTGCAGTACAAAGGTGCAAAATCCCAGCTCATATCCGATTTTACAGCAGGAAAGAATCTCTTCTTCCGTCAGCCGGTATCGGTCTGCGTGGCAGTTACTTCTGCGGATTCCACAGTAAAGGCAGTCATTTTTGCAGTAATTTGTGAACTCAATCAGTCCGCGGATGTAGACATTTTTTCCATAGATGCGGTCACCTGTGTTCCGCGCACGCTGTTTTAAATCCTGTATCATCGCATCGTCCTCTGTGGCAAGAAGAAATGCAAGCTGTTCTTTTGTGATATCTGCTGTCTTTTCTATTGTCTCTGGCAGATTTTTAAAATTCTGCGCTGACATGCCATAGTTTTTCTGTTTGTTTTTGTCTGGTGTTCTCTGGTTTTGTAACATAAATTTATCCCTGTCCGATCATAATGGTCTTTCTGCTAGTGAGATTGGGCATCCGACATATATTTCTTTTGATTTTGCCCAATGTGTATATTTTCAATTCATATCCACGCCAGCTTATGCCATGCCAACATTCGAATACACCGTCTTTGCCGTGATTCCATCAAGTCTGCCGATTTTCCCGGAAAGTGCATTGATAACATCCTGCGGCGCATCGATTGCAACGCTGATGATATGCACATTCCGCTCACGGTATGGCAGACCCATCCGTCCGATAATATACGAGCCGTATTCATGCAAAAGTTTATTTAGTTCCGGCGTGGAATCCATATTTTCAACGATGATCCCGATCAAAGCTACTCTTGTATCCATTCGTTTCCTCCCTGATTATCAAATTTATATGATTTTCATACACGAATCTATGATACAGATTTTGGAATAAAAAAAACTGTACCCCTAATTTCAGGTACAGCCTAATAAGAGTCGCATTGCGCCTCTTACATTTTCCATTTATGCCATACCTTTCATCTCAAGTGATTCTTTTGATGTCAGCGTCTTTTCTTTTTCTAATAAACAATCTTGTGCAAAAAGGACTTTACATGTGCTCTTTGCAAAGATTTACAATCTCAATTTAGATGCATTTTACGGGCAAATTTCTTATTATAACAATACCCTCTGCATACACAAAAATTATACAGCAAAATTTTTGCCTATATAAGTATTATGTATACAAAGGGTATCATGATTTTTTAAGAATTGCAATTATGTTTCGATTCTGTACGATATAAAATACAAAAAATGTGTTACTGTTCACACATACTGTGTGAGCAGTAACGATTACAGCCCATTTTAAATGCATCTTCGATGCATGGGGCTGTAATCTGGCATGATATAGTCTTTGGCGCACAGCTTGACAGCAAGTGTCAAACTTGCGAGTGAACAGTAACAAAAATGTTACTCTTTACGGCACCGGCTCTTCCTCCGGCACCTCGATCTCTTTGATCATCGTCTCATTTCCACATAAAAGCCAGGTATGTTCCCCGCCGCACTCCGGGCAGATCTTACCATGTGCTACGGTATCATATTCGCATCCACAGTCATCACAATGTGTCACTGCATGGATTGTCTCGATATTTAACTCACTGCCGGATAAAACCTCTGTGCGGTCCGCCGCCCAGCGCCAGCAGTCTGTGAGATAAGACGGCACGATGCCGGACACTTCCCCGATGGAAAGTGTCACAGCCGAAACCTTTGTCAGTTCATTTTCCTGCGCAATCTCCTCCACGCTTTTGATCACATGAAATACGATTCCAAGTTCATGCATTCGCTTTATTTCTCCTTTTTTCCAAAGCGGATCTTCACTTCACGTTTTAACATATAAGGAAGAATTGCCTTCATCTTGTCCTCCGCTTTTACCATGCGGCTGCACTCCGGCAGCTCGCGGTGCAGATGGATCGCATCAAATTCACACTTTGTCGTGCAGACACCACAGCCGATACACTTGTTCGGATCGACCACGGAAGCTCCACATCCAAGACAACGCGCAGTCTCGATCTTCACCTGCTCCTCGGTCAGTGTCCTGTGTGCATCGCGGAATGATCTGTGCGCATCAATCTTGTCATCCATTGCAGGACGCTGTCTCTTTGCATTGTCATATCCTTCCAGGGCAAGATTTTCCTTATCCAGTTCGATAAACTGACGGCGGTTTCTTCCGATCGTCATGCTTGCGTTTTCATGCACAAAACGGTGAATGGACTCTGCACCTTCTTTTCCGGCTGCGATCGCATTGATTGCAAAACTCGGTCCGGTATAGACATCTCCACCGACAAAGATATCCGGTTCTGCAGTCTGGTAAGTAAGCGGATCTGCTACTGCTCCGTTTCCTCTTCCAAGTTCCACTTTAGAGCCTGCCAAAAGGTCACCCCAGAGAATGCTCTGTCCAATACTTAAGTATACATGCTCACATTTCACGGTCATTGTCTCATTCTCATCAAACTGTGGGTTAAAACGTCCTGTATCATCTTTGACAGAAAGACATTTTTTCAGCACGATACCACACACTTTGCCGTTTTCCGTCAAAATCTCTTTCGGTCCCCATCCACAGCAAACAGCTGCACCCTCTTCTTTGACTTCTTCTACTTCATCCTTTGATGCCGGCATCTCTGTTTCTGACTCTAAGCAGAACATGGAAACTTCATTGGAACCACAGCGCGCTGCTGTACGCGCCACATCGATTGCCACGTTACCGCCGCCGATGACAACTGATCTGCCATCCACACGATAATCTTCGTTTCCACCGGATACGATATGTAAGAAATCAACCGCACTCATCACGCCATCGGCGTCCTCTCCCGGAATGCCTGCTTTGCGGCTTCCCTGACATCCGATTGCGATGTAAAATGCCTGATATCCCTGTGCACGCAGTTCATCTAAAGAAATATCTTTTCCGACTTCCATGTTACATTTGATGTCCACGCCAAGTTCACGCATCACTTCGATCTCAGCATCCACAACATTTTTCTCTAATTTGAAAGAAGGAATACCGTAAACGAGCATTCCACCCGGGCGCTCATTTTTCTCAAATACAGTCGGTTTGTAACCTCTGGCTGCCAAATAAAATGCACAGCTTAAACCTGCAGGACCGCCACCGATGATTGCAATCTTCTGTGGGAAAGTTCCACGGTTTGACGGCTGTACAACCGGTGGAATGTAACGTGTATCTGAATTCAGATCCAGTTCTGCGATAAATTTCTTGACATCATCGATTGCAACTGCCTGATCCACAGTTCCCCTTGTACATGCATCCTCACAGCGGTGGTTGCAGACACGGCCGCAGACTGCCGGGAACGGATTTTCCTTTTTGATCAGAGCAAGGGCATCTGTGTATCGTCCCTGTGCCGCCATCTTTAAGTATCCCTGTACTGCGATATGTGCCGGACATGCCGTCTTACACGGTGCCGTTCCGGTATCATAACAGTTGATGCGGTTGTTATCACGGTAATCCATATCCCATTTTTCCGGTCCCCACTTGGTATTATCCGGCAGCTCGTGTTTCGGATAGGTGATGGTTCCATCTTTCGTACAGAGTTTCTGACCCATTTTTACGGCACCCGCCGGACAGTACTCTACGCAGCGTCCACATGCAACACAATCCTTTGTTTCAACCTTTGCCACATAAGCAGAACGTGACATGTTCGGTGTGTTAAATAACTGTGAAGTACGAAGTGCATTACAGATATTTACATTACAGTTACAGATGGCAAAAATCTTGTCCTCGCCGTCAATGTTTGTGATCTGATGAACAAATCCGTTATCCTCCGCACGCTGTAAGATTTCCATTACCTTTTCACGTGTAATGTAATGTCCCTTGTTTGTCTCGACTAAATAGTCAGCCATATCGCCGACACCGATACACCAGTCTTCCGGATCATCCGCGCATCCCTCGCCCAAAACACCTCGGGAATAACGGCAGGAACACGGACCTGCTGCATATTTTCCATCATATTTATCCAGCCAGTGGGAAATATGCTCGACACTGACAGACTCATTTTCCGTCTCGATCGCTTTCTCAACCGGGATAACGTGCATACCGATTCCAGCGCCTCCTGGCGGTACCATCGGTGTTACTTTCTGCAATGGTAAAAATGCCATGCGCTCAAAGAATGATGCAACTTCCGGGTGCTCTTTAATCTGATCTAACTTCATGTTAAAAAACTCTGCACTTCCCGGTACATACATCGGAAGGACATACTGCTTCTCGTGTTTCGGATTCTCCCAGTTGTACTCTAAAAGACCGATGTTACTCATTTCCTGCAACAGTTCTTCTAACACTTTTTCTTCTTTTCCGGTTGCTTTTACGGCCTGTGCTAATGTCATCGGTTTGCGCACTTTCATTTTCAGTGCAACTTCTGCCATCTCATCCGTCACAAGTGCTTCTAATCCATAATATTCCGGATCTTCGGCTGTCACTGTATGACCGATACGGTCGGTGATCTTCTGTCCTAATTTTAAGATCAGCTCTCTCGGCTGTTCCGGTGGTGTGTACTCAAACTTTTTCATGCGTGTTCCTCCTCTTTCCATGCAGCGGTCTCTTTTTTCAGCCAGTCTGCCCATTCTTCCATACCTTCACCTGTCTTTGCACAGATCGGGATGATCTTTGCATTCGGATTGCGCATCAGGATGTTCTTTTTACACTGCTCTAAGTCAAAATCAAAATATGGCATCACATCGATCTTGTTGATCAGCACGACATCGCAGATGGAAAACATCAGCGGGTATTTTAAAGGTTTGTCATGTCCTTCCGGTACGGATAAGATCATCGCATTTTTCACTGCACCCGTATCGAACTCCGCTGGACATACCAGATTGCCGACATTCTCTAAAATAACCAGTTCCACATCATCTGTTCCAAGTCCTTTTAATCCCTGTCTCGTCATATCTGCATCCAGATGACACATGCCGCCTGTATGAAGCTGGATTGCCTTTGCTCCGGTCTTTAAAATTGTTTCCGCATCCACGTCAGAGTCGATATCTGCCTCCATGACACCGATCTTCAAGTCATCTTTCAGTGCCTCGATCGTGCGTGTCAGCGTCGTTGTCTTGCCTGATCCAGGCGATGACATCAGGTTCAACAAGAACACGCCGTCTTTTTTCAGTTCTTCGCGAAGCAATGCTGCCTGCTTGTCATTGCTCTCGAAAATGCTCTGTTTTACTTCCAGAATCCGTACATTTCCCATGATAATCTCCATTTCTTTTGTAACATTTTTCGCCTTATCTGTTACTTATAGATAAATTCTATCATTTTAGGGTGGTTGTGTCAATAAATTCTGGTCATACCAGTGTGCCAATTTTTTAGAATTTGTTTAGAATTGTCTGATTGCTATCACAGGAATGCGAAGATTTTTTAATTCATGGACGTAATTTTCCTATGAAGATTCGGGTGTCAAAAGGTGGCTTCCAAATTTTGACACCCGAATCCTATGAATTAAAAAAACAACACTACAGTCCGCAGAAAAACCTGTATACTGTAACGTTGTCTGTCTTACTTTAGTATGCCTTTACTTTTACATATCCTTCTTCATAAGAATATTTCAGATAAGTAATAACATTTACAACCTGTCTCTTATCATCATCAATGTGTATCCTAATAAGTTTTGACCTCTCCATTTGCTCAAATCCATCCGATCTGGATCTTTCATAGATAATCCAATCCCCCAAATTCTGTCTTTTACCGCACATTCTGCAAGGATTTGATCTTTCGTATGTAACAAACCTTCCCTCAATTTATCATTTTGGGAAAATTTTGCTATAAGCCCTTCATAAACTACAATCTGCCTTATACCATTCCAGTAATTTTCATTATAGCCTGCCACCATACGTCCCAGTTCTTTTATAGATCCAACCTCATCTGTTTCCAATATCTTTTCAGCAATCACATCGTCTCTGAAACAAACTGCCTTTTTATACATCATATATTGCTCCATAGATGAAAATCCGATTCCATTTACATCAAACTGTGACATATACCAGTTACTCAAGTATCCATTTTCCTCATCAGGATTATGAAAACATAAAATATCCATTTTATGCTGCACCTACCTTTTTTACTGCCAGATCAAGCTCTAAGTCATGCAGTCCGTGATACGCTTTCATCAAAAAATTTAACGGTACTTTTTCTATCACCTCCGAGCTTGGAATATTATAGTACCATTGATAATACGCATAAAACTCGCCAATCCAGTCCGGCATAAACCCTTCTAAAGCCTTTCCAGCTTTCAATTTATACTTTTCTGTATCCGAAAAATATCTCCATAATTCTTTAGCATCCATGGTATTAACATACGCCATCGACTCATCGATATATTTTCTGGTTTTACTTTTCATATACGCTTCTATAAAATCCGTTGTATCATTTTCAGGAAATGTCTGCGCTACAAAATCAAACAGTTTTCCCTGACTCTCTACCACATCATCTAAATATGTCTCTGAATATGCCCGCATTTTTCTCTCCTCATAAAAGTGTACTAAACACATTGGTTACTTTATTTGCATCAGAGTCAATCAATTCTTTCATCCTTTTCCTTGCTGTCACATCGCGTTCATTGTATTTTTCATTAAACTCGTCATATTCCACGGAAATAAGTTCTTCTTTTCTCTCAGACAGCCTCGAATATGCCAGTTCTGATTTAATACAATACTGTATTCCCAAACCTCCCAACAAAAGGAGCTCTTCTAAAATTTCCACATCAATTTCATCTCTGACAAACGCTTTTGCAATATAAAAGTACGATGCATCCGCTCTCCATCCTTTTATCACATCATATCCGCTTGTTTCGATACCATATTTTGCAATAAACTTCTGCGACAACATTCTGTAACGCTTAGAGTCTGCTGCATCCCTGTGTTTCATTAATTCAGCCAGCCATGATAAAATGCTATATTTCTGGAAATCAAGTACTTTCAGTCCTTCCATATCCAACTCATATTTATGAACCCAGCCATTTGTCTCATCCGGTCTGCAAACCGCCCATTCTTTTGCAAGATCAATATTTTCCGTCAAATAAAAGCCTTTTCCGTAATCATGCCGGTTTTCTCCCAATCCAAAAGCTGGCTTTATTTCTTTGTCAGGACTCCCATGATACAAGATAATCTTACCCATATCGTCATCCTCCCTATACAAACATAATTTAGAAATTGCAATCTGTTCCGCTTTTTTAAGCTAAGTTCTTTTAGCGTACCCAATAATGCTTTATTCCCCTCTTTGATTGCCTGATCTACCTCTTTTCCTAGAGCAATACATAAAAAGGTCATCCGCTACCTCACGATAACACCGCTAAGCCTACGCTATTGAAAAAAGTGTCGCAGGTAATGCAGCCGGAGCCACACGCATCTCTGCACGGATTGACCGATTTCATTTTACCATTTCTTCTGAAAATATTCTATACCTATCCTGCCATAGATTGCACCAGAAAAAAACAACGCTACAGTCCGCAGGAAAACCTGTATACTGTAACGTTGTCTGTCTTACTTTAATATGCCTTTACTTTTACTTTGGAAGAAAGTCCCCTGCTCTTAAATAATTTCTTATAAGCGGATAATTTCTTCTTCGGTACTTTGACCGTGGTTGCTTTTGTGATTCCTTTAAATGTACTCTTAGAAAGTGTCTTTGCTTTCAGTTTTGTAGATTTTATCGTAATTGTCTTTAACTTCTTGCATCCGGAAAAGACATTTTCTCCGATCTTTGATACATTCTTACCGATCGTAACCGTCTTTAGTTTCTTATTATTCTTAAATGCACTCTTTGCGATCGATGTTACTTTATAGGTCGCACCATTAATTTTGATAGAATCCGGCACAGCGATCTTTGTCTGTTTTTTGTTTTTCGGTGCCTTGTATTCTACCTCATGGACTTTACCGGCATTCTTCTTGATGGTATAGAACGATCCATCTGCCTTATTCACAACAACCTGTCCGACGGTAAGTGTATTTGTATTGGACGGCTGTTCATTTGTTGTTTCTTCCTTCCCGGTCACCGGGATCACAACTGCTGCTTTCTGATAGCCGCATACGCTGCATTCCTCATGGCTGCTGCCTTCGGTACTTTCTGTTGCCTGCCGGTCGATGATCGTCTGAAATGTATGCTCTGCCTGTTCTAATTTCTTTCCACATCCATTTTTACAATCTTTCCAATGTGCCTTTTCATCCTTTGACCAGACTGCATCTGTTACATCATGTCCAAGTGAATCCGTCATGATCGTCTTTGTCTGAACCTCAAATGATGGATTTTTAAATTCTGCTTTGTACTCTTTCTTGCCGTTTGTTTCACATCCTGCTTTTTCCTCTGTATAAGATGCAGTTACAGTTTCGCTTTCTTCATTTTCACATCCCTCACATATCCTGCGTGCCGTACAGCTCATATCGCTCTCGCTCCATGTATACTGTGGTGCACCATAGTGATGTCCGTCTGCATTACTGTATATGCTGCCATCCTGATATACAGTCATACCGCCCAATACCGGAGTCTGATCTGTTCCGATTTTCTGTCCCCAGATCAATTCAGCCCTCCTGCTATCTCCACTTCCATCCAGAAGATATGCAACCTCTCCATCCGTGAATGCTTTCGTTGTCTTTGTAATCTCGCCGTCCCATGGTAACGTATTCTTCTCCATACAGTAACAATTCGATATCTTGCCGGTGATCTCGTCTTTCTCAGCTTCTCCGTTACCGATCAGCGGATACTCCGTTGTATGATAGCAATTCTTAATATTGACACCCGTAAATCTTCCTGCAATACCACCAACGTCTGCAGCATCTTCACCTGTTACTACCACATTTCCTATATTGAACGAATTTTCCAGACTGGTATTGCTGTCCCATGATCCGATCACGCCGCCGGTATACTTACCTGTATTCGTGACATCTCCCATATTTCCATACTTACTACCATCTGAATTGCTGCCCATTCTTCCGATCACACCGCCGACATTATCTCCATTTCCTTCCACAGCTCCCCTATTTAAAATAAATCCATCCATAGAAGTCATCGGTGCAGAATATGCATACTCCCCGACAACTCCACCGACACTATTTTTACCTGTGATCCTGCCGGTATTGATCACGCCCTTTGCTGCCTGAATTTGACAGTTACTGTTATCAGAACTTGTCATATGCCCTCCAATACCACCAACACTTGTAATTGCTGCTGTCACTTCTCCTTTATTCTGTAACATTCCATTCCGGGAAATTATAGATATATCAATTCCATATCCGATCAATCCTCCTGCTCCCATAGAAGTATTGCTTCCCATACTAGATATCTTACCCGTATTGATAATATCCGCATCCGCTTGAATGGACGCAAGATCTGCATATCCGATCAAACCTCCGACATATCCACTTGATTTAGCAGTTATAGCTCCAGAATTGAGAATACCCTCATGGACGATCACCTTCATTCCACCACTAGCCTGACCGACAAGTCCACCTACATTCGCTGTCCCTGTAACTGCACCTGTATTACTGATCGAGGTATCGGATTCGATCTGTGCACTGCTTGCATATCCAGCCAAACCTCCTGCCTGACCTCCTTGTGCGGTTATATCTGCTTTATTGTTACAGTTTACGATTTTTGCATCACTACATGCCTGACCACAGATACCTCCTACACTATCCCAGCCTTTAGAACTTCCTGCAGTGGTGACATTTCTTATCTCTCCGCCACTGCCTAGTATGCCAAACAAACCGGCATTATTGTTAATGCTTCTGTCCGCATGGATCGTGATCTCTGCTCCGTTACCATCGAAGACTCCTTTATAGGAACCGGAGGAATCTCCGATCGGATTCCATGTTAAGTCTTTCTTTTCTCCACGTACTGTTGTATCGATCTCTGTTACACCATCTGCAACTTTCGCACATTCATTTCTATCCGAGGATGCTTTTACGATCTCTGCAAACTTCCACAGATCCTCCGAACCGGTGATCACATACGGATCTTCTGCTGTTCCACTTCCCTGTAATTCCTCTGCCGCATAAACTGTCACACTTCCCTGACTGCCTGTCACAATGCCTGCCACAGCCAGAAAGCCCAATAATATGCCGCCTGCCATTTTCCTGCTTATCATTTTTGTCACTTTCAAATTCAGCGCCTTCTTTTTTATTTCATTTCCCTTTTTTCATGTACTCCTAGAATTCTTCATTTAGAAAATTCTAAGCGTACATATATGCATACAAAAATATTGTATCATTTTTTATACTGCGTGTCATCACTTTATCAAAATAAATGGTTATCAAGGTAAAGTGATGCTAGCTAAACTGACACCCCACATTTCTGAAAAAAGCAGGGAGCGTCAAATCATTCTGACGTTCCCTGCTTTCTCCTGAAAATATTCTATTAAAAATTCTTAAACCCATACCCTGCAGCTCTCACGGCATCAATAAAATCTCCCAGCACTGCTGCATTTGTCTCTGACTCCGCATGGAGCAGATAAATTGCACCCGGATGAAGTTTATCTTTCATCTTCTGCAGACTCGATGCATGATCCGGCTGATTATTGACATCATAATCCAGATATGCAAAACTCCAGAAAATACTCTTGTAATTACAGTTATTTAACAGGGCAAGTGACTGCTCGCTGAATCTTCCGGTCGGATAACGGAACAGATACATGTCATATCCGAAATTTTCCTTGATATAGGCATGGTTCTCTGTCACCTCATTTTCCTGTTTATCCAATGATAAGGAAGGCATACCCGCGGAAGGATGTGTCACGCTGTGGTTTCCTAACACATGTCCCTCATCGATCATACGTCTTACCAGATCCGGATTATCTTTCGCATACGGCTCTGTCACGAAAAATGTGGCGGACACCCCTTTTTCCTTTAGGGTATTTAAAATGCTCTCAGTCTGTCCGTATTCATAACCTTCATCAAAGGTCAGATAAATATCCTTCGTGTCATCACCAATAAAGTACGCATTGTATTTTCCATATGTCTCCTGTGCATTAACGGCATCTAACGGACGGTTTTCATCATCGGTATGGCTGCCAAGTCCCCAGTCATGACTGGTGGCATCCAATGAAGAAACATTTTCAATCTGTGTATTCTGCAACACCTGTCCGGTCGTACCTTCGCCAGTTTCCGTACTTATCTGTTCTTCCGTGCCCGGGACATCCTCGACGGATTCTGTAGCATCTGCTCCGTCTTTTCCATAAGCCTCATATGTTTTTAATACTGCATCCCCAATCGCTTTTGCATAATTTTCAACGTTCGCATCAAACAGCTGATTGTCCGTCGGACTGTTCATAAAACCAAGTTCGACAATACATGCCGGCATGTTCGTGTGCAGATTTACATAGTAATCTTTGCTCTCGCTCTTTTGTGTTCCTTTTTTTACGCCACGGTTTCTCGAGATCCCGGCAGCATCCAGGTTGTCCATAATATTTTTTGCAAGCGCCTGTGTCTTGTCATCCGCGTCACTGCGGATCCAGGTCTCCACACCATTTCCTTCACCCGTATTGCGATGCAGTGACACAAAATAATCGGCATTATTCTGATTTGCAAAAGATGTCCGTTCCTCCAATGATAAAAATGTATCATCGGAACGTGTCATAATGACCTGAATATTTTCTTTGTCAGCAAGATATGCCGCCACTGCCTGTGTGATTTTTAAATTATCATTTTTCTCATAACGAAGCCTGTAATCAGACCCGTTATCCTTTCCACCATGTCCGGCATCTAAGCATACGATCAGTTTATTCTCATCTAACTTATCCTTATTCTCCTGCTCGTCGTCAACAGCCACGATCTTCCCCTCAATCTGTGAAAGGTCAATACCTGCCGGAACCAGCTTATGCAGCAAACTCCCCATCCCCTGAAATAACGCAAGAACGATCAAAAGCTGCAGCGAACAATATACTATGCACACCAGATTTCTCAGTCGTTTTTTTCTTCGTTTCTCTGCATTCAAATCCGTTCACTCACCATCTTATTTATTTTAATTTACTTTTAACTTTCGTCCGCAGTGCCACTGGACTGACAGGCATCTACGTTCCACTTCGGTCCGTGCTAAACAGGTGCCACCGGCACCTAGCACCGCCCTATCAAATAAGAAAAACACAAAAAAGTGCCTGCAAGCAGTCATTTTTTGCATTTCTCTTATTTGGCACTGCTCATTGCCTACGCACATTATATCTTATCCCACTGTAAAAGACCATAAAACATTTTCTTAATATTTTATGATGTTTCATCAAACAGGAACTGTGCGAGTGCATAATTGCTGACATCCTGTCCTTTCGGTGTCAGATATATCCTTCCTGCACGGCGCTCTAAAAGTTTCTCCTCCTGCAGATGATTTAATACCTCCTGATAGACCGCCTCGATCGGCATACCAAAGCTTTGAAAGAAATCATCTCTTGAAATTCCATCGATCATGCGAAGTCCCAGGTACATAAATTCCTCCATCTGCGCATACTTGCCTACCAGTTCTGCCGAGGCGTGAAGATTGGTTGCCGGGAGCTGTTCTATCGTACCGTCACTCCGTTTATTTTCCCAGATGCCTTCCCGGATGACGTCAACCTGTTCCAGATAAGTATATAAATCACTGGTGTTGGTGTATCGTATATTTTCCATCAAAGATGACGCACCGAGTCCCATGCCAAGATAATTGACACGCGTCCAATAACCTATGTTATGTCTGCACGCATATCCCGGCTGTGCAAAGTTTGAGACCTCATAATGCACATAACCGTTTTCCTTAAGCATTTCCTCTGTTAATTTTGTCATCTCATAGACTTCATCCTCTGTCGGCAATGCATCCGTTACCATTCCCGCACGCTGTTTCACCGCGTCAAACTTATAAAGATCGTAAAATGGAGTCCCTTTTTCAATAATCAGCGAATAGGCAGAAATATGTTCCGGTTTCAGACGACAGACCTTCTGCAGGGAATCCGCATAAGTTTCTATGTGCTGTCCCGGAAGTGAACTCATAAGATCCACATTAATATTGGAAAATCCTCCTGATCTCGCAAGCTCATAAGTTTTTAAAAACTGTTCCCAGGTATGAATACGCCCTAACATCTTCAGTTCAACATTCTGCGCAGACTGCAGCCCTAAACTGATCCGGTTGATCCCGGACTGTCTGTACACCGCAAACTTCTGCGCCGTAACGGTTCCCGGATTGCACTCAATGGAAACTTCTGCCTCCGGCAATAGTGAAAAACTTTTCTGTATGGCATCCAGGATCGCCGCCATATCTGACTCCCACAGCCACGAAGGTGTACCGCCACCGATGTAGACCGTTGAGACCACATAATCCCTGCAATGTGCCCCATAATAGAAAATTTCTTTGCAAAGTGCCTTCACATATTGTCTCTGTGTATCTTCATCTGCCGGGAAAGAAAGGAAATCACAATAATTACATTTCCGGACACAGAACGGGATATGTATATATAATTCCAGTTCCTTTTTTTCCATATTTAATCCTCATCCAGTTTTAAAACACTCATAAATGCTTCCTGCGGGATCTCGACATTTCCGACCTGACGCATACGCTTCTTTCCTTCTTTCTGTTTCTCTAACAGTTTTTTCTTTCGGGAAATATCGCCACCGTAACATTTTGCAAGCACGTCCTTACGCATTGCCTTGACGGTCTCTCTCGCAATGACTTTACCGCCAACAGCCGCCTGAATCGGGATCTCGAATAAATGTCTTGGAATCTCCTCCTTTAATTTTTCGCACATCTTTCTTCCACGCTCATACGCACTGTCTTTGAATACGATAAAAGAAAGGGCATCGACCTGTTCTTTGTTGATCAGGATATCAAGTTTTACCAGCTCGGAGCGCTCATATCCCTTTAATTCATAATCAAAGGACGCATAACCCCTCGAACGTGACTTCAATGCATCAAAGAAATCGTAAATGATCTCATTTAACGGCAGATCATACTTGATCAGTGCACGCGTTTCCTCTAAGTATTCCATACTTAAATAAACACCGCGGCGCTCCTGGCACAGTTTCATGATTGCACCGACATACTCACTCGTCACCATGATTTCTGCCGATACGACAGGTTCTTCCATGTATTCGATCTCAGACGGATCCGGCAGGTTTGACGGGTTTGTCAGATCCATGACCTCTCCGTTTGTCTTGTGCACTTTGTAAATAACCCCCGGAGCTGTTGTCACAAGATCTAAATTAAACTCACGCTCTAAACGCTCCTGAATGATTTCTAAATGAAGCAGGCCTAAAAATCCGCAGCGGAAACCAAAACCAAGCGCTAACGATGTCTCCGGCTCATACTGCAAGGACGCATCGTTAATCTGTAATTTTTCCAATGCATCACGGAGATCCGGATATTTTGCACTGTCAGCCGGATACATACCGCAGTACACCATCGGATTGACCTTTTTGTAACCCGGAAGCGGCTCACTGCATGGGCGGTCGGCATTTGTCACGGTATCACCGACACGGGTATCGCGGACATTTTTGATACTTGCACAGAGATAACCTACCATTCCCGCTGCAAGCTCATCACACGGGATAAACTGTCCGGCACCAAAATATCCGACCTCTGTGACCTCGGACTGTGCACCGGTTGCCATCATGCGGATGGTATCTCCCACTTTTACCGTTCCCTCTTTGATACGGCAGAATACGATAACACCCTTGTAAGAGTCGTAAAGTGCATCAAAGATCAGCGCCTGAAGCGGTGCTTCTTTATCTCCAGTCGGGGCCGGGATCTTTGTTACGATCTGCTCTAATACCTGATCGATATTTAAGCCGGTCTTAGCAGAAATACGCGGTGCATCCTCCGCCTCAATCCCGATCACATCCTCGATTTCTTTTACCACTTCATCCGGCTGTGCACTCGGAAGATCGATCTTGTTGATGACAGGCATGACATCAAGATCATGATCTAATGCGAGATATACATTTGCCAGTGTCTGTGCTTCCACTCCCTGTGCTGCATCCACAACCAGGATCGCACCGTCGCAGGCTGCAAGGCTTCGTGATACCTCATAGTTAAAATCGACGTGCCCAGGTGTGTCGATCAGGTTAAAAATATACTCTTCCCCGTCATTTGCCTTATAAATGATACGGACTGCCTGTGACTTGATCGTAATTCCACGCTCACGCTCTAAATCCATATTGTCAAGAACCTGCGCCTGCATCTCACGGCTGGTCAAAGTTCCTGTACGTTCTATGATACGATCGGCAAGTGTCGATTTACCGTGATCGATATGTGCTATAATACAAAAATTTCTGATTTTACTCTGATCTATTGACATGTTACTCTCCATTTCAAAAAAAAATACGCCGGGCATATGCCCATACGTTTTTATTATACGGGAAAAGCAAAGGAAACGTCAAGTCATCCGCAATCCTCTTTCATGTTTCATTTTCATTTATTAACAATTAAAATACAAAAATTCACAATATGTTCACTGGATTTTTAGTACTTTTGGGTGCATAATAGACTTGCTGTTAAATATTTAACAGCTGGGTTTCTATCGTCAATATGACAAAACCCCCTTCTTAATATGAAAATCCCCCACGCAGTGGCTGCAAACACTGCGTGGGGGATTTTTTATATCATGTGCAAAACCAGCACATGATCGTGATCTACACTTGCTTCACTCGGCTATCTTATTATTTCATTGAACTCTTACTTTTATTCATAAATCGGATAAGAGATTCCCTCTCTCATAAATACCGGAATCACATCGATCGGTGCCGGTACTGTCACATAATTTCCGCCCTCGTATACCTTTTTCGTGTAGGCATCCGTCCATTTTGTACCTGCCGGGAGATATACCCTGCGCTCTGTCGCACCTGCCTCCATGACCGGTGCCACTAAAAGATCCGGTCCGAACATATACGCATCCTCTACGTTCCAGCTCTCTTTATCCTCCGCAAAATCAAAGAACAGCGGACGCATCACCGGTGTACCTGTTTTACTTGCCTGTTCCATACAACTACGGATGTATGGTCGCAAACGTTCACGGATAAACAGATATTTTTTCAGGATCTCATAATTGTCCTCCCCAAAACTCCACACTTCATTATCCTGACCGGAAGTAAGCTGGCGCACACCATCGATAAACTCCTGCTCTCTCTCGTACCAGGGAGAACGCTCCCCATGCATACGGAATACCGGGCAGAATGCACCCCAGGCAAACCAGCGCACCAGAAGTTCTTTAAATGCCGGATCTTTGATATCCCCGCCAAGAAAGCCTCCGATATCCGATGTCCACCACGGAATACCAGCCACGCACATATTAAGTCCTGCCTGCAGCTGCTCTCTCATGGAGCGGAAGGACGAGTACACATCCCCGGACCAGGTAAGAACGCCATATTTCTGGCTGCCTGCCCATGCACAGCGCACCAGACTCATGATATCTTTTTCTCCCTCCGCTTTCAATCCGTCATAAAATCCTTTCGCATAGCCAACCGGATAAACGTTGCTGCACTGCAGTGCCGGTCCCTCATAATAGCGGTAATTATCAAAATCATATGGTCCATACTCCGGTTCCGCTTCATCTAACCAGAAACAGCGGATTCCGTTTTTATAGTAATTTTCCTTACATTTTTCCCATACAAATTTCTGCGCGCCCGGATTGGTCGCATCGTAAAATACGGTATTTCCCATCCAGCTCATATGATAGGAAAGTCCACGATCCGGTGTGACAAGATATCCGCGGTCGTTCATCTCGCCATAGTTTTCGCTACGCTCATCCACGGTCGGCCAGACAGAGACAACCGTCTCGATTCCCATGCTCTTTAACTCATCCACCATCGCTTTCGGATCCGGCCAGTCTCTCGGCTCAAATTTAAACTCGCCCTGCATTGTCCAGTGGAAAAAGTCGATCACGATCGCATCCATCGGAAGTCCGCGCTTTTTGTGTTCTCTGGCAACTGCAAGGATTTCATCCTGGTTGCGGTAGCGCAGTTTGCACTGCCAGTATCCCATACCATATTCCGGCATCATCGGAGTCCTTCCGGTTGCCGCAGAATACTGTTCCTCGATTTCAAACGGTGTATCTCCTGCCGTAATAAAGTAGTCCAGTTTTTTTGTGCTCTTTGCGTACCACTCTGTCTTGTTTGCACCAAAAACAGCTGTTCCGATTGCCGGGTTGTTCCAGAAAAATCCATAGCCTCTGCTTGAGACCATAAACGGCACGCTCGCCTGACTGTTTCTGTGCGCCAGTTCTAACATTGCACCTTTTTTATTCAGATTTTTCTCCTGATACTGTCCCATACCAAATATTTTTTCATCATCAAACGCCTCAAAACGCATAGTCAGTTCGTAATCCGTACTGCCCGGGATCGGTTTTAACGCTCTCGCATCAATGCGCAGCGGCACACAGTAGCGGTTGATCCGGTTTCTGTTTCTCCAGTACTCTTCGGTCAGAAGTTCTCCCTTCTGATTATAATAGCTGATCCATCCCTCCGGGGAGATCACGGCCGTGATTTTTCCATTTTTAACGGTGTAAACTTTTCCGGTCTGATGATATTTTGCAAACTCCTCGCCTTTGTACCATGGATCCGTCGTATCAACTTCTTTACACTCCACCTGAAGCGGACACATTTTTACCTCCTCGGTCAGCGCCCAGTCATGTGCATCCATCTGTGCCTCTTTGGTCATGCGCACACGGAAGGAATTTTCTCCCCATGGTTCTAACCATAATGTCAATGTTCCATCTGCAATTACAAGTCTGTTGTTTTCTTCGTAAACTCTCATCTAACTTTTCCTTTCTTAATATATAGATATATTCTTACGTTCGTCTTTACACCTGATAAATACGGTAAATGAATTCTTCTCTCCCAAAATTTATCTTTCTGCTATATTATATTTTCCGACTCTAACGTTTCATCTCCCCATACAAAACACCGCGTGACCCGGTCGCCAGAAAAAATCTGCCAAACTTTCTTTTATCCCCATCGATACTATTGATCTCGCCGTACATCTGGTTATCCTGATTCAGCCGCTCATACGATTTTCCCTCATCAAACGTGCGGTAAAAACCATATTCCCCTTCAAGGCGTCCGCAGAAATAAATTGCTTTTTCCTCTGTCAGATAATCCCTGTCCTCTCCGATCACACCAAGTCCCATCCGGTAGCAGGCATCCCCCGTGTCCGTCAGGCGTTTCACATGGATTTCTTCTGTTTTCGTGTCATAACAGAGTTTATAAAGTCCTGCATCGCCCAATGCCAGGTAAAATATTCCAGTCTTTCCGCCCTCACCGCGCACTTCCGTCTTATTTGCAGTATCAATATAGCCAAAATCACAGACCGGAAATGCCTCTTTCGGCTGTTTCTGATAAAAGTTTCTTCCTCCATCCCTGCTCACATAGATTTCGGACGCACCGCCAAAACCATAAAACAGATCTTTCCTGCTGCGGTCGGAAAATACTTTCAGATATCCCGTCTCAACAGGCTGCCCCGCCAGATCAAACACTCCTGCTTTTTGAAAACTGTGTCCTCCATCATTGCTGACAAGCACCAGTTCCACCGGAAGCCTTATTCCATCCGCAACCGACCATACAATATTGACGCCATCCGGTGACACTGCCACCCATCCGGCATTGACATTCGGGTTTTCGATCTCATGCAGTTTCTTGTCGATCTCTGCATTGATACCAAACGGCATGCCGATCCGGTCAAATGTTTTAAAATTATCGCATGTGCGCACCAGACCGCCTTTGGTTTTTCCTTTCCAGTTTCCCCTCGCCGTCACAATGCCAAGATTACTGTCCGCATCGGAAATATCTGCGTTGATACAGGTAATGTAACGGTTGCCCTCGCTGTCATCAAAAGAATTTTTACAGGGTTCATCAAGATTCCGGAATGCAAATCCGCCGAGGTCTCCAACGATATCCACAAGCTGTACCTCTCCATCAACCGGCGCATATACATTCAGATGAACGGTCTCCTCGATTCCGGTACACGCATCATGATAGCGCGGATGCTCACTGAGCAGCGCATCCGTCATAAAAACGCCGGTTCCCGAATTAAACCATACCTCATCCGGATCAAACGGATTGATCTTAATATCACTCAGCCAGTGCAGCAGACAATGGTTTCCGTTATACTCCGGTTTCATGTAGGAAGTATTAAAATATAAATCCCCCTTTTCCAGTCCGCAGAGACTCACGCTCCAGCTGCTGCCATAATCTTTCGAGAGATATACGATTTCATCGCTCTCTTTTTCCCTGCAGAGCGTTGAACACACCAGAAGTCCCGGCATTGTTTTACAGGAAGAAATACCGCCAAAACCATAATTTAAAAATTCTGCTGTCAGCGTGCCATCCGCATCCGGTGTAATGTCATCATACCCTGCAATTTTTCCATCTGAAAAATAATACCGCAAAACCTTTCCACCGATCACATCCCCGGAATCACAGCTATATCCAAGGTCGACCACATAATTCCATCTTCCGGTGACATTCATCGTCACATAAAGGTATGTTCCATCATAGTCATAGCGCGATGCCACAAGACCGTTCATTTTGCTGTCATGAATCATGACATTTTCCGGCTGCATCAGTTTTTCAAACGTCTGCCCTGCATCATAGGAAACATACAGGCTGTGACCGCGAAGCGTATCACTCTCCCTTGTCGTATATCCTGCGGTTCCTGCAACAATTGTTTTCGAATCATCCGATACCCAGACACAGGTCATGTAATTTTCCTCTAAAGGAAGCCGTTCCCAGGTATCTCCTCTGTCCGTGGTTTTCCAGAGACCATCTAACTGGCTTGCAAAATAAAGTGTGTTTTCATCTTTTTTATCTACCACCAGACGGTATCCGGTTCCTCTTCCGCAAAGATTGCCATGAACGGTCACCGGGATTTTTTTGTGAATAAATGTCTCTCCATAATTCTCTGAAATTGAAAATTTTCCATAGCCCTGTCCGTTAATGCCGCTCATGACGTACAATCGTTCCGGTTTCTTTTCGTCAAGTGCGCATGCGATTGGAAATGTTTCGGAGATGTCCGCCATGCTCACACTGTCGATGAGGCCTTTCCAGCACTTTTTTTCGTATTCATACCGGTAAACGCCTCCGATGTCTGTTCTGGCATAGAGGATGCCGGGCTGTTTTGGGTGGTACAATAAACCGGTGACGTAGCCGCCGCCGGGGATTGGGGCGTTTTTGTATTCGTAGGTGATTGTTTTGTGGGCTTTCATTGTATAGGTGAACTCCTTTCGTGGGTGGTTTTCGGTGTAAGTGGATCCGTTTGTGTGCGAAGGTGAACTTTTTTGTGCGTTCTTTTTTGGGGGAAAGATGGCGAGCCTGAGGGCCGTGGGTGGGCTGTGCAAAGCTCTGACGCTTTTTGCACAGCCCGCCCGCGGCATTGAGGGGACCTGCACCAAAATCTTCCCAGAAGATTTGCAGTGCACCGGTGCGCCACAGTGTAGCGTCTGTCAGGGGGCGGCAAGTCCCCTGCCGGCGCCCTGACAGCCACCACTCCCCCACGCAAAAAAGGAACCCCGCAACGCAGGATTCCTTTCTCAACACCAAACGAATCCCTACTTTAAAAGTAAGGATTTTCGCCTCGATTTTCTACCATATTTATTCGCCCACTTTTACCCGAAAAATCCGCTTTTACTCAGCATCATAATTATCCAGGAAATTGTGATACTCTCCATCTTTCTTATAACCAATGATGGTCTTTAAATTCACATTGCTGACACTATTGAAAATATTACTGTCGATGAACTCACTCTTTTTGCGAAGTTCCGTCACAAGATCTTTCATCTCCTCACGTTTCGAACCTTTTGCCCCGCCACAGCTTGTACAGTTTTCAGTAAAACGGCATGCACACTGGATAAACTGCAGGCGGTTGTAATCACGCCATGCCTTGATATCCTCTTCTTTGACAAGATACAGCGGACGGATCAGTTCCATGCCCTCAAAGTTCTGGCTGTGAAGTTTTGGCATCATAGTCTCCACTTTGCCGCTGTACAACATTCCCATCAGGATCGTCTCGATCACATCGTCAAAATGATGTCCCAGCGCGATCTTGTTACAGCCTAACTCTTTTGCCTTGGAGTACAGATATCCTCTTCTCATTCTTGCACACAGGTAACACGGATTCTTATCCACCTCCGCAACAGAATCAAAGATCTGTGTTTCAAATGTCGTGAGCGGAATATCAAGAAGTTTTGCATTTTCCTGAATAATACGCCAGTTTTCCTCGTTGTAACCCGGATTCATGCACAAAAAAACAAGTCCAAAATTGCGTTTTCCGTGTCGGTATAATTCCTGAAACAGTTTTGCCAAAAGCATGGAATCTTTTCCACCGGAAATACACACTGCAATCTTATCGCCGTCCTTTATCATTTCATAATCATGCAGTGCTTTGGTGAAACGGCTCCAGATTGGTTTTCTGAATTTTTTGATCAGGCTTTTTTCAATCTGCTCCGTGCGCTCTTTTCTTGAATCGTCCTCCATTGTCACGCGCGTGAGCTGATGTCTTAACCATGCGCGGTAACCACCCTCTAAATTGACAGTCGTAAACCCATCGTCCTCTAATATTTCAGCTGCATCACGGCTGTTTTCACCCACATGGCAGTACAGATAAACAGGCTGATCTTTTTTTAAAATAGCTGTCTCACCCGCTTCAATCTTTTCTAATGGAAGATTAACAGCGCCCTCGATCGCTCCGTGCGAGAAATCATTTTCCGGACGGACATCTATAAGCTGCAGTCCCTCTGTTCCGTTCTGTGCCAGTTCTTCTACAGTAATTGTATTCAAAATATTTCCTCCAATTTCGTTCACTTCGTGTGGTATTACAATAAAATATTTTCCCGCTTTTCGGGCAAACCCGTTGTTCCAATCCATCGATTGCATGTTCCACACACTTCCTGTTATCAGCAATTACACCATGCGTACACGTTTTCCTTCTTTGATCTCCTCTAAGATCTCAGCCACTGCCTCACGTTCATCAAAATGATACTTCACGCCACGGATTTCCTGATAATCCTCATGCCCTTTTCCGAGCAGTACGATCATATCTCCCGGCTGGGCATTTACCATGCAGTAAGCGATTGCTTCTTTTCTGTCGTCGATCTCGATATACTTTCCATTGCTCTTTGCCAGTCCGACTTTAATATCGTTATTGATATCACGGATTTCTTCGTCTCTCGGATTATCGCAGGTCAGTACACAGAGATCCGCCATCTCACCGGTCACCTCTCCCATATCATAACGGCGCAGTTTTGAACGGTTTCCACCGCCGCCATACACACAGATCAGGCGTTTCGGATGATATTCCATCAATGTTGTAAGCACGCTTCTGGTGCTGACTTCGTTGTGTGCATAGTCAATAATCAGGTAATAATCTTTTGATACCGGAAGCATTTCCACACGGCCTTTAACCTGTACCTTGTTTAAACCATCTAAGATCGCCTGATCCGAAATTCCTGCCAGATGACATACCAACATGGTCACCAGTGAATTGTATACCGAAAATCTACCCGGAATATGCACTCTTGCCTCACAGTCCATGCAGCCTTTTACATGAAAATGCATACCGAGTTTTCCATTCTCCTTGATAAATCCAAGATCCGCTGCAACCAGATCAAGCGGCTTCCCAAGAAATGTTTTTTCATTATTATCCTCTACGCCAAAACTGTGGATCTCACAGGTATGGTTTGCTGCAACTGCCTCGCTGTGCTCATCATCCGCATTTAAAATACCAATCTTGCACTGGCGGAATAGCATGCTCTTACATTCTAAATATTCCTCAAAAGATGCATGTTCATTTGGTCCGATATGATCCGGGGAAAGGTTGGTAAACACACCATAATCAAACATGATTCCCGCTGTACGGTCCATCTTAAGTCCCTGGGATGATACCTCCATCACCGCATACTCGCAGCCTGCCTCCACCATAGATGCAAACATGCGGTGCAGTTCGTAGGATTCCGGCGTTGTGTTTTTAGACGGAATCTTTTCATCTCCGATCATTGCACCGATCGTTCCGATAAGTCCAACTTTTTTGCCGGCCGCTTCCAACACATTTTTGATCATGTATGTTGTGGTTGTCTTTCCTTTTGTACCGGTCAGTCCGATCGTAATCAGTTTTTCTGCCGGATAGTCAAACAGCGCTGCTGACATCAGTGCCAGTGCATAGCGGGCAGACTCCACTTTTAACACCGTGATCGTATCCGGGATCTGAGCAGCTTCTTCATCGCGCTCCACAACAATGACGCTTGCCCCCTTTTCCACCGCATCCGGAATATATTTATGACCATCCGTCACTGCTCCCACCATGCAGACAAATATGGTTTCTTTCGCAATCTTTCTCGAATCATAGATGATGTCCCTGACCTCTGCATCCATGCTTCCCTGTAAACATTCATATTTTATCTTTTCACAAATCTTACTTAATTTCATTTTTCCTCCGGTTCCGGACAATTTAAAACTGCAAAGATATCATTTTTTAATTTTCATTTCCGGCAATTATTATGATAAATCGTCCTTATTCTTCATGTACAACTTCAAACCATGAAAAGCCGCCGTACATTCTGCACGGCAGCCCCGATATCAAATTTCTGCTGCTGTTCACAAAATTCAGTCTCTGGCGCACAACCTGACAGCAGATGCCAAGTCCCCGCGTGAACAGTAACAATTTCTTTTATTTTTCTAAAACATGTGACGCATCAATCTCCGCTTCAAATACGGTGTGTGATGGTCCCGTCATAAACAGATGGTTCGTTTTTTCATCCCACTCGATCAAAAGCGGTCCGCCGATCTGCTCCACAGTAACTTTGCGGTCTGTTCTTCCAGTTAAAACACCTGCGACAACCGCTGTCGAACAGCCTGTCCCACATCCGATCGTCTCGCCGGTTCCACGCTCCCACTCACGGATCTTGATATAATCACGTTTTACAAACTCAGCAAATGTGACGTTCGTCTTGTTTGGAAACAGGGATGTCATATGTTCGATCGTCTTTCCGTAACGCTCCACATCAAGGTCTGCAACAGAATCCACAAACATTGCACAGTGTGGATTCCCCCAGGATACTGCTGTAATATGGAATGTTTTATCTAAGACCTCCACCGGCTGTTCCACGAACTGATCTAAATTTGTATTTACAGGAATTACTTTCGTATTCAGTCTCGGCTCCCCGATATCCGCCCGGATATTAGACACTAATCCATCCGTCACAGTCAGGTTCAGATGCTGCATTCCACCAAGTGTTTCGATCACAAGTTCTGTCTTATCCGTCAGTTTATGGTCATAGACATATTTCCCGACAGAACGAAGTGCGTTGCCACACATTTCGCCTTCTGAACCGTCCGGGTTAAACATCCGCATCCGGAAATCTCCCTTATCAGACGGACAGATTAAAACCATACCGTCCGATCCGATTGCAAAATGTCTGTCACTGACAAAACGTGCCAGCTCCGGTAAATTTGTAATATTCTGATGAATGGCATCAATATATACATAATCATTTCCAAATGCCTGCATTTTTGTAAATTTCATGGTAATCCTCATTTCTGCGCCGCGTTTTTACGCATTCATTGCACGGTCAAGATCTGCGATGATATCATCTGCATTCTCGATTCCGACTGACATACGAAGGAAACAATCTGTGATGCCAAGTTTTTCCTTGATATCAAGCGGTGTATCTTCATGTGTCTGCGTGGTCGGATAAGTGATCAGTGTCTCTGTTCCGCCAAGGCTCTCTGCAAACATGATCATATCAACACCCTTTAAGATTTTCTTTACTGTTTCAAAGCTGTCAACGGTAAATGAGATCATTCCGCCAAAACCCGTCGTCTGTTTTTTGGTCACTGCATAATCCTTGTGATCCTCAAATCCCACATAATATACTTTCTGTACTTTCGGCTGTGTTCTGAGCCACTCCGCAACTTTCTTTGCATTTTCATTATGTCTGTCCATACGAACTGCCAGAGTCTTGATTCCTCTTAAGATCAGCCAGCTGTCAAGCGGTGCAAGCTGACTGCCATGGGATTTAATGTGAACATGGATCTTTTCTGCGATCTCCTCGTTATCCTTTACAACTACGATACCGGAAATCGTATCATTGTGTCCTCCTAAATATTTCGTGGAACTGTGTGTTACGATATCTGCTCCAAGCTGTAACGGTTTCTGGAAATACGGTGTCAAAAACGTATTATCTACAACCGTAAGTGCTCCGATACCCTTTGCGATCTCAGAAAGTGCATGGATATCTGCCACTTTCATCATCGGGTTGGTTGGTGTCTCAATGAAGAACATCTTTGTATTCGGGCGGATTGCTGCCTTTACCTCATCAAGTTCCGACATATCCACATAAGTGTGCTCGATTCCGTATTTTCCAAAAACATCGCCGATGATACGGAATGTTCCACCATAAATATCGTCAGATAAGATCACATGATCTCCCGGATTTAACAGGGAAAATACTGCCATATTAGCTGCCTGTCCGCTGGAAAATGCAAATCCTTTGATCCCACCCTCTAAGATTGCCATGGTACGCTCTAATTCCTGTCTGGTCGGATTCTCAAGACGACTGTACGCAAATCCTGTGGATTCCCCAAGTTCCGGATGACGGAAAGTTGCCGTCTGAAAGATCGGCATGCTGACGGCTCCGGTAAGCGGCTCCGTACCAAGTGCTCCGTGTACTGCTTTTGATTCAAAATGTAACTCTTCTTTTGTACTGTAATCGTTGTAATTGCTGAAATTCTTCATGCCGTTCTCCTTCTTTTCTATCTTATTATTTCAAGTTTATAAAACATTTATTTCCTGTAACTGGTCTCTTTCATATGTTTCTATTATATAAAACACTTTTTAAAATATATACTCGTCCAGTGCTGTGTATATTGCAAATTGTGCTTTTTTATGTTAGGGTTGGATTGATGTCAGGGGAAAAGGTGGATTAAAGTTCCCTGAATGGCAGTTTGTTTTTCCTGACAGCATTTTATTCATCTAATTCGGAAGGAGTGCCTATATGCCGGAATATAAAAAAGTCGGTTATCTGACATCGAGTTTTAAATTATTTCACTTGAAAGATCAGAATAAAAAGGAGTTTTCCTATCACTATCACGATTTTCACAAGATCCTGATCCTGTTGAATGGTGATATCACTTATTGTATTGAGGGACGTTCTTACCAGCTTGCCCCGAATGATATCGTGCTGGTTCACGCGGGGGAGGTGCACCGGCCGATCATCCAGTCGGAGTCTCCTTATGAGCGTATTATCATCTATGTTTCGCCGGACTTTTTGAAAAAATACAAGGAGCCGGACTGTGATCTTTCACATTGTCTGAAACAGGCTGCTGCTGAGCAGTCCCACGTTCTGCGTTTTCACGGCTCGCGTGCTGCAAAGTTAAAGACAGCGATACAGTCACTTGACCATGCTAAAAACGATAAAGATTTTGCAGCTTCCCTGCATCAGGAAATTTTATTTTTGGAATTTATGATACAGTTAAACCGTGCCGCCATGCATGATGGCATTGAATTTATCAATGATTCTGCCTCCGACGAAAAAATTATCGCCGTGTTAAATTATCTTGGCGAACATCTGACGGAAGACATCTCCATTGATACTTTGTCTGCGCATTTTTTCCTAAGCCGCTCTTATCTGATGCACACATTCAAAGAGCAGACCGGCTACACGATCGGCAATTATCTCTCGACCAAAAGACTGCTTCTCGCAAAGGATCTGATTGCGGAAGGGGCACCGATCACCGAGGTCTGCTATGCATGCGGTTTTAAGAATTATTCGACCTTTTCGCGCGCATACAAAAAAAGTTTTGGAGAGGCCCCACGCGAGTCTCTCCAAAACCTGAAATCCTAGCATCTAACTTTTTCTCACACTTATTGTGTGAACAACAGCGTTTGCATCTTACTGGCGCTCTGCCATCTCATTCATGAGCGTCGGTATGAACTGTTTCTTTCTTGAAACGATTCCCTCTAATAAAATGCCCTCACTGCGTTCTTCTTTGCGGAACGCAGCTCCTAAAATTTTGCCTGCATTTTCCCCGTCAAAAATAATCTTTGAAGATTCCTCTAAGATATCTGTCAGCATAACATAGACCATATCGATCTTCTTTTCTGCAAGCACCTGCACCATAAACGGACGTATCTGCTCTGCTACTTTGTCTAACTCTTCCCGGCTCATGGCACTGATCTGCGCTACGCCAAAATCACAGTCATCGGTATGGAAAATTTTGAAATCCTGATAAAAAATCTCTTCTGTCGTTTTCCCACTGAAATTACTGCCCGCCTGGAACATATTTTTCGCATAAGTCTCAATATCCACTTCCGCGATCACTGCAAGAGCCTCCGCAACTGATTTATCTAACGGAGTACATGTCGGTGAACGGAACATCAGCGTATCGGAAATAATTGCAGACAATAAAAGACCTGCGATCTGTTTCGGCACATCCACACTCTTTTCCTGATACATCTGATAAATGATCGTAGATGTACATCCAAGCGGCTGGTTTCTAAAATATACCGGTGAAACTGTCTCAAGACTGCCGAGACGATGGTGATCAATGATCTCTAAGATCTCAGCCTCGTCAATCCCGTCTACCGCCTGCGCCTTCTCATTATGATCAACAAGTATCACCTGTTTTTTCTGCATATTCATCAAATTACGGCGTGAAACCATTCCGGCATAATTACCGTTTTCATTTAAGATTGGGAAATCACGGTGTCTGATTTTTGACATCGTCTCCCGCACTTCATCGACATAGTCTTCAATTCCGAATGTGATGATATTTTTCTGTGTCATAAACTGTTTGATCGGCATACTCTGATTGATAAGACGCGCTATCGAAAATGTATCAAACGGTGTTGTAATAATGATGCAGTCATGTTTTTCTGCCAAAGTGCGCACGTCCTCGCCGACTTCGATTCCTCCACCGATGATCAGACAGCTCGCATTTGACTCGATTGCCTGCTTCTGCGCCTCTTCCCGGTCACCTAAGATTACCATATCATCATCCTCAATATAGTCTGCCATATATTCCGGATTTGAAGTAGCTACCACTACCTTTCCCCTTACAAAATAGGCATGTTCATTCCCTACAATAATCGTTCCATCTAATGTTGCGGCAATATTTTTATACTGTGTTCGTGCCTGGGATAACACATGATTATCAAAAACGTCCATGTAAGACGTTGCAATATCCTTCGTAACAATGATTCCTTCGAGTTTTCCAAACTGATTGGTTACCGGAAGTGTTACAACCTCTAATTTTTTCATGGTCTCCCATGCACGTCTTAAGGAAATCTGGCTGCTTACGCCTGCCGTTCTTCTGAAATTGATATCCTTAATCTGTGTTCCCGCATAGGTGACTAACTCCGGCTCCTGTGCTCCAAAATAATCCAGCACATAATGTGTCTCCGCATTTACTGCTCCGGCACGTTTTGCCACATAGGTTTTATCGTTTTCTGTCTGATTTTTTAAATATGCATAAGAGAGAGCTGCACAAATAGAATCCGTATCAGGATTTTTGTGCCCTACAACCCAAACTTTTCTCTTTTCTGCGCTCATGAAATTCCTCTCTTTACCTAAAAAATAGCAGCTATTATATTGATTGCTGCAAAATTCACTTTTCTTATTTTAAAAAAGAAAGAAACAGACGCTGGCAATGCCGGCGTCATGTTGTATACCATTAAAAGTGAAATACTCCCATAGAGTATAAAATAAAAATAATCAATACTACAAAATTTAAGATTGAAAACCAGGACAACAGCTTCACATAACCTTTGACAGAGTCCACACCACCCTCCATCTCGTCCATTTTTTCGATCTTGGAATCAAACTCATTGAACAGATCCTGTATGTTGCGATAACATTTGACATTTTCCGTGTGTACTTTTTCAGAAAGATCCGTCTTAATGGACTCCAACTGTGACGTTGCATTCTCTAACAGTTCTTTGACCTCCGCAATCTGTCCCTCGCTGAGCTTCTTATTTGCAATCGCCTGTTCCTCTAAGAACTGCTTGTTCGCCGCGATCTGTTCTTCATTTAATTTCCGGTTAGAAGCTGTCTGTTCCTCATTCATCCTGCGATTTAAGGCAATCTGTTCCTCACTGGTCTTTCGGATATCAGCCACCTGTCCGCTAAGACCAGCCTCAATCTCAGCCATTTTCGTCGTCACTTTATCCGCAAGCGCATCTACCTTTCTTCCAAACTCAGTAACGATCTTGTCCGCCTCTTCCTGACGTTCTGTTAAAATATGTTCTAACTCCTGTGCTTTGCCGGCTCTCTCATCCACAAGTGACTGCAGTTCCGCTGCCTTGCTCTCCTTTGCCTCTAAAAGCACCTGAAGCTGTTTTGCTTTCTCGCGAAACTCATCGATCTGATTGATCAGTAAATCTTCATTTTCCACGTCCTTTTGTGTCCTTTCCTGTTCCTGCGTGTGCATCTGTCCACTCTCTTCCGGCTTATTCCGGTTCAAAAGTCGTACATTCTGCGGCACCATCCGCTTTTTCCGGGGTTGAAGCTGTCTGAATACCATCTGCCATAAACCAGCCATCTGTGTTCACTTCTTCCCCCTTTCTGATTTTTTTCGCAATATATCATGGTTATTCTATCATTATCATTTTTCTTTGTAAACAATAAATTATTTTCCATTATGTTAAACATGTGGACTGTGAAACTTTATATTTTCATTAAGGATCGCATAGATGACAAAGAAGCGATTCCAACTGGAACCGCCTCTGTCAAAAAAGGGATTATTTTTTCTTAAATATGATTTCATTTCACAAATATTATGTTTTTGATTATCTACATAATTTTTTGAACTCATCAGCTACGAACTGGACTTTTGTTCCAATGACAACCTGAACAGCTGTTTTACTTGGTCTGATAACACCAGCAGCCCCTGCTGATTTGATTTTCTTCTCATCTACTAAAGAACTGTCTTTTACTTCAAGCCGAAGTCTTGTAATACAGTTATCAATACTTTTAATATTTGCTGCACCACCAACGCCTTCTAAAATTGCTGCCGCTACAGTTGTATAATCACTGCTCCCAAGGTCGACATTTTTCTCTGCTTCCACATCATCGTCTTCTCTACCAGGAGTTTTCAGATCAAACTTTGTGATAGCGAAACGGAATACAACATAAAATACAATAAATGCTGCAATACCAAGTGGAATGATCATCCAGGTATTCTTCGCTGCCGGAAGGGTTGCAGAGAAAAGAAGGTCTGTTGCTCCAGCAGAGAAACTAAAACCTGCTCTAAATCCAACTAATACCGTGATCACTGTGAAGATACCATATAATAATGCGTATACAACATAAAGTGCCGGTGCAAGGAACATGAACCCAAACTCAAATGGCTCTGTAACACCACAGACAAATGCACAGACAGCTGCGGAGGCAACCAGACCGATTGCAACTTTCTTCTTATTACTCTTAGCCGTCTGAATCATAGCAAGAGCTGCACCCGGAACACCGAACATCATACATGGGAAGAATCCAGACATATACATACCTAAATCCCATGTTACATCTGCAGACGTCTCGCCTGCCCAGAAATGTTGTAAATCCCCAAGTCCGATCGTATCAAACCAGAATACATTGTTCAGTGCATGATGTAATCCGGTTGGAATCAGCAATCTGTTTAAGAATGCATAAATACCTGCACCAACAGGACCAAATCCAACAATTCCTTCACCGATTGAAACTAATGCTCCAAATAATAAAGGCCAGATGAATAATAAGATTGCGGATACAATGATAGAAACAACGCCTGCAACGATTGCTACACAACGCTTACCACTGAAGAATGATAACCAGTCAGGTAATTTTGTACCTTTGAATTTGTTGTAGCATGTTGCACCGATGATACCGGCAAGGATACCGATAAATGGGTTTGCAATCTTACTGAATGCAAGCACTTTTGTCTCATTCTCTGCAATTACCGGCATTAACGTTGTAACAACCCCTGTAGAAAGAAGGTTTGTCATCATTAACCATGATGCCAAAGCTGCAAGAGCTGCTGTACCATCATTATCATCTGCCATACCAACGCCGACACCGATAACAAAAAGAATTGCCATGTTATCGATCAAAGCTCCTCCTGCTTTTACAAGGAAGAAACCGATCATCTGAACGATACCGGAAACATCGCCCCCCTGCATGGTAGATGGACATAGCGCATATCCAATACCCATTAAGATACCACAGATTGGAAGACACGCTACAGGAAGCATTAATGCTTTTCCCAATTTCTGTAAATACTTCATCATAATAAAAGCTCCTCCTTTTTTTTATCCCTTTTCATTTTATTTTATGCCGTTATAAGTACGGCTAAAATACATTTTAATCTCCATTCTTGCGTGTGAAAAATCTTATTTTTCACACTAACAACTGTATATTGCGCTTTATTTATTTAGGATCAATACTGTGTCGCCAGGTTCTACTTCCTGATCTGTCACTGTTTCCACTGTCTGATAATCTGATGTATTGCACACAACCACAGGCGTGATCACGTCATAACCGGCTTTTTTTACTGCATCAAGATCAGCCTCTATCAACAGTTCTCCCTTTTTCACAGAATCACCATTGCCTTTATATGCAGTAAAATGTTCTCCCTTTAATGCAACCGTATCAAGTCCTATGTGTATGAGCAGTTCTACACCTTCTGAAGTCGTCATACTTACTGCATGCATCGTATCAAATAACATCTCAATCGTACCATCGGCCGGTGCATATATCCTGCCTTCCGCAGGAATAATTGCAACACCTTTTCCTAAAATCTCCTCTCCAAAAGTTGGATCACTTACATTACTGATCGCAACCGTTTTTCCTTTTACTGGTGAACCTATCTCAATCCCTTTTTCTTTTTTCTTAAAAAAATCAAACATTTCCACACCTCTTTTCTGCTGTATTATTGTCAGGTTTATCCTGCCATACACACACGTTTTATATGTATCGCCAGAAACATGATTTCCTCGCTGGCAATTCCGCTGCCATATTCCTTTTCAATATATTCAGCAATATGTTTACTGCATTCATATTCCTTCGGATACTTATTTTCCATCATCCTTGCAAATTCAATCTCCTCATCTTTCAACAATTCATGCCGGTAAAGGCGCTGTACCAAAAACTTAAGATGAGTGATAAATCTCTCATAATGCAGAGATTCCTCATCAAACTCAATTCCCATTTCCAGCCTGACCAGTTCTAAAATCTTCTGAATCATATTCGTCATTTCAAATGTATCATTGATCGTCGTGTTGTATTCTGCATTCACAAAATGCAGGGCTATAAATCCTGCTTCATCTTCCGTAAACTCTGTACCCAGCTTCTCATTCAAAAGATCAACTGCATATTTTCCCATCAGATATTCCTGATGGTAAAACTTCTTAGTCTCCCAAAGTAATGCATTCTTCAATTGAATCCCCTGCGACTGTCTCTGGATTGCAAAATTAATATGATCTGTCAAAGTGATGTATATATTCTGATTCAGTTGTACATTCAGATTCTTTATTGCGTAGGATATAATATCACTGGTAAGCTGCATGTGCTCTAATGGAATATTTTCTAAAAGTTCCTGAAACTGTCTGGAAAGATTCTCATTCTCAATACGAAAAACCTTCTCGATTTTGCTTTCATCAATCAGTTCTCCCGTATGCGCCTTAAACCCGATTCCCTTACCCATGATAACAATTTCCTGCTGATTCACATCATATGCTGATATTACATTGTTATTAATCACTTTCTGGATAACCATATTCCACTCCGTTTTTGTCCCTAAAAATTTAAAAAAACCAAATTTTACAAAATCTAAGCCAGATATGTAAAATTTGGTTTTGCCTGCTTACCAGTAACAATCCAATGTACTCTGTTTCTATCTAAATAAATTGTAGCATTCATTGTTTATTATGTCAAGTTTTATTCTTATTATTTTTGTTTTTTTGTTAATATCCACCATACTTTTTTCAAAAACCTGTACACAATAACTAATTATCTCACAAATTTGTTTCAAAGAAAGATTTTAATGCATCATATGCCGCATCTTCGTCAGCACCTTCCACTGTTATAGTCACAGTCTGGTCTTTTTTTACTCCCATACTCATAACTGCCATCAGACGGGTTGCATCAATTACTTTTCCGTCTTTTTCGAGAGTTACTTTACTTTTAAAATTTTTAACCTCTTTTACGAGCATTCCCGCCGGTCTTGCATGAATACCCAACTCGTCCTTTACTGTGTAACTGAATGATTTCATTTTAATTTCCTCCTATGCTTAGATTATGCATTTATTATTTTATTTCTTACAGGCAGCACCATTGCAGGTGATACCGATAATTCATCAATACCCATTTTCACAAATGTTTCTGTCAAAGTCAGGTCTGCTCCAAGTTCTCCGCAAATTCCTGCCCAGATTCCTTCTTCATGGGCACTGTCAATAACCATCTGGATCATTTTGAGTACTGCCGGATGATGTGAATCATAGAAACGGTCAAGTTTTGCATTCTGCCTGTCAATAGCAAGCGTATACTGTGTCAGGTCATTGGTTCCAATACTAAAGAAATCCACCTCTTTTGCTAGATCATCTGCGATCATAACTGCTGCAGGAGTCTCGATCATAACTCCAAATTCAACTTCTTTATATGGCAATCCCTCTGTTGACAATTCCGTTTTCACTTCCTCCATGATTTCTTTTACTTTTTTCACTTCCCATACAGATGCGATCATAGGAACCATAATGGAAATATTGCCAAACATGCTTGCACGCAGCAACGCTCTTAACTGTGTTTTAAAAATTTCCGGCCGGTTCAGGCAGATTCTTACTGCACGATATCCCAATGCCGGATTATCCTCACGATCAAGCCCAAAATAATCTATCTGCTTGTCTGCTCCGATATCTAATGTGCGGATGATCACCTTTTTTCCAGCCATCACTTCTGCAACCGTTTTATAGGCCTGGAACTGTTCTTCCTCTGTTGGAAAATGATCACTCTGCAAATATAAAAACTCACTTCTGAAAAGTCCGATTCCGGCCGCATCATTCTGTAAAACAGCTCCTAAATCTTTTACCTCACCAATATTAGCATAGAGTTTGATCTCTTTTCCATCTTTTGTAACAGTCGGTTTTCCTTTTAACTGCTGTAATAATTCCTGACGTTTCTTCTCATTCTGCTGTTTTTTCTCGTATTCTTTTAATATTTCTTCCTCTGGATCAAGGATCAAAATACCCTTAAATCCATCTATAATTGCATACTTTCCATTCACTCCTTTTGGAATTGCCGCTGATACCAATGCCGGAATATTCATCGTTCTGGCAAGAATGGCTGTATGAGAATTGGTAGAACCTTGTCTTGTCACAAATGCAAGCACTCTCTCACGTTCTAACTGAATTGTCTCGCTTGGAGCAAGGTCGTCCGCTGCTATAATATATTTTTCTTCATCGTCCGCATGCACAGTTTCTTCTTTCCGGGATAAAATACGGATCACACGTTCAGAAATATCTTTTACATCTGCTGCACGTTCTTTCATATAATCGTCATCCATATCCGCAAACATCCTTGCAAAATTATCTCCCGTCGTCGCTACAGCAAATTCTGCGTTCACAGACTGCACTGCTATGATATTACAAATAGAATCCAGATAATCTTCATCCTCTAACATCATCTGATGTACTTCAAAAATTGCTGCATTTGCTTCACCAACTTCTTTGACTGCCTTGTCATAAAGTGCCTTTAATTCTTCTGTTGCCTGATCTTTGGCTGCTCTAAAACGTGAAATTTCTGCCTGTGTGTCATCAATTTTCACACGTCTTACCACATTGTTTTCTTTAAAAACTTCTTTGATTTTTCCAATCGCAATTCCTCCGAATGCAATCTTTCCATTAATTTGCTGCATTTGTTTTCCCCCCTCTAAACAACAGGTCACATTACTCCACCACATCTGCATTCAAAATCAAAAAAACCGAAAAAGCACACGCAATCATAAGCGTCTTACTTTTTCGGTTTAGTACATTTGCATGTGAACTACCCTCTATATGTATTTTTATTATACGTTTTTACCCTGTTTTTGTCAATACACAATTTCGTATTATGCTAATTATATACTTTGTATACAATTATGATATAATTTTCGACATATTTTCACAGATATATCTTATCTATCGGACCGCCTGCTATCTGTTCCATGCTCCAGTTATAATCCTGTAACCAAAAGTTTATTTTATCACCAGCTTCTGACTTACAAAAAGCCCGAAAAGGCTTATACCTTTCCGGGCTTTGGAAATTTACATCAATTCAGACAAGATCTGCAGCTTATTTGTAAAGCTCAACCAGTCTCTGTAAGTGCTCATAACGAGCCTTTGCAGCTTCCTCAGATGCAGCAAAGAGTTTCTGTGCTCTCTCTGGGAAGGATCTTGTCAGACGGCTGTAACGTGTTTCGTTGTTCAGGAAATCCTGGTAAGAACCATCACCTGGCTTAGATGTCAGTGTGAATGGGTTCTTTCCTTCTGCTTTGAGTGCAGGATTGAAGGAGAATAAGTTCCAGTAACCAGCAGCTACTGCTTTCTTCATCTCATCCTGGCAGTGGTTCATTCCACCTTTAACACCGTGTAACTCACATGGAGCATAACCGATGATTAAAGAAGGTCCGTTGTAAGCCTCTGCTTCAGCTAATACTTTAACAGCCTGAGCCATGTTTGCACCAAGAGCGATCTGTGCTACATATACATAGCCATAGCTCATAGCGATCTCTGCAAGGCTCTTCTTGCCGATATCTTTACCAGCAGCAGCGAACTGACAAACTTCACCGATGTTGGAAGCTTTAGAAGCCTGACCACCTGTATTGGAGTACATCTCAGTATCGAATACCATAACATTTACGTTATGTCCGGAAGCAAGAACATGGTCTAATCCACCGAATCCGATATCATATGCCCATCCATCACCACCGAAGATCCATACGGACTTCTTAGCGAGGTAATCTTTCTTATCAAGTGCTGCCTTAGCATCTGGGCATCCAGCTGCTGCAGCTTTCTCTAACTCTGCTACAAGAGCTTCTGTTGCAGGTGTATTTGCTTTTGTATCGTTCTTTGTCTCAACAAATTTATCAAATGCAGCCTTTAACTCAGCGCTTGCTTTGTCAGAAGCAGCACATTTCTCAGCGCTTGCGATAGCCTGATCACGTAATACTTCCTGACCAATCTGCATACCTAAACCATGCTCAGCGTTATCCTCGAATAAGGAGTTAGCCCAAGCCGGTCCTTTTTTACTGTCTTTGTTTACTGTATATGGTGATGTAGCAGCCGGACCACCCCAGATAGAGGAACATCCTGTTGCATTGGAGATATACATATGCTCACCAAATAACTGAGTAATCAAACGAGCGTATGATGTCTCTGCACATCCTGCACAAGAACCTGAGAACTCAAGTAATGGCTGGTTGAACTGAGAACCTTTTACAGTGTTGTCTGCCGGCATACCAGGTTTCTTGCTTACGTTAGCAACTAAGTAATCGAATACTGGCTGCTCGTCTGCCTGAGATTCCTGTGGAACCATCTCGATAGCACCAACCGGACATACTGTGATACACTCGCCGCATCCCATACAGTCTAATGGAGATACGCTCATTGTGTATTTGTACTCGCTTGCCTTTGGTTTTGTATCAGCAACTTTGATATTGGAAGGAGCTGCTTTTACTTCATCCTCACTTAACATGAACGGACGGATTGTTGCATGAGAACATACAAATGCACACTGGTTACACTGGATACATTTCTCTGCATTCCATGTAGGAACTGTTACAGCTGTACCACGTTTCTCGTATGCTGCTGCACCATGCTCGAACTGTCCATCAGGGTTGCCCATGAATGCAGAAACAGGTAATGAATCACCATCCATTAAGGAGATCGGGTTCATTAAATCTTCTACCATCTTAACTGTCTCTGGACGACCTGTTAATTTCTTAGGAGCCGGATCTGCTGCCGGGTTAGACCAGGAAGCCGGAACCTCTACTTTATGAACTGCATCAACACCAGCGTCGATTGCTTTGTAGTTCATCTCTACGACTGCATCACCCTTCTTACCATAGGATTTCTTAGCAGCCTGTTTCATGAAATCTACAGCCTCTTCGATTGGCATTACGTTTGCTAATTTGAAGAATGCGGACTGTAAGATTGTGTTTGTACGTTTACCCATACCGATCTCGATAGCTTTATCGATAGCGTTGATGGTGTATAACTGAATATTGTTGTCAGCGATGTATTTCTTAGCAGCAGCATTTAAATGATGCTCTAATTCTTCATCTGACCACTGGCAGTTGATCATGAATACTCCGCCTGGTTTTACATCCTGTACCATCTTGAATCCTTTTGTTACATAAGATGGGTTGTGGCATGCTACGAAGTCTGCCTGGTTGATGTAATACGGGCTTCTGATTGGTTTGTCACCAAATCTTAAGTGAGAAATTGTGATACCACCAGTTTTCTTGGAGTCATACTGGAAGTATGCCTGGATGTATTTATCTGTGTGGTCACCGATGATCTTGGTAGAGTTCTTGTTAGCACCTACAGTACCATCTCCGCCGAGACCCCAGAATTTACACTCAACTGTACCTTCTGCTGCAGTGATTGGAGCCGGTTTTACTTCCGGTAAGCTTAAGTTTGTAACATCATCAACGATACCGATAGTAAATCTGCTCTTTGGAGCATCTTTCTCTAACTCTTTGTATACTGCGAATAAGCTTGAAGGTGGTGTATCTTTAGAACCTAATCCGTAACGGCCGCCTGTTAATACGATTGTATCAAGACCTGCCTCACGAAGTGTGGTTGCTACGTCTAAGTATAACGGATCACCGAGTGCACCTGGCTCTTTTGTTCTGTCAAGAACAGCAACTTTCTTAGCTGTCTTAGGAAGAACTTTTAAGAATGCCTCAGATACCCATGGACGATATAAACGAACTTTGATAAGACCGACTTTCTCGCCCTTAGCTGTTAAGTAATCAATTACCTCTTCAGCTACATCATTAACAGAACCCATAGCTACGATAACACGGTCAGCATCTTCTGCTCCGTAGTAGTTGAATAAATCGTAGTTTGTTCCTAATTTTTCGTTGATCTTAGCCATGTATTTTTCAACGATTGCCGGTAACTCGTTGTAAGCTGTGTTACAAGCCTCACGATGCTGGAAGAAAACGTCTCCGTTCTCATGAGAACCACGCATAGCCGGATGCTCCGGATTTAATGCATGTGCACGGAATGCTTCAACTGCGTCCATGTTGCACATTTCTTTTAAGTCAGCGTAATCCCATTTCTCGATCTTCTGGATCTCGTGGGATGTACGGAAACCATCGAAGAAGTTGATGAATGGAACTTTTCCTTCGATTGTTGCAAGATGTGCAACCGGGCTTAAGTCCATAACTTCCTGTGGGTTGGTCTCACATAACATAGCGAAACCTGTCTGACGGCAGGCATATACGTCACTGTGATCACCAAAAATATTTAAAGACTGTGTAGCAACTGTACGTGCAGATACATCGAATACACATGGGAGCTGCTCACCTGCGATTTTGTACATATTCGGGATCATTAATAAAAGACCCTGTGAAGCTGTAAATGTAGTTGTTAAAGCACCTGCAGCAAGAGAACCGTGAACGGCACCTGCAGCACCTGCCTCAGACTCCATCTCTACGACTTTTACCTGATTACCAAAAATGTTCTCCTGTCCTGCTGCAGACCACTGATCTACGGTATCTGCCATCGGGCTGGATGGTGTAATTGGGTAAATAGCTGCAACATCAGTAAACGCATAAGCTACATGAGCTGCGGCTGTATTACCGTCCATTGACTGTTTTGCTCTGGACATTACTTATTCCTCCTTATTTTTGAAAAAATAAATGTGATACTGCATCACCCCATACTCCTGTGTGAAAAGCACAAAATGATACAATTTATCGACTTGAGTCATATTTTAGCATAGAATTCACCAAAAGAAAAGGTCTTTGACTGTACAAAAACAAGTGCAATCTCACATATATTTTCTTTCAAATTCTTCCAGTGGAATCGGTCTGTCAAATAAATATCCCTGTCCGTACAAAAATCCACAGCCACGCAAAAACTGAAGCTGCTCTTCCGTTTCAATCCCTTCAAATATCACTTCTTCTTTTGCAGAGTGGATAAAGTTTCCCATCTGTGAAACAAAATTCCGCTGTTCTTTTAAATTAATGCGGTCGGTAAAACTTTTATCGATTTTTACCACATCCGCCGGTATCTCAAGCAGCACGCCAAGCGAGGAGTATCCTGTTCCAAAATCATCGATCGCAATGCGGAAACCGAATTTTTCAAGTTCTGAAAGCACCCTTTTTAACTCATCTACATTTTCTACCACAACGCTCTCCATAACTTCCACCTCAATATACTTCGGATCGATTCCATAATGATCCGCCATGCGTTTTAAGCGTCCGGCAAAATTTTTTCCACCGCTTTCAAAGTTGCGTCTCGAAAAATTGGTAGATATCGTAAACAGTTCTTTTCCTGCCTTTTTCCATCTTTTCATCGCACGCAGAAGCTGCTCATAAATGTAAAAATCAAGATCCACCACATATCCGATGTTCTCGAGCGGAGGTACAAATCTTCCCGGCATGATCATCTCACCGGTCTTTGTACGCCATCTTGCTAATGCTTCTGCCCCATATATTTTACGTTCTTCCAGATTAAATTTCGGCTGCAGATAAACTTCAAGTTCCCCTTGCTGCATGGCACCATAAAAACGTCCTGTAATCTGGATCGCATCATCGCGTTTCGCTCGCATTTCTTCCTTATATACACAGATTCCGGAGCCACCCTGTTCTTTTACCAGTTTACGCGCCAGATTTGCGCTCTCCAATATCGTATCAAATTTTTCATTCAGATTTTCAATATGACAAATTCCTACCGAAAGTCTCAGCGTGCCGGACGGATAGCGTTTCTTTAATTTTTCCTCGTAACGTTCTGTGCTCCATGCAACGAGTTTTTCTATTTCACTCTGATCTTTTCCTTTTAAAAGGAGGATAAAATAGTCAGAATACATCCGGCATGCCAAAAGCACTCTTTCATTTGTCTGTATACCCCCAGCAAAATCTTTTAAGATGGCATCTCCGGTCTGTTGTCCGTAGTTTTCATTTACATATGAAAACTTATCAATATCTATATGGACGAGAGCATAGTGTTCCTGCCCCTGTTTTGCTTCTGCTAAAATATTTTTCAGTCTATATTTAAACGCCTCTAAATTGTACAGTCCGGTAAGCTGGTCACGATCCTGCAGATGACGGATTTCTTTCTGATCATCCCTTAACTTATTGCGCAGTGATACAAAAACGGATGTTACTCTGGCAAGTTCACAAAACGTTGTTCTGTCCGCACTCTCAAAATAATTCTGTCTGTTTTGCACACCAAAATACAATCCTCCTGTCTTGCTGCCGGAATATTCAAATTTTGCTACTGCAATCTGCGTGATACGGTTTTCTCCTGTATTCCAGTTTTCAAACGACAATCTTTTATAGTGTGTTTCATCCGTATCATTCAGTATGACAAAATCTCCGCTGCCCGCTTCCACAACTTCGGTACGAATCGGCTTTATAACATTTTTTTCATAAATCTGTCCAAATGTACTCCAGTAATTGGTCAGCGTCATCTGCGGAATTTGTTCATCATATTCAAAAACTGCCACCATATCCAGATGATACCGCCTGCCGATTCTTTCAAGCAGCACATTCAGGGAACCATTCATATCTCTCGCATGAGATAAAAGCAAAAATGCCGTATTTAAAAATTCTTTGTCCATCCCCTGCTTTTTTTCATAATCCACATCTTTCCCACAGGTATCAATATTGCGTTTCGTATGAACCGTCTTATTTTTCCCCGCAAATGCATAATTGCTTTTTCCACTCCGCTTGATTGCGTACATTGCACGGTCTGCCTGATCGAACAGCTCTGTATAACAATTTCCATCCTGCCCGGACACCGCAAGTCCCACACTCATCGTCACATGTATGACCGCATCATCCCCGACCAGTTTCTTTTCTCCATGTCTGCAGAGTTCTTTTGCCTTTTGTTCCGCCTGTTTTAAAGTCGTATTATCCATCAGTACCAGAAATTCATCCCCGCCGACTCTTCCCACCAGTTTATGATCCGGAAACTGTTCTTCCAAAGCCGATGCAATATCTGAAATCACCGTATCCCCCACCGTATGTCCGAACGTATCGTTAATACTTTTAAAATTATCGATATCGATCAGAAACAATACATGTGTTCCTTCCGGATACTCCTTCAGTATTCTCTCCGCTTCCTCACCGGTTGCAACTTTATTGTAAAGATGCGTCAGCGGATCTCTGCGCATCTCTTCGGAAAGCTGCTCCTGTATCTTTCTGTCAGAACTGATATCATAACTTCTTCCAATGATCTTTAAAATTTTTCCGTTTGTGCCCCGGATACTCCGGTACACGGTCCGGTACCAGCAATATTGTGGTATTCCTCCTCCAAGGGCTGTATTCATCCGGTAGTCAAATGAACCTGACATCTCCCTTTCGGATGCATTCTGAATCACTTCCCGGTATAACGTCTGTTCATCTTTATGGATAAAAGCAAGCCACTTTTCAATTTCCATATAATCCTGATCATCTTTTTGCAGACGTCCATTGATATGGTATTTGTGCGGAATCCGGAATCTTTTTCCTTTCACATCGTACTCAAAAGGTACATCATCCGTCACTTCCTCTAACATGGAATACTGTTCATTTAATAAAAGCAGCTCATCTTCCAGTTCTTTCCTGTCATTGGTATTCTTACAGATCAAAAGGTAATACGGCACGGCATCCTTATAATAATAGATACTGCACCAGAATTTTACCCAGCAGATCTGCCCCTGCCCTGAAATAATTCTTACCTCGATCTCTTCCGCCCTTTTCTGTTCCCGGCATTTTTCAATCATGTCTTCAAAGGCACCTGCATCCTGCAGATAAACACAGTCGTAAAAGTCACGGTTCCTGTCCGGTTCCACCTGTTCCCCATGTCCTATCGCCTTCATAAACTCCGCATTTGCGATATCGATCTGCAATGAATGTCCACCTTTTAATACTGCAACCCCCATCGGAAACTCATAGATCAGTCCCTTTCTATTTTCCTTCTCCATTTTTTCTCCATTCGCGTATGTAAAAACCTGTTTTCAAGCATGTTGACTCTCTTGCGTTCATTATATCATGCGCAGAACCAGCACATGATCCCATTCACCGTTCGTCAATCATGCAGGCATGTTGACTCTCTTGCGTTCATTATATATCATCCTTCTTCCAAAATCCATGTAATTTCCAAAACTTGGTGTTTTCCCATAAAAATAGGAAGTTTCGGTTGCAATCTCCCCACTTTTCTAGTATGATACGAATTGGTGCAATTACGGTATAATGGCGGTTTGCAACAGCATCCGCACAATCAATATTAACAAATCAGGAGAATAACAACTATGATCAGTGCAAATAACGTTACGCTTCGGATCGGCAAAAAAGCCCTGTTCGAGGACGTCAATATTAAGTTTACTGAGGGAAACTGTTACGGTCTTATCGGTGCAAACGGTGCCGGAAAGTCCACCTTTTTAAAAATTTTATCCGGTCAGTTAGAACCAACCGGAGGTGACGTTACGATCACACCCGGCCAGCGTCTTTCTTTCCTGCAGCAGGATCACTTCAAATATGATGAATATACGGTTCTCGATACTGTCATCATGGGCAACAAACGCCTCTATGACATCATGAAAGAAAAAGATGCCATTTACATGAAAGAAGACTTTACGGATGAGGATGGTATCCGTGCGAGTGAACTTGAAGCAGAGTTTGCCGATATGGACGGATGGAATGCAGAATCTGACGCTGCAACACTTCTCAACGGTCTTGGTATTCCGACCGAAGAACATTATACACAGATGGGCGATATGCCTGGTCCTTTAAAAGTCAAGGTCTTACTCGCACAGGCATTGTTCGGTAATCCGGACATCCTTCTTTTAGATGAGCCGACCAACCACTTAGATCTCGATGCGATCAACTGGTTAGAGGAGTTTTTGATCAACTTTGAAAATACAGTCATCGTGGTATCCCATGACCGTTATTTCTTAAACAAAGTCTGCACCAATATTGCAGATATTGATTACGGCAAGATCCAGCTGTATGCAGGTAACTACGATTTCTGGTATGAGTCCAGCCAGCTTCTTGTAAAACAGATGAAAGAAGCCAACAAGAAGAAAGAAGAAAAAATCAAAGAGTTACAGGACTTTATCTCCCGTTTCTCTGCAAACGCTTCCAAATCCAAACAGGCTACTTCCAGAAAACGTGCTTTAGAGAAGATCCAGTTAGATGAGATCCGTCCTTCCAGCCGTAAATATCCATACATCGATTTCCGTCCGAGCCGTGAAATCGGTAATGAGGTTTTGTCGGTAGAAGGCATCACAAAAACCATCGATGGTGTTAAAGTTCTTGATAATGTATCTTTTATCGTTGGACACGATGATAAGATCGCCTTTGTCGGCGGCAACGAGCTTGCAAAAACAACACTCTTTAAGATCCTGACCGGTGAAATGGAGCCGGATTCCGGTTCTTACAAATGGGGTGTTACCACAAGCCAGTCCTATTTCCCGAAAGATAACACAGAGATCTTTGATACCGATCTTCTGATCGTTGACTGGCTGACACAATACTCCGAAATCAAAGATGCAACTTATGTACGTGGATTCCTTGGCCGTATGCTTTTCGCAGGAGAAGACGGAACGAAAAAAATGCGTGTTCTCTCCGGTGGTGAGAAGGTGCGTGTACTGCTCTCCCGCATGATGATCATGGCTACGAACGTCCTTATCTTAGATGAGCCGACTGACCATCTGGATATGGAATCTATCACCGCATTAAACAACGGACTGATCAAATTCCCGGGTGTTGTGCTTTTTGCTTCCCGTGACCATCAGGTCGTGCAGACAACTGCAAACAGGATCATCGAGTTCCTGCCGGACGGAACATTCATCGATAAAGTTTCTACTTACGATGAGTATCTTGAAAATGATGAGATGGCAAGAAAACGTCAGGTATATAATATGTCTTCTGACGATGAGAACGATAACTAAAAAAATAGCACTGACCAGAATAAGATCTGGCAGTGCTGTTTTTAATTTTTCCTAAAATGTGGTCCATTTTAATGTATAAGAACCAGATGACGCTTTGCTCATACGCTCTACCTTGATGTAGTATGTACCAGACGGCAGATCAAATTTTGTTCCACCATTTGCCAAACTGATATACCATCCATCTTCCGGATATAATCTGGTAACTTTTGAAATAGCAGAAACTTTTTTTCCATTGTTTTTACCAGAAAATACTTTTCCATCTTTATTATAGAAAGTTATCTTAAAACCATTTTTTTCATTTGTTCCATTTGTGTTTGCGAGATAATACAGATTCAATTTAGCACTCTTAGTCAGTTTGATTTTATACCAGTCTGCCTTACTGTCACCGTATGCAATAACACCTGTCACTTTCTTTCCTTTTGAAAGTGTTTTTGCTTTTGATTTTGAACTTGCAGATGAATCTTTAATAGCTTTTACAGTAGCTGTGATTTTTGTACCTGCATTACACTGCACTGCAAAATAATATGTAGTATTCTTCTTTACACCATACGTTGTGGTATTGTAAATCTTGCCGGCATAATCATTTCTCCAGATTTCATTTTTCTGACCGATCGTCTTTTTATTTTTATTGCAAAATGTAACATACCCCTGGGAATTATTGTAATAAGAAGAACTGCAGTCAAACTTTAAAGTTACCGTACCAGTCACGGATGGTTTGAATTTGATATAATTTACCTTCAAATTCCGTCCGCTATAACACTGTGTATCTTTAATTGTAACTGTAGACTTTCCATTCCCTTTAAAAGAAAGTCCGGCTGCCTGTGCTTCTGTCGGAGCTGCCACTGTAAATAACGTAACTGCCATAACTGCTGTCAAAAACATGCAAACAGCTCTGTGAAAAAATGTTTTTCTGGTTTTCATAACCAATCCTCCTTGTTTTGCGGAGCAAAATGCGACTGCCTTTGCAGGAGCAGAGGATTTTCCTCCTTGTTTTGTAAATAACCATTTTCATTTTACCACAGTACTCTGCTGCCGTCAAGTTCTTTTATATGATTCAGTACCATTTTCCCATATATTTAGTTGTGATTTTAGCTAATTTTACTTATATATTATTTAATTTTACTTTCAATTCATTCACATCCGCAACAATACAGTCTGCCCCGGCAGTTTCAAGTTCCATTCTGTCACCATAGCCATACAAAACACCGATCACATACATGCCATTTTCTTTTGCACCAATCACATCATGTTTTCTGTCTCCCACCATTACTGCCTGATCAGCAGTGATTTTAAGTGAATCCAGGGCGTAGCGGATCACATCACCTTTTTTACTTCTGCTGCCGTCTAATGTACTTCCTGCAACAAAATAAAAATATTGCTCAATTTCAAAATACTTAAGGATCTGTACAGTATATACTTCCGGTTTTGATGTCGCGATCACAATCTTTTTTCCCTGTGAAGTAACTTCCGCAAGCAATTCTTTCATTCCATCATACAAAACATTCTCAAAAAGACCCTGCCTGCTGAAATATTCCCTGTATTTTCCGACTGCCTCCCGGCTCTGTTCCTCTGAAAATCCATAAAAATCCTGAAAAGAATCCAGAAGCGGTGGTCCAATAAACTTCTCTAATGTATCTAAATTTTCAACCTGGATTCCATAATACGAAAGTGCATGTGCCACCGCCTTTGTGATTCCCTCTTTCGGATCTGAAATCGTTCCATCCAGATCCATAAAAATATATTCCGGTCTCATTGTTTTCTCCATTTTCTTTTGTTTTTTCTATTGTAACATACCATTCTTTTTTCTGTACGTTTATTTTCCTGATATTTTATTTTTATCGCACATATTTTCATAAAATCCCCATTTTTACGCTGTCTTTTGCGCATATCAAGTCTGTGCATAAGCACAAATCTTGCATGTGAAAAATGTTATTTTTCACACTGCATATCAAATTTTATAAGCATCCAATCCTCAGTCTCTCAGTCTTTCGATATTACGTTTTAAGGACTCCACTGCCGCATCAATATCCGCACGCCTCGTATCCCTGCAAAGCGTCATACGGACGGTTCCTGCAGCATAATCTTCCGGAACCCCAAGTTCTTTTATCACATAGGATATCCTGCTCTCTCCCGTATTACATGCAGAACCGCCGGATGCACAGATTCCGTCTTCATCCAGAAGGATTAATAGGGATGCCCCATCTACCCCCCGGAAACTGACAGATACATTTCCCGGAAGTCTTTTTGTTCTGTGTCCATTGACACGGACATCCGGGATCTCATGCATGATCTTTTCGATCAGATAATTGCGCAGCATTGTTTCACGGTACATTCCTGTGCGCATATTTTTCGCGGCGATCTCTGCTGCTTTTCCCATCCCAACGATTCCGGCAATATTCTCCGTTCCGGCACGTTTTCCTTTTTCCTGTGAACCACCGTGGATAAAGGATGGGATCTGCACGCCTTCCCTGATATATAAAAACCCAACACCTTTTGGCCCGTGAAATTTATGGGCACTCGCACTCAAAAGATCCACCGGATAATGACGCACTGAGATTGGCACCTGCGCATATGCCTGCACGGCATCCGTGTGAAACAGTACATCCTTTTCCCGCGCGATTTTGCCGATAGAAAAAACCGGTTCGATCGTCCCCACCTCATTATTTCCAAACATGATCGTAATCAGTGTCGTATCCTCCCGGATTGCATGATATACTGCTTCCGGTGATACCATTCCATATTCATCCACGTCCAGATAGGTCACTTCATATCCTAGTTCCTCTAAATATTTACAGGAATTTAAGATTGCATGATGTTCTATTTTGCTTGTAATGATGTGTTTTCCCTTGTGCTTATACTCTCCTGCAATACATTTTACTGCCCAGTTGTCCGACTCCGAACCACCGGATGTAAAAAAAATTTCTGACGGTTTTGCCTCCAGTGTACCGGCAATTGTTTTCCTTGCCTTTTCTAACGCCTGTCTTGATGTTTCCCCATATCCATACATTGTGGATGCGTTTCCAAATTTTTCTTCCAGATACGGATCCATCGCCTCTTTTACTTCCTCTGACATCTTTGTTGTCGCGGCATTATCTAAATAAATTACCTTTCCTTTATTTTCAATCGAACTCATTTTCTCTCCACTTCCTTCATATATTAAAATGAACTAAGTCCGGATTTTCCGGCAGACTTTGGAGGTTTCTATTGAAAAAAATATATTCCACCAAAAGTACACTTTTAACCGGAACCCTCTTTCTCACCCTCGCCGGAATCCTCACCCGCATTATAGGTTTCTTCTATAGGATATTCTTATCGCGTACCATTGGTGCAGAAGGTCTCGGCATTTATCAGCTTATCGCTCCTGTAACCGCCATCTGTTTTGCATTTACCGCTGCAGGGATCCAGACCTCCATATCCAAATTCGTTTCCATGGAAGTTGGAAGAAAAAATGATGCCGGTGCCAAAACCTATCTTTCGATCGGGCTTTTTATCTCCTTATGCCTTTCCACACTCTGCAGCCTTTTTCTCTATCATTATGCGGATTTTATTGCTGTTTCCTGGCTTGGTGATAAGCGGTGCACGCCGCTCCTTGCTGTGCTCTCCTTTTCCTTTATCCCATGCTGTATCCATGCCTGTATCAACGGTTATTATTATGGTCTGAAAAAAACGGCTGTCCCTTCACTCTGCCAGTTGACCGAACAGTTCGCCCGCGTTGGAAGCGTTTATCTGATGTACCAGATCGCCGTCAGCGAAGGAAAATCTTTAACGCTTTCCATGGTCGTCTGGGGAATCGTCTGCGGCGAGGCGGCGAGCACACTGGTATCGGTCAGTGTTTTCCGGATCTCCGATGGAAACCGGCGCACCCCCGGCAAAAGCAGGAAAAATCTCTATACCTGCACCAAAAATCTGCTCTCCATGGCAGTTCCCTTAACCTCAAACAGGATCGTTCTAAATTTATTTGCAGGGTTTGAAAATGTCATGCTGCCAAACCGCCTGTTAGCTTTCGGCTATACCCAGTCGGAAGCACTCAGTGTTTATGGGATTCTCACCGGAATGGCAATGTCTGTCATCATGTTTCCGTCCGTGATCACAAACTCCGTGTCTGTTCTTCTGCTCCCGACGATATCAGAGGCACAGGCCGCCGGGAAAAGAGATAAGATCCTCTACACCATAAAAAAAACGATCGAGTCCTGCCTTTTACTTGGCTTTCTCTCGACCGCGGGATTTCTTGTCACCGGAAATTTTCTCGGCAATTTTTTATTTAACAATGCGCTTGCCGGGACCTTTATCGCAACGCTCGGCTGGCTCTGTCCGTTTCTGTATCTCAGTTCTACCTTAAGCAGTATCCTGCATGGGCTTGGTCATCCCGGCATCACCTTTGAATTAAACCTGGTCTCCTGCACGATCCGGATCCTGTTTGTCCTGCTCGCTGTCCCGGTCTGGGGAATCAGAAGCTATCTTTGGGGAATCCTTGTCAGTCAGGCGGTCACGGCACTGTTGTCCATCTTTATACTTTTAAGGAAAACTGCCGGATACACATTCGGCAGGAATAATATAAAGACACAAAAATAACCGCACAGTCTGGTAAACCGTGCGGCATTTTTGTCAAACCATATGTCGGACTAACAGCTGTTTTCTTTAACACATCATGCTGTATTCCTGTAATTTTTTCTTTGCCTCCGGGCTTAAGTATTTCGGAACCTGGATCTGTACTTTCACATACTGGTCTCCGTGTATGGACGGATTCTTTCTGGAAACGATCCCTTTTCCGCGCAGCCTGATCTTGCTTCCATCCTGCGTTCCGCCCTTGATATTGCAGTCCACATCCCCGTAGAGTGTATGGATTCTTGCTTTTCCGCCAAGTGCTGCTGTCACATACGGGATCGTAACGGTCGTATAAACATCAAGTCCTTTCCGCTCGCAGCCATTCTTTGGACGGATCTTTATCTTTAAGAACAGATCGCCGGTGGTACCGTCAGCACCGGTATGACCTTTGCCTTTCAGCCTTAACTGTTCCCCGTCATCCATGCCCGCCGGTATGCGCACTTTAAATGACTGGATTTTTCCGTCACTGCCACTTAATCTTATGACCTTCTCACAGCCAAGTGCTGCCTCATCAAAATCCACCGTCACCTCCGCTTCCACATCGCGCCCTCCGCGAAAGTGGCTGCCGCTGTTTCCTCCGGTAAATTCCCGGTAAAACCTGTCTCCGCCAAAGCCATGCCCCGATGCATTACCCCTGCTGTTTCCTCCAAAGAACTGGCCAAACATATCGTCCCAGAAATCACCCGCCTCGCCGTTTTCAAAATGAAACCCGGAAAATCCTCCTCCATTTGCAGCACGCCTTGCCTGCTCCTCCGAGAATCCTTCCTCAAATGCAGCCATTCCGTACTGATCGTAAAGTTTCTTTTTCTCCGGATCATTTAACACAGAATATGCTTCCGTGACTTCCTTAAACTTCTGTTCTGCGTTCGGATCGTCTTTATTCGTATCCGGATGATATTTTTTTGCAAGTTTCCGATATGCTTTCTTTATCGCGGACGCATCCGCATTTTTATCAATTCCAAGTACCTCATAATAATCTCTTTTCATGATCGCACTACCTCCAATCAAAACAAAAACAGAGAGACATCACGCATCGCCTCTCTGTTTTCCCCGGTCATCCCGGTAATCTATCTCTCCCATGGCGATGTGCTTCGCTTTCCTGTTTGGGATTTTAGTTTTTATTTTTATTGCAATCATACTATAGCACTTGTTTTAGCACTCGTCAATAGAGAGTGCTAATAGTTTATAAATATTTTATTCATAATTATTTCTTACTTCATCCGCACCCATATAGATCACATTTCTCTGTGGAACAATGCCGCTCTTTCGAAACAGATCCCTGACTGTGACAAATTCATAGCCCTGTTCTTTTAAAGCAGGAATGATCGTCTTTATTGCCTCAACTGTCTGCGTATTGCCTTCCATATCATGCAGTAAGATAATAAATCCGGGCTTCGCATCCCGAAGGATCCTGTCTGCCCGCTCTTTCGCTGTCACAGAAGGCTCCCAGTCCTCACAGCCATATCCGCAGATAAAAGTAAGATCAATCAGATCATACATTTTCTGGTTATAACTGATATACGGAGGCCGGAAGAACTCCGGTTTTTCTCCCGTAATACGCACGATCTGTTCCGTCGTATAGCTGACCTCGTCCAAAATCTCCCGGTCATTAAGTTCCGGCATCCCCGGATGCGTTTTGGAGTGATTTTCGATTGAACACCCCATATCATATGCACGCCGGATCAGGTACTCCGACTGCTCTGTAATTTTCTGTCCAATCAGAAAAAAACTTGCCACGATATCGTTTTCCTTAAGCACATCCAATACCTGATCCGTAATTCCCGGTGTCGGTCCGTCATCAAAGGTCAGTGCCACAAATTTTTTTTCCGTCATACAACTCCTCTTTTCTGAGACATTTACACACTACTGCCTCATTCTCGCCTTTTCTATACCATATATTAATACAGTCTCACACAGACTGCAATCCACTTTCTTAGAAAAGCAGAGCAAGCCCGTGCACGAGAAATGCTGCCACCCAGGCGACAAGGCACTGCCATACGATCACACCTGCCACCCATTTTCTTCCAAGTTCACGGCGGATTGACGCAAGTGCCGCAACACACGGTGTATAAAGCAGACTGAATACCAGAAGTGATGCTGCTGCCGCATCAGATAGCGCTGCCTGCACATTACCTCCAAATAAAATCTCAAGCGTTGAGATCACACTCTCCTTTGCCATCACACCACTGATCAGGGATGTACAGATACGCCAGTCCCCCAGTCCCAACGGGGCAAACAGCGGTACAAGGCCGTTCGATATCAGCGCAAGCATGCTGTCCTTTGAATCATTTACAATATTAAAATGAATATCAAATTTCTGCAAGAACCAGATGCAGATCGTTGCAAGGAAAATAACCGTAAATGCTTTCTGCAAAAAGTCTTTTGCTTTTTCCCATAAAAGCTGCATGACATTTTTTAACCCCGGCAGACGGTAATTCGGCAGTTCCATGACAAACGGAACCGCATCCCCGCGAAACAGTGTCTTGCGGTAAAGCAGTGCCACCAAAATACCGATCACAATTCCGCCTAAATACAGTGCACACATCACAAGTGCTCCATACTCCGGGAAAAATGCGCTGACGAAAAACGCATAGATCGGAAGTTTTGCCGAACAGCTCATAAACGGTGTCAGTAAGATCGTCATTTTACGGTCACGCTCACTTGGCAATGTACGAGTTGCCATTACTGCCGGAACCGTACAGCCAAAACCGATCAGCATCGGAACGATACTTCTTCCAGAGAGTCCGATCTTTCGTAATAACTTATCCATAAAAAATGCAACACGGGCAATATATCCACTGTCCTCCATCAGAGACAGGAAGAAAAACAGCGTCACAACGATCGGAAGAAAACTTAAAATGCTTCCAACTCCTGTAAAAATACCATCAATTATAAGGTCATGCAACACTTCATTGACACCTGCAGCAGAAAGGAGCTGATCCACTGCTGCTGTCAGCGCATCAATCCCCATCTGTAAAAGATTCTGTAGTCCCGCTCCTATTACATGAAACGTAAGATAAAACACGATCAGCATGATACCGATAAAACAAGGGATTGCCGTATATTTTCCGGTCAGGATACGGTCAATTTTCTCGCTTCGTATCCTTTCCCTGCTCTCTTTGGGTTTTACTACTGTCTTTTCACAGACTTTTTCAATAAAGGTAAAACGCATATCTGCGATCGCTGCACTCCGGTCAAGTCCACGCTCTTTTTCCATCTGAACGATCAGATGTTCGATCGCCTCTTTTTCATTTTCATCCAGATGCAGTTTTTCTAAGATCAGGTGATCTCCCTCAATGATTTTTGATGCTGCAAAACGGATCGGGATCTGTGCCTCTTTTGCATGGTCCTCGATCAGATGCGAAACTGCATGGATACAGCGGTGCACGGCTCCTCCAAAGTCACTCTCATCACAAAAATCCTGCCTTCCCGGACGTTCCTGATATTTTGCAATGTGAAGCGCATGACGTACCAGCTCATCCACACCTTCATTTTTTGCCGCTGAGATCGGGACAACCGGCACACCAAGCATTGCCTCCATGCCATTGACATCCACGGAACCCGAATTCCCGGTCATCTCATCCATCATATTTAATGCAATGACCATCGGAATATCCATCTCTAAAAGCTGCATGGTCAGATATAGATTTCGTTCAATGTTTGTCGCATCAATGATATTGATCATCGCCTTTGGCTTATCATCAAGTACAAAATTCCTCGAAACGATCTCCTCACTGCTATATGGCGACATCGAATAAATACCCGGAAGATCTGTCACCGAGGTATTCGGATGCCCTTTTATCGCCCCGTCCTTTCGGTCAACTGTCACTCCCGGGAAATTTCCGATATGCTGGTTTGAACCGGTTAACTGATTAAACAATGTAGTTTTTCCACAATTCTGGTTACCGACAAGTGCATAGGTCAGTTTTTCCTGCTCCGGCAGTGGTCTTCCATCTCCCTTCACATGGTATTTCCCCTCTTCTCCGAGTCCCGGATGCACGGACTGATTGATGTTTTTTGCACCTTCATGTCTGCGCGAGCGCTCACTGATCAGTTCAATTTCAATCTGCTCCGCATCCGAAAGCCGCAGTGTCAGCTCATATCCATGAATCTGCAGTTCCATCGGATCTCCCATCGGTGCAAATTTAATGACGGTTACCTCTGCCCCCGGTATTACTCCCATATCTAAAAAATGCTGTCTTAATGCCCCTTCTCCCCCGACTACTTTAATCACAGCACTTTTTCCGATTTCTAATTCTTTTAGCGTCATTTTTCTTTATCCTTCGTGTTGATATTGATAATCTTTATCGATTATACACTGTTTCCATGAAAAAACAAAGAATTATTTTTTTATTATTATGGAAAAACCGTGACTAAGGTGCTAGAATAACCTTCGGAAAATATATAAGGAAGAAATTTGTCTTTCAAAAAATCATATAGATATGGAGATTGGTGTGAAAAATAAGATCTTTACGAAAACGAGTACATCTGATGCACATTTATACAGCAATCAGGATCTGCGGAAACTATTGGTTCCGATCATCGTTGAGCAGCTGCTTTCCTCCCTGATGGGAACTGCCGACACAATGATGGTCAGCAACGTCGGCTCTGCCGCCATTTCTGCAGTATCCCTCGTGGATTCCATCAATATTTTAGTCATTCAGGCACTCTCCGCACTCGCTGCAGGAGGTGCGATCCTGTGTTCCCAGTATCTTGGGAGCAGCAACAAAAAAGCTGCCAATGAATCGGCCAGACAGGTGCTTTTTGTCATGACCGTTTTATCCGTGACATTGTCTGCCATCTGCCTTTTATTCCGTGGTCCGCTGCTTCACGTCATTTTCGGTGCCGTGGAGACAGATGTCATGACAAATTCTCAAATTTATTTTCTATTTACCCTGTTATCCTTTCCTTTTATCGGACTGTATGATGCCGGGGCCTCGATCATGCGCGCCCAGAATAACAGCAGGGAACCAATGATCATTTCCATCATTTCCAATTTCTTAAACATCGGTGGAAATGCTATTTTGATTTTTGTTTTCGGGATGGGCGTGGAGGGTGCCGCAATTTCAACCCTCGTATCCCGCATCTTCTGCGCTGTTGTCGTGATCTACAAGCTGCGCAGTGAAGAGGAACCGATCTTTATTAAAAATTATGCCGCAATCCGTCCTGATTTTTCACTCATCAAAAAAATACTGTTCATCGGCATCCCGTCCGGGATCGAAAACAGTATGTTCCAGTTCGGTAAACTCGCGATCCAGTCTACGGTCTCCACACTTGGAACCGTCGCCATCGCTGCACAGGCAATGACAAATATCCTCGAAAATCTAAACGGTGTCGCCGCAATCGGTGTCGGCATTGGACTGATGACTGTGGTTGGACAGTGTCTCGGTGCCGGCAGAAAAGACGAGGTCATTTATTACATCAAAAAACTTTCCTGGCTCGCCGAGGCAGCGATCGTGATCAGCTGTCTTACTGTGCTTGCCCTAACAAAACCAATCACCCTGTTAGGCGGCATGGAAGCGGAAAGTGCTGACCTGTGTTTTAAAATGGTCATCTTTATCACGATTACCAAACCGATCTCCTGGGTATTATCTTTTATCCCGGCATACGGCATGCGTGCAGCCGGAGATGTCAAATTCTCCATGATCACCTCCTGCTGCACCATGTGGCTCTGCCGTGTGAGCCTTTGTGTCTATCTCTGCCGTGTTTGGGGATTTGGCCCGATTGCAGTCTGGATCGGTATGTTTGCCGACTGGACGCTCCGCGCCATCGTATTTTCGATACGCTTCCACGGAAGGAAATGGTTAAACCACCACATTATCGACTAAACAAACGCCTGTCTGATGCTGTCATAATGAAGGAATTTTCCTTCCTCCCCAAGTTTTTTGATCTCCTCAGCGGAAGCAAACAGATATCCATCTGTTTCTTCCTCCTGGAGTTTGATATCTGACTCGTCAAAATCAGCAGAAAAACGATACACATCCACAAAATAGTTATCCCCTTCTCCCGGATTATCTCTACGGTAGGTAAACAGATATCCGCCATCCCACGCAGCAACATCCAGTCCGGTCTCCTCCCTGATCTCACGGAGTACTGCAGTCTTAGAATCCTCTCCCGCCATCGCAGCACCGCCGGAAACCTCCCAGCAGCCCGGTGCCCACGCTTTTGTCATAACACGTTTGGTGATCAGGAAACGTCCATCCGTTCTTTTTATCACGCCAAGTACGGTCAGATGATATTCGCCATCCTTTAAACACCAGTCATTCCGTTTCATCGTTCTGCCGGTGCGCTCTTTTTTTTCATTGTAAATATCCCAGAATTCCTGTTTTTCTGTCATCTGTATTTTCCTCATTTCATTTTTCTCGTGCTGCTTCGATATTTTTATCATAACAAACCTCACGTCCCTCAGACAGATCTGTTATTTTATATCCCGTTACTATCACACGGTAGCACGTCAAAGTGCCCTTATCTCTATTATAAACAAAAATCCGGTTTCGGCAACTTATTTAAAAAAAACAAATTCACCGATCAGATAAAAAATACCACTCAGCCAGAACGCCATGCCTAAAATAAAGGTCAGCAGATCTTCCATCTGAAAATTTTTCCGCAGATAACACAGTTTTTTTGGATTCTCCTCATTAATCCGGATCGTATAAATTTTTCCTTTTTCCAGCGATTTTTTTTCTTTCCGCGTAATCCTCTCCATCGTGCACTGGCGGAATTTTTTTTCCTGATAATGATAGGAAAACAGCGCATACGTTCTGACACGATCGCCCATTTTCTTTGTCACTGTTTTCTCAAATACCGCATCCACAGGCACCCTGCAATGGATGCGCGCACGCCATTTCCGAAATTCGATTCCAACTAACAGTGTCCCATACACTACCCCGATTATCCCCAGTAAAATAAATGTTACATTCATACTGGTCTCCCTTCCCAAAACCTCCTGTGTCACCCCGGCAGACTCTGTGCTACGCAGAGTGCACCCCAGCCAAACACCGGATTCGGATAGTCCCGCATCGCCGGAAGCCTTCTTGCCCCCTTGATCAGATACGCTTTCATTTTTTCCCCATACAGATATGGATCATTTTTATCCACGATCCCCCATTGCATCAGAAGTGCTGCCCCGCCAGTCACAAAGGGAGCCGCCATCGATGTTCCGCTTCTTGTCACATACCCGCCGCCCGGCGCACAGGAAGTAATATCCACCCCCGGTGCGACCAGATCCGGTTTGACCTGATTGGTCTCCCGCGTATACCCGCGCCCGGAAAATGCCGCCGCGCGGTCAAAATATCCGTCGTAGGCTCCGACGGTGATCACCCGCGCCGCCGTCGACGGAATCGTCAGTGTTGTCTCCTCCGACGGCATCAAAAAGCCCGTACCTTCGTTTAAAACACCGCCCGCCGGAAGCCACATATCATAATTTCCGGCTGCAATTCTCTGTGGTATAAGCTGTATCGTCCAGACGCCGCTGTCAATATACTCGTTTACCGGAAGCAGGTCAAAATAAATTTCCTGATAAGGACTGTAGGGACTCGGTTCTCCGTAATAAAGCAGAATATCTGTATTCCCCAGCCTAAAACGCTGCGGACCTAAAATCTGCCGGACTGGTCCCACTCTCGTACCATTCGGATGAATCAGCGAGACCGCGATCTCATCGGAATAATTTTTCCAAATTTGAAGATTTAAAGACGGCTCATAACTGCTCACGGCGATTTCCACATCTTTCGTGATATTTTCCCGCACAATTCCAGACGCATGCACCGCCGACGCCCCCTCATTTCCGCTGCCGGCAACAATCGACGTCCGCCAGTAATTCGCCATATCATCAAGATAACTCTCTAACAGGGAATTGCCGGAGTGGGAACCATAGTTATTCCCAAAGCTCAAATTTATAACAATGGGCATCCCGTATTCCTGGGCTTTTCTGATACAGTAATCTACTGCCTGCATCAGTTCCGTCGTTCTTGGAAAAGACCGTTCCCCCGGCGTTCCCAATTTTACGATCAGAAGCGGACTTTCATATGCCACTCCGCGGTATCTTCCCTGTGAGGCTCTGCCATTTCCGGCTGCGATCCCCGTCACATGGGTGCCATGCCCGGAGATGTCACGGCTGGGGCACAACGCAAACCGCTCTCTCTCCGTTGTCTGCTCTAAAGCGCGGTCTATCACCGCTCTCGTAAATTCAGTTCCAAGAAAGTACCCTGACGGTGTTCCTAAAAATGACGTTTCTCCATTCTCCGCAGGAAACGGATCTGCCACGCTGTCTGCTGGTATCGTCTGATCCCACAGATTTAAAATCCGGGTGGTTCCGTCTGCATTCCGAAAATCCGGGTGTGTATAATCGATGCCCTCTCCTGTCAAGTAGTTGCAAACAATTTTTTTGACCTTTTTTCAAGGTTTTTACCGCTTTTTTCCTCAAAACCGATACCTGCTGTTAAACCAATGTCAGAATATCATTCATTGAATGTTGAATAAGTGCAAAATCAAAACAAATAACTATGCCACTCTTATTTTTTCTTTCCAGCATATCTCAATATTCTGTTCATCATAAACAATAATCTTTTCGATATAATGGTCTAGCATCTCTTTTGACAATACCGCAAATTCATTTCCAACACTTAAAGCGTCTCTGTCACATTCCATCTTAACATAAGCTGCTTCCATCTGCCGAACAGTCTCATTTAAGTCTTCCAATTCTTTCTCTACTGATTTTACCATTATATTATCTGCCTGAAAACCGTCAGTCTTTCCTAAAGCGTAATTCTGGTATGCTTCAAAGTTCTGCTGTTTCAATCTTTGTATCCTGCCATTTAATAGCTGTCGTCTCTCCTTTAGTTCCTTAATTTCTCCGTCTAACCGTTGTATTTCTTCTGTTCGTAACTTTTCAAGTTCCCCATCTGCCTGTAATTTATCCTGTATCATAAACAAGACATACTGCTCCAAAAACATTGCATTGACATTTTCCACGCAATTTTCCAACATATTAGAGTAACGGTTATGACAAGTGAAATATGGATTGAGCCCTCTCCGATAACGCAAATTCTTTTTACAGCACCCACAGATCAGCTTACCAACAAGCGGATGTGTCGAATGATACTGTGGATTTTTCTTTAATCCACGACCTTCCTGCACCTGTTCAAATATATGCTTTTCTATGATAGGCTCATGGTGGTTATAAGTAACCAGCCAATCCTCACGGGGATTTAAGTGATTTTTACCTCCAACAAAATCCTTTGTGTATTTCTTCTGTACGATATTTCCAATATAAATTTCGTTTCTTAATATCTGGCATATCGTACTGCTGCTCCACATAAATCTGTCGCCCTTTGGCTCTCTGCTGGTCTTGCCCTTCGCAATTTTAAATTCAATCGGTGTTTTCACCTGTGTTTCGTTGAATAATCTTGCTATTTCTACGGATGTGTACCCTTCCACAGTTAAAGAGAAAATGCGTCTGACCACCTCTGCCTCATCCTCTGCAATCAACAAAGCGTGTCTGTCCTCTGGGGCTTTTTCGTAACCCAAAGGACAATTTCCACTTACATACTGTCCTTTCTCTTTTCTGACTGCAAGAGAAGAACGAACCTTCTGTGACAAATCCTTACTATATAAATCATAGAGCAGGTTTTTGAAATTCACATCAATATCTGCAATACTTCCCTGATAATTCTTGCTGTCATAATTGTCATTGACAGAAATAAACCGGACACCCATAAACGGAAATATCTGCTCCAGATAAGAGCCTAACTCGATATAATCTCTTGCAAATCTTGAAAAATCCTTTACAACAATGCAGTTAATTTTAGAATCTCTTACCAATTCCAACATTTCCTGCATTCCCGGACGTTCAAAATTTGTTCCGGTATATCCATCATCACAAAATTCAAGAAGATCATAGTCCGAAAAGTTCTCTGCCACATACCTTTGCAAAAGGATTCTCTGCATTGTAATACTATTGCTTTCTTCCTTAAATTTATCATCTTCTTTTGACAATCGAATATAAATCGCAATCTGATACCTTTCCATCCTAAATGACCTCCTTTCCTGCTAACTGAATCTCGTTTCTCTTAAAAGCAAATATAACCTTTACCCGATGATCCTGATAAATCTCTATTCTATTAATCAAAGTTCTGATTACTTCTGCTGTCAGCTCTGTTTTTTCATTTCCTTTTACCAAAGTACGCAGAAAATGGTTTTTCTGAACAGTTTCATAATCTATTGTCCTAAGTCTTTCCGTAATATCAGTCCGCTTCTTTTGATATGCTGCAATCTTTTTGCTGTTCTCCTCTTTCATGCGTTTAAAATTATCTGCATTTATTTCTCCCAAGCGATACTTTAAATATTGCTCGCTTCCAAGCTTTGTGATATTATCAATTCTTCGCTCCAACTCAAGAAGTTCTGTTTCCCATTCTTTTTTTAGACTTTCCGCTTCCCTGACATTGCTTTCCACTATATCTTTTGGACGCATTGCTGACAATGAAAACTCCTGTCTAATTGCCTGCTTTACAATACTCGTTAAAGCATTTAGGGTTATGCTTTTGGAAACACACTTATCCTCATCAATACGGTCCGTTTTAGAACAATTATAGCTGTATGTCCGAACACGATCATTCGTACTAAATACTTTTACAGCACTTATTCTTTTCATTTTCGAACCACAGTCACCACAATAAAGAACATCTGCAAATATGTCCTCATCTACCGGAATCCTTTTGGAATATCCATTCTTGTTGCAGTATACGGAAGATTTCTCAAACTTTCCGGCAGCCTCGAAAAACATATCCTCACTGATGATCGCCTCATGTGTATGTTCTTTTACTGACCAATCTTCGGAATCAATATCGTGTCTGTCCCGCATCATATAGTCTTTCCCACAGGTTCTCCCTTGTACGAGACAGCCTATATATACCGGATTTGTTAAAATCATTTTAACCGTTCCTCTTGACCACTGCTGAAGCTTTCCTCCAGCCGGACAATAAATCTGCCCCGTCTTATGATATTCCATAGGTCTGACAATGCGTTCTTCGTAAAGCCATATAACAATTTCTTTCATATTCTTACCGGAAAGAAATAAATCAAATATCTTTTTCACAATATCCGATGTTGTCTCCTCAATGAAAAGACACTTTTTATCTCCAATCCATTCAGCTCTGTATCCATAGGGTGCTACACCACCGGTATAACTACCCTGCTCCCACTTTGCCTGCCTGCTGGATTTTACCTTTACCGCAATGTCCTTTGCATACATTTCATTTACAAGGTTTTTCAGATTTACACCCAAAGTTTCATTCTGTCCGGATACATTCATGCTGTCAAAGTTATCTGTAACAGCAATGAAACGCACACCCATAAACGGAAATATCTTTTCGATATAGTTTCCTGTTTCAATATGATTTCTGCCAAATCTGGATAAATCTTTTACAATGATGCAGTCTATTTTTCGCGTTCTTACATCACGCATCATGCGTTCAAAACCTTCCCTCTCAAAATTGGTTCCGGTTTTTCCAACATCTGTATAACAGTCAAATATCACCATATCCTTCTGCCTGCTGATAAATGCCTTTGCTATTTCTATCTGCGTTTCAATAGACTCATTTTTTCTTTCATTTGCATCCACCGATAAACGGGCATATATGCCAACAGAATACATTTTTGAAGGCTTTACATTTACGCTCAAACCTGCTCTTTCCTTATTTTTCTTAGAGGTTCTAGCCATTTACACCGCCTCCCCTCTAAGTCTATGACCTGCTTCCACATAATCGGCAAGCATAACCACCTTTGAAAACAATTCCTTATACCGAAGTTCTAAATATACTCTTTTATCCTCATATACAAGGATACGCTTCACAAAGGAAATCAAAGTAACTCTGTCAAGTTCCGTTATCTGCATGACATTTTTCATCCGCTCCAGATTGATACCGGCAGTAACTCCCGACTTAAAGAGCTTCTTTATGGTTTCCTCCTGATTATGGATAGCCTGCTGAAGTTCCTGATAACGCTGCTCATATATTTCTCTGAAATTCTTAAAATCTTCCTCTGAAATAATCTGCTTTTTCAAATCCTCATACAGACCTGCTCTGAGCGTTAAATATTTGTCCTGCTCGCTATGCAGCCTTTCGATTTCCTTATCAAAAGCTGCAACTTCTTCAAAATTTATCTCCATCTGTTCAATGGCATTCAGAACTTTACTTTTATTCAGAAACAATGATACCTGCTGTCTAAGTCCGGTTAATACCAGATGATTCAAATCCGATTCGGAAATAGTATGCCTGCTACATTCTCCACTCTTATTTTTTGTGGAACAGATAAAGGAAACGGTTTCTTTTCCTTTGTATCGGTTTACCCTGCGTATCATTGGCTCCATACAATCCCCACAGAACAAAATGCCCGCATAGATATGGGATTTCTTCTCTCCTGCTCCGGCACGAGTATCTATCTTTAATAAATCCTGCACAATCTCAAAATCTTCCATGGAAATAATAGCTTCGTGTGCTTCCTGCACCTTCGTCCATTCTTCTTCCGGCTTCATTACTGATTTCTTAACCTTATAATTTACCTTTTCTTCTTTTCCCTGTACTAAGGTTCCGGTGTAATTCTCATTTGTCAGAATCCTCTTTACTGCAACTGCCGACCATTTTGTTTTCACTCCGGTCACAAACCCCGTCTGGAACTTCTCACCCTGCATCTTTTTATATTCCATCGGAGAAAGTATCCCTAAATCATCCAACAATTCAGCGATTGCAAAATTGCTGTACCCCTCTATTTTCCATGCAAATATTTTACGGACAATATCGGCTGCATAATCATCCGGCACAAGCAAATTCCGGTTATCCTCACTTTTCTTATACCCATAAACTGCAAAAGCACCAATGAAATCTCCATTTTCCCTCTTAACTTTCTGATGACTTCTGACTTTGCCGGATATATCTCTGGAATAGGAATCATTGACAAAGTTTTTTACAGGTACTACCAATGAAGTCTCATTATAATCTGCTGTCAGGGAATCAAACTGGTCTGTCAATGCGATAAAACGCACAGAAAAAGCCGGGAAAGTCTTTTGAATCAACCGCCCGGCTTCAATATAATCTCGTCCTAATCTGGATAAGTCTTTTACAATTACACAGTCAACATTACCAACTTCAATGTCTTTCATCATTCGCTTAAACTCTGGTCTGTCGAAATTTGCACCAGACCAACCATCATCTACATATATATCGTAGATTTCCATGTTGTCCTGCTTTCTGATAAAACTACGAATCATGTCTCTCTGCGAACTGATACTGTTGCTTTCTGCTTTGTTGCCATCAATATCTTCATCATCACGACTTAAACGGAGATAAATGGCTACATTATAAAACTCTTTTGCTTTCATCTGCGTTCCTCCTGATTAAATATTGTTAGCAAAACCCGTCCTACGGGGCATTGTAACCTACAATCAGGATTCCCACTGAAATAATCCTGTTTTTAGGTTAACATAACTTTCTTTCATTGTAAAGAGCTTTTCCCTCTTTTCTCAAACCATAATTTGTGTTTTTCTTTTAGTCAGCAAAATCATACGGTCATCAATCAAATCCGTTGTTCCTTCCATAAAGCCAATCTGCAAAATATACCCTCCAACATTTTGAGCAAATGGATTGCCTGTCTGTTCAATATAGGATTTGATTCGGCTTTCCACACTCTTTGTTGTATCAATAATAACATCTTCTGCGTTAGCAAGTTCTTCCCTCTTTAATTCCATGATATTCAAGGACTGCATACGCTTTAATTCCTCTATCGTTAAATCCATAATCAAACCTCAATACACCTGCTCTTTCCTATTTTATTTCCTTTACAGATTGTCCTATGCCTTCAAATCTGTTTATGTTCCATTCATATTTCTTCTATATAAATGACATTCTGCCCTACGGACAGATATGTAAAAGCCGGACACATATGCCCGGCTCTGCTAAATCTTCGTATTATTAGTTATACTTATCAAATACCCCGACCTGCACCTGCACAGCTTCGGTTATTCTGGCAAGGGTATCTTTATCAACCTTACCCATGTTCTCAATGATTCTGCCATAATCAAGGGCTGTCACCTGTTCGCAGAGTGCGATACTGTGCTGTTCCAATCCCTCAGACTTATAGGCTGAGACAAATACATGAGTGGGAAGATTTCTCTTTTTGTTGATTTTGGTGGATAAGGGAACAACCGTTATGACGGTGCTGTGCTTGTTCGCCATATTATTACTTACTACCACCACAGGACGCATACTGCCCTGAATGCTTCCCTGATACTGCACACCTAAATCAACATATAAATCTCCATTCCGCCGCCTTCGGCTGGCGGCACAAATAGTAATGAAAGTGTTTCAACTCTCTACATTATGCTTTAAAATAGTTTGTAAGAAGCTATACTACAAAGCACGGGAGGAGGAGTTGTAACAACTTTCTTCGTTTTAGACAGCATATAAATCAGTGTAAGTTCTGCCTTTTCAAGCACAAATAAGTGGCATCACGAATCCGTACACTAAGAATTGTTTAAGCGCCTTAGTTTAATTGTGTGGCAGTTCAGTCAATGGCTTCTTATCATTTACGAAAGGAGTCTGACTATGAAAGTTACTTACCAAACCTGTTGTGGTGTCGATGTTCACAAATCTTTTCTCGTTGCCACAATTGTAAAAACTACGGGTGGCATTGAACCATCTTACCAAAAGAAGCGCTTTTCCACCTTTAACAATTCAATTCTTGAGTTCAAGCAATGGCTTCTCGACAATGATTGTCGTGATGTCTGCATGGAATCCACAGGTAAATACTGGGTTCCTGTCTTTAATCTTCTGGAAGATGAGATCAATGTTGTCATTGCCAATCCCAAGTGGGTAAAGGCTGTGAAAGGCAACAAAGATGATACAAAAGATTCTAAATGGATTGGGGATTTATTCCGTCTCGGACTTGTCAAAGGCAGCTATATCCCTTGTAAGATAGTCCGTATTCTCAGGGAATACACTCGCTATCGTTGCAAGCTTGTTTCCTGCCGTTCAAGTGAAAAGAATCGATACCAGAATGCTCTTACTGTTTGTAATGTTGCATTAGATTCTGTTGTTTCCGATATCTTTGGGAAGTCATCCACGTCCATTATCGACTATCTGCTTGAACAATCGGGTACATCCATTAACCACGAAGAAATCGCATCTAAGCTTCTTCGGAGCCTCAAATCCAAAGAAGATGCTGTTATAGAATCCGTCGAAGGATATCAGATGACTGATGCCCAAAAATACCGTATGCGCCTCGTCCGCGCACATATGGATTATATCACAGCAGAAATCAACGATGTTGATAAAATGATAGAAAATATGATTTCTTCTAATCCTGATTTTGAAAATACTGTCCAGTTCCTCTGTACCATTCCGGGTGTCAAACGTGATAGTGCAATCACTATCATCTCCGAAATCGGTACGGATATGTCTCAGTTCTCAAGTTCCAAACGTTTATGCTGTTGGGCTGGTTTAACGCCTGGCAGCAATGAATCTGCTGGTAAGAAGAAATCTGTTCGGATTACACGTGCCGGGGTCTACCTCAAACCTGCATTAGTACAGTGTGCTCATGCAACCGTAAAATCTGACAAATCTCCTTACTACAAAAAGAAATATGAATCTCTTGTGAAACGTCGTGGCAAGAAAAGAGCCATTATCGCTATTGCCCGTATGATTCTTACTGCCATCTACCAGATGCTATCTACTGGCGAACAGTGGAATCCGAGCGACCTTTATAAAATCGATATGCCTGAAGCTCTTGTTGAAAAACAAAAGGCAAAAGCTATCAAGCAAGCCAAGAAACTATTGCAACGGGAAGGACTACTTCCTCCTGATGAGCCATTAGCTTCTTAACCTAATTTTCTAATTCCATAACACTTCAAAAAGTTGCCTACCTTAGACAGCTTAGTTAAGTGCGCCAATCTATGGCTTTCCTCTACTTTCTTTCACACTATATGTCTCCTCGTCTGATCTTCATATCAAGACCTCAGATTTATGATTTTACCGATAGCGGAACAATCCGGGCAGCCTTCCATATACACATGATGTCTGACCTGCATGGTAGAAAGTTCAAACACACTCACACCAATTGCAGCCGCATCATTTAAGAACTCCTCCAAGTCGGATAAATCAGATGTAAGGTCTGTGAGCTTGTCCACCACAATCATCTGATATTCTCCATCAAGAAGAAATGTGATAAGCATATTGACTGCACCACGGTCAATGTCTCTGTCAGGACCTTTGTTGATTACCACATCATGCCCTAAGACAATTCCGTGTGACATACATTTCTCTCTGGTCTTTGCAACCTTCTTACGGATATTACGCTCCGACTTGTTGGAGTTCATAAATAAAATAGCCGTAGGCATTTTAACCCCGGCGTCTCCTAATACAATTCCTATATTGCACATATTTCTTGTACCTGCTCTTTCATAGATTTTTACAGAGATTACGCCGGCAGTTATCCTCTGAAATAAGAAAGCTGCCCTTCATATAACAATGTCTGTGTCAGCTTCCTTATCTCAAAGGACAACATGGCACGAATGCCACATTATCCGTAAAAATCAAAAAAGATTTCTTTGAGCTGATTTCTCAATCAGGTCCCCCAGCCGGGTAACATACATTGGGACGGCTTCATCCCGCACTGTATTTCCATCATGCCCATCCAGACGGAATCTACAGGGAGCCACTCCCGGAAAATGCGTTTCGCTGAAATTCCGGTGCTGTTCTATCTCATTATCTCCGGTTGCCAATCCGGTAGGCACAAACCTCTGCTTAGAACCTTCACAGGCACAATACAAGACCACCAGAACCACAAAATAATTCTGCAAGGCAATCTGCATTGAGGAGCTTCATCGCACGAAATGGGTTTCTGCCACCCCTGTCCCTCTGTCAAAGCAGACGGATAAAGGCGAAAATAAAATCAGATGTATGCGTGTCCTATTCAATTTTTCAATGTTCAAGCCAACTCCTCATAAAATCACTTCTCATTAACCCTAACAGCCATGTCTAAATGCTTTTCTTCTGTTGTTGGCTATGTATTCATTTTATAAAACTAATTTCCGTTTTTTTAGGACCTTGCAGGTCGGGTAACTAGTCCTTGTAGGTTGATTAAATATTTTCTATCACGCACTTCATTATGGCTAATACCTTCGCCCTTTTTGTTTCATCCAATCCTTGAAGCAGATTATTACACTCTTCTACTGCCTTTCCATCTACCAAAAAATCAATAGTAGTATTAATATATCCTGACAATAAAGAAATCAAATCAATAGATGCTCCTCTAACTCCCCTTTCAATTCTGCTTATGGTTTCCACAGTGACTCCCAAATCATTTGCCAGTTGTTCCTGTGTCACACCTTTTTTCAAACGTAATTCTTTGATTCTTGCTCCACTTTCTTTAATATCGTACATATTTCCTCTCTTTCCGGCTGATAACCGAAAGAAAGGACTTTATCATCTGCACAAAAAAGAGACGCAAAGGAAAGCCGATACTAATCGGTTATCTTTCCCCTGCGTCTCTGGTGCTGTCACACTGTCTTACAGTGTCGCCCTTGTCAGGTGGCGCCCTAATTTACTTTTTATACTTTGAACACTCCGTTGTCCGATTGTTCAATTAACATCTGCTCCGTGTATTTCTTGAATCGAATTACACGTTTGCATTTGTTACATTTTAACTCAATACCTTCCAAATGCAGGTTACTACCAACACCTGTTATGTAGTAATTCAATAATAACTTGTTACAATTATGCCTCCTACACCTAAATTCTACCATTTCTTGATAATCTGACATGTTATCTCTCCTTTTGATACAAAAATTTTTCACATCTTTGTACTTGTCAAAGGAAAGGGAATAAACCTTCGCAAGCTATTCTGTCAGGAGTTCCGACGCATCCAAAGATGCCCTGGCAGTGCTGATCGTAAAATTGACGGTATATACTACGTCATATTCATATAATATATCGAACACCAGTTCTTGTCAATCCTAATTTGTTTTCTTCCACTTCTTCCACTTCTTTCCGAAACGGGTAGTTTCGTACTCGTGACAAAGATCAGGCTCTATAAAAAGCTATCTCAAAGTTACATTCATATTTAACGCTCTTTGAGCTGCCTCATAGACTACGTAATACATAGCATCTACATATGCTTGTTCGTCCAGATTTCCACTATCAAAAAATCGCTGACTATTCTTCAGAAACTTTTGGAATCGCGCCATAAATCCTACTGCTTCCTGCTCTGCACTTAGCATTGCTTTATGATATAACATCTGTCCCACAAACATCTTCGGGAATATTCTGCCTTCTACAATATAATAGAATTCTTCTTCATCTTTATCCTTTGTGAAATATCCACCGGATAATTTCATGGTTTCCTTCACAATTTTTTTAACCATATCTGTAGAAACAAAATTTCGTAAGTTTGCTGTGAAATTTATGGCAAAAGACTTGCAATTATAATAATACGACTCGTCAATATTGCACGTATAACCATCCCCATATTTCAACCTTCTGCGCAATGCATTATAGGAGTTGCCATGCGGTGTTTTCCCAATACTCAATGCCAAATCGGCAAGTCCCGGTACAAACACTTTCTTATTTGTAGCATCCTTCAACAGATACTCATGAACAATTTCAGCTAATCTTTCTTTATCAATTCTTACACCCACTTCACTTTCCGGTCTGTCTGTTTTTACAGGAATTTTAACTGCTGATTTTTCAAGATAATCGGCTGTATCTGCAAATATGGTCATAATTACATTTGATATGTTATATCTTTTGACAATTTCTTCCTGCATAGAGCCATCTCTTTTTAAATAGCAGGATAATGACTTAATCTTCAAATTTTGTCTGGATTTTGTCTGAGCATTTTGTATTTCTTCTCGCAACTCCTGCTCTCTTGCTGATATGGCACTTACAATTTCTTTACTTGACAACTCTTGCCCCAGCTCCATATCCATTGAAAGAGGATCATCCATATAGTTATCTTTGCGAATAGAGTCTACAAACAAATCCACCTTATTATGTATCATAAAAGCAGGTATCTGTTTACTGTAAGTAGCAAAAGCCGTTTTGTACAATTCCTGTATTTTTTTCTCATTTGAATCTCCAAATAAAGGAACTACCATTAATAATGCATCCGCATCACCCTGATATAACAAATCACTCAGATAATCGGCATTATCATCTTCTGTATTTTCTGCATGGAAAAGTCCCCTCGTGTCAAAAATACCAAATGCAACTTTATCCCTGTTATCTCTAAAAACAGCATTGGTTTTACCATTCGACCCGATTATTTTAGTTATCGCCTGACTTACCGGAATGTAAATAACTATATCATTACAAAACACTTCCAAAGAAAGTCTCTGACCATTCTGAATATCGTTAGCTGTAAACATGGCATCTATAAACGTCTCATCCGGGTTAGCTAAATAAATTTCCTTATAATAATAGCCATCTTCTGAAATATCATTTTTACTAAAATACTCAAAAAACACTTCATGGAGCCATTGATTTATTTCTGTAAGAACATTCCATAAGCTTTTACGCAATTTTTCTCCCTGCATATCAATCATTCGCTCCACTTCGTTTTTTAAAGCAGATAAAAATTTTGTGGAATTATCCTTTGCTTCGCCTTCCGGTAGATTATTTCTAACACTGTTATATATTTCATAATTGTATTCTGACATATGATAACCATGGTATATATATACCATATCACTCACAATCTTTTTTTTCTGCTCCTCTGTCAAAAAAGATAGCACAGCTTTTGCATTATTTTTTGCCTGCATTTCTTGAATTAAATATTTTTCCAATTCTTCTTCGTCTCTTCCAACAATGGAAGCCACTACTTTACCCTGACTTCTAACTACCTTTGCCACAGATGAAACAAACACATCACTCAAACTCAACTTATCATATGGCTCCGCATTTAACTTTACCGCAACTAAAAGCTTATCTGTATACTCCTCGGAATATACTAATAAACGTTCCTTCAAAGTTGAATTTGTCCGCCCTACACCTCTTAAAAGGACTGACCTGGCTTCTTTGGATGCAAACACAGTCGCAATTTCCGTCTTACCATCTCCCGTACCACCAGTTAATTTTAGTACATGTACATGTGGTTGCAAATTCCTATAAATGCTCACAAGCTTCACCTCCGTATTTTTTTGCAATAAAAAAAGTCCATAAACGACCAAAACTGGACAAGATGGACATATATAACTCAAATAAATGGGGACATCGACCCATTATTAGTTTTACATCTCATTGCACAGAATTTGATCATTTCAATAGCGGGTAGCTACTTAATCTGAAATCTGTATAATAATCAATTTCAATATAAACTATACATCTATTATTTGCAACTATTTTATTTTTCCTTTTCGAATCTTCTCTACATTTTTTGTCATTTTTTACATCCATATACGTAAACGTCAAACCACTCTCCTTGGCTGATTAACATATTTGTGTGGTGCCGTCCTGTTACCGTGTGCAGAAAGAACTGGCTGTTTTCTGACACACCGGATGGAGCAACTGCTAATGCCCTGTATCTTACAATTGTGGACATGGCACAGGCTTATAGTCTAAATTTATATGAATATCTAAAATATTTGTTAGAGCATCGTCCCAGCAAGGATATGTCCGATGACGAGCTGGCAAAACTAGCTCCCTGGAGCGAAACTGTCCCGAAAAAAATGTAGTAAGAAAACAGCGTAAAATGTTAGTGTACCGGATTCCTAGTAATAAGGTTCCGGAAAGTTTTGGGTACACCCTGAAATTAAACGCTTACGTTTTGATGATGTTTATAAAAAGAATTTGTCCATTTTAGGTATACGAAATTTACACTCTACCCTAAAATGAAGAAAAGCCATTTCGGCTGTTTAATCCAAGCTTTGTCTACAGTCTGAGAGCTTCCTCCATTGTTTTTGAAGAAAGCTCTTTTCGTTGTTTATGTAGTGACATTGTATTTTCCTAAGAATAGAAATGATATCGTCTATTATTCCTATGCCTTGTATCTAGTGTCTGTACATCTCCAGCTCTTTGCTGCTTCGGTCTCAATCTTATTTTATCACATAATCCTTTATCATTTGCATTGCCCATTTTAGGATTACAATGGAAAATACGCAAATCGTCCCTAGTCGATACCTTGCATCACTCACAGATTTCTCTTTGAATAACAACCAATAGAAAACTACAAATGCCGCCGCACCTAGAACACACGCTATGATTGTAAGTGGATTTAACCAATTTAGTTCTTTTAGGTTTCTTGTGATTCCAAAGCAACACATAATAAAACCAATGGAAAAGCATGCGATAAAATATTTCTTCGAAGTATTCAATATATAAAGTGTTTTACCTGTGAGCATATAACAAAAGACGATAATTTCTAACACACCAAATAGGCTTGCAATTCCTACAAATATATTTTGTTTCATTCTTATATCCCATCTTTCTGCGAAAGATACCAATGCGTCATGAAACAGGTGCACTGGCTAGTTTTCGCTATCTAATCTATTTTCCTTCTGATATTATTTTTTGTAAGGCTGACACACTACAGAACACGTGGAGGTGAGTGGCGGGGCTGTATAGCGGCGACCTCGTATTCTTATATGTTGTCGGTCATCCGTTAAGGCATCAATGAGTGGCGCATAACAGTAGCCCGTAAACTTATCTCTTCCGAAGTCGACTCGATCTCGCCGGATGACCAGTCACTGTCAGTTTTATCACTTTAATATCAGGAGGTAGTTACTTGTCTTTCAAAATTTTAAAATTTAATTGCTGCGGACTTGATGTCCACAAAACATGGATCTATGCCTGTATCGGTATTACTGATTCCAATAATCGTACAGAGTATAAGCAATCTCGCTTTTCTTCCTTCTCTAAAGGATTGCATGAGCTGTGTAACTGGCTTGCAAAATACAACTGTAAAGATGTATGCATGGAATCTACCGGAAAGTATTGGATCCCTGTTTTCAATATCTTAGAGCAACACGACATCTGGGTTACTCTTTCTCATCCCAAATACACAAAACCGATGAAAGGAAATAAGACCGACCGTAAGGATGCCAAATGGATTTGTGATCTATACATGTGCGGTATGGTTAAACCTTCCTTTATTCCACCTGCTGACATCAGAGATCTTAGGGATCTTGTAAGATACCGTTTCAAACTCACCTGTATGATTACCGGCGAGAAGAATCGTGCTCAAAATTGTCTTACTGTATCCAATTTAAAACTTGATGATGTTTTTTCTGATGTATTTGGTAAATCTTCCCGTTCTATTACAGAACAGATTTTACAACACCCCGGAGAAAAATTTGATGTTTCTCCATATGTTGACAGTCGCTGTAAAACTCCTATTGCAGAAATACAGGCTGCTGTTGATGGTGCCATCTCTAAAGAACAGGCTGTGAAACTCAGACAGTGCCTTGATCACATCGATGAACTTCAAAAGCACATTTCAGAAGTAGAACAGGAAATCCTTCGTCTCAGTGATAAATACGAAGCTGCTTTAAACTTAATAAGGACTGTTCCCGGATTCGATAAGAATCCAATGACCTCAATTCAAGTGCTTTCAGAGATCGGTGGTGATATGTCTGTCTTCCCCACAGCGAAACACCTCGTCTCCTGGGCAGGATGCTGTCCCCGAAATGATAAAAGCGACCGCAAAATCAAATCCACTAGGATTTCCCGTGCTGGTTCCTATTTTAAACCAGTTCTGGTACAAGTTGCAAATGCTTTAATCAAATCCAAGAAACATCTTGAATTTACCACTCGCTATAAGCGCATAAAAGCACGCCGTGGTCACAAGAAAGCCATCATTGCCATCTGCCGTATGATCCTGACCGCTATCTGGCACATACTCACAGATTTAAAGCCATATACACCGGATGGTTTTCTTGAATCCCATCCCGTAGTTAAAGAAAAAGTTCTTACTACTTCACAGGCACTTAATCTACTAAAGCAACGAGGATATGTCATCCACGATGAACCTTCACCTGCTTGCTAATTAGGTGTTACGTTTATATTCAATTTTTCAGCCACCACTAGATGGCTTAATTGTGATGCTCAAATTTATTCTCTATCCGCTATTTCTTTGTTTCAAACTTAACCCACCTTTCTGCGCAGGACACCAATGCGGTTATGAAACCGGTGACTTAGCAAAGTTACATGTTTCAAATGAATAATTTAAGCAGTCTTCAATCTCGCTTAAATATCCATCACTTTCTCCAATGATAATAGATTGTCCAGCACTTGCATCTAATCCAGCCGGTAACTCAGCTACCCAAGTATTCTTGTAACCATAACGAGCAAAAACGTGTTTCCATGTCTTAACATCAAGTAATGGTGTATTCGCAATACGAATGCTATCATCTTGATATGCCCACCATCCATTGGTCAGTCCAAATATCATCGTAACGATATCGTTTCGTTGTGTTGCTTCATTTACAAGCAATAAGCCCTTCTGTTTCAGCATCTGTTTTAAGTGATACATCGTCTTGCTGATGTTTGAAGTTGCATGCAATACATTACTTGCAAATACGATATCCATCTGTCCTAGATCATAGCCTTGGGTACGAATATCCTTTTCCAAATTGAATTCAGCAAATGTGACAAAAGGATATTCTTCACAAAATGCCTGATCTTTCTGTTTGGTAAATTCAATTGACACATCAGTATAATAATAATGTATATGACTTGCATATGGTTTTAGTGCTTCCACAACAAATACAGAGGTTCCTCCTGTACCTGCACCGGCTTCTAAGATATTAATCTTTCGGTTGGCATCTTTTTCTATCATTTTAGCAACGCAATTTGCTACGATCTTGGCAATCATCTGGTTGTAATAGTCTGTAATCACATTACCTGCATAGATCTTCTCAACCAATTCAAAGGATCCTCTTGGGAACATGACTGACACATAACTTTTCTTTCCTGTTAAAACCTCTGAGTAGGACTTGGCACAACGTTCTAACAGATTACAATAACCAGCAAGTTGTGGGTACTGTTCTTTATTCGATGTAAGCGCTGAATAGATGGTACTGACAAACTTCTGTAACTCTGGATCCTCCACGGTATCTAGGACGGTAATCTTATCTCCTTCGATTTGAATAAATTCTGCACGTTTCAGTATATCCAGAAGCGCTACATACATCTTCTTGTATTCTGCATCAATTTGTAGTTTTGCATATAATTCATCCACTGTCATTTGCTCTCCAGCTTGTGCAAATACTCCCATTCGCCAGAAAGCATCCAGAATCAGACCGTTGCATGTCTTCGTAAAGCTACTCCATGCTTCTTTATCATAATTATCCTCAAATATAGTTTCCCGACTGACTTCTTCCAAAAGCTGATCCTGTACATCTTTACAGTCACCAATTCCGCTTCGTGGTAATATGATTCCGGCTTTATAGTCATCGGATACAATTGCGCTTTCCAATTCCTTGTTAAACTTGATTGCAATTACGTGATCGATTTGATGTGATAAAGTTAGATCCAATATATGCATCCCTTCCTCTGGAAGGATTGATAGAATTCCGCTTGTGTTAATGCTATCCCGATACTGGTCTTTTGCAACAATCCCTACGCTTCCCCAGTACCCCCAATTGATGACATAGACTGGATAACCCACAAATTGTTGGAAGGAATTAGCAAGTGCATCCTTTGCTGTACATGCTGCTGCATAATTTGCCTGACCAAAGCTGCCCATATAAGACTGAGCAGAAGAATAGAACACGATAAAGTCAAGAGTTTCTTCTTTCAGTGCTTTTAACATGGAAATTGTTCCCAAATCTTTTGGCTCCAATACTTTGCAAAGTAATTCCTCATCCATCGTCTTAATTGGTTTATCTTTTAACACGATTGCTGAATGGAACACTCCATCAATCTTTCCATAGAGTTCTTTCACAGAACTTATGACCGATTGTATCTTTTCTTGTTTTGTCATATCTGCTATAAAATGCTTCACCATTCCACCCATGGATTCAATCTGATGAACCATCTCTTCCTGTTCCTTCGTCAATTCTTTCCGGTTCACTAACACAATCTTGGCATGATACTGGCTTGCAAGATGTTTCGCTGTCTCCATTCCAATTCCACCAGTACCACCAAATAAAATGTATACTCCATTCTCTTTTAGCAAGATTTGATTGGATGGTACATAGTTGCACTTTTGAATCTTTCTTGTATAACGCTCATGAAAACGATAAGCGACATCCTCTTGGCATTCTGATTCTTGTATTAGCAATCTTGCCTTTTCTTGTAGGTCTTTTTCCTCATCCGTTGCCGAATAATCCACGTCAATCAAAAATACTTTCTTCTTTATATATTCCTTAGCAAGTGATTTTGTAAAACCCGATAATCCTGCTGCATATGGCAAGATGTGATCTTGACCAGTCACATTCCAAATGTTATTGACAACAACCTTGATTTCTTTTACTTCTAGGAACTTTTTTGCCCGAAATAAACCCTTAATCAAACGGAAAAATGCCAGAATACTTTCCTTACGTTTCTCTTCATAGCTAGTAAATATCGTATCTAAGCTACTGATTGTATCATTTTCCTGAATTCCTCCAAAAAAATAGATGGAATGAATGCTTGGGAATTGACTTACCACCTCTTTGATAGCAGCTAAATCATCTATGTCCACTTCATAAGAACCATCACCACGCTCTTGAGTACTATTCCCCAAATACAGGGATTTGCAATTCCCACCAATCACTCCTATTTCTGATTTAAGTTCCTTTGCTAACCGTTCACTAGCCTTTGTTGATACAATAAGAATCGTTTCATTAGTAAGACTCGGCTGTCTCTGGTCTTTTACTTTACTGGGTGTCCAGATCGTATGGTAGGTGAAATTAACATCGTCACATTCCATGGTTTCAGTGACCTCTTCCTCTTCAACCACATCATGCTTTTTTACTATGTCAGTTGTGACTTCACCCAAGGTATTCGTATTAATATATTCTGCCAAGGAATTGATATTCGTATATTCGAATAAAACCGTAGGATATAATTCAATCTTGGCAATCTCTTGTAGCTTTTCTACTAGCTCAAGTAAATCTTTTGATTCTAATCCAAAATCATAGAATTCCTTTTCTCGTTCAATATCTTTCTCAGGTATCCCAATCTTGTCAGAAAGTAGTTTTGCAATTACATCTCCCATATCCTGTTTTGGTGAAGATACCCCAACATGACATTCCTCAATTAGATACTCTGCCAATGCATCCGGTGTGGTATATTCAAATAAAAGTGTTGGATATAGCTCAACCTGAAAGGTTTCTTGTAACCGTTCTACCATTCCCAATATATCTTTTGATTCTAGCCCAAAATCATAGAATTCCTTTTGGGAATCAACTTCATTTATATCCACCTGCAGCATTTGAGCAATTTCATTTCTGATAATTTCCTTTACACCATCAGCATCTACTGAAACATTCTTTTCAGAAACAGTTTTTTCTTTTGTGCTTGGCTCCTTCCGTTTCAGCTCTTCACTTTCTTTTTCCGTCAACGCCTTCTTTAGATTTATGACAGCCTTCGTATTTGTGCTCGATAGATATTCTGTCTTCTGTTTTGACATGACTGGGATGCGAGTCTGTTCTATGGAATCAGGTTGATCGATTTCGGTCACCATTGTCCTTACTCTCTCTTCGGAACGAACCTGTTTTGCTGCAAACCGGGTATATTTTGCTGCAAGAACACCATTTTTGTTATATATCTCCACATCAAAATACATTAGGTCCCGAGATGCTGCTAAGTCAATCTTATTCTCATCGATATAGATATAGCATTGTGCTTCCAGTGGGTGAAATGCACGAAAGGAAGTAATGTAAAGTGGAATAAATGGTTTTACCGTATCATAATCAATTGTTACATTTGGCAAGATGCTTGTTCCTGGCACAGCCAGCGCCCCATCAAGGAACGCTGGATGTAGATAGAAGCTATCAATGTACTGTTCTGCCAGTTCGCTGATTCTAGCATCAGCCAGTGCATAACCATCCCCATTATATACATTGCCAGATAATTTCATAAAATCATAATGATAAAGACCCGATTTTCTGGAATGACTATAGACATAATCAATATCGGTTGTCCGATCTGCCCTACGAATCAGCTGAGCTGCATCAATTCTCTGCGCTGGCAATCGTTCTACTCTAACAAGTTCCCCTGTTAGATTCTCGATCCACTCATCTCCTTCTTTTCCATGCTCTAGACTTACACTTTTAGCAATAAAGTGATAGGTGTTTCCTTTCTTCTCAAAGTTTACAACTACCTTCTGCTCATGATTCTCTGTCGGAGTTACCGGTCTCTTAAAGATTACATTACGTACCTCAAAGTCTTGCGGGTCAAGCTTACGCATCCTTAAAAAACGATAAATCAAATCTAAAAAAGTAACTCCTGGAACAGCACGAACCTGAAACAATTGATGATCCCTAACAATATAATCATCATAAGTTACGATAACGCTAAATCTCATCTTCTCTGGTAAATCAATCATTACTAATGCCTCCCAATTGTTCTTCTCATGTTTCGTCAATAATACAAATCAGACCTTGCATATTCTTCTTCGCTTTTTCTCTTTCACTTGTTTTATTTCTTACATCCGTTTTGCCTAATTCATGCGTTTCATCAATGATTTCCAGCATTTTTCTTGCTTTTTGTGATGACTGACAACTTCTCAAATCCATTGTGTCAATAGAAGTCATCTCCTCTGAAAGCTCATACTTTTTATCAAACCAATATCTCTTCTTATGATATACTGCACTTGGAAGAGACTCTCTTACCGTACGATCTTCGTCATCATGATATTCAGAAACAATCACATGTGCATTGGTTCCTCCAAAACCAAAGGAACTGATTCCTGCAACCCTCTTATGGTTAATCTCCTTCCAATAGGTTGCTTTTGTATTTGGATAGAATGGAGAAGCTGCAAAATTAAATCGCTGATTTGGTTTCTCACAATGTATTGTTGGTACAAGCATCTTATGCTGCAATGCTAATATTACTTTAATCAGACCACCCATGCCTGCCGCACTTAACATATGACCCAAGTTCGATTTCACGCTTCCGATAGCACAATATCCTAACTTATCGGTTCCTTTTCTAAAAACTGCATTAAGTCCTTTTAACTCAATTGGGTCACCTATCATCGTTCCTGTTCCATGTGCTTCCACATAGCTTATCTCTTCTTGCAAATATCCCGAACGACGAATTGCTTCTTGAATGACCTCCTGTTGTGCTACTGGATTCGGTGTCGTGATTCCCATTGTATGACCATCATTATTGATGGCTGTACTATCTATAATGGCATAGATTCGGTCACCATCTCGGATTGCATCATCCACACATTTTAAGAGAACCGCGCCGCATCCTTCGGCTGGGACGAAACCATTCGCACGTTCATCAAAGGCATAACATACTCCATCTTGCGAAATTGCTTCGCTCTCACTCAGTACAATATATGTATTCTCATCCAGCAGAAGATCGACACCACCTACAAGTGCCATTGAAATATCACCATCTTTCATTTCCTGACAAGCCATATGTAATGCCGATAATGAAGAACTGCAAGCAGAATCAACCACTACACTAGGACCTTTCAAATTATAGAAATGTGAGATATGTGCTGCAATGAAGTTCTGTCCACTTCCTGTAATGGAAGCTTTGACAGGTTTCTCAATTCTATGTGCATATTGTCCCATTCGGGAACCAATATAGACTCCAACTTTTTTGCCCCAGATGTCATCCTTACTGTAGCCTGCATCATTCATGGTATCTACACTGATTTCTAATGCCAGTCGAATCAACGGGTCAATATGTGGTGCAAGTGCCGGATCTATATTGAAATATTCCGGATCAAATTCTTCGATTCCTTTGATAAAACCGCCTCTTTTACTATAGGTCTTACCAGTCACATGCTCTTCAGAATAAAATCGTTTTACATCCCATCGTTCTTCCGGTACATCCGTAATACAATCAACACCATTTACAAGATTTTCCCAGAATACTTGCGTATTGGGAGATTTGGGAAAGTTACATGCCATTCCGATGACTGCGATTTTCTTCGCAGATGACTCTACACTCTTTCCTGTTGCCGCAGCAGGCGTTCCTACAGCAGTCACAGAATTTTCTGTTACATCTTCTACTTCATCTTCCACGGTATCTTCGATTGCTGTTACTCCTTGTACCTCAAAGTTTTGCATCACTTGCTCTTCTGTGATAGTCTCAACGTCTCTCGCATCTTCACCCGTGATGCTAAGCTCTGTTCCTTGGAACGCTTTCTGAAAATATTCTTTCTGATTTTCCAAGAAGTAATCAGAGAGCTCAGACAAGGTTGGATATTCTAATAATACAGATGGCTCTAATTTGCACTCCATTTCCTTTTCAATTGTCTTTACAAGCTCTGCAATCAAGATGGAATCCACACCATAATCACCGAAATTTCGATTGGAATCCAATCGTTGTTTTTCAATATTAAGTTCTTTGGAGAATATCTTACGTAGCCAATCTTCCACCGTATCCTTTGAAACTGACTGCTTTCCAACTTCCTTAGAAACAACAACCTTGGTTACAAAGGAAGGAATTTCTTTTTTCAGCTGTTTTACATCCTTCCTTGACATCGTTTTCCGGTTTACTTCTTGCTCAAGTAATGTAAGCTTTCTTGGCTGAAATACATTGTCATATGCTATGATTGGTAAAATTACAGATTGATTCGTCCTCTCCAATATCGTCTGAAATGCTTTTAGTCCATCCTTTGTTGTGTATGGTTCAATTCCCATCTGATTGTTGATATTGCCAACCTTGGTTCCCATTCCTGTCTCTGACCAGTTCGGCCAAATGATTGAGGTAACGGCTATGCTTTTCTTGATTCTCATATAGTCAGCAAATGTATTCATAAACGAGTTAGCAGCTGCGTAATCATTAATTCCAACAGAAAGCTTTGGTACAACAGATGAAATGGAAGAAAAAGTAATGAATGTCTCTATCTCATCAAGATCAAGTGTCTCCACCAGATTCTTAACCCCCTCTGTCTTTGGAAGCATGACTTTATGAATGTCCGCAGCCTCTTTACTAATGAATGCAGGATTATTATTGATACAAATGCCGGCACAATGAACCACACCGCCGATTGGTCCCATTTCATTTCTCACCTTTTGAATGAATCTTGCTAATTTCACTTGATCATTGACACCATCATTACTTACAACAACTTTAGCCCCCTTCTTCCTTAAGTCCTGTAAGAAGCAAATCTTTTCTGCATGCATGCTCTGAGGATTATTCTTTAGGATGGTATTCCACTCGGATTCCTCTGGGAGTATACTGTTACCAATTAAAGCAAGTTTATGCACTCCTTGCTCAACCAGCCATTTTGCAATTTCAGCTCCAATGCCTCTCGTTCCACCAGTCACAATCCATGTCTTATCCTTCGCACGTTCCATCGAGAAATCATTTTTATGTCGTAGAGCTTCTCGAAACATTGGTACATATATCTCATGGGTACGAATACAGCATTCTCCATAAGGAAGTTTAATATTGCTCACTAAGCTTATGTCTTTTTTAGCTTTCATCAAATCAAACTCGTCTAAGTCAACCGTTAAGAAATCAGCCTGTCGATACTCTGCACTTAAGTTTTTCATGAAACCGGCAAATATGGTACCATTAAGCCCTATCTCTTTTACGTCAAATGCATTCGTTAAGTTTGTAAAATGTCGCATGATTAGTTTGCGATTGGTCTTAAGTAGTCTTTGGATAATCTGCACCTTTTCAAGGTACTCTCCAGTGTTCTCACTTAACGAATCACAACAATCTGATACATCAATAATCCTACCAATCATCTTATTTGCAATCAAATCAGAGCATTGCTTTACTGTACTTATGATACAAGGGCAAGCTAAATCTGTTGCAATCTGCTGTGCTAACGAACGATTCTTCTGGTTTGCTAAAATCAAGGTCATGCCTTCTACTTCAATCAGCTTCTGATTCTCTTGACTGATTGGATTCCAAATACGTTCAAGATAGTATTGCTGCAAACTACCAGATGGTACGACCACTCCATTTTCCACGCTAGTTTCCGTAAGCTTTCCTTCGATTGGTTCTGGTACCCAGTAATGTTCCTTAGCAAATGGATAGTCCGGTAATAAGACTGCAACCTGTTTCTCACTCTCATAGAATCGCTTGAAGTCAATCTCAATTCCAGAACACCAAAAGTTCGCGATCTCTTTTAGATTTCCCTGCATCACAAGCTCTTGCATAAACCGCTTGCCAATCTCACCACTATCTAAGATCAGCGAAACTCGCTCCCGATTCGTTCTTACATTACCATGATAGAGTTGCTCAGCTTTTACACCATTAATATACTGATTTAACTTTTCCATCAGTTCAGGTACATTGTGAATCACGCAAGCCAATCGTTCATCCATCACTTCCCTACCAACTTGATAGGTGTAAACAAACGTATCTAAGTCAAAATCCGCTGCTACATCTTCTTGTACGATTTCCGCAGTAACCTGTTTGGGCTGTATCCTACGATTCTGACTGATCATGTCAGCTAGCTGAGTCATCGAAAAATGCTCCATCTCGGCTTCCATCTTCACTTGGTATCTTTCTTGCAACTCTTCGAAGAACATCTGAAGCTGGTAGGTATCCAATCCCATCTCAAGAATGCTGATGCCTAATTCTATTTGCTCTGGTTCCATATCTTGTAGCTTTGCTACATGCTCCACAAGTTGCTGCAAAATTGCTTCCTTTGCGTCACAAATCGTACATTCTTCAACAACGGACTTTTTCTGGCAGAATGATTCTAAGTACGCTTGAACCTTCTTTGCGTATTCCTTTAGTCTATCTTCATTCTGTGCAGATAAGACAAATAGATACTCTTCCTTTCTCTTCAGTTCTTTCTTTGTTTCTTCCCACTCCTGAATAATCACATGTGCATTGGAACCGCCTGCTCCAAAGGAACTGATTCCCGCACATCTTGGAACCTTTTGATATATTCCATTTCGTTCGACCTCTGGTTGTTCCCAAGCTTCTAATGACTGCTGAATCGTAAATGGTGTATTACTTAAATCAATATTCGGATTTAACGTAGCTGAATGAATGCTAGGTACTAACATCCTGTGCTTCATCTGCAGCAATACTTTTGTAACTGCAGCGATACCAGCAGCAGATTCCAAATGTCCTATATTTGATTTCACAGATCCAACGGAGCAATGCATCTTCTTAAAGTCAGCACCCTCAAATGCATTTGCCATACCCAATATTTCAATTGGATCTCCTAAAGCAGTTCCTGTACCATGTGCTTCCATATAAGAAATCTCTTCTGGATGTATCTGTGCTTTCCTTAATGCCTCTTTGATTACTTCTGTCTGCGCGTTAGGATTTGGAACCGTATAACCGTTTGTCTTTCCACCATGATTTAACGCAGTCGCCTTAACCACACCATAGATGTAATCCCCATCTTCAATGGCACGATCCAGAGATTTTAGAAGAATGGAACCAACACCTTCTCCTGGGACATATCCATCTCCGCCCTCTCCAAAGCTTCTACATCTACCATCTGTCGACATAAACTTACTCTGACTTAAGAGAATGTACTTATTTGGATGTAAGGATAAATTCACTCCACCTGCAAATGCCATGTCACATTCACCATGTCGAATACTTTCACAAGCAAGATGGATCGAAGTTAGTGAGGAAGAACACATGGTATCTATCGCCATGCTTGGCCCGTTCAGATTCAAAAAATAAGATACTCGGTTCGCAATGGACGAAAAGTTAGAGCCTACTGCTAATACGTTACCTCGCATGGATTCTTCCACACCATACATTTGATAATGACCATACATGACACCAACATAAACGCCTGTCTTGTACTTTGATAGCTTATCCCTTGTATATCCAGCATCCTCCATCGTATGCCATACGTTTTGTAAGAAGAGTCGTTCCTGAGGATCGGTAATCTGAGCTTCCACCGGTGAGATATGGAAGAACAATGGGTCAAATTCATCAATATGATCTAAAAATCCACCCCATTTACTATAGGTCTTTCCACGAACCCCCTTCTCACTCGAATAATTTTGACTCTTGTTCCAACGTTCTTTTGGAATCTCTGTAATACAGTCTTTTCCTTCCATTAAATTCTGGAAGAATTGTTCTACATCATCTGCCATTGGATACTGACCACTTAGTCCAATAATTGCGATGTCTGCTGGCTCCTCATCACCTCTGTTGCCTAAGAAACGCTTTGCTACCTCTGGCAATGCTTTCTTTTCTTTCTTTACAGAAGTCTGTACCTCCTGAGATACTGTCGGATTCTCAGAATATCCAAGCTTCTCTTTGATCTTGGCACTATATTTCTTTATGAAATATTGCGTCAATTGGCGTAAATTCTGACATTCAAAGAAAAGTGTCTTTGGTAGCTTTCCAAATGCCGCTTCTAACTTTCGCAGTAATCCCACGATCATAATAGAATCAATTCCATACTGTTCAAAGGAACTGTCTAGTTCAATCTTTTCTTCTTTTAAATGAAGTTCCCCTGAAATCAAGCTGCCAAGGTAAGCAGCTGCTCTTTCAAATAGCTCCTCTTTCTGAGGAACAAAATCGGTTTCCTTAATCTCCTCTTCCACGCTCTCTTCAACACTACCAATAAACTGTAAGATCTTTTCTCGTTCTCCCGGTAAGACGATAAACTGAGACTCATTTCCTGCACAAGCAAGTGACAAAGCGTTCGCTCCCGTCTGTTCTTCCAATAGGTCGAGTCCAAGATTCTCTTTCATCCAAGCGATACTATTAACATCTGGTAGCATTCCGCCATTTCTCCACAATGGCCAGTTAATAGATTGCATTCTTTTTCCTTGTCTGTGATCTCTCTGATTCGCATACGCATCCATGAATGCATTTGCATAGGCATAGTCTGCTTGTCCCACGTTTCCAGCAAGACTTGAAACAGATGAGAATAATATCGTATGCTTTACAGCTCGGTCTTTTATTGCACGCTCTAGATTCTTAATCCAAAGCATCTTACTCGCTAAGACTTCCTGAAAATGTTCCAAGGATTTCTTTACGATTAAGCTATCACGTAAAACACCTGCACAATGCAGCACCACATCTAACTTACCATAGGTTTGATAGATGTCATCGATGGCTTCTTTGACCTTGGAAAGCTCCATGCCATCGAGTGTCAAGTATTGAACCTTCTTTGCTCCTAATTTTTCAAGTTGTGCCAATCGTTTCCGCCTTTTTTCATCTAACTTGGAACGACCACATAATATAAGGACAGAGTTTTCCTTCGCAGCCTTTTGCGCAATAAAGTATCCTAACTCCCCTAATCCACCAGTAATAAGCACAACAAAATCTTTAGCAAAGATACTCTTTGGCTGGATGGATTGGTTTACTTCTAATACTTTTGCTTTCTTTACGAAACGCGACTTCTCATAACGCACCACTCCATCATTATTCATAAATTCTGCTTGAATTCTCTTGTTCAGCTCATTGTAAGAACACTCTTCTTCGATATATAAGCTCTTTACCTTAAATTGGGGATTTTCCTGAGCTGCTGTCTGTGCCATGCTGATAACTGCTAAATCCTCTGGGGTTGCATTCTCTCCATTGTCATAAAAGACTTGCATCCATTCAATTGAATTGCTGATTCTTTGACTTAGTACAGATTTAAAGAGTAAAAATATGGATGTACCTGACTCAAGTCCTTGCTTCTTACCTGCAGCATCAATACTGCCCAACTCGCCTTCCTTCCAGGCATATAGGATCCTCTCATAAAAGAAATGACTCTCCTGTAATGATTGGAACAATTGCTTAAAATTTTCCTCGCTGAAAGGATTAATCGTGTAGCAATCTTCCTCATTTACATAGGAGCTTCCTGCCCTTACCACTTTCATTGTTTCCGGGTGATGGGAACGAAGAACAGCCTCTAAACTTCTGTCATTACAGAAAACCAGAGTTTTCTTATCAGTTGCTGCCGATATCTGTGGTGGCTCCTGTTTGATCCATTCTGTAGTTGCATATAAAATTTCTGTATTATTATTCTGATTATAGAGTTCAGTTTCTACCTTCTTTACAATATAGTCTTTGATAAAAGCAATTTTTCTGTGTTGCTGATTGAAAAGGTCGATTTGAAAGCTAATGCGATCCTCTGTTAATTTTTTCATCTCACGTACAACACACATGCAATCCCGTTCTAAAGGTGCATAGGAAGTGATGACACCTACACTATATGGAACATATAAAGTGCCTTCCTCCATCTGATTTTCTAATAAAAAGCTTGTAGCTTGAAATGCTCCATCTAGTATCATCGGATGGAAAATCATTTGTTCATATTCGTCATCACAATGAAGGAACGCACATACTTGCTTTTCTTTAACTAACACATTTTCCACGACACGAAATGGATCAAGATAGGTAAATCCAGCCTTCTTCATCGTCTGATAGTACTCTTCTTTCGAAAAGTCTGTTGTTTCCATCTTAATCGCTGTGTACTCAACCTGCACCGTTTCTTCTTGATATCCATAAATAATATCTGCATGACAGTAGCAGAACTCAGTATCAAGATTACCATTAATGATCTTACAAGCAATTCTTTTTTTCTCCGGAATCAACTGAATCAATAACTCAATCGGTTGATCAGAAACTTTGAGCATATGTTCAAAGACAACATTTTCGATTCTTAAGACATCAAAATTACGAAGAGCAAGTCTTCCTGCCTCTTGGATCATCTCAATAAATACAGCGCCAGGAACGACCTTATTACCATTCACAAGATGATTAGCAACATAAAATTCATTTCCAAGGATAGTCTTACGATAACATTGTTCTTCTAACGTAGATTCATTGCTATCTATGAATTCTGAAATATGGCTGTTAGCTGTATTCGTTTTCTTTCCTTCAGGGAACCAATAACGTTCTCTTGCATATGGATAACCAGGCAAGGTAATAATCTGTCTTTTCTCCTTATAATATGAAGAAAACTCTAGGTCAACCCCTTGGACCCATAATCTGGCAACTGTACTAAGTTCTCGATTATTCCAAGCCCTCTCAATGCTCTCCTCCTTTACGGAATCAGCCGTTTCCTGCATGGAACCATAATAGATTAATTCGGACTCTTTATTTTCTTTCACCCACTCTCTTAATCGTTCGATTGCCTGCTCTCTCGTACGTGCAAGGATTACAAGTCGTTTTGACATAGCTTCCCTACCCGTCTGTAATGTATAAGCGATATCACCGATCATGATTGAATCATGTCTAGTTAAGTACTTTAACAAGTTTGAAGCAGATTCCTTTAACTGCTTCTCATTTCTTGCGGATATTGGAAGGAAGTATTCCTCCTCATGCAGTTCCAGCTGTGATGGATTTACATATTCCTCTATGATTAAATGTGCATTGGAACCACCCGCACCAAACGCACTAATTCCGGCACGTCTTGGATAGGTAACCTGTTTCCCATCTTCTATTAAGACCGGTCTCTCCCAGGTTTCATAAGCATGTTGCACACGAAATGGAGTATTGGCAAAATTAATGTTTGGATTTAACTCCTCGGAATGAATGGACGGTACTAACTTTTTATACTTCATCTGTAATAAAACCTTAGTGACAGCTGCGATACCTGCAGCTGATTCCAGATGACCAATATTTGATTTTACAGATCCAATAGAGCAATAATTTTTATCATTTGTGTATGGATCGTATGCTTTCACCAGACCAGTAATCTCGATTGGGTCTCCCAGAGAAGTTCCTGTGCCGTGTGCTTCTAAGTAACTAATCGTCCTTGGATTGACCCTTGCCCGTCGTAACGTTTCACTAATTACAATTGCCTGTGCTTTAGGATTTGGTACGGTATATCCATTGGTCTTTCCACCATGATTGATGAAGGACCCTTTGATGACTGCATAGATGCGGTCGTGATCTTTTTTTGCATCCTTTAAGCTTTTTAGAACAACAGCTCCAACACCTTCTCCCGGAACATAGCCATCTCCATCTTTACCGAAACTTCTGCATCTGCCATCACTTGATGCAAAATTGCATTGTCCTAAGATAAGGTACTTGTTTGGATGAATCGAAACATTTACGCCACCGGCAATTGCAACATTACACTCGCCACGCTTGATGCTTTCACATGCAAGGTGAATCGACGTTAAAGAGGAGGAACACATCGTATCAATCGTTATACTTGGTCCATGGAGATTGAATAGGTAAGATACCCGATTGGCAATTGCGGCATAGGATGAGCTTAATGCTAGTGTATTTCCTTTTGCCGTCTCCTCTGCTCCATATAATTGATATTCTCCATACATTACGCCTGCGAACACACCAACTGTCTTTTGAGATAATTGTTCCCTTGTATATCCGGCATCCTCAAAGGAATGCCAAGCAGTCTCCACAAACAAGCGTTCCTGAGGGTCCATGAATTCCGCTTCCTTTGGAGAAAAATTGAAGAATAATGGATCAAACTTATCAACATCATCGATAAATCCGCCCCACTTACTTCTTGTCTTTCCCTCTTTCCCGAGCTCTTTATCATAGTACTTTAATGCATCCCAACGCTCCTTTGGTATTTCTGTAATACAGTCTTTTCCTTGTTTCAGATTCTCCCAAAATTCATCAAGATCATTTGCCAACGGATATCTTCCGCTAACGCCAACAATGGCGATGTCATCCTCTTGATTGCATGCGCCAGGGTCCGTAGCCAGAAGCTCCTCACTATGTTCTTCTATGATCTCTTCTACACTCTCACTTAAGACCTCGCCTTCCGAAGAAGGCTCAGTCTTAGTAAGGTTTGTTCCAAACAACTCAATTAATCGTTCGAAATAATGCTCAACAAAATACTCTGCCACTTCCTGTAAGGTTTGACACTCAAAAAAGATGGTCTTAGATAATTCACCAAAATCATTTTCTAAACGCCTTGTAAGACTTACCACCATAACAGAGTCAATTCCATAATCCTCCATGTTGTGCTTTGGCTTAATACGTTCTTTTGGAATTCTAAGTTCTTCTGCTGTAAGGCTCTTAATATATTCTATTGTCTGTTCCAGAATCGCTTCCTTTTTCCTAGAAGCATCTGGCTTAAGAATGTCTTCTTGCAACTCGCCCAAAAGTCGTATTCCAGCTTCTGCTGTAAGCTTTCCATTTTTTATATCATTTAAAACATCTCTTCTTGAAGAATAATGAAGCATACGAACACCTCCTAGTCACATAAACACCATTCAAACTAATTGCTTCTTGGTATCTGCTTCTTTTTATTTACATAACATTATTTGTAATTCTATATCGTCATTTACTGTATTGCTTGAAGTAATCGTTCTGCCTCTTCTACCCCAATTGTTCCTTCTTCTAACATCTTAAGAATCATCGACATCTCCAATGGCTCCTTATTATCTTTGTTCTCATCATCTTTACTCTCCTTTGTCTTGTCTGCAAATTCGATTTCGGACTTTAATGCTCGAATGGTGTATCGATGAATTCTTGCAACCATCTTGCCATCCCTATCATAGATTTCAATCTCAAAGCTCATTTGATTTTCATCCGTATACTCATTTTCATCACGAGATACATAAACAATTGCTTGTGCCGGAATCGCAGCAAACCGTGTGATCTTAGCGATATAATACGGAAGATAGGATGTATTCTCATCATACATTCCATTTGACATAAGGACCATGACTGACTGAAATGCTCCATCTAAGAGACATGGATGAATGAAGAAGTCCTCTGCATCTTTCCTTCTTACATTAGGTAGCTCGATTCTGGATACTGCCCTCCCTTGATGAGCCCATACCTCTTTCATCACACGAAATGATTCTTGATAATTGAGGCCTGCTTTCTGAAATGCCTCATAACAATCAGTCCCCTTTGTTGGGCTCTCATGCTCCATAATGTCCAGTACTTGGTAAAAATGTCCATTCGTACTTTCCAAGGAAGTCTCCATCGACATGACACCCGTACAATATCGTTTCATCATTTGACCTATGTCTTCTTGATCATATACTTCACACCGAATCTCTTGATTTTGCTTTTGTATCCGAATCTTTAACTCTCTATCCTTGTCAACGATAAATGGCTTGAGCCAATAAATTTCTGACGCTGTCTGCACGCACTTTCCTTCCAAGGCATAATTGCAAGCTTCATACATCATCTCAAGATATGCGGCTCCCGGTAATACCATCTTTTGTTGCACGAGATGATCTCGTACATAAAACTCTTTGTCGCTCATCCTCTTAGAAAAACGAACTTCGTCCATTACGGATTGATTCTCATCTAACATTGGACGAAGCCTTTGTTTCAATGTTCCACCAGTTCTTTCGTTCTTTGATTCAAACCAACAAGACATCTGTTCAAATGGGTAGGTTGGAATTGAGAGTTTCTCCAAAGCCTGTCCATCATAGAACACACTAAAATCTACTGTTTCCGAATTTGCCCAATTTCTGGCAAGGGCTTCTTCTTTTGTCTCATGTTTTCCTTCTTCCAAATGCATATCTTCTGCATTTGCATAATAGGTTCCCGGCATGCTTTCTTCATTTAAATATGCTTCTAACTTTCTGCCTAATTCGTCTATGTCGGCTGCAACAATCGCTAACCGTTCCTCCATAACGCTGCGTCCAAACTGTAACGTATAGCATAACCTGCTAAAGGATAGGGTTTTCGCATGTTCCTTTAAAAACTTCACATAACTCATCGCATAGGTATCCAGTATTTCCTTACTTTGAGCAGAGAGAACGAATACATTGGTTCTTTGCTTCAACTCTTCTTGTTTTTCTTCCTCTTTATACTCTTCGACAATCACATGGGCATTGGCTCCACCTGCTCCAAACGCACTGATTCCTGCTCTTCTACGATCTGCTCCACATGATTTATTGATTTTCCAATCCGTGCAATCCTGTTGAACATAAAATGGCGTCTTCTCAAAGATGATTTTATCATTTAATGACTTCGAATGCGTAAGGGTGGGAACTAATTTACCATATTTCATCTGTAACAAAACCTTGGTTAAGCTTGCAATTCCTGCGGCTGCTTCGAGATGTCCGATGTTACTCTTTACGGAACCAATTGCACAGTATTGCAATCGATCGGTATCGTTATGAAATGCATTGGTTAGCCCTTTGATTTCGATTGGATCTCCTAATTGGGTTCCCGTTCCATGTGCCTCAATATAGCTAATGCTATCAGCCTTTACTCCTGCTCGGCTCATTGCTTCTTGGATGACTTCTGTCTGAGCCACTGGGTTTGGAACGGTGTAACCATTCGTATTTCCACCATGGTTGACAGCACTTCCTTTGATGACCCCATAAATGTGATCCTTGTTCTTTATCGCATCTTCCAGCGGACGAAGTACGACTGCCCCCACTCCTTCTCCTGGCACAAAACCATCACTTTCTGAACCAAAGACATGACAACGTCCTGTCGGTGAAAGCATTCGTAATGCACTCAGATACAAGTATTTTGCAGGATGCAGATATAGGTTCACCCCTCCTGCTATGGCCATCTTACATTCTCCACGGTTTAAGCTCTCACACGCAAGATGAATTGAACTCAGTGAGGAAGAACATGCAGTATCGACCGGGATGCTTGGTCCCCTAAAATTAAATATATAGGATACCCGATTGGCAATGGACCATTCAAAAGAGGATGGGTTCACCATATTACTCTTTTTCCATTCCTCAGGTCCATACAACAGATAGGTATTCGTCGTAACTCCCGCAAAGACACCTACATTGGCAGCACGTAATCCATTCGTTGTCTTCTGAAGAGTTGCCTTGGTATATCCAGCATCTTCAATTGCACTCCATACTGTCTGAAGGAAAAGTCTTTCTTGTGGATCAACGATATCGGCTTCTTTCTTCGACATGTGGAACAGCAATGGGTCAAATTTATCAACTTGATCCAGGAATCCGCCCCATTTGCAATAAATCTTTCCTTCTTCTGCCTGATTCACATCAGGCTCATAATACTTTTTCCAGTCCCAACGTCCTTCTGGAATCTCCGTAACAGAATCTATTCCTTGAATAAGGTTCTCCCAGAATGCCTCCATATCATCTGCTCCCGGATAACGTCCTGCCAATCCAATGATTGCTATATCACCCGATGACTTCTCCTCTTCTTTCTGGCTTTCTATCTTCTCACTGACAACAGTTTGTTGTGTAGCATGATTCTCACTTGGCAGCATTGGATATAACTCTAAAATCTCATTCTCATGAACATTTGCAACATAATCCGTTAGCTCCTCTAAGGTCTGATACTCATACAGTAGGGTCTTAGATTCTTCCTTCAGTTTCTGCTCAAAGAGTGAATTAAACTGTCCTATGGTAATGGAATCGATTCCGTATTCCTCGAATCGTGTATCATCTTTTATTTTGCCTTTATTCAAATGTAGGATTTCTTCAAATGCCTCTGCAAGAAACTCTCTCGCTTTTTCTTTGACATATCCTTTGGTAAGAGTATGACTTCCTGACGATGTCTGACTTTTCGTCTCACTATGACTGTTTCGTATCGTCTCCTCAATCTTTACGGCTTCTCCATAGAAAATGATAGGATTTTTCATCTCATTTTGCAGGCACTGCTCAAATGCTTCTACCCCTTTTTCTGGCGGCATCGGACGAATACCGAATTGTTTTTGTAGTACTTCTAAGATTTGCGGTTGAATCTTCATTCCGTCGGTATCCCAGTATGGCCAACAAAATGAAATGGTCTTACCAAATCGTTGTCCTTGTGCTACCATTTGGTTCCGTATCTCAGAAAATGAATTAATATAACCATTAGCAAAAGCATAATCACTTTGTCCAGCGTTGCCGATAGCCGCTGCAATCGAAGAAAATGATAGGATGAAGTCAAGCGGACGATTCTGAAATACAGCATCAATATGATGGATTCCTAAAACCTTTGTCTGTACTACTTCCATGAACTCCTTTTGTTCTTTCTGAAGAAGATACCTGTCCCGATTAATTCCTGCGGCATGAATCACTCCATCAATCGTTCCATACATCTTCTCAGCTTGTACTATAGCATCTCTGAATTCATTCAGTTTGCTTACGTCAGCTTTACAATAATGTACCTTGTCTGCCGGACCAATCAAACGAAGCTTTTCTTCTGTTTTCTCGCTCTCAGCACTTCTTCCTGTCAGTATTACATTGGCCTGATAATGTTCTACCAGATACTTCGCAAATATCGTTCCAAGCGCGCCCAATCCTCCGGTGATCAGATACGTTCTGTTTTTTGCAAAAACAGTATTCTTTCCTTTTTGTTCAAGCTGCTTTTTCCTCATGACAGAGATTTCTCTTTTTCCATTCAAATATCGGACAAAAGAAAACTTATTGGTCAGCACTGCTTCTTTCTGACATAATCTGACCCAATCCTCATAGCCATAATCCTTCTGATCACATAAAATCAGCTTGACATATAATCTTCCTTTTTCTTGGAGGATGCTCTTCATAAATCCAAGAATTGCTTTGCTATAAATCTCGTAGCAAGATCCAAGTACAATCGGAACGATATACATTGAATACTGATACAATTTTGCATCACAAAGTTCCTGTCCCATAGAGAAAAGATGGGTTAGGATTGTTGTAAGACTCTTCTCTTGGCTTCTGTCTTGAACAAACGATAAATCATAAATTAGAAAAGGCTTGGTTGCACAGAATGTACTATCTATTTTCTTCTTCCACTCTTCTTGTGACATCATCGACGAGATGATTGCGACATTCGCCTCGTTTTTCGCTTGCTCAATGAGCTGCCTCTCTTCCCACTCATCCTGATAAAAGATCAGCGTGCCCTCTTCCTCGATCTTCTTCTTCTCAATTAATTGCTCCATTCTCTGTGGAGACGTATTAATTTCTTCCTCTTTGATTCGAATCCAATACCTTTCTTTTTGGAACGGATAAGTTGGTAAGGAAGTCCGATAAGCATCCACTAATTGTAGGTTCATATATGACGTAATATCATATCCCTGACACCATGCTTCTCCAATTTTCAGCCACTCACCAGCATGCATCCAATGCTCTGCCTTCTCTTTTTCCTCTCTGCTAAAGCTCTTCTTGGAATCGTTTTTGTTGCAGCGAGTTCTGACCCAGTCTATCTCGTTCCCGGAATCATCATTATAGCTACGAAGCTTACTTACCAGATCCTCTTCGTTATCAGCTACTAAGGCAAGTCTCTCTTCCATTGGCTCACGTCCAAAGAAAAGTGTGTACGCAATATCACGTACGCTTACTGCCTCTGCTTCGGATTGTTTACGTTCTATATCCTCCTGAAGCATGGTCGCATATCTCTTTAATTGTTCTTCTGTCTTTGCTGATAAGACAATTAAGAATGAACCATTTTCATTGGTCTTTCTTTCTTCTGCCACATATTCTTCCAAAATCACATGAGCATTCGCTCCACCTGCTCCAAAAGCACTGATTGCAGCTCTTCTAGGAAGCTTCCTTGCATCCTTTTCCAATGCGTTCCATTCCTCATATTTCTTTTGCACATAAAATGGTGTCTGTTCAAAATTAATATTAGAATTTAACTGTTCACAATGAATGCTTGGAACCAGCTTCTTATATTTCATTTGCAACAATACTTTTGTTAAGGATGCGATTCCTGCTGCTCCTTCCAGATGACCAATATTGGATTTTACGGATCCTATGGCACAATAGTTTTTCTTGTCTGATTTCGCCTGGTACGCTTTTGTCAGACCAGCGATTTCGATTGGATCACCCAACTGAGTACCCGTTCCATGTGCTTCAATATATTGAATGGTCTCAACATCAACATTGCTTTTGTTTAATGCCTTCATAATCAGGTCTGACTGTGCGTTTGGATTCGGAACCGTATAACCGCTCGTCTTTCCACCATGATTAATGCTGGTTGCCTTGATAACCGCATAGATGTGGTCATGATCCTTCTTCGCTTCACTCAATGGCTTTAAAATAACCGCCCCGACTCCTTCTCCAGGAACAAAGCCATCAGCATCCTTCCCAAAAGTATGACACTTTCCTGTCGGTGACAGCATGTTTAACTGGCACATGGACAAATATTTGCTTGGATGAAGATAAAGGTTCACACCTCCTGCAATTGCCATGCGGCATTCTCCATGACGAAGACTCTCACAAGCAAGATGCACTGCAGTTAACGAGGAGGAACATGCCGTATCCACCGGAATACTCGGTCCATTCAGGTTAAAGGTATAGGAAACACGATTTGCCATAGACCATTCCAGGCTATTCGGAATGACCATATTATGTTTTCTCCATTCCTCCGGACCAAATAACATATACGTATTCGTAGTGACCCCTGCAAAGACACCGATTTGACCTCTCTGATTCTCTGCACAAAACTCTTTACATTGATTTCTTGTATATCCGGCGTCCTCCATGGCTGACCATGCGGTCTCTAAGAAGATTCTCTCCTGTGGGTCCATTAATTCTGCTTCTCTAGGTGAAATTCCAAATAGCAATGTATCAAACTTGTCTACATCACGTAAAAAAGCTCCCCATTTGCAGTAAATCTTACCAATTTTGGCGTCTTCCGGATTAGTGCTATAGTACTTGCGATAGTCCCAACGCTCTTCTGGTATCTCTGTGATACTATCTTCTCCTTTGATCAATTTCTCCCAAAATTCTACTAAATTCTCTGCTTCTGGATATCGACCACTCAAACCGATAATTGCGATATCGTCTTGATTTTCTGAAACTTCTTCTCTCTTTTCCGTGATGACCTTTTCAATTGCTTGTGAAGGCTTCCTCGTAAGCTCTTCTTCCTTAGGAAGGATTTCACTCTTTTTTACTACATTCGGGAAATTGGCTGCCAGATATCCACTCAGTCCATCAATGGTATTGTATTGATATAATAAAGTCTTTGGCAAACCACCAAATCTCACTTCCATCGCTTGATTAAATCTTGACACCATGACAGAATCAAGCCCATAATCTTCAAAGGTCATCGAATCATCCATCTGTTCCACTGGTATCTTTGAGATTTCATACAGGATTTCCTTCAAAATTGTCTTTACTTGAAGAGCTGCCTCTTCGTTGGATGTTTGATTCTTCTGCTCCGAGATAAATCCAGTCGCACCTTCCATCACTTGAACGATCTTATCTCGCACACCATAGATGACAACCTTCTGTCTTGCATCACTTGCGATGATCTGCCTGGTAAGCTTTATACCCAATTCCATTGGCATCTGGTAGCTTCCCATTTCTTCCATCATTTCATTATGCCTTGTATCAACTGACATGCCCCCAGCTTTGCTTGTTTCCCAAAGAGACCAATTGATTACAATTGTCTTTCCATAACGCACCCCTTGGCTGATTAATTGATTTCTCCACCGAGCGAATCCGTCCAAATAACCATTCGCAAATGCATAATCGCATTGCCCTCTGTTACCTACCACAGCTGCAATCGATGAAAATACGACAAAAAACGATAATTTTTCTGTTGCTAACGCTTTATCCAGATTCCGTATTCCTCGAATCTTAGGCTCTAACACACTCTTTGCATCTGCATCTGTTTTGTGAACCAATAAGGCATCTCTTTGTCTTCCTGCACAATAAAACACTCCATTAATATTACCATATCGATGCCGAATCGCTTCGACCATAGCTTGAACACTAGTATGGTCTGTCACATCTGCTTGCAGATATGTAACTTCTGCCTGTTCTGCCTTAATTTCATTTAATAATACTCTCTTTTTTTCCGTTAATTGTGAGGATCCAATCAGTATCAGTCTATTTTTCTTATTTTTAGCCATGTCTTTTGCTAACTCATATCCTAACCCACCAAGGCCTCCAATCAACAGATATATACCACTCTCCTTGAATTCTGTCTCAAATTCCTGCATTTCCTCACAAACCCGATACATATGGACATATCTTCTTGAGTCAAAATACTGCACCTCAAAATCGTGATTTCCTGACTTCATCTCTTTGGATAACAGTTTCACATTTCTCTGTAAGTCATTTACAGAAGGTAATCCCAATGTCTTTACCTGAAGTCTGGGATACTCACGAAATACCGACTTTAACATGCTTGCAGCTGCGCTTGCAACCGGATAATTTCTCACCTGATTCTCAATGCACAGATAGGTATATACATAGTAAAGCCTTGCATCATATTGACCATATACCTTATTCTGTTGCCGAACCAAATACTGTAAGGAAAAATATTGCTGTTCACAATCTTCCTCCTCTTCACTCTGGTCGCTAAAGAATAACATAAAATCCGGCGTTAAGCCATGCTGCTTCATGTCCATGAATGCAGCTTCATAATCTTCTTCCTTAGACAGACGAATCTGATATTGATTGCTATCCACCTTCATATATTCCATGGAATCTACAAATGCAATGATATTGCATCCATTCCAGTGTTCCTTTAACACTGGAATGGCATTGTTCTTTTCTCTTGCGGAAACAACAAGTATTGTCTTTACATTTTCCTGACAAACCGCAGCATTCTCTAATTCCATCCATTCCGGAACATATGTTACCACAGACCTATCGCCTATTTCTTCGCTCTTCTCTCGCCGATAATACTCCAATAAATATTTTGAAGCATCTTTTGGAGTCAGTGTTCCTTGATATACTTCTTCAAGAATTTTCTGTTTCTTCTTTTGATCAATCATTCAACATTACCTCGATTAATTTATCTGCATCTTCTACATTTAGGCTTTTATCTTTTAACAATTCTAACACTTTTTCTATTGCTGAATCATCGGCATATTTCGTCTTACTATTTGATATTACTGTCTTGCCAACCTTCGGTATCCAATAATGTTGTTCATCAAATGCATAGGTTGGCATTGAAACAATCTTTGCTTTCTGCTTCTGGTGCAAAGCAGCAAACTCCACGTTCCATCCGGTTAACCATCGGTTTATAATTTCCCTATAATTGTTGGTCTCAACCATCTCTTCCATCCATCTTTCATCCACGCTTCCTACGGATTCCATCTGGCTCGTAATTGTTCCTGTCTGATAACTGCCATCCTCTATTCCATTGATAAACTGCTGTAAGATTGTCACCGTCCTATTCTTTGTTGGTGCTACAAAAGCCAGCCTCTCTTTCATATGGTTTCTTCCCGTCTGTAAGGTAAATGCAATATCACAAAAAGCCAATGTTTCCTTCTGCGAAGTATGACATATTTCGCAGGAGGGTCTTTTCGTGATGTTTTCTATTATATCATCTGCAAGCTCTTGTATGGAAGACCCATGCCCATTAAAAAGGGAACAATTTTCCAACTCATACTTCTTTTCTAAATCCTTTTGCACCTGATTTATTAGAATTCTATCACACCCCAGTTCAGAAAGCTGACATTGAGTATCCAACTCCTCCTCCGGCACATCTAATAAATCTGCAACAATCCGACTTACCTCTTGTATGAGTTCTGTCCTCTTTTGCATTAGGTCAAGCTCTTTCTCCTCTGCTTGTAAAAACTCTATCAGTTGCTTTGCCTGCCTCTTTAGCGCCAGTTTTGTATTGGCCGATAAAACGATGATCTGATCTTCTTTCAAATTCTTAGCTATTACTGTTTCTTCCGATGCAATGTACTCTTCGACAACCATATGTACATTTGCTCCTCCAGCTCCAAAGGAATTAATTCCTGCAATTCTAGGCTTTACAATTCTTTGCCCATCTTGAATTTCCTCTCTGCGTTTCCATTCACTACACTCATGTTGAATGTAAAATGGTGTCTCGCATAGGTCGATGTTCGGGTTCAACTCATCAGAGTTGATGGAAGGAACTAATTCTTTGTGCTTCATCTGTAATAATACCTTTGTCAGACTTGCCACACCTGCAGCTGCCTCCACATGTCCAATATTGGCCTTGACCGAACCAATGCTTACCGGATACCTTGTTCCTGTCTCTTTTCCGAATGCTCTCTCTAATCCTGCGATTTCAATTGGATCTCCCAAAGAGGTTCCCGTACCATGTGCTTCAATATAGCTAATATCATTTACTCGAATTTTTGCCTTTTCACACGCCTTTTCAATAGCCTCTGCCTGTGCGATTGGTGATGGAACGGTATAACCATTCGTTTTTCCACAAGCATTCATATAAGAGCCTTTAATGATTCCATAAATGTGATCACCATCTCGTTCGGCATCTTTACGACGTTTCAAAATGATTGCTCCTACTCCTTCTCCATCCACAAAACCATCAGCACCATTTCCAAAACTCTTACACTTATCATCGGATGCAATCATGTTCATCATAGAATATCGAACATAATGCATTGGATGCAAGATCAGATTAACTCCACCAGCCACAGCCATAGCACATTCTTCACGTTTGATGCTCTCACAAGCTAAATGAATTGCTGTTAAGGAGGAAGAACAAGCTGAATCTATAGCAATGCTTGGTCCATTTAGATTCATGACAAATGATACTCTGTTTGCGATGGACCAATACGCACTATGAGCACTCGTATCAATTCCTTTTGCTGTTGCCGCTGCACCTAACCATTCATAGTTACAGTTCATCACACCGACAAATACGCCGACCTTATGATGAATCTTAGTAAGCTTTTCATCGGTATAGCCGGCATCCTCAAATGCTCCCCATGCCGTCTGTAAGAATAATCTTTCCTGTGGATCCATTACCTCCGCTTCATATGGCGTGATATGGAAGAACATTGGGTCAAATTGATCTACATGCTGTAAGAATCCTCCATATTTACTATAGGTCTTCCCAGGGGTTCCATGCTTAGCATTATAATAATCTCTCCAATCCCATCGTTCTTCTGGTATCTCTGTGATACAGTTTCTTCCTGCCTTAATATTATTCCAAAATTCATCTAAGTTATCTGCTAATGGGTATTTTCCCTGAATTCCAATAACTGCAATGTCATCTTCCTCCTCTATGGCAACCGTTACAGATTGATTCTGTGTTTTTTGTACAGAATTAAGAGGTAACATCCACTCCTTTTTTTCTTCCCATACCGGTGTCCTTACTTCCTGTTTGACTGTCACTGATTCTGGTTTCACCCTTTGTTCAGGTCCGGCAAACTTCTTCCTTACTTCTTCGTTGGCCTTCTCTTCCAAATATGTTGCCAGTTCATCGATGCTATGACACTCAAATAGTAAGGTGTTTGGCAATTTTCCGAAGCTCTTCTCTAACAGTTCATTCATCTCAATTACCATAATAGAATCGACACCATATCGCTCAAAGTTACTTTTTGTACTAATATTATTTATATCATTTTTTGTGATCTTAGCGAGCATTCCCTTTAAGTATTCGATGAGTTTCTCATGAACCGGCTCATCTGTACAAGTCGTCATCTGCACTGCCTCTTGCGTCCTTGCCTCCTCACTTTCGTCAGTAAGTTCAACAGCCCTGATGACAACATCGGTATTTTCTTTGGCTCCTTTTAGATAGGCAACCTGTGGATAATCTGTGCAGGTCAGCTTTTCTAAGACGCACATGCCATCTTCTTTGTCAATAACCTGCAATTGCAAATATTCTATGTATTGCTTTCTGGCGATTGGATCTAACTCCATCCCGCCTTCGTTCCAAAATGGCCAGTTGATTGCAAGAGAATGCCCACTGCGCTGCCCTTTTTGAACCAACTTATTCCGCCAGATACTATAGCCATCCATGAATGTACTTGCTGATGCATATGCGACAGCACCATAATCCCCCATGAAGGAGGAAATGGAAGAATAATGAATCAAGAAATCTAATCTTTCATCTTTGGTGAGTTCATCTAATATCTGTGTTCCAATTACTTTTGCAGCAAGCATCTGTCGGAATTGCTGTTGCGTCACATCCGTAACTAAATATTTGAATGCGACCCCGGCACAATGAAAGATTCCATGAATTGCTCCAAAAGTTTTTTTCATCTCCTGAAATACTTCTTCCACAGCTGCTCGTTCACAAACATCAGCTGTCCGATACACCACTCTGCTGCCCATGGATTTTAATTCTTCCAAGAATCCCCTCTTTTCCTCAGTAAGTGGGCTTCTTCCTATCAGCATAAGGTTTGCATGATACTTTGCTGCAAGATACTTTGCTGTAATTCTTCCCAGACCACCAAATCCACCAGTAACCAGATACGTTCCTCCGTTACGTAATCCTTGATACTTGGTTTCTCCCTCGGCTGTATTCATTCTTTCGTATACAGACTCATAACGTAAGCCATTTACATATTTAATGATTCGCTTGTCCTCAGAGAGAAACTCCATCTCGCCTGCAAGCTTCTTCCATAAGAAAGAATCATCAGAAGATTCTTGGTCGAACGCGATAAGCTTCATTCGATAGTTTGGCCGGATGGAAGGAATAGAACACCCCATACCAGCAAAAAGCATATCGTTTGGCTGAATCACATCTTCCTCTAATCTTGTAAGGATTATGTGGTTCACTGGTATCTGAGGAAGGTTCTTTACTACCCAGCGAAAAAAATAAACTCTCTCTTCTAATGCCTGGATTCCAGCATCCAAACCTTCTTCATTTGCCTTTGTCTCCCCTAGTCGCAAGGTATCTATGACATAGAGATTTCCACAATCCGACCGCACTTTATGTCGAAGCAATTCATAATCAATGGATGCATAGGAGGAAACAGTTATCACCTTCATCATATCTGAAATTGTCATGTTTTGTCGATGAAGAAACTCTTTTTGATTACTTAGGATCAGACAGACGCCTTCTTTTGCTTGCTCCGTCACGGGAAGCTTTGAACGTTTCCACATTGGAACATAAAATTGATTCAGTTTCTCTTCACCCTTTGGTCCAATCACGATCTCACGCACTGTAAAATTCTCAATCAAAAGCAACAAGTCCCCTTGCTCGGAGTAACAACGAATCGTAAATCTTGCCATCTTTCCATCCGCAGTCTCCAGCTTTTTTTCAATATGTGCCATGGAAATGCAGGATTGTAAATCAAATACCTGCAACTGATCAATCATATAAGGAATCATTGGCCGTCTAATTTCTTTTTCTCCACATAATCCGATTCCTATCACAGAACGGAACACAGCATCTAATAAATATGGGCTAATCCAGAATCTCTTGTCCTGCTCTTGTGGTTGTAATGTCACTATTGCCTCTTTAGTTGATGCATCGACCCGCACAATCTTTTGATAATTTTCTCCATAGTAAAATCCAGCACTCACTAGCTTTTCATTTAATTGCTCCCCGCTCAGTGATTGCTTACACCTCTTAAGAATCTCTTGTGGCATCCATGCTTGTCTTGTTTCAGGTAGCATCGAATTTTCGGATAGTTCTCCTGTAAAGTAGAGTTCTCCTTGATCCGAATAAATCTTTGCCTTACTATTATTTTCAGTATCGCGCACGATTTCTACGTTTAATCCACGGTCAGAAGCTTCTGTATAGGTTCTTAGGAAATGGATATTCTTTAAGGTCAATAACTCCTTCTTACATGCGATATTTCCGGCCTCATATAGCATTTCAATATAAGCAGCTCCCGGCAATGTCTTTATTTGATTTACAGCATGCTGTTCCATAATTGGTGAATTTTCTTCGAAACTCTTATGGAACTTGACAGAATCTAAGCTACTCATATTTTCATCAAGAAATGGTGCAATGGCTTGTCTCTTTACCATTTGAGTATTCTCTGGCACTGATACCCAACATTTCTTATGAGAAAATGGATACCCTGGTAAGGAAACCCGTCTTCCGCCCATTGGATACAATTGCTTTAGTTCAAAGTCAACCCCACTTACCCAGAACTTTGCTATATTTTCTAGATTACAGTTCGCAATGAGTGACATTGCATATTTTTTATCTTCTTCGTCTTCCAAACGTAAGAGTGGTTCTGATGCGTCCGCACTACCATAAGAAATCTCATCTCGCATAGAATTCTTTCTAACAAGATCAAGTTTTGTTAATAACTCCTCATAAGAAGCTGCACAAAAAGCAACTCGCTCTTCCCATACATTTCTACCGACCGTTAAGGTATATGCTATATCGCGAAAATGACTGCGATATTCTTCTTCCTTCTTGCTTAAATATGTGTATAGCTGCTCTGCTTGATTTAGCAAAGCACTCTTCTCTCTTGCAGAAAGTACAAATAATTGCTTTTCTGGTTCTTCAATTTCATGTCTTGAACTCTCTTGCTGGTAATCCTCTAATACGACATGTACATTCGTTCCACCCGCGCCAAAGGCACTTACCCCTGCTCGGCGCACTTGACGTTTCTTACCATCCTCGCTTACAACCTCGACGCTATCCCAATCTTTGACCTCGTGCTGGACATAGAATCTCGTATCTTTGAGATCAATATTTGGATTCATTTGCTCTGAATGGATGGATGGAACAAGCTTTTTATGTTTCATTTCAAGCAATACCTTTGTAATGGAAGCAACACCTGCCGCTGCTTCCAAATGTCCGATATTAGACTTAATAGATCCGATGGAGCATGGAACTTCTCCCGTTTTATCGTATGCTTTTTTGATGCCTTCAATCTCGATTGGATCCCCTAACGCAGTTCCTGTTCCGTGTGCCTCGATACAGTTAATCGTCCAGGCCGGAATCTGATTACTCTCTAAGGCAGCCTGAATTACCTGGCTTTGAGCCATCGGACTTGGAACGGAATAACCATTGGTATGTCCCCCATGATTGGTTGCTATTCCTTTGATCACGCCATAGATATGATCTCCGTCTTTGATTGCCTGCTTGCAGTCCTTAAGAATGAGGGCGCCTACGCCTTCGCCCGGTACATAACCATCTCCTCCGGCCCCAAAACTCTTACATTTTCCATCACTCGATAAGAAGGTGGATTGACATAAGAAAAGATATTTACTTGGATGAAGAGTCAGATTGACTCCACCTGCAACTGCCATATCACAGCAACCATCCAAAATATTCTGGCAAGCCAGACGGACCGTCTCCAAGGAGGATGAACAAGCAGTATCTAAGGTAAGGCTTGGTCCATGGAAATCACATAAGTAGGAAACTCGATTGGCTATGGACGAAAAGAATGAACTTGCCACATAAGCATTTCCTTTCAGTGCTTCCTCAAGACCGAATAACTGATAGTGGCTATACATTGCTGCTGCAAAAACACCGACTTTTTTATTTGCTAATTCCTTCTTGTTGTACCCGGCATCCTCCACAGCATGCCAAACAGTCTCGATAAACATACGCTCTTGAGGATCCATCATCTCAGCTTCTCGGATAGACATATTGAAAAAGGAGGCATCGAATTGATCCACTTCCGGGATAAATCCTCCCCACTTACAGTACACCTTTCCCTTCTTCCCTTTTTGAATATCATAATACTTCGTGTAATCCCAACGTTCCTTTGGAATCACACGAATACAATCTTTCTTCTGAACCAAGTTACTCCACAGTTCATCTAAATCCCCAGATTCAGGATAGATTCCACTTACACCAATGATTGCAATATCTTCATGCCTTTCTGTCGTTTCTTGTCTCTCATCGTTTGTTGTCTCTACATTCCTCTGGGCAAATCGGTTGGTGATTTGTATTGTCTCCTCCTTCTCCACTTGTTTTCTCTGCGTTGGTTCTCCAAACTTCTTACGAAGCTCATCAGGATATGTTGCAATAAAATACTGAGTCAATGCATCAATTGTCTTATATTCGAAAAATAAGGTTTTTGGAATCTTAGGGAATTCCTTGGCAATTTTTTCATTGATTTCCATAATCATAATAGAATCAATTCCTAAAATATCGAACTCAGTTGAAGTACGAATTTTTTCTGCCGGCATGTCAATGGCATCCGCCAATAAATGCTTTAAGTAATCCGACACTTCCATCACATAATCTTGTTTACTTATTTCTTGTGACTTTGTTTGTTCTCTTTCTTCTCCTCTCGTCAGAACTCCGGCTTCCTTCTTTGTCTCATTTAAGAATATGCGATTAATCTTCTTACAATCGCCAGTCACACAATAAATGACAGGATTACCATATTTGATTGCATATTCTAAGGCATGCATTCCTTGCTCTGCATTCATACTGTCCAATCCGGCATAGTTTTTGTAAATGACCTTAACAGATTGCGGAAGCTCCATTCCTTCGCTTTCCCAGAGTGGCCAGTTCACGGATATGGTATTGCCCTTTCGCATTCCACGCAAAACCAACTCATTTCGCACATTTGCGAACTCATTTAAAAATGCATTAGCTGCTGAATAGGCTCCGATTCCATAGTCCCCGATGACGGTAGATACGGAGGAAAATACGACAAAGAAATCGAGTCCTTCTTCTTTTGTAACCTCATCTAATACAATGCTGCCATCCATTTTGGGCCGCAACATTTGCTCGTAATCGGATTCCTTTGCTTCTAATGCACTCACTTCCTGTATCGTTCCTGCAAGATGGAACACCCCGTGAATTGCTCCATAATTCTTTTTTGCCTCACAAATGACATCGTTCATCTTGTTACAATCAGTAACATCGGCTGCATAATAATGAACCTTACTTCCTAATGCTTCTAATTCATTCAGTTTCTCTTGCTTCTGATCTGTAAGGGCAGATCTTCCTACAAGAATCAGAGTTGCCTGATAGGTTTTGGCAAGATATTGTAATAAAATACTGCCAATTCCTCCTAATGCGCCTGTGACTAGGTAGACTCCACCCTGCCTAAAATTATGCTCCTCGGATTCCTTCCAATCTACAAACATAATACCTTTTTCACGGATCCCATCCTCTGTGATAAGATATTGACTACGGTTGGTGGTTTCCTTTCTAACGAATACTTTTTCTAACTGTGTCTCTAATTGTGTCCAATCCTTCTTCGTCCGATTCTCAATGATGCGAAATTGGATATGATGATTGATATTTTGCATGGAACCTGCAAAGCCCTCAATGGCATCATTCACATTGTATTGCAATGCATCCTTCTGATTGAGGATTGTTATTCTAAGGTCTGTCTCTGGCATTACCTCACAAATTGCCTGAAATAGATGCCACAACGAAAACAACCCTCTTTGCTTCTTTTGATTCATATAAGCCTCATCGTAAGACTTCTCTACCCTACCATCCGGTAATACGATAAGAAGATCTGTCAGGTTCTTCTTATCGTATTGTTCGAACAGATACCGATACTCTTCCTTACTCTGGTTGATTTGCTGCACATATGTCACTTCAGATGTAAGGAAGGAAAATATCACCGGATGTTCTGAAATCACGAGGCAATCTCCAAAGTGTTCAATGGTATTGGCCTCTCTGATTTCGCATTCCTCTGGCTGATAATAATGTATGTCCTGTCTTACCTGTGACTTTGGAAGAACCCTGCCATTAAAGCCGATGAATTTCGCTAAACATTTTCCTTCTTGGTTTAAAATATATACATCACATAGCATGGAATCTCTTAAGCTATAGCGTGAACCATCTTGAATTCTAGCATATACCAAGCAATCCGTCTCTAATGGTTCGTAACATACGATCTCATCACACGAAAATGGAACACGAAGCTGCATCTGATGTCGAAGCTGTCCATTGATTCCAAGCGCAGTACGCAAAGCAGCATCCACAATACATGGATGTAAGACATATTTTTCATCTTGAATCGTATCTTGAATTTTTAACTCAGACACAGCTTCCCAGTCACCACACCACATTGTGTGAATCAATTGATAACTGGTTCCATATGAAAATCCTGCTTCCTCAAATAAGGCATTGATTTCATCTTTCTGCATAATCTGCAACGTACTTTCTTTGACAGATTTCACCTGTTGACTCAATTCTATCTGTTCAGCTTTGATATCCGCATATGGAATGCTACCTCTCGAGAATTCTGTCTCTCCCTTTAAGTCGGTTACAAGAACCTTAAGATCTGATTCCTGTGGCAGGAAGGTTACCGATACTTCTTGTTCCGTTTCCACATAAATCGGATTTAACCAACATATGTTCTCGATTCTTGATACCTCTCTTCCCAGTGCCTCACAAGCAGCAGCCCGAATCATCTCGACCTGAGCACTGCCAGGAACAAGCTTCTTTCCGAATACAACATGCTCATTTACTACTTTGTCATTTGTGAACTTTTTGTAAAAGCACTCTTTATAGATCGTTGAGGTATTCTGATCTAACAACGGGTGCACTGATGCGGTCACTGCCCCAGCACCACTTCTTACATTCACCCAATGCCTCTCACGTAAGAATGGGTATGCCGGTAGTGTAATCACATTGGGTCGAGATTCCCACAGACAATCTGGCTTCAGTTTCATGCCTTCACACCAGAGCTGTGCAATCTTCTCCCAATCCTTTTGATTTACCGACTCATCCATCATGGTTCTGTTATATTGTTGGACACGATTCTTACACAGAAGTACATTCTCATGATGCAGTCCCATAGCTTCCTGCTCAAGGAATCTTGTTAAGCCCTCTTCTACTTCCTCATGATTGCAGGCTATAAAGGCAAGTCTTTCCTCCAATGCTTCTTTACAGCGTTGGAATGAATACAGGATATCTGAAATCTCTTTGGTTTTGCCTTCTGTTTTCATATACCAAAGCACAATGGCAGCATATGCCCTTAAACGTTCCTCATTTTTCGCAGACAACATGAAAATATTGGGACACGCTGAGACGTTTTTTGAAGTTTCATTCTTCGAATACTCTTCCAGAACGATATGTACATTCGTTCCTCCAGCACCAAACGCACTAATTCCTGCTCTTCGCGGATATTCTTTTTCCTCCTGATTTTCCATCACCACAGGTGCCTTCCAATCCTCATATTCATGCTGTACATAAAATGGGGTTTCCTCAAACTTAATGTTCGAATTCAACTGTTCCGAATGAAGAGATGGAACCAGCTTCTTATGCTGCATCATAAGAACGACTTTGGTTACCGCTGCAATTCCCGCAGCGGATTCTGTATGTCCTATATTTGATTTCACCGAACCAATCGGGCAATAGGATTTTTTCTTCGTATAATTCTGATATGCTTTTGTTAGCGCCGTAATCTCTATTGGATCTCCTAAGGAAGTTCCTGTTCCATGGGCTTCCAAATAACTAATAGTTTCCGGGTTTACCTCCGTCTTCTTTAATACTTCCAGTACGACTTTCTCCTGAGCATTTGGATTTGGTACCGAATATCCATTTGTCTTACCACCATGATTCATTGCAGTTCCTTTAATTACAGCATAGATATGATCCTTATCTTCGATGGCTTTGGAAAGAGGCTTCATCAAGACTGCTCCAACACCTTCTCCTGATACATATCCATCCCCACCCTCACCAAAGGTATGACATTTTCCATCACTAGAAGCAAACCTTTGTTGACTTAAGATTCGATATTTCAATGGGTGAATGGAAACGCTAACGCCGCCTGCAAGAGCCATCTCACACTCTCCCTTGATTAAGCTATCAAAGGCAAGGTGGATTGCTGATAACGAAGAAGAACACATTGTATCTACCGACATGCTTGGCCCCGTCAAATCAAAGTAGTAAGAAACACGATTGGCTACGGATGCATAGGAAGAAGTCGGTACCAAGTCCTTTTCTCCAATCTCCTTACCAAAAATCTGGTACTGACCGAACATGACTCCTGCAAATACACCGACATTTCTGTTTGCTATCTTAGATTTTGGATATCCGGCATCTTCGAATACTCTTAATGCATTTTCAAGAAAGATACGTTCTTGCGGATCAATCGTATTAGCTTCTCGTGGAGTTATGTTAAAGAACTCTGCATCGAACTTATCTACATCGTCGAGGAATCCCCCCCACTTTGTATATATTTTATCTCGTTTCGCTTTGTCAGGATCATACATTGACTCCGCATCCCAACGTTCCTTTGGTATTTCAGTAATACAATCTGTTCCTTCTTTTAGATTTTTCCAAAACACGTCCAAATTATCTGCCTTTGGATATTTTCCGCTGATACCAATGATAGCTATCTCTTCCTTTAGCGGAACATGAGACTCCTGCTCGGGCCTTGAAAACATTGCATGTGTTTTGAGATTCTGTAGCTGTTTCCATTTCTTCGTGTTCGTGCTTACTGCCTCTTTTACATTCTGCTGCACAGTCTTCGATTGTGTCAAAAAAAGCTCCTCTAATTTTTCAGGATAGTTCTGGACGAAATAGTTTGCTAACTCTTCAATATTTTTATACTCAAAAAACAGAGTCCGAGAAACATCACCAAAGTCCGCTTCTATCTCTTTGTTAAGATTGATAATCATTAACGAATCAATCCCATATACTTCAAGTTCTTCTTCAACATCAATATCATCGGCAGATATCTTCGCATGCTTTGATATTAATTTTTTTAAATATATTTTTGTCTCTTCTAGGAATTTATCCGTTTTCATTACACACTTCTCCTCTGATATCAATCAAAATCCGTCAATTCTATGGTGCTTCTTTAATTGTAAGTTCTTTGATATATACTGCAATCTCATCGTTTTCGTCTATCAAATATAAATTAAACTTATGCATCTGATTGACTATGCCTTCTCTGCGAATATATGTATATTTTATGTTCGCTGTCTCAGACAGGATAAGAAACTCTTTTACAGCCAAAGGCATATAAACGTGATCCTTGTCATTCATGAGTGAAATCAATGTCTCCACAGCACTATTTAGTAAAATAGGATGAATGACATAATTCTCTAACGTATCGGTCAGGCAATCTGCAAGTTTCACTTCGGATAACGCTTCATTTTCATTTCTATGCAGTACTTGGATTGAATGAAAATGCTTGCCCAGATACAACGAATCATTTTGAAATCTTTGATAATACTCTTCTCCGGTTATGGTTTCCTTGCATCGGTTAAGAATGCTCTTAACCTGAAAATCCTCTAATTCCTCCAGCTCTTTCTCAAAATCAACAGAACAAATAAAATGTAAGGTCGAGTTATCCTCCGGGTCATGAGCAATCTCAACAACTAATCGTTCCTTGGATAGATGAATTCCTGTAAACACTTCTGCTGTTTGATCCTGAACAACAACAGGCGCATACCATAAAATATCAGATAGACCACGGATGTGTTCCTTAGTCGCTATACTTACTGCTTCTAATGCCATTTCAAGATAAAACATTCCTGGCAAGATCTTCCGGCCATAGATTTTATGTTCTTCAAAATAATATTCCCTTCCCGTGAAATAACTCTGATACCTGTGTTCCATTAATGTAGACACATTTCTGTGAACCAATGGTGATTCATGGATCACAACCGCATTTTTTTCCTTCTTAGTATCCTTCTGAACCCAGAAGGATACTCTTTCAAACGGATAGGGTGGCAGCGATAGGATTCTTGCATCATCTTTCCATCTCAATTGTGAGAAATCGATTGTTTTTCCTTCCACATAATACTTTGCCAGTTCAAGCAAGTCTTCTCTTGTAAGTGTATCCGATTGATACAACGAATCCAGCTTTTGGGAGATGTTCTCTGCTTGCTCCTCGGTCAATTTTCGCTCCTGCTGGTATAGGATATTCTCAGATATTTTTTTACATATTATAAGCTCTAAGGTATCTTTTAACTCTTCGATATCTTGTACTATCAGAGCAAGTCGATATTTATAATGGCTACGACCTGCGGACAACGTATACTGAATATCCTCAAGAAGTGCATCCTTATCATGTACACTCAGCCACTGTTGTAAATCAGTCACTCGCCGTTCTAACGCAGCTTTGGTCTTTCCGGAAAACACGATCAGGTAGGAATCACGAGCCTTGCTCTCTTTTCTTGTAACCACAGGGGCTTCCTGCAATACGATATGTGCGTTCGTTCCGCTGAGTCCAAAGGAACTGACGGTTGCCATTCTTGGTTTTTCATACTGCTCCCATCTAACATTTTCCTTGTTTGGTATAAATGGAGTTTCACTAAAATGCAGGTGGCTATTTTCTGTCTTAAAATGATTCAATGCAGGGATTATCTTATGATTCATGGATAACAAGACCTTAATCACTCCCCCAACACCAGACGCCATCGTTGTATGACCCATATTTGCCTTTGCAGTTCCAAGATAACAGAACTGTTTCTTGTCGGTATACGTCTCATACACCTTGGTCAATGCATTGATTTCCATGGTATCTCCTAATTCACTTGCAGTACCATTTGCCTCTACATAATTGATGTTTTCCGGATTGATGTCAAACCGCTCATATACCTCCTGCAGCAACTCGATTTCTGCTTGTGCACTGGGGGCGGTAATCCCATTTGATCTTCCATCTTGATTTACTCCCCACCCTTTAATGACACCATAGACGTGGTTTCTATCTTGTAATGCCGCTTTCAGTGGTTTGAGAAAAAGCACTCCTACCCCTTCACTTAACACAAGTCCATCAGCATCTTTATCAAAACTTCTAACCTTACCGTCCGTTGCTAATAAACCGATATTGCTTGTCTGAATCTGTAGGTCAGGCGTGAGCATAAGACGGATTCCACCGGCAAGTGCCATCTCACATTCGCCTTCTACGATACTCTGGCACGCTGTACTAATTGCAACCAGTGATGAGGAACATGCCGTATCAATACACATATTGGGCCCTTTCAGATTCATTACATATGCGATTCTTCCTGTGAACATAAAAGGATTTAATCCTGTGAATGCATATTTTGAGTTTTTCAGGCCTCTCTGTTCCAAAATCTTCCCGTAATCACCATGAGTAACTCCCATATATACACCACATCGTTTTCCAGAAATTTCACTCTCACTATATCCAGCATCTTCTACTGCCTTCCATGCTTGTTCTAAGAGAATCCTTTGTTGAGGATCCATTAGTTCTGCCTCAGCAGGCGAGATACGAAAGAATTTAGCATCAAATTGATCAACTCCTTCTAAAAATCCCCCGTAGATACTGTTTGTTTTTTCTTCATTGGTGATATCCTCATCATAATAATCCTGATAGTTCCAGCGCTCTTTTGGTATCACATCTGTCATCTGCTTTTGCTCTACGATATTGTTCCAGAATTCATCGATATCATTGGACTTCGGATATCGAAGGGAAATACCAATGACCGCAATATCCGTATCCTTCACCGGCATCTTCCCTGTACATTCCTTTCCAACCAAAAAATCCTTTTCTTCTGATAAATCGTTGATTACCTCTGCCTTAGATTGCTCCAAGGCATTCTCTAAAAAAAAGTTGGATTCTCCTGTTTCATTTTCTCACAAAGATAAGCAACTAATGCATCTAAGTTGGAATGGTCATATAGTGCAACGGTATCAATGTTTAAGCCAAATCTATCATTAATATCCCTTACGATTTCCACACCATTGATCGAGTCAATTCCCATGTCACTAAATGTTGCGTCATCTTCATAATCATCATCAATATGGAGAATATTTTGGAAAATCTCTAATAACTTATGTTTTATTTCATCCTTCGTGATACCGGTTCCTTTTGGTTCTTCAGCTTTTTCCATGCTCGTTGTACTTGGTTTCGTAATAGGCTTATTTATCATTTCCGGATTAGCCTTTTCTACTTCACTTTCTTGTAAGAGTTCAAGCATAATCGCAATTGCTTCAGCTGCATTTATATCCTCATTTAATATCCTCTCATAATACATGCGTTCATTCATATTCTCACACTGATCCTCTCTTACAACACCCATAATTTTATGTACAATTTGCCTTGCTTCCTCTGGGGTAATAATCCTGCTCTTCATATCTGTGAGCACTTTGAACAGGCATTTGCGTTGGATTGCTTCGCTATCCGGATTTTCCTTCTTGTTCGTCTCTTCAATGCCTTTAATATCTACTCTCTTTGGCAGATTTCTTTTGGGCACATTCTTAATCTTCAAAGCACTGATTGGAGAGCTGCTTGCTGTTGGTTCCTTCTTTTCTGAGTTTCCAAGCGTACTACTATAGTAGCGATTAATTTTCTTTACTACATCAGGGTCCGAGAATGTTTGCTGATGCATGTTTGTCTCGCTGTCTAGTACCTCATTCAAACGTGCAAGGTTTCTTCCACACAACTCTTTTTTCAATACACGCAGGGAATTCACTGGTTTCTCTGCAATCAACCTTCCAATCGAGATTGCTTTTGCCAACATATCCTCTCGCTTTAAAACCATGACGGCAGCGCCCTTTTCTCTTAGCTCAGCTCCAGTAAAAGCCCTAGCCGTATACATCATTTCATTTGCTATATTGCTTCCTAGCTTTTCCGGAAGGATATAAGTCGCACCCATGCCCGGAGTAAATCCATATTTCATAAATACTGCACTATATACACTCTCTTCTGACAACATCACGATATCGCCATATAAGCCAAACAGCATTCCTCCACCAGAAGCATGCCCTTGAATCACTGAGATGACTGGTACATCCGCATTTAATAAGCCACTGTACAAGAATGGGATATCGGTGAACTGGTTCGTCGCATTTGCAATTCCCTGTAATTGTTCTTGTGTTCCTCCCATACTGAATACATTATCATATCCCGTGACGATAATTGCCTTGATATCATCTCTTCCTTTGATCTCACGGAAGCGTTTCATCAGCCCGCTAATGAGCTGATTGGAAAACATATTTCGATTCTTTCGATCCTGCATACGGATTAACGCTATGTTTTGCTCAATCACCTCTAAGGTAACAATAGAATCATCTGCCTCTGTCATGATCTGTTCCCAGTCAATGTTGGATAGTTTCTTTTCTACAACATTTGCTACAGGTTTTATCTTCTGTTCTGCAGCGTGGGCAGCGGACATTTCTTTCTCTTCTGCAGACACAGGCTTATTTTCAACGGCGACTGTTTCCTTCTTTTCATCTCGGAACCATACTCTCTTATGATTGAATTGGTATCCGGGAAGAGCAATACGTTGTGAATGGCGATTCTGATAAAGGACTTCCCATGGGATATCAAATCCCATGACAAATAGCTTCGCTAGCTTATTGTAATTCTTTGCTTTAAACAATCTGCCAATAAACTGGTTTCCTTCTTCTCCATCGAAGATATCTCCCTGCTTATCTTCCATTTCTTTAATGCTTCCACTATACATCCCCATCTGCTCTGAGCCAGCAATAAATGCATCTAACTTAGCACGCAGTTCGGATACACTGGCTGCAACGATACATAAACGTTCCTGCTCTGCTTTTCTTCCCACCTGAAGCGTATATGCGATTTGGTTAAGCCAAGCTTGTTCTTTAAACGAGTTCTTCTCAGGATTATGAGTTGTCGTATCGGAATTTTTCTGTTCCCTTACCATGCGAACCAGGTCTTTGATGCTTTGGTATTCTCTTACCTTACCATAAGCGATTTCTATCGAGAATTCCTGATTGATTTCTTCAATTATCTTCTCTAATTGTATAACATCCACACCATATTCTGATAATCGATCTGACTGATCGATATCTCTTTCCGAAATGAATAAATGCTTAGCTATGCAAGAAAGAATTCTCTTCGTATCCTCTTCCTCATTCTGCTCTTCACTGATTTCCTGTGCTCTGCCTTTGAGATACTCCGCAAGTGCCTTTGCTTGCAATTGTAAGCTACTTTGGTCCTTTGCACTAACGACAAATAGATTCTGGTCAAATGATGTCGTCTCCGTCTCATCTTCTTCTCGATACTCTTCCAATACGATATGTGCATTGGCGCCTCCAAATCCAAAGGAACTAACACCTGCTATTCTCGGTAATTCTTTTCCCTCTGCATTCTTTAATGCATTCCACCGAGTGGTATGAGACAGGATATGAAATGGCGTCTGGTCCAGTTGGATATATGGATTTAACTGATTTTGGTGTACGTTTCCCGGAAGTATCTTATGTTCCATTGCTAAAATCACTTTTAGAATTCCTGCGATGCCTGCAGCTGTCTCAAGATGACCGATATTGGTTTTTACCGTACCCACTTCACAACATGGATGAATGATATGATTACTTCCCACGTTTGCATCCTTCAGCATTCGATATGCTTTCTTTATCCCATTGATTTCAACCGGGTCTCCCAATGATGTTCCTGTGCCATGTGCCTCAAGATAGCTTACCTCATCCAGACTGATTTCTGCTTTCGAATATGCCCGATACAAAAGATCTGCTTGAGCATTTACATTTGGAGATGTCAGGGTATTGGCCTTTCCTCCATGATTGACTGCTGTGGACCTTATGACTGCATAAATATGATCATGATCCTGCTTTGCCTTGCTTAATGGTTTTAAAATCACGGCGCCAGAACCTTCTCCTCTGACATAACCATTGGCTGAAGCATCAAATGATTTACATCTGCCATCCTTACTCAGCATACCCGCTTTTCCAAATGAGATATGCAGCATCGGACTTAATATGACATTGACTCCACCGGCAAATGCCATATCACAATCTCCATTATGGATGGACTCTACTGCCCGATGAATGGCAATCAAGGAACTCGAACAAGCCGTATCGATTGGTTCGCTTGGCCCATGGATATCAAGTAGATACGAGATACGATTGGCCAAGACACAGTGTGAAATTCCCGTAGAGGTATGCGCTTCCAACGGAACTCCTGCTTCCTTCATCAAGTTATAATAATCCATCGTAGAGACACCAACAAATAGCCCTGTTTTAGTTCCGGCAAAATCTGATGGTCGATAACCTGCATTATCAATGGTATGATAAATCGTCTCCAGGAAGATTCTTTGTTGAGGATCCATAAGCTCTGCTTCTTTTGGCGAAATTCCAAAGAATTTACAGTCGAATTGATCGACCTCCTTCATGAATCCTCCCCATTTGGAATAAGTTGTGTTTGGTTTTACTCCATCCTCACTATAGTATTTCTTCCAATCCCAACGCTCTTTGGGAATCTCTGTGATTAGGTCATCCTCATTCTTTAAATGGTTCCAGAACTCCTCTAAGTTCTCACTTTGAGGCATCACTCCATCAATACCGATAATTGCGATCGGTTCTCTCTCTGATAATTTCTGTTCCCACTTTTTCTCAGAACTTTTCTTTTCTACAGTTCTCTTAGCCTGACTCATCACCTTCGGTTGTGTAACTTTCTTTTGCGGCATGCTTTGGCTTACCGATTCATTTTGCTGTCCACATTCCTTTTTAATTTGGTCGTAATGTTTACTGATGACACTCTCTCGAATTGCTGCCACCGAATCTAACTCAAAGAAACTCGCCGGTGTGAACATTCTTGTATGGAATCTTTTATTCAAATCATTGGCTAAGCTTGTAAAAGTCAACGAATTAAATCCATAATCTGCAAGCTCTGTGTCGCTTTTAATATTGCTCCGTTTTAACTTCAGGATTTCCATCATCGATTGTGCAATCATTTCTGTTACATACTCGTTCATCCTGTCCTCACTTTGTTCCGATCTGAGCGTTGTCTTTGACTCTGCATCTAAGCAAATATTGCTCACTATTCTTTCTCTCTCTCCACTCATACAAGCCACCTGAACTTCTTCTCCATTCATGATTGTAAGCAAAGCATTCATTCCATCTGCCTCAGATAACGGAGTGATTCCCATTACTTCCTTAAAATACTCTTTTGTCTCATTTTGCACTTGCATTCCACCACCGTCCCAAAGGCTCCAGTTGATAGAATAACTTTTTCCATTACGTTTACCTGACTTTTGAAGTGCTTTTCGATACTTCATATAGCCATCCATAAAGCCATTGGCATAAGAATAATCTGTTTGTCCGATGCAGCCACCGATGGATGCGATGGAGGAAAAGCAAATAAACTGCTTAAGATTTTCCTGTTTTGTCATCTCGTCCAACAGGATCGTACCAAGAATCTTCGCAGCAAATACTTCTCTAGCTTCATCTTCCTTCTTGTTCCAAAGCATGGAATCTCGATTTACACCTGCCGCATGAATAATCCCATGGATGGCACCATATTTTTCTTTGATATCAGCAATCAGCTTACCTACTTCATCTCGCTTACTAATATCACATGCGACATACTCCACCTGTCCATTTCCCTGACGAAGAGAGCAAATTACATTTTGTATATGCGATGTTTCCTTGCTTCTACCAACCAAAATGACAGAAACCCCGAAGCTAATCAATAACTTAGCAACCATACTTCCCAAGCCACCAGCACCGCCAGTAATTAGATAGACCTCATCTTTCTCTGGCTGATACAAACTCGGTTCCATTTCTGCCTCATCATAGGTAAGCACTTTCAGTTTTCCGTCGACATACTGATAGCTTGTCCCTGCTCCCTCTAAGATGGAATCGTAGAGGGAAGCGATAGTTACTACTATATTGTTGGTTACAAGACTCTTCCCAACAAAGGAACCATATTCTAAACGGATGGTCTTTAACAATGCTGCGATTGCATCGTTGATTGGGCTTGCGACCTGGTCAGTTGCATGTAAAAAGCTCACATCTTTGATTCCCTTTGTATAGACTGCAGCTGCAATAGACAGAATTGTAAAGAAGCATTGCTCCCAATTTTCTGTATTATTTTCTTCTGCCGTGGTCACGTATAGGATTCCAAACTTCCCTCCCCAGCCTAATTCATCTAATAACGCAATGACCTGTTCCTTCTTAGTGACATCCAGTTCATAGCCTGCCTCATTTTTTTGGAAACGATCTGCCCTCTGAAGCAACACGACCTCATTTCCATTTTCCCGTAGGCTTTGTACTAGGGATTTCTCCTTTGATAACACTAGTATTTTCTTTGGACAACCTGTTTTGTCCGGCTTACCTAAGTCCATCCATATCGGCTGATAGAACAAAGGCTTTTCACTCTTTTTATATACTAATGCAAACCCTTTAACTGTGACACAGATTTTTCCGTCAACGGATAAGATGCTTACATCGTAGCTGACCGCTTGATCCATCTGCTCCTCAGACTCAGTTGCATAAGCATAGCATTCTTCTGGAATTGCATGATAAATGTCTACTTGTTTTACGCAAAACGGAAGAGAAGCTGACCCTTTTTCTCCATAACTATCGTAAAACAGGCAACTTACAATCTCCAATGCACCATCCAAAAGACTTGGATGCAGGACGAAAGAACCATGCTCCTTCATAAGCCCGTCTGGAAGCGACAAGGTACCAATTGCCATATGATCATTTTTTTGCAATTTTTTGATCGTGTGAAATGCTTCTCCAAGCATGAGTCCATGATTTTCTAACTGCTCATAGCATTCCTTGGCCGTTCGCTCTTCTTGGCAATCCTTACACAAATCATTGATGGAAACCTTTTCTGCAACTGCATGTTTGTCGCTGCACTCAAGGACTCCATAGCCATGAACCTGTTCAATGCCATTTCTTACCGCAGTAATCCGAAATTCATATTCTTCCTTCGCCTGCTCTTTCAATCGAATGAAAACCTCAGTCTGCTCCGTAGCTTGTTGTAGCCGAATCGCATTTAACCAGAATACCTCTTTGATTCTTGTCACAGTGACTCCCGTGATTGCGATTTCCAAAGCAGAGCGTGCCATCTCTAAGTAGGCTACCCCTGGTAATACCATCTCTGTTCCTACTTGATGCTCCCGAAGGAAAAAGTCTTGTTTGGAAAGAATCTTATTGCATATGATTTCATCCTTCTCGTAGCGAATCGAATCAAACATTGGATATTTCTTAGGTTCTACTGCATTACAGCTAAATTCCTCGCTTGTCTCAGAGATTGATTCCATACTTGTTTCAGGGACCGGTTCATTACTTACCAAATAGGTCTCCTTTAGAAAAGGATATGTCGGCATCGAGATTTTACGATAGGAGGTGCTTGCGAATATCTCTTTCGAAATATCCGCTCCCTTTACATAAAACATCATCAGCCTCTTCATTGCGCTGAACTCGTCTTCTTCCTCAAATGAACTGTCTTTGACCAGATTCATTGTCTGTGTCAGCTGATTGAAATCCTCTCCCATTACACGACCACTCTTATAAATTCGTTTCATAGGGTTCACACAGTCATGTCTTTTCGAATCATATAATATATTAAGATACTCTGTCAGCTCTTCCATCGAGCATACTACCATGGCGCATCGTATATTAAAATGGCTTCTGCATGCAAGGAGTGTATATGAAATATTTCCCAAAGACACATTCCCTGCCTCTTTTTGAACCCATTTCCTTAAATCACAAATCTTAGCATATAATGCATCCTCATTTTTGGCAGATAAAGCAATCGGATACCAACTCCAAGAAGTCTTCTTTGAAGGGAATTCTTCTTTTACTAAATTTGCTTCTTCTACACATTTTCCTTCACTTTTCAGCCAGTCAGTTTTGTTACACCATATATTAACTTTTTGAGTAATCATGTATCAAATTACCTCCTAATCGAAGCATTCGCTATTTATTTAGGTGCCTCTTCCACTACAACGTGGCAATTCGTACCACTGAATCCAAATGCACTAATCGCTGCCACACGCTTTTTCCCGTTCTCCACTGTCCATGGTCTTAACTTCGTATCAACAAAGAATGGGGACTCTTCAAAATGAATCTTATCATTTTCTTTCTCATAATTTAATAGCGGTGGTATCTCCTTATGTTTCATGGCCAATAACACTTTGATCAAACTAATCACACCTGCTGCCATCGTTGCATGTCCTATATTCGTCTTAACAGAACCGATCGAACAAAATTGCAGATCTGTTGTGTATTTTCTCATGGCATCTGTTAATGCCTTCACTTCAATCGGATCTCCTAATGAGGTTCCTGTTCCATGCGCCTCCATAAGAGAGATTTCTCTCGGATTAATTCCATATCGTTCATAGACATCTAGTTCCAACTGTGTCTGCGATTGTGCACTTGGAGCTGTAATTCCATTGGTCTTACCATCTTGGTTCGTTCCTGATCCTTTAATCACACCATAAATATAATCGCCATCTTCAATTGCTTTCTGTAATGGCTTAAGCACTACTACTCCACAGCCTTCACTCATAATCGTTCCATCTGCTCTATGGTCAAATGCGTAACAATTGCCCGTCTTCGATAACATCTCCATCTTGCTGGTCTGTAAGAAGAGTGTTGGAGTGAACATCAAACGTACTCCACCTGCCAATGCCATCTCGCAGTCTCCATTTAGGATGCTAAGACAAGCAAGGTGTAATGCTACTAATGAGGAAGAGCATGCCGTATCAACTGAAATGCTTGGTCCTTTTAAGTTCAGAAGATAAGAAATTCTGGCTGCCAAAATAGACGAAGACACCCCGGTAAATGCCTCTGCAGTATTTTTAGAACGTGTATTTCCTGGTTTTTGAGTAAAATCTCCTTGTGCTGCTCCAACAAACACTCCGCATTTCTTATTGGCTAGTTCTTTATCCGAATAACCTGCATCCTCGAATGCTTTCCAACATTCCTCAAGGAATATTCTTTGCTGAGGATCCATCGATTCTGCTTCAATCGGAGATATATGAAAGAACATTGGATCAAATTCTTCCACATTGGATAAAAACCCACCATTTCTACAATAGGATTTGTCTGGTTCCGCCACAATCGGGCTGTAATACTCGTCAGCATTCCACCGTTTTGGAGGAACCTTTTGGATACTGTTGACACCATTACGTAAATTCTCCCAGAATGTATCCACATTGTCGGCCCCCGGAAATCGCCCCGATAGTCCTATGATCGCGATATCCATGGGTGCATGCTTTCCAATCACTCCTTGCTTAGCAGCAGGGTGTTCCGGAATGTCTTGATTCAATTTGGCGTCCTCTTTAGAATCTTTTTTTCTCTCACCCTCGACTTTTGAAGAAAGAATGATCTTATTGTTGCTTCGGTTACGCTTTACAGCTTCCAAGCGTTCTCTTGCCCCACAAATTTTCAGCTTTTTCGCAGGAGTCTTCTTTTCGCTATATTCGATTTCTTTTAATGGTTCAGGTGTTCTCTCTTTCTCTTTGTGCTCTGGATTTCCTTGATTTCGTCCATACACTGCTGAGGACTTGAAGAAGAAAGAGGAAGATAAGTCAGTCGGTTGTTCAATCGCTATGTTATTCGTTACCTTCTTGTTTCCATCAAGAGATACGATATATTTTCCCATCTCAGGAACCGTTGGGTAATCATATAAGGTGACTGCATCTAGGTTCAGGTCAAATTTATTATTTATATCACGAATAATCTCTACTCCACTGATCGAATCGATTCCCATCTCATGAAATGTAAGATGATCACTGATTTCATCTGCATCCATATGCAGGATTTTCTGAACAATCATTCGTAATGTTTGCTCTACCTGTTCCACGGTATTGATATCATGCACTGCCTTCTTTTGTTCCTGTTGTACCGTACCAGATTCCTCTGACTTCCGCATTCCCCAAACTTCTTCCTTTGGAGCATAGATCACCTCGCTATCAGAAGAAATGGTATCTATGATCAATTCACTCATCTTCACAACCGTTGGATAGTCGTACAGCATGACGGCATCTAAGCTGATTCCAAAGGTCTGATTAATATCACGAATGATTTCTACTCCACTGATGGAGTCGACTCCCATGTCATGGAACGTAATGTAGTCCGGAATTTCATCTGCCTCCATATGCAGTATTTTTCCTACAATTGCAGTCAGCTTAGCCGTAACTTCTTTATCAACACAAGGTTCTGCATGAGCGACAGCAACTTCTTTCTTTGACTCTTCTTTTTCCACCAGCTGTACTTTCTGTGTTACCTTTCTTTCCTGTATTTCCTTTACTTCCCCTACTTCGGTAACTCTCTCTTTCGCGTTCGTTTCAATGTAGAAATGACGAATCCTATCCTTTACTTCGCTTTGTGTAAAGGTCTCACGGTGCATCTGCTCCTCAACATCAATCATTGGAAGCAGCTGTTGTAATATTCTTGATGCCATCTCTTTCTTCAATACACTTAATGTAGTACGCGGCTTCTCACTCATGAGTCTTGCTAACTTGATGGCTTCCTCTAATACTTCCTCTTGTGGTTTTACAATCACAGATGCGCCACGTTCTTTTAACTGTAATCCTGTCATTGTTTTTGCTGTCAACATCATTTCATTCGCTAATAGCTTGCCAAATCTCTCAGGCAGGATATAGGTTGCACCCATACCGGGAGTAAATCCATATTTCGTGAAGGTAGCGCTATAGACTCCTTCCTCTGCAAGTAAAACAACATCTGCATATAAGCCGAAGAGCATTCCTCCGCCGGATGCATGACCTTGGATTGCAGAAATCACCGGAATATCCATCTCTAACAATCCACGGAATAAGAAAGGTGCATCTGAGAATCTGTATTTTTGATCTGCAATATTGTTTAGTTGTTCTTTCGTTCCTCCCATGCTGAATACATTCTTACATCCTGTGATAACAACTACTTTTATGTTTCCATTTGCTTTAATTTGCTCAAAGGTATGAATTAAAGCTGCAATCATTTCATTAGAAAAGGAATTCCTATGCTCGTAATCCTGCATGCGGACTACAGCAATGGTCCCATCAATGACTTCAAAAGATACTTGGTTTCCATGATATTGATTCGCTAAACTCCTCCAATCGATTCTTTCCTGCCTTACTTCGCTTTCCTCTACCGCACACTCGGCAGCCTCTTTCTGCACTCGCGGCTCATGGTTGCTTCTTACTTCCAATGGTCCCTGGCTAAACTTATCCCCCTCAAAGCTATTAAGCCAATAGCGTTTCTTCTGAAATGGATAATGAGGAAGAGAAACTCGGTTCTTACATCTTCTGTCAAGTTCTGTCCAATCAATCTCCTGTCCTTTCACCCAACCTAGCGCAATTTCAGAACACTCTGCATGCTTTACGTCTATGACCTTGTTCTGATTTACTATCGCCTGGCTATAAATATTGCCGGTCATGACCGTTGTTGCTGATTGTTCCTCTATATATAGGCTTAATCCGTCAATGATATCGGATAGGTTCATTGCAATAATAGCAAGTCGCTCTGGAAATGCCTCTCTTCCGACTTGTGCCGTGTAGCATACATTATGAAAATAGCTGTTTTTCTGCTCATCATTCATTTGAGCCACCTGGCTTCTAAGATGTTGAATGGTTACTTTCGCATATTCCTTCAGACTACTTTTATTTAACGCAGACAGGACAAATACTTCCTGCGGAATCGCATCCGTCTTAGAAGAAAATACTTGTTGATATTGTTCGATTACAACATGCGCATTCGAGCCGCCTGCACCAAATGCGCTAATGCCTGCCCTTAATGGATGGACCACTTCTTTTCCATTCCTCTGCTCAATATAATGCTTCCATTCTTCTGGCTGCTGCTGTACATAAAACGGGCTCTCTTCCAAAGATAAAAATGGATTAAGTTCTGTGGAGTGAATGGAAGGAACCAAAATCTGATGCTTCATCTCTAATAAAACCTTCGTAATTCCTGCCATTCCTGCAGCAGATTCCAGATGTCCAATATTGGATTTGACTGACCCAATGGAACAAAATCCTAATTCATCTGTATACTCCATGAATGCTTTGGATAATCCCGTAATCTCAATTGGATCTCCGAGGGATGTTCCGGTTCCATGCGCTTCGATGCAAGTAATTGTTCTTGGATCAATCTTTGCTTTCCTCCAAGCCTCTTTGATGACTTCTGCCTGTGCATTTGGATTTGGTACCGTAAATCCATTGGTATGTCCTCCATGGTTTAATGCAACCGATTTTACCAATCCATATACATGGTCACCATCCTCCAATGCCTTTTTCAGTGTTTTGAGATAAATTGCTCCAACACCTTCTCCAGGCACATATCCATCCCCGTTGGCACCAAATGCTTTGCATCTTCCATCACTCGACATAAAGTTACCATTACTTAATGCCAGATATTTCATGTAATGAAGTGAAAGATTGACACCGCCTACGATCGCACCTTCAATGTCACCGCATTTCATGCTCTGAAAGGCTGAATACAATGCCGTGATGGAGGAAGAGCACATCGTGTCGATTGCCATACTCTCTCCGTGGAAATCAAAGAAATAGGATACTCGGTTTGCAATCGCGGAAAATGAAGTATTTACTGCAGTCTCTCCATCCTTCTGATATTGATCCAAAGCAAGTAGCTGGTAATTATTATACATCACTCCTACAAATACACCGATTTTCTTTCCTTTTACATCTTCTTTTTTATAACCAGCATCTTCAATGGCACTATAGGCTGTCTCCAAGAAAATACGCTCCTGCGGGTCCATCTTTTCAGCTTCTCTCGGTGCAATGTGAAAGAAAGCCGCGTCAAATTTATCTACATCCTGTAGAAATCCTCCCCACTTGGAATAGCTTTTTCCTTTTGTATCCTTATTTGCATCAAAATACTTCTTATAATCCCATCGTTCCTTTGGAATCTCAGTGACACAATTCATTCCCTGAAACAGGTTGTCCCAAAACTCTTCAAGGTCTTGCGCTTTCGGATAACGTCCCGCCAGACCAACGATAGCAATTTCATTTTCATCGAAAGGCATTGCCTTCACGGCATTATCTTCCGGCTTGTCTGTCTCTATCGTTACTTCCTTACTTTGGCTTTCCTTAACAATTGAGGCTTCCTTTGATTTCAGCTTCACTGGGCTTACAGTTGAAATCATAGCCTTGATTTCTTCTTTCTTGCTCTCTGCCAAATATGCAGCCAGTTCCTTTACTGTCTTATATTCAAATAGCAATGTTTTTGACAGCTTTCCAAATTTCTCTTCCAATCGATCATTGACCTCTAGTACGACAAGAGAATCAATTCCATATTCATCGAAGGATTCCTCCAGCTTAAGCTTCTCCTGTGGAAGCATGATTGCATCTGCAATTATTTTTTGGACCACCTTTTGAACATAGTCCGCAAGCTCCATGCTTGTCATCGGCTCCATTCTCATTTCATATTTATTTTCAAAGCAGTTATTCTCCATAAACTCACCATTTCTCATCGCTTTTGAATTGCAAATCTCCTCCGGATTTCCTTCCATTACAGCGACAGCAGTATCCTCCATCGCTAAAATCTGTTGAAATGCAATCACTCCATTACGTGTCTTTAACGGCGTCATGCCTAATCTTTCTTGAAGTTTTTCTTTCACTTGCTCATTAATTGACATCCCGCCATGTTCCCAATATGGCCAGTTGATTGATATGCTCTTACCATATCTTTGATGCTTTCTTGCTGCTTCCTCACGCTGCCTGCAGAATACATCCAAAAATGTATTGGCATACGCATAATCTGCCTGTCCTATATTCCCAAATATAGATGCTATGGCTGAAAAGCAGACAAAAAAATCAAGCCGCTCCTCTTTTAAAGCTTCATCAAGATGAATCACTCCCAGCATCTTAGGCTCTAAGACAAGCGATACCGCTTCCTTCTTTTTATAAATGCATAATGCATCTTTTAATACCCCTGCGCTATGAATTACTCCATTAATGTGCGAATATTTCTTCTTTATTTGTTCTACTACCGAACAAACCTTATCATAATCTGTGACATCACAGGAAATGTATTCAATACACCCTTCAGGTGATAGTTCTCTTAAGAGTTCCTTAAGATTTTGATCAGGCTCATGTCTACCTAGTAAAATTGCTGTTCCATGACATACTTCTGTGATATATCTTGCAAAGATCCGACCAAGTCCACCCATTCCACCTGAGATAAGATACACACGACCCTCAGTAAATATAACGTCCGGCTTACTTCCATTTACCACACTCTCTTCTAACAACATCTCATATCGCTTACCATCTTTATACTGAATCATCACCTGACTCTGTGCATCGAAAGCTAATTCGCACTGAATCATCTGTGCAAGCTGTCTCTTTGTCATATTTTCCGGATAATCAATGACCTTCATTGCTATCTTGTTACGCTCCAACATCACGGAACGTGCAAATCCAGAAAGAGCATGATGCAATGCATGATTTCCTTGACATAGGGATAAAATCGTTACATGCTGATGAATGGATGCTTCATAAATTCCCTTCACGATGCATGTCAGACTGCCAATTGTAGCATCATATAGATTTTCCTTTGTGAGCTTGCTTACAGGCAGTAAAGCTTCCTGCTGATAATATAGGATATGTAATGCTTCTCCATAGCTCCCAGCTTTTTCAAAGAGACGGGAATAATCTGCTTCACAGCCTTTTCGTATTGTGATTTGATTCCCGTTCTCCTGAAACTGTGTTCCGAATTTGACAAAAAGCACATGGGCTTTGTCAGAGAAGATTTGCCCTTCTTCTATGACTTCCTGAATCATAGCTTCCTCCTGAGCAAAAATCACGCTAACTCCTTGTAATAATTCGGACTTGTTTGGTTCTAACATTCGTTCCTTCCATACAGAATGAATATAGACAATGTTATTCTTCTCTTTCTTAAAAGGAATGGATACCACATCCTTTAATGACACAATCCGAGTTCCATCTTCATTACAAATCTCAATGTCTGCCTTTAACGCATTCTCATTCATTTCTGTCAATGTAATGTAGGAATACGCACAGTGCTGTAAAGTTCCATAGATGCTTACTTCACCGATTGAAAATGGCAAGTAGCCATTTTGTGAGTAGCTTGAATATTCCGGAAGAGCTGCAATTGTCTGTAATGCACCATCCAATAAGGCTGGATGTAAGTAATAAGACGATTTTTCCTCTGGAACCTCTAGATATGCAAGAGCTTCCCGTTTGCCTGTGCTGCACTGCTTCACAGTTTGGAACGAATTTTTGTATTCTACTCCTTTCTCTAAATGTGTATGATACAGCGTTTGTGTATCTTGTTCTTCCACCATTCTATTTCGAATCTCATTCACTGGTATCACGGTATTCTCGCGATTAATCTGCTTTTTACAAGTACCTTGGGCATACAACATCTCATTCGGATTCGAACGAAATGTAAATTGATAAGCATCAGATACTTTCTGAATTTCTACGTATAAATCCAAGGAATCCTGAAGCTTTGAAAATGGTTGATAGAATACAACATTCTCATATCGGAAGAATTCCTCTGGTTCATAGATAGCCATGCACCTCTTTATTAAGTCGAGATACTCAGCTCCCGGCATAATCCCTATTCCATTTACCACATGCTCAAGGAAGAAGGATTCCTTTCCATGGAAACGAATTCTAAACTGATTTTCCTTGACTTGCTCGATTAGATCATCTTTCGTATCGACAGCCTCTTTTTCCCCCTCGATCCAATAGTATTCCTCTTCAAATGGGTATACTGGCAATGCAATTCTTCGACTTTCCTTTCCCGCAATGCCTTCAATCTCATCTGCGATTTTAGCTCCATTCACATAATGCTTAGCAGCTTCCTGTAAGCTTAAAAATGTTTCTTGGGAGGTTTCTGATAACTTATGTATGCACTGATTCCATAACTGAGTTTCCTTCTCAATCTCTTCCTTATCCTTCGAACATGCCTTTTGATTGTTCTCGGTTTTAGCTAAGTTTTCTTTTAATTTTTCTTCCAATTCCTTGACAGAAGAGACGACCCATGCCTCACGGTAAGAAAAATGTGTCCTTCCATAAAGTAAGGTATAGCTAATATCGTCAAAACTTACCTTCTCACCATTGGATAAGAGCCATCCGTATAATTCCCTTTTCTTTTGATGTAATGCCTTGACTGATTTCGCACTTAAGACAATCAATCGAGGCTCACTCTTTTTCATTTCTGTCTGATTCTCTGGTGCTTCTTCTATGATCATATGACAGTTCGTACCACTTAAGCCAAAGGAACTGACACATGCCCTCCTTGGTGTACCATCCGTCTTCCATGGCTGATGCTCTGTATTGATATAAAACGGAGTATCGGTTAATGTAATATGTTCATTTAATTTATTAAAATGAATCGTAGGAACCAGTTCCTTATGAGTAAGGCACAACAGTACCTTGATTACGCTCACTATTCCAGACGCACATAAGGCGTGTCCAATGTTGGACTTCACAGAGCCTAATGCACAGAATCCTTTTTTCTTCGTAAATGTACCAAAGCTCTTTTTCAGTGCATTAACTTCGATTGGATCACCCAGTTTTGTTCCTGTTCCATGAGTTTCAATATAAGTAATCGTCTCCGGGTTGATGCCTGTCTTTTCATAGACTTCTTGTTCCAAGGCTGCTTGTGACAGCATGCTTGGTGCAGTAATTCCATTCGTCCTGCCATCATAATTAATTGCACTTCCCTTTATGACACCATAGATGGAATCATGATCCTTGATGGCATCTATTAATCGTTTTAACACGATACAACCAACAGCCTCACTTGGTACAAAACCATCTGCGCTGCCATCAAACACGCTGCATCTTCCTGTTTTAGATAGCATTGCGCCCTTACTTGTCATGATGTACATATCCATCGAGGATGCAACATAGACACCTCCTGCCAGAGCCATATTACACTCACCGTGTAATATGCTCTGACAGGCTTCATGAATTGCAACAAGCGAAGAACTGCACGCAGTATCAATACATAGGTTCTTTCCGGATAAATTCAGGTAATATGAGATTCTTGCTGCAAGCATATTGGTACTATACCCATTTAATACATGAGCATTTAACTTCATGCCTTGCTCTCGAATTTGATTCACGTAATCGCCTTGCACACATCCGACAAAAACACCACATTTTGTCCCTGACATTTGATCGAAACCATAACCTGCATGTTCAAAGGCCTTCCATGTCTCTTCCAAAAACAATCTGCTTTGAGGATCCATATATTGTGCTTCTAATGGCGAAATGTTAAAGAATGATGCATCAAAATATGCTACATTCTCTAAATAACCACCACTGACACAATAACTTTTATTGGCTGCTTTCCCATCTTCACTATAAAACTTTGAGGTATGAAATCTCTCTTCAGGAAGTACTCTTACACTGTCTTTTCCTGCCTTTAGGTTCTTCCAGAACTCCTCGATATTTGATGCGTCTGGAAACCTTCCCGAAAATCCAATGACAGCGATATCATCCTCAGAATACGATACCGCCTCCTTCTTAGCTTCGGCTTCGCTTCCTTTCGGGACCTCCGTCTTTGCCACTTGTCTTCGCTTTAACTCATTTTTGGGGCGCCGATTCATACAACGTCTTGCGGCTACACCAGCCTTCACGCTGATTTTGGATGCTTCGGCGATTGCCTGATTAGGCGCACTCTCTTGCATGCCGCCTTTCATGATCCTGACTGCTTCTTTCGGAGATATCTTACCAGCTTGTACTTGTCTTAGTAATTCATTATATAAGTCATTCGTTATCATACAAACCCTCCAATAGCTTCACTGCATGTTCAAGATCCATCGAATGATTCTTCACACTTTCAAATACATTGAGTAGCGAATCTTCACCTGTCTCCTCCAATTCACTTTCCCCCTCTTCTTCATCCATTTCATTGTAAATATACTCGGAGAGCGAATCGAGGTCACAATAATCGTAGATCACAACAACATCAATCGCAGTTTGGAATTCCTTATTAATGTCACGCATCATTTCAACTCCGCTAATTGAATCAATTCCTAAATCCCTGAAATCCTCGGCTCTATTTGCTTCTGCCTCAGTTACATGCAGCAAATCACACACAATATTCATGACACGACTGCGTATCTCTTTCGTCCGAATCTTTTTCCTTTCTAGTTGAGCTTCATTCATGGTTTTTTTACTCGTCTTACTTTTTGTTTTCTGTAAGTCGATTCTTGATTCCTGAAATGATTGGTAAATCTCTTTTTTCTGTTCCGCCGGTTTCGGTGCTTGCTTTCCTGCATCCTCTACCTGATCTGCAACTTCACCAAAGTATCTGTTAATGTTCCCGCTTGCATCAAAATCGTGAAATACCTTTTCATGCATTCTAATCTCGCTTTCAACCACCTGAGGCACGATCCTTAATTCTCGTTCAGAAAGCTCTGATTTTAACGTAGTCATTGTGATATTTGGTTTCCTTTGAATAGTCTCTGCCAGTTTCAGAGCTTCTTTTAAAACAGCATCTCTTGTTGCAAACTTAAAGCCTACACCACGTTTCTCTAACTCTTCTCCAGTATAAGAACTTGCCGTGTACATCATCTCATTTCCCAGGTTAAATCCCAACTTCTGACGGACAACGTAGGTTGCGCCCACTCCGGGAGTAAATCCATATTGCGTGAAGTTAATGCTATATACGCTTTCTCTTGCCATGACAATCATATCCGCAAACAATCCCATGACGAGTCCGCCACCTTTAGCATGACCCTGGATTGCCGCAATCACAGGCACTTTGCATTGTAAAAATCCTCGATAAGCAAAGGATGTGTCGGAACATTTTGCCATATGTTTTGAGATATTGTCCAGCTGTTCCTTCGTTCCACCCATGCAGAATACATGATCATATCCTGTCACAACGACACACTTGACCTGCTCCATCTGATTGATCTTCTCAAAGGCATCGATGAGTCCAAGGTGCAGATCATCCGTAAAGAGGTTTTTGCTCTTATGGTCTTGCATGGTTACAATGGCAATACCGTCCTTTGTTACATTAAGAGACACTGAATTCCTGTCATATTCCCTCGTTACCTTAAAGACCATTGTATCCTTATCATTTGCCTTCGTTAGCACCGGGGCAGAATCCACTCGTTTTACAGTCTTCGTATCAAACCAACATCTCTTTCTCTCAAAAGGATAATTCGGAAGCAGTATCATATGTTGTGACTCTCTTGGATAAATCTGTTCCCAATCTACCTTTTCTCCGGCACACCACGCTTCAGCAATTTCCTCTTTTGTCATTGTAAGGCACTTAGTCGTTACCTGATGTTCGTTCGTATACCTAGTCAAATACTGTTTCCCGCAGGACCCAATATACATGCCTTCCATCTGTACTTCTCCTTCAGCGAACCTTGTTAACTTATCCTGGTAGTCACGCAAGGAATCTGCCACGATTGCAACTCGTTCTTCCATCTCATTTCTGCACTGACATAACGTATGAGCAACATCATATGCAGTCACGCTACCAGCATTTTCTTTTAGGAATTCTACCATTTGTTGTGCTGACTCTGTCAATCGCTCTGGATTCTTTGCTGACAATAGGAACACATATGGTGCTTCCTCCTTATGAGCAGCACATCCATCCTCTTCTTGATATTCTTCCAGAATTACATGTGCATTGGCTCCACCTGCACCAAAGGAACTGATTCCAGCCCTCCTGAATACTTTCTTTCCATCTTCTGATACAAATGACTTCCATTCATCAACCGTCTTCTGTACATAAAATGGTGTCGTCTCGAAGTCTATGTTAGGATTCTCATGCTCGGCATGTAGCGATGGGACTAACATCTTGTGCTGCATCTGTAATACAACTTTGATGATGGATGCGATACCAGAAGCGGCTTCCAAATGGCCAATATTACTCTTCACTGAACCAACTGCACAGCACTTTCTTCCTACCTGGTATGGGGCAAAAGCGTGTGTTAATGCATTGATTTCAATTGGATCACCCAACTCTGTTCCTGTTCCATGAGTCTCAATGTAACTGATGGTCTTAGCGTCTACTCTTGCACGTTTTAACGCTGATGCAATCACATTCGTCTGTGCCTCCGGATTTGGAACCGTATATCCACTTGTCATTCCGCCATGATTAATCGCGGTTCCTTTAATCGTCGCAAGAATCTTGTCTCTATCTTCTTTCGCCTTACGAAGAGGCTTTAATAAGATTGCTCCACAACCTTCTCCTGGTACAAATCCATCTGCTGCCTGTCCAAAGCTATGACACCTTCCCGTAGGAGAAAGCATGTTAAGTGAACATAGATAGGTATATTTCAGGGGATGCAAATATAAGTTTACGCCACCAACGATTGCCATCTCACACTCCCCACGCTTCAGGCTTTCACAAGCTAAATGAACCGCAGTCAGTGAGGAAGAACAAGCGGTATCCACAGGGATGCTTGGACCACTAAAATTCCAAAAGTAAGATACCCGATTCGCTAGTGACCATTCAAAGGAATTTGGTATTCCCTTGATTCCTTGCTCCACGCATTGTGGCCCCCATAAAGAATAGGTGTTAGTAGTAACTCCGGCAAACACTCCAACATTTACACTCTTTTCCCCACATGCCATCTTCGTGAGAGTCTCTTTTGTATATCCTGCATTCTCCATCAACTCATAGGTAGTCTCCAGGAAAATACGCTCCTGTGGGTCCATCATCTCAGCTTCTTTTGGGGAAATGTTGAAAAATAATGCGTCAAACTCATCGACATGATCGACAAAGCCTCCCCACTTACAATACATTTTTCCGTTCTCTGTACGCTCCTCACTGTAAAGTGCTTCTGCATCCCAGCGTTCCTTTGGAATTTCAGTAATGCAATCTACCCCCTGCTTTAAATTTGACCAAAACTGTTCCAGATGTTCAGCCTTTGGAAATCTTCCACTCATTGAAATGATTGCAATTTCATCCTCTTCATAATCCTCAGCTTCTTGTCTCACTTCTTCTCCCTCAACTGAATCCATGAAATCAGTACTATAATTTTCACATAAATAGTCTGCTAATTCGTTCATGTTGCTCTTTTCATATAAGATTGTCTTAGATAACGTAGGAAATCGTTTACTAAGCTTAAGATTCATCTCTTTTACCATGAAAGAATCCATACCATAATCCCCAAAATCAATATCCGGATCTATGCTCTCAGGTTCTACTTTTGCACAATCTGAGAAACACTGTTTGAGAAATCTTAAAACCCCGACTTTTCCTTGCTTATGCATTCCTCTTGCGACGCTTATCTTTTCTCCCTTTGTTCTTTCATATGGATGTGAAGTCTGCATACCAGTAAGTATTCTTTCGCCATCTCCATAGCCAAATGACAACCGCTGGATCTGATTAGATAATGCATAATCCATCATCTCAAGTCCGATTTTCTCTGGCATTGGTTTGATTCCCATCAATTCTAGCTGTGCATATTCCGTATCCTGATGGCTCATTGTCGTCTGACTCCATAATGGCCAATTGATGGATACTAAGCTTTCTTTCCTTCCGGATCTTCTGAAACGCTCGTTTTGCAGCTCCACCCAGGTATCAATATATGCATTTGCTGCTGCATAATCGGTCTGTCCTGCATTTCCTCGGTCCGCAATATACGAAGAGCATATCAGGAAAAAATCCATCTCATGAATTGCACCTGCAAGTAACAGTACCCCTGTTACTTTTGAATCAAATACATAGCGATATTCTTCCCACGGCTTCGTATAAAGGAACTGGTCCCGAATACTGCCTGCGCAATAGAAAACCCCATGGATTTCTTGATATTCCTTATAGATGGAAGCAATCATATCCTCCACCTGATCCCGTTTTTGAAAATCTACGCTTTTGTAAATAATTCTACTTCCATGAATATTTGCATTCTCTAATTTTCCTTGCAGTTCTTGTGATAGTCTCTCCCTCGTTCCGCAAAGAATAAGATTACATTTCTTTTCCTTCAACAACTTTAAAGCTATACTGCTTCCGATTCTTCCGGTTCCGCCAGCAATGAGGTATACCCCCTCCTGCCTGATATAATCCTGTCTTATCTGCAAGAATTCCGGCATTCTTTCTACATAGGTTTCTTTAAACCAGATATTATTCAGATACAGCATCGTCTGATATTGATCTGCGGTATAAGCCAGCGCCTCGCATAAGCATTTTGCAATCCCTGTATCCCCTGATTGCATCTGTATAGTGATCGTCTCTAATTCCAATGGGATTGGTTCTTCCTTCAAGCTCTTTAAGAATGCCTGAATGGAGGCTGCTTCTGCATTTTTCTCTCCTGCATTCTGAAGCATGATAACCTTAACAAATCGTTTCCCTTGTTTTTGTCCTAACAGTCCTTTCAAAAACTCAAACAGCTCTTTGGTAGAATCACAGGTATTTTCTCCGAATTTTTCCTGCCCTCTAAAGTCTTTCATCCAGACGAATCCATCCTCTGATTCACTCTTCACATTCCTTGCAGAATACTTGCTTAAGAATCTGACCGAACATTCATGGAATGTTTCATCCGCACTCAGTTCTTCTCGCAACATATCATCCTCACAAATGACATACCATTGTCTGCAATGAGATGAAATCGCAGGATTTTCGACTTTCTCATAAATCTTTTTATATAAAACAACTCTGTCCGAATTGTTTCCTTCTGAAGTGTCAGTTCTTTTTGTCTTATCGGGTCCCATCGGAAGCCAATATCTCTCTTTGGCAAACTGATATCCAGGTAAGGAACACATCATAATCTTTGAGTCTTGGTAGAATAACTTCCAATCACTAAATTTCCCCTGAACAAATTGCTCTGCTAAACTCTCTGGAGAGGCTTGCTTTATTTCCTCTTGAAAAATCTCTGTTTTCTGCTTATTCTTCTTTACGAAGCCTCTCTTTACCAAACTCAAGTCGCCCTTTTCGAGATAATCAGACAAAATACGAGTTGCCTCTTCTGCATCAAACGCAACAAAAGCAAGTCGTTCTTCCAGATGTTCCCTTCCAGTCTGTAACGTATAAAGACATTGATCATAAGTTTTCTGTTCTTTGCAAGCAGATAAATAATCCTTCATGACGAGAACCTGATCTTTCAGGCTCTCATCCGTCTTAGCTGATAGCAGGAATACCGGTTTCACCGTTCCGTAATCCATCTGTTCAGAATTTATAACCTCTTCCAATGCGATGTGTGCGTTTACCCCTCCAAACCCAAAGCTGCTAATGCCTGCTCTCTTTGGCTGCAGCTTATGATCTATGACTTTATTCTTCCATTCTTGATTATTCTTCACGATATAAAATGGACTTTGTTCCAATTGAATCATTGGATTCACTTTCACTACATTTCGAGTACCCGGAATGATTCCTTCCTTCATCGCTTTTAGAATCTTAATCAATCCAGCAACTCCTGCTGCACTCTCCAAGTGACCAATATTGGTCTTCACTGAACCAATTCCGCACGTATGTATTTTTTCAGGCTCTTGGTACTGTTGATATAATTCTGTAAATGCCTTCTTAAGTCCATTTATTTCGACCGGGTCTCCCAAGTTAGTTCCCGTTCCATGGACTTCTATGTAGTCGATTGTTTCTGGATGAAAGCCGGCTTTCACGTATGCATCCCTTATGACCTCTGCCTGTGCATTTGGATTTGGCCTTGTAATAGAACCTACTGCTCCTCCATGGTTTACGGCACTTCCACAAACCCTCGCATAAATTGGGTTATGATCTTTCTTGGCATCTCGATATCGCTTCAATACGACGATGCCAGCTCCTTCCCCGCGAACATAGCCATTTGCCCGTTCATCAAAAGTCTTGCATTGTCCATCTTCGCATAGCATTCCTGCATCCGTAAATGAGATATGCTTTCTTTCTTGTAAAATCGCATTCACGCCACCTGCTAAGGCCATATCACATTCGCCTGACTGAATAGCTTTCACTGCTTCATGAATGGCCACCAGTGAACTTGAGCATGCTGTGTCAATAGCAATGCTTGGCCCCTTCCAATCAAAGAAATAGGAGATGCGATTTGGAATGATGGAGAAAAAGCTTCCAGTTGACGTATAGTAATCATAAGGTACATCATATTTCACAATCAAATCATTGTAGTCTGTGTTGGCAACTCCAACGTAAACCCCAACCTTCTTACCGACCACCTCAGAAGGAACAATTCCCGCATCCTCCAGTGCATGCCAGCTTTCCTCTAGCATCATTCGCTGCTGCGGATCCATAAGCTCTGCTTCTCTTCGTGAAATCTTAAAGAAGTCACCGTCAAACCGGTCCACTTCTTTTAAGAATCCTCCCCATTTCACTTTGGTTCCGCATCCCTTTTCCTCACTTCTAAGTAAGGCATTTTTCGCACTCCATCGGTTTTCCTGAACCTCTGTAATCATATTTTCCTGATGTAATAATCGTCTCCAATATTCATCAACATGTTCCGACATCGGAAATCTGCCGCTCAGTCCAACAATGACAATGGCATCCTCTGGTATCTCCTCTGCTCTTGCCTCAAACTCAGCTTCCTGTTTCTTTGTTGGAATAACTTCCTTACATACACTAAATTGGCTTGGATATTTAGTCACAAGGTATTTTGCGATGTTGTCCATATCCACATACTCAAATAGAATGGATGGATTCATCTCCACTCCGAGCCTTTCGTTTATTTTTTCACAGAAATCGGTTAACAAGATGGATTCCATTCCAAATTCACGAAGGTCCGTGTCTGTATCCAGATCACTCTCCTCCATATCAAGGATTTCTGCTAAGATGGAAATCAATTCCTTGCATACGTAATCTTTTTCATCCTCACTGTGGTTTAAAGATTTTGCAGCCTCACTATGATTAAAAGGCTTGATATCCTCAATTATTTCAGCCTTCTGACGACCATTTTTCATAATATAATCGACTAAATCCTTGATGGTATTACATTCAAAAAAGAACGTGCCGTCAATATGAATACCATAGATATCATTTAGCTTTTCCGACAACTCCGTAATCAGAATTGATTCCATTCCAAACTCCCTAAGGTCAGTCTCACTCTGAATTTCCGCTACAGGAATTTCTAAGATATCTGATAACATTGTACTAATCTCTTCGTATATTATTGTTTGATTTATATCTATCATCTCTTTTTCATTCACTTCATTATATAATTGTTTCTGAATAAGTTGCTCAAATTCCTCTTCATTACTAATTACCGCTAATCGGTTTGGTACCTGATTAAGTGCATCCAATATGGACTTGATTCCATCATTTCCTCGTAAAAGTCCTGTCTTATTGGAAAAAATGCGCTTATGCTGTTCGGTTAATCCCATGCCGCCATCTTCCCACAAGCTCCAATTGATGGATATGCTTTTTCCCGATGCATTACGATTGTATCGGAACTCTGTTAAACAATCCAGAAAATAATTTGCGGCACTGTAATCTGCTTGACCCACATTACCGATACAAGAAACGATTGATGAAAACGTCATAAAGAATTGAAGCGGTTCATTTTTTGTCAATTCATGTAAAAGCAAGCTTCCATAAACCTTCGTCTTTATCACTGGCTCCATCGAATCTTTGGTCTTGCTGCCAAGTAATCCATCATTAAGAACTCCTGCCGCATGTACAATTCCCTTGATTTGCCCATAAGTTTCCTTAATGCTTTCCAACATCCGTGCAAGTTGTTGCCGATCTGTAATATCGCATGACTGATAAACAACATTTCCTGATCCAAGGCTTAACCCCTTTACTTTCTCAGTAATTTCAGCAGATGGTTTCCTTCTTCCTAACAGAACGATGCTTCTGACCCCTTTAGCTATTAGACCAGCTGCAACTTTTAAGCCTAACTTGCCAGCCCCTCCAGTTATGATATACGCTCCATCAGCCTGTATTCCGGCTTCACTCTTACCACTTACTCCATTTTCATACTTAACATAGGCCTCGATATAACGTTGTCCCTTCTGATAGCTAATGATCTGACAATCTCCTATTGCCTGACACTCTCTTACCATAACTCTTGCAAGGTCTTCCAGCGATAATGCATCCATCATAGAAACATATTTGAATTGGGTCTTTGCTAACTCTTTGACTGCACTTCGAAGGAATCCTGCAACACCACAACTTATTATGTTATTGTTCGAATCTCCCTTATCATCTGATAACACAAGAATTCTAATATTTCCCTGATGTCTAATCTTTGATAATCCCTTGGCTATATATAATGTTACGTTTACTCTTTTATAAAACTCTTCGTAGATATCTTCCGAATTTAATCTCTTATGATCTGTCAGTTCTAAATAGAGATAAATGTCTACTCCATTCTTATCATTTCCCTGTTGTGTCAGGATTTCTTGAAAGCAGGTCAAACACCCCTCTTCAGACATATGGCTGTAACTCATTGGATGTATTTGGCGATAATGAGCTTCCAACTCCTCTGCCAGCTTCGTCCCATGTTCACTTAAGATGATTGCAGCCCTTTCCTGAAAGGCCTCAACCACCTCTAGTTTCTTCTTTTTCCATCCCACGCCATAAAAGCTTGCCCGTTCCTTTATTGTCCGACAAATTGTGTTCTCTTCCCGGCTCTTTCTCTTTACATGCTTTAATACCGCATTCTCAATAACTATCGTAGTTTCGCCCGCAGCATTAAAACCTTTCACCGTTGCATAGATATCATTTCCCTTGACCGAAATATCCCTCTCCTCTAGCGTGATTACTTTCGTATTCATCAAATCACTGCTAATTTGAATTCGTCCACAGTAATATGGTAAATTCTGATACTTGGTCATATCAATCTGACCTTGCTGATATACAACAAATAATGCAGCTTGAAATGCTGCATCTACTATACTTGTTTCGTTTGCAACAGATATGTTCGGAATAAAATTCCAGGAATGGTCTTTATATTGATATGAGTTGAATATTTGATAGCAACCTTGATACTCAAAACCTGCTTGATGCAATACATGATAAATCTCTGTCTTCTGATTGCCCGGTTGTTCACAGTTCCAATTTTTTCTTTCTTGTTTCCTTGCTGCGTTCTCTATCTTGCATGAAGCAATAACTTCATTTCCATTTCTAAGTTCGTTTAAGTTTTCACCCCTGACGATGGACAGTTCATACAAATTATCAGTCATAAAATCCAATGGCTGACGTAATATCAGTCCTTCTACCGCTACGTTGTCATAACAGGCCTTGTATGGTTTTAAGAATGATAAAATAATTTTCGCTGCCGGTACCAGAACCTTTCCTTGAATGATATGATTACAAATCTCCGGATGTGCTTTCTGTATAATCACCGATTGCGGAAATTCCTCCTCAGCCCTCTCTTCTTTTTGATAAATCCAAAACTGTTTTCCAGCAAACGCATACTGTGGGATGTCACATAATTCTTGCTTTCCCCTTGGGTAGATTTCCTTCCAATCAATTGAAACTCCATACTCCCAAAGCTTTGCTAATATTGCATCAATCTCTAAATCGCATTTTCCAACCAGGATCAGTTCCTGATTCTCAAGTGAAACTATATCCTTATTCGTTTCTGCAATATCTTCTTGAATCAAATCCCTTAGATTTAATTCATACCTTGTCTCTATACATTCCTTTAATCTATGATATCCTCTCTCCAGATGAATACGCTCCTGATGCATGCATATTGCATCAAAGCATTCTTTCCAACCGTCTTCTACGAATCCCATCAATTTAGGTATCTGTTCCATAGTGATTACTCCTTCATTTAGTAAATCACATACTTCATTAATTACCTCTGGATTCTTCAATCTATCTTCTCTTATTTCCCATTTCATATAGACTTTGGAGAGTGAATGTATAATAGCGATTACTAACAGGACGATTTGCTGGTCTGTAAGCTGTGCAAACTTTTTCTCATCTGTGATCAAATCACTTGGTTCTTCTTTCGTATAGGTTACAAAAATCTGCTTCCATTCCTTCATGTAATTGATAAAGGTATGTTGGTATAAAATCAGCTGTTTCGCTTTCTCAACTTGCTTCCATTCCTTCATTGTTAAATGATTGAGTTCATCGGAAAGCTTTGTCACATAGTCTTTCTTTATTTGCATTCCTGTTATGATACGCCCTGATTTATGATCATAATAAGGAATTATTGGTGGCTGAAGCAGCGAAATCTCTACGCTCTTTGGTTGAATCAGAATACGAACTGCTTCGTCAAACGTTATCATTCGACTTAAAGCCCAAGCCATGATATGTCCGGTTCCATTGGCATCAATCCAATCCGGATGATATCCACACTTCATAAGCAATCGAAGCTCACAATAATGCAGAAGGAATCCTAAAACCTTTGGATTCTTCGCTAAGTTGTCCTGCTCCATGATACGTTCTATGGCAACTGCATCAGATGGTTCTAGTTTTGATTTTAATAACTCCATCCTCTTCTTGTATGTCACACGATCCTTCGTCTCTGCCTTCTCTTCCCAATGGCAATCAGGAAGGTATAATAGCTTTCTATTGATCACATGCTTTTCTGTCTCTGTCTCTATTACCTCATGGAAGAATTTCTCACACTCCTCCAGATTCCCTGCCACGGTCGCTCTACGTAACTCAAAGCTTTCTCGCCCCAACAGCTGCGTCATGAATGCGGATTTTAGTTCACTTTCATTCTTTCCATGAACATATGCTTTCCACTCTCTTGCCATCGCGCTCAAGCTCTCTTTTGTTCTGGCAGATAGTGTTAAAATCATGGTATCTGTCGAATCATTTACACTCTTATGCTTCTCCTCTGGATATTCCTCCATGATCATGTGGCAATTGGCACCACCAAATCCAAAGGAACTGATCCCCGCGATTCGCGAATTTGCTCCTTCCCGCTGTTCCCAACTCTTTTTCTTTCTTGTTAATAGAAACGGACTATTTGCAAAATCGATGATTGGATTCTCTTGTGTCAGATTAATCTGTGGCGGAATCTCCTTATGCCGCATCATTAGTAATACCTTGATGACAGAAGCAATTCCAGCAGCTGCTTCCAGATGTCCGATATTAGCTTTTACGGAACCAATCGTACAGAATTGCAAGCGATTCGTATCTCTCTGAAAGGCCTGCGACAAAGCCTCCACCTCAATGGGATCACCCAGCGAAGTACCTGTTCCATGAGCTTCGACATAGGTAATCTCTTCTGCGTTAACATTAGCATCTTTCATAGCTGAAATAATCACTGTCTTTTGTGCCATGATGCTGGGAGCTGTAATCGAATTTCCCTTGCCTACATGATTGGATGCAGAGCCTCGGATGATTCCATGGATACGGCAGTGATTCTTTAAAGCCAGTGATTCCTTCGTTACTAAAACCACACCAATTCCATCCCCTGGAACATATCCATCCGCAGCATAATCAAAGGTTCTGCACTGCCCCGTCGGACTTAACATTCTGGACTTGGAAAATGAGATATACTTCCATGGATGAGTATTTAAACTGACCCCTGCAACAATCGCATACTCACATTCCCCGCGTTCGATGGCATGCTGTGCTTCGCTTAGAGCGATTAATGAAGAGGCACATGCTGCATTTATTGAAACACTCTTTCCATGCAAATTGTATATGTATGAGATTCTATTTGCCAACATATTCTCATAATTGCCGAGACAAGCAAAACTATCTGTACTAATTCCTTCCCTGACTGCTTCTTGACGATAGTCCACAGCCATCGTTCCAACATAGACAGCTGTCGTTTTTTCTTGCAACTCTTTTAGTAAGACAGCAGAATCCTCTATGCAGTGCCATGTCTCCTGTAATAACAATCTTTGTTGAGGATCCATGTTCTTCGCTTCCCTCTCAGAAATTGAAAAGAATTTATAATCAAACGTTTCAATTTCATCAACGATTCCACACCATTTACTCATACTTGTATTTGGTGTATTAATGTTCTCGTTATAATAGCGGGAAGTGTCCCAACGCATACGGGGAATTTCTTTTATTAAATTTTTACCATTCACAAGATTATCCCAATATTCCTTGTAATCATTTGCTCCAGGATAACGACATGCCATACCTATAATAACAATTCTATCTCTCTGATTTGCATGTTCTAAATTGTCCATTCTATACAGCTCCCTTGCCAAACAAAAAAACTATCCTCTTTACCTGCATGATTTGTTCATCTTCTATCTTTTGGGTTCTATTGCCATCGTTCTAATTGTTACTGCCAAGTTACATCGTTTCGTCAACATCGTCCTCCAACTCATCTTCAAGCTGCTCGGCCATATAATGTGTAATAATCACATTATATTCCTGTGGATGTGTGAAGTTTGGCATATGACCTGCACCATCCACTGTCGCAAATTCTGCATTTGGAATCATTTCATATAATTCACGAGCGCTCTCATAGGTAATGATGCTATCCTTTTCCCCATGAATGATTAATGCCGGAATACTGATTTTTTCTGTATATTCTTTTACATCAAATCCATTCAGTACATATTTTGCATAAGACCTTGATTTTAGTTGATTTACTGCTTCATAACGATTTACTTCCTGATATTGCTCTTCCATTCCAATCGCTTGAAAATCATTCAGTAATTGTTTACTTAATGAAACGGGATTCTTAACCGATGTCTTCAACTGATAAAAACAATCTGCCAAGAGTAATGCTTTCACCTTCGTCGGATATTTATAGGCCATGATCTGCGCAAGAGTACCGCCCCAGGATGATGCTAAAATAAATACCGGCTGTGTCACGCCTAAGATATCCAGTGCCTGTACCATAGCATCTACAATCTCTTCCATCGTAAATTCCTTTGAGCTTTCACTCAATCCGATTGCAGGAGGATTCATATGTATCATCTGATAGGAATCAAATAGCTGTTCAAACTGGTTCTTCCATAAAGGAGCAGCGTGACCGAATCCACTCAGCAATAGCACCGGATATCTATGACCTGCAACCATCGTTTCTATTTTCATCTTTTCTGAAACATTCACCACGAGATGAAGCAGCTCTTTTCCTTGTAACGCTTCATACTCGGATGCATAATCAAATCCTTCTGATTGCTTCTTGCATTGTTTGTTCTTTTTCATATTTTCCCAAAAAGAGAGAAATGCTTCCTCAGAACTATTGTTATATTTTCGTATCAAACTTATTTGGGATTGGTTTTTTTCCGGCATGATAACACCTCATCTTTTCAATATAGCCTTTATTAAGGATACTGGCTTTTGTCTTCGGCTTAAAAGATCCGAAATATTCTGATAACACATTCTCATGCTTGGCCCTAAAGTAGATAAAATTGAAAAGACCAGTACATATAGGAATGACTTTAATATGTCTCTTACGCTAAAGATCGGATAGAAACTCTCTCCACCAATAACAAATGATACTCCGCCACTTCCAACATAGATTCCGGTATGACCAAAGACAGCCACGTAGAGTACTCCCAACAAAGCTGCTATAATAAATGCTAAAATTGCTAAAATGAATACTTCATTGAAAAGAATCAGCACACATTGAAACCTTCGATACCCAATTGCCCTTAGTGTTCCAAACTCCTTCAGTCTTTCATAAATCTTTACTTTCAGAATAGAATATAGTCCAAATCCAATTAAGAACAGCAAGAAGAAGGTGAAAACAGTAAAGAACAACTTGATGTTATCATAGGTACTTGTATAAAACTTTGACGCATCATAATAGGTCTCCGCTCTTAGCACATCACTTTTTTCCTTTAATTGACCGTCTAATTCTTCTGTCAGGAGCTCAATGTCATCAGAATTCCTGGTATAGATTCGAAGGATATCAAAATATCCATCCTTCACCTGATATAAACTTTGAGCCGCATCTGTAGTGACGAAGATATAGTTATTATTATATCCCGCTCCATCTGCATAAATGCCTGTAATCGTAAACTCCTTCGTCACTACATCTCCAAGGTCTCCATTGGCTAATAATGTAATGGTACTATTTAGCGAGATTCCATTCTTCTCTGCCATCTCATGACTAATGCAGGCATTCGTATCACTCGCTAATACGAGACTTCCCTCCTCCATCTCAATCGTCTTGGTATCCGTTAAGAATGAAGCATTTTCTTCGGATAAACTATAAAGAAGATAGGTTCCTTTCTGTTGAGAATCACCTGTTTCATACACCATTGAAGTATTTCTTCGAATCGTCTCAAACGAATACTTGATTTGTTTCTCGTGCTTTGCTAAGAAATCATTAACGACTTCGATTGCTTGTTTATTCTCATCCTCTTCTTCTAAATGATACGTCGCATTGACACCCAAGAATTTAGCAGAGCTCATACTACTATAATCCGCAAGATCTTTCCACATAACTGCGACTTCACCTGCCTGAAGATTTACATATGACTTGATTACCTGCTGTGATACTCCATTCATGGTAAAATCAGATAAGATTAATATCATCATTGATAAAAAAATTGCTAGCCACATCATAAGCGACTTTTTCTTATCAGCTCTAAGATTTCGTAATGCAATTAAAAAACATGTTTTCATATTTTTTCATTCCTTTTTCGATAACATTTCAAATTAAACTTCCTTTAAAGTTTCTACTGGCCTAATCGATGCAATTTTTTTAGCAGGGAAAAATGATGCAACGATTGATAACACAAAAACAATCAGAATGACAAGTAACAATCCCGAAACATCTAAATGTATCACAAACTTACTACCTGTGATAAAGCTGACAGGTTCTTGCATCTCAAATACCGTATTTCTTAGGTTATACAGTACGACAGAAACTAAAACTCCTCCAAGTACACATGCAGTTGCAGTAATCATTGTGATTTCATATAACATGATTCGTATGATCTGTCCCCGCTTAAACCCAATGGAACGCAGTGTTCCTATCTCTTGTCTTCGTTCTAACCCCATCATGATGACTAGGTTCACCAAAAGAATACATACAATCATCATCAACACGATGATGAATACATAAAAGAGCTTAATGTAAAAATTCAAAGTACCGATGATGAATCCATCAGATTTTAATGAATTCATGACATAGACATCCGATTGATTATTCTCTTTTAATATCTGATTAATCTTCTTCTGTAACCCACTCACATCTTTGTCTCTATTGGCGTAGACTACGATATCAGATACGGAATCTTTCTCAACTCCGATCTTCGTTAATATGTCTTTGGCTCCCTCATAATCAATATAGGCTACAGACATGGATAAAAGCATCTCTGGATTTCCGATACCAATGACCTGGAATTCTTTCGTAGCATAAACGCCTTCTTTTCCTTCCACTAATAAAGTTACGGTATCCCCAATATTCACTTGCAAAGCATCTGCCTTTGCCTTATCAAGGAAGATGCTATCCTTATCCTTCTCAGTTAGATAATGACCATCCACTAGGCTAATATAGTCTTTGTATTGTAATGAATTACTTTCAAGGCTCATGATCATTACCATATCTTGATTGGTTTCTGTTGATATCATCCCACTGAACCGAATACGAGGGGAGATATCTTTGACCTGACTCTGATTCTTACAAAAGTCATACACATCATTTAATCTCGAGTTGTCAACGTAAAATGTCTCTTTCCAGTTTCCGGCAGATACATAGATATCTTCCTTATCCTGCTCTGGTCGGATCAATAAATCACCATATAGGATTCCAGACATAGAATCCTTCATTTTGTCAGTAACGGTGATTACAAAAGAATCAAACACTGATAAAATGACAGTAACGATAAAGATAAAAAAGAAATATGTTAAAGTACGTTTTTTACTTGCCTTCATACTTCTTACAGCGTATTTTAGAAGTTTCAATGGTAAACCTCCTCTACAATCATTCCATCTTTGATTGTACAAACTCTACTTGCACGGTCCATAACCTTCGGGTCATGTGTTGAAAAAATAAAAGTCGTTTTTTCTTTGGTACAAATGTTATGCATTAACTCAATGATCTCAATACCATTCTTAGAATCCAAATTTGCTGTTGGTTCATCTGCTAAGACAATTTGGGGTTTAGTCACCAATGCTCTTGCAACAGCAACTCTTTGTCTTTGTCCTCCAGATAACTCGGCTGGCTTCCGATGCATTTGTTCCTTTAACCCAACTGCTTCTAAAAAATATTCTACCCGATCTCTCTTTTCAAATTTACTAATGCCCTTCGTGATTGTTAAAGGAAGTTCGGCATTTTCGTAGATGCTAAGGACAGGAATTAAGTTAAAAGATTGAAAGATAAAACCGATTGTATACAATCGAATATCATCTAACTCTTTTTCTTTCAACAATGTGATGCACTGATCTCCAATGTAGATATCGCCACTCGTAGGTCGGTCGATACAACCAATCATATTCAGTAAGGTCGATTTCCCACTTCCGGATGCACCAGCAACCGTCATGAATTCACCTTCCTGAATGGTTAGATTAATTCCCTTTAGTGCTTCAACTTTTGTGTTTCCTAATTCATAGGATTTCTTTAAATCTTTAATCACTACTAACTCCATATGCTCTCTCTATACTTTCTTATATATTTTGCACAAAAAAGCTTGTATTTTAGCCATCTGTGCAATGGTTAATTAAGTTGCAAACAATGACAAGCTCTTAATAATGGGCGAAAACCGTGTCATTTCTGTTTCAATGCACTTCGTTTTCCAGTCAGAAAGGTACACGAAATAAAACGTCATCCTTTTTTTATGAAGGCGAATCTGTGTCCCATTCTTCCCTATGGCTGCCAACCTCTCATGTCTAACAGGATCATCTTATTTGAAAGAGTCCTAAATTCCTTCGTCCAGCCTACCCATAGTGGGGTGCCGCCTTTGCTCCTTTCCAGGGTCATGCCCTATAAAATATGTCTTAGCGGCTTCGCTCTGCTTTGTCATTGCCTAGAGAGCACTCCTGTAATCCAGCACCAATTGAATCCCTGGCGGACGTTATCTGCTACAGTATGTGCTTTTTTGTTTTATGCTGCTTCTGGTCTGATGATGTCCTTTCGGAACTTTTCTTCATCAAAGTCACAGCCTGTTTGTAATACTACATAGAAGATCCGTATCGCTTTACATGCAACTGCTATCTTTGCCTGCATCCCTCCAAGCGGGTTCTTGGTCCGGTTTCTATAATAAAGAAACACATCCTGAAATGCGGGACTCCAGGTCATCAGTGCACGTACTGACTCATACATTGTTCTTCGCAGTTTTCGTCTGCCCCTCTTACTGATTCTTGGCTGACCTTTCTTTTTACCGGAGCTTTTCTTGACTATTTCCAGCCCTGCAAGCTTCTGTATCTGCTTCGGATCAGTGAAACGTCCGATATCACCAACCTCTGCTATAAAGCCAATCACAGTACTCATCCCTACTCCTTTAATGGCGAGCAGTTTCTCCACATTTGGTACTTCTTTTACTTTTTCTTCCAGATATTCATCTAATCTTTTTAGCTGTTCTGCTTTAAGGATGTAGTCATTTACAAGAACCCATATCTCGAGTCTTGCAGCTTCACCGGCTTCCAATCCTACACTATTCTGTGCAGCTTCTACCAGGGTCTGAGCCCTCTTTATTCCTGCCGCACGCACCTTTGCATTTCGCCATATCTGATTGATTCCACCTGCACCGATTTTAAGGATATCCTGCGGAAGTGGAGCTTCTCTAAGAAGCATCAGTCCACTGGTTGAATCCCAATCAGCATAACACTCAAAATACTCCGGGAAGAACTTCTGAATCCATCCCTGTATCTGATTTGACAGACGTACATGCTGCTTCATGATCTGGTCCCTGCAAACAGATGCTTCTCTGATCTCCGCATATACTCCACTTGGAAGATAAGAAGTTGAAAATCTTCCATCTTTCACAAGCAACGCTATTGTTTTGGGATCCTTCAAATCACTCTTTTCCGGACTATTATCATCTAATTCCATACTTCTGTTTACGGTAAACGGATTTACTGTTACAAGCTGAATATCATGGTCTTGTAAAAACTTCTGAAAAGTAAGCCAGTAGCAACCGGTAGGCTCGCAGCCGACAATAACCTTTTTCATTTCAGTTTTATTCATGAGTTCCTCTGTCCATCGAAGGAAAGTAAAAAATCCCATTCCGGTGTTGCTAAACTTAAATACTCTTCTTGAAAGCTCAAACCCTCTCCAGTCAAACGCCCTGCAGAAGTGAGTTTTTGATCCAACGTCCACTCCAACAATTAAAGTGTCACTTGTTACTTGCTTTAGTCTGTCATTCTGTGTTAAATTCATTTTGAACCTCCGGTGTTTTGATTGTTTTGTTTACATCCGCCAAGATGCAACTCAATCATACCTTGAGGTTCTTTTTTATTCAATTGGCATTATTTCTGAATTACAGGAATGCTCCTTTACTTGTTCCATGGAAATTTTTTATATTTCACATAGTTCTCAATATTTTGCCTTACTCGTGGATCAGAAACTAACGATGAGGTCTTTTGTACTGCTCTTTGTTCCATCTCCTCGTCAATCATCCAAGTACTTCGAAAATATTCCTTACAATTCTGGATGGCCCAACATTGTAATCTCGATACTCTTTGTACTAGCTTTCTAATCTCACGATCAATATCCTCTGTAACTTCATCTACTAATCCACATTCCTTTGCCTTTGCTGCTCCATATAGCATCGTCGTCAATGACATTTGATAGGCATCCTTATAACCGACCTTTCGAATCAAATATGGTATTACCATGGACGGAAGTAAGCCCCAAAGGATTTCAGATAAGCTAAACTGGCTGCTCTCCGTAGCATAACAAAAATCGCAAGCAACACAGAGCCCTACTCCTCCTGCCAATACCTGGCCTTCAACTTTTGCAATCACAACTTTATTTAAAAGAGAGAGTTTCCTTAATAGTTCCATATACATCTGAGTTAAACTCTTCTCGGAAGCATTTGGAGCATCATTTTGTACAATTACATTAAAATCCATTCCTGTACAGAACTTTCCATTGCATCCCTCTAATACAACCATCTTGATCTCATCATTCTCCTGTAAGAGGTCAAATACATGATTTAATTCTGTTACCAAGGGGTAATTCAAGCTGTTATTTGTTTCAGGACAATTCATTTTAATATAAAAGATACTATTTTCACTTCTTGTAATTAGTGTATCCCACTCCATATTCATTCTATTTGTAGAATTCCTCTACTTCCTCCCTTTAAAATCAAGTCCACTCATACTCTCTATGGAAACCATTAACTCGTTTTAATACCAATAGATTTCTTCCAGCAAAGAAGTGATCATAGATTTGCTGACATTCACGGATATTTGCTTCCTTATCACGGATTCCGAAAATCCATTCAATATTAGAATCTAAGATCTTTTCATATTCTTCCATAGATAAGCGATATCTACGGTCAAGATTCTCACCGATTTTCATTCGTTCTACAACACGCTTGGATTCTGGTGTTATGATTCCACTATAGAATTCTGAGGAACAACCGGAACCATAAGAGAACATGCCGATTCTTGTTGCTTGTTTCACATCTGCATTCGTGATTAATCCACATAATGCGAGGTACAAGGTAGCTGAGTATACATTACCTACTTGTGTACAAAAGTGAAGGGATGGCACAACTCTCTTTTCAAAATCTGCTGCGATGTCAGCTGGTCTCATCTTATATAGTTCACGCATCATCTTACGATGAGCTCCCTTAACCATGCCAGCAAATGGTGTATGGAATACGAGATAATCAAACGTCGTCTTAAAATCAATTCCTTCTACCTTGGTACAATAATTCTTAAAGCTATTTTCCAGACAGTCTAGATAAGACATTAAGGAAAGGTCTGCATCTCCTGTCTCAATCTCTGGCAATGGTCTACAAGTATCCATTACCTCATAACTATAAAATCCGTTAGCTCCAAAATCCAATTCTAATACTTTTGGATTCTCTCCGACTAAAATTGCGACAGCACCAACTGCTTGAGAAGGTTCTGCATATGTCTTCTTGGCAGCAGCTCTTGCAATGTCAGTACCGATGACTAATACTTTTGCTCCAGGAGAAACCTGTGATGCTACATAATTGACAGCTGTCTGAAAAGCAGCTGTACAGCCATAGCATGCTTGTTTTACCTCAAAAAGTCTTAGATTACGGTTTAATCCAAGATAATCATGAATATATGTACTCAAAGACTTACCAAAGTCTAAGCCTGACTCACTTGAAGTGACGATCATTTCAATACTGTTCTTTTCTTCTTCTGTTAAACTATCTAAAATAGGTTTTGCAGCATTCACACCATTGGTAACAGGATCTTCAAAGGATACTCCTACTGACTTCTTATACATCAAAAGATTGCTGAAACGTGCCATATCCAAATTACGGTACTCAAAAAGTTCCTTTACATCAATGTATGCTGGTCCACCATAAAAATTAATTGCCTCAATACCTACAGAAAACTCTTCCATGCTATTTACCTCTCTTTATAATGACACATGTATTAATTCCACCAAAACCAAAAGAATTCGACATTGCATAATCAAATTGTACTTCCCTGGCCATATTACCTACCAGATTCAATTCCGTATCGATTGGTTCCTCCAAATTCAGATTTGGATGTACAAAACCGCCTCGCATCTCTAAAATAGTTGCGATTAACTCAATCAGACCTGCGGAATATAGGCAATGTCCTGTTAATGATTTTGTAGAGTTTACCCATATGTGTTTTAGATTTTTGTCAAAGACTTTCTTTATCGCAGCCACCTCAATCTCATCCCCCATTGGAGTGGAAGTGGCGTGTGCATTAATATAACCTATCTCTTTACCATCTATGTCGGCAATTTCTAAGGCTTTTTTCATTGTATTGCTTTCGCCCTCCAAGCTTGGATTGGATAGGCGGTTTCCATCTAAGGAAATAGCACCACTTAACAGTTGGGCATAGATGGTAGCGTTTCGCCGTAATGCAGACTCTTTTTTCTCTAGGATGATGCATCCGCATCCTTCCGCAGGAACAAATCCTTCGTGCTTCTTATCAAAAGGTCGGCACGAATTCTCTCCTAAGGTTTTACCGCCTAATACATTTAGATTATGAAATGACATTAGCTCTACCTTAGAGAGCTCAGCAATCGGTGCCACCACCATGCAAGCATCAAGGTCACTTCGCATAAGGAACTGATATGCCTTAATGATTGCGACATTTCCACTGGCCGATGCACCACCGATGGTAAATCCATCTTCCTGAATGCCAAACAATTCACTTAAGTTTCCCACAAGATCGGTATCCATAAACTGCAATGCATAGCTAGGGCTTACATACTCTGGCTCCTTCATATATTTCTGCGCTTGTGCAAAGCAAGCACTCTGATTCAGATTACTCCCTGCAACGATAATAGATAGCTTGTCCTTGGGAACTTGTGTCTCATATAATCCAGCCTGAACCCAAGCCTCCATGGAAGCTAATGCAGAAAGCTGTACTACCTTACTTGCTCTTCTAAGATTCTTCTTTGCAGTCGCACAAATGTCTGGAACTACAGCTTCCCACTTCTTAACTTCCTCTGAAAACACGTACGTAATCTTTGCCTGAAGCTTTAGCGTCTCTGGTAATAACGGATTGGAATCCTCATAACGGATTCCACATTTACCTTGCCTTAATGCTTTCTCAAAATTATCGATATGATTACCGATGGAGGTATAGACCCCCATTCCGGTAACTACAACCTCAGATTTCATATTATTCTCCGACGATTTCTGCATAGTAAATGTCAACAATATCTTTCATGTTCTTGCATTTACCGAAGTTAACCATAGGGATCTTAATTCCTAACTCCTCCATCGTCTCAACAATGATGTCCATACGATCGATGGAATTTGCACCAAGATCCTTTAAGCTATCTTCTATTACAAATTCACTTTCCTCTAATCCCATAATTTCAGCTACATGTGCTCTTAATACTGAAAAAATTTCTTCTTTATTCATTTTTTTGTCCTCCATTTATATATTTGATAGCAACTTTGCTGCATCTACCATAAGTTTGTTTCCTATGTCTGCGACATGTCTATTTTCTAATGCTTCGAATTCGGTGCCTTCTACCCATCGGTTGAACGCTCCCATCGCAGGTCCACACTGTATTTGATAATCTACCTTTAATTCTGGCTTACCTTCAATTGCAGCTCTTGTTGCTTGTGCATAATACCACTTGAAAATCGCAGCCATTTTTGCCTTTGGACTTTCTTCCAATAAGTGTAGTTTCTCAGGAGAAGAGTGTTCTTTCACCTCCTGATATACTTGATTCAAAGTCTTTCTAAAATATTTTTCCTCAAGGTTTACTTTTGTCTTCTCATCGATTTCATCAATCGAATTATAATGAATGTATAAATCATAGAGCCGTTTTGCTCTAGCAGTAAAGAACACACCTTTTTTTACCACCTGCATCTTTGCTCCATATTCAAACATATCACTCGCTGTTACATAATCAGTATCCTGTATATTTAGCTTAAGAAGCATATTCTTAACCATATCACTTGTTCCAGCCTCTACCGTACATTGGTTAATGGAGCCTGTCTCTACAAAATCAGCCTGCATGCAAAATGCCGCTGCAACTGCTTCTGGAGTACCAAGTCCACCAGCTAATCCAACATGAATGGTTTGTTGATATCCATATTTTTTAACCATCTTATCTCTTAATCGTAAGATCGTAGGTAACAATACAAAAGCTACTGCACAATCGGTATGTCCACCAGAATCTCCTTCTGCACAGATATCATCAGCCATTGCAATCTGTTGTGAGAGTTCTGCTTGTTCTCTTGTTATTTTTCCGGCTTCTAATAATTGATTGACGATCTTACTTGGAGCTGGGCTTAGGAATGCCTCTGCCACCTCTGGTCTTGAAATCTTTGCAATTATATTATGTTCTGAAACAACGCTTCCATCTTGTGCTTTCCTTAATCCAGACAGACGGTATCGTACCAATGCTGGTGTCATATTAATAAATGCCGATGCTTCCACTACATTAACATTGTAAGTTAAACATAAATCAACAAGCTCTTCTTCTCGTTCTGGGTGCTCCAGGCTATGTAAAAGATTAATTCCATATGCTTTGTCTGGCTTTAGATGACTCTTGATATAAAGAATCGCCTCTTCAATCTGTGGTTTCTTTAGTCCTCCACTTCCGAAGAACCCCATCATTCCAGCATTTCCAACCGCTACTACTAACTCCTTGGATGCGATTCCTTGATACATCGCTCCTGTCAAATAAGCATATTTTAATCCATAATTTTTCCGAAAGCTTTCACTTCCTAGGGTATCTGCCGTATATTTCTCTACCCTTTCATTCTTACAAGGAATCTCTATTTCTTCTTTCATAGGTGTCTCTATCGGAGTGACGTCCTCTTCCTTACATGATTCCTTTTCGATTACTTCTTCCTCTTCTATCTCATCTTCCGCCACAAGAGGCTTTGCCAATCGCTTGATATTTCTCACCAAGCCAGTAATTACATTACCAGGCCCTATCTGTTCGAACTCCATATCTCCCTTTCCCATCAAATAGCAGATTGATTCTTCCCATTTAACGGTTGATACCATCTGTGCAATCATGGTCTCTTTGATATCCTTCGTTCGATATGGTCTTGCATGTACATTTGATATGATTGGGATCTTTGGTTTGTGTAATTCAAACTGTTCCATATATTCAGCAAACTTGTCCTTAGCCTCTTTCATATATCTAGAATGGAATGCTCCACTTACATTCAATACCACATAGTTTAATGCACCAGCATCCACAAAACACTTCTGAACATCTACAATGTCTTGCTTTGGTCCTGATATTACAATCTGATTCGGTGAATTAAGATTGGCAATGTCAATCTGTTGTAATTCATTCTCCTCAATTACTTTTCTGATTTCATTTTCCTTCATACCGATTACGGCAGCCATACCACCATTTCTGGCTTCTGCCATTAATTCACCACGTCGCTTCGCCAATTTTAATCCCGTTGCAAAATCAAAAACTCCAGCAGCAAATAGTGCATCATATTCACCCAGGCTATGACCTGCAACATAATCAGGCTCTTTGCCATCCTCTTTTATTCTTTCCAAATAGGACAATGCATTTACAACGTATAACGCTGGTTGCGTATACTGGGTTTGTTTCAGTAAATCGTCTGGATCGTTTAGGCATAAATCTTCAATCGAATATCCTAAAATAGCATCTGCTTCCTTCACTAACTCAGGATAATGTTCAAATAGGGAAAGTCCCATACCTTTCTTCTGGGAACCTTGACCTGGGAAAAGATAAGCTAACATGATTTCCTCCTTTACTCTTGTACGTCAGGTACATATGTCTTTATAGATACCATAGAATCATAGCCTAGTGAATGCTTTTATCACCATTAAACACTGAACATAAGATGATCTTCTATGATTTTATGAATATTAACTTGTTCTGTATGAAATGGGGATATAATACTCCTGATTGATTTATCTCGCTGCAAGATTGTCTTTGATAAACTAGCATTTGTACCACATGGCCCCAAATCAATATAAAATAACTCTGTTTCCTTCGCATCCAATCGTTGTAGCGTCTCTCGAAACAAAATCTTCTCTCTCACTACATTCCACAATAAATCGTTTGAAATCGATTGGATTTTATCTCCAACTGCGGAGGAGTAAACCTTTATGTAATTCATATTACTACGTAAACCTTCTGTTATATACAAAAATTCATCTTTAATCTCTTCAATAGCAGAAGAATGAAACCCATAATCTACAGGTAATGTCATATGCGATATATCATTTTTCTTAAGCCAGTGTTGTGCTTTGTTCATGGTTTCCTGATTTCCTGATATGACAAAATGCTTCTCATGATTTACCGTTGCTAATTCAATGCCCGGGATATCACACCACAATTCCTTGTATACCTCTTCTGCTTCAAGAATAGTGTTCATACCACCTTTGATGCAATGATTATATAGTAAATCTGCTTGTTTGACTAGTAATTGAAGCATCACCTCAGGGGTGATAAAACCAGCGACTGCGTAAGCAACATATTCACCTAAGCTTGTCCCTATGAGATACTCTGGCATAATCCCAACATCCATAAGTAATTTTGCTAACGAATATTGAACCATGAAAATAGCAGGGTGTGTATAGCGGATGTCACGAAATGAATCTGTAATTCTCTTTTCACTATGGTATAATTCCTGTATGACAGAATAACCTGCCGTTTTCTGAACCACTTGGTCCAGTTCCATCATACAATCTCGAAATATCTTGTTATTTGCATACAGACTTTTTGCCATGTCATAGTATTGAGAGCCTTGCCCGCCAAAGACAAACACAATCTGTTCCATACTTTCTCCATCACTTCTTATCTGTTAATTTTTTCATCTATCATTTTTTACTTTTAGTTAAATGAAAATAAGTGTTTTTGTCCACTTCTCATTCTGAAATCAATAAACTCCTTCTCATTCTCTATCAAAAAATAAACATTATTCTGTTTTAAGAATCCAAACAGCTCACCGACTTCACGGCTAAAGCAATGTCCCGCATATACCATGACTGAATCCGGAATTTCACTCTTAAGTCGTTGAATGGTCTGAAACATGCTTTTGGGATCAGCACCTTGCCCAAAGCACATGCCACAGCCTTCATTGAATATGGTATCACCTGTGAACAGAGTATGGTTCGTGAGGTAGCACATGGACCCCACCGTATGCCCAGGCGTTAATATCGCCAGAATATGAATGTTTCCGACCGTAATGATATCTAAATCATTTAATAAATTCAGATTAGGACTACGATACCCAAAAAATTCAGATTCTATCTTGGATATGTAGACATTGCATTGATAGATATATGTTAAATCATTTACTAGATTTACATGGTCATAATGTGAATGGGTCAACAGAATCGCCTCTAAATCCAAACCATTTATTTGAAGGAACTCCACGATCTTATTCCTCTCCCAAGCCGGATCAATCAATACTGCCTTACCGTTCTCTTCATCAACGATTGTGTAACTATAATTGATAAAAGGACCCGCCATCATCTTGAATGGGTAAACCTTCTGTTTCATTCTCTAAGTCTCCTCATAAGATTGTTAGTGGTATTATGTCTCCAATTTCGCAAACTGAAATAGCTCCCTTAACGATATCTTTTGCAGGGAATCCTTCCATATATCATATGTATGGCCACAGATACAATAAGACATCGTATAATCCTCATCCAACCTCTGGCTTTGAAATGAATAATTACCTTCAAGCTCACCATTCACATACAGCTGTATCTTTTCATCGGTAAAATCAAAATAGAAAGAATTAAATGGTATATGTAATCCCTTTCCTACACATTTCACATAACTTTCCTTTAGCGTCCATATCTTATAAAACGCACCTTTCTGATGGTTTGGTGCAAGACGCTTCAGATATTCATTTTCACTCACAGTAAAGCACGACTTTGCTAGTGATTGAAACTTGCAATCTCCACCTTCTACATCAATTCCCATGGGGACATCACCAATGCCACAAAAAATCCACTCACCTGAATGGGATATGTTGAAAAAGATGTCTTTCTGTTTTACTAAAAAGGGCTTTCCGAATTCATTATATTCAAATAAGATTTCTTCTCTCCTAATCCTGAAATGTATCCACAAAAGGTACTGGAGAAGAATCTCACCCATAATACATCTTTTTCGGTCCATTAGCTTTATATATCTTTTTGCTCTTTCTCTTTTTTCTTTCGATATCTGATCTAACAAATTCAATATAGCATCATCGTATTGCTGTTCCTTCAGCTCAACTGCATATAAATATATCATCGGCATACACTCCGAGTTAGTATCAATTTGGTTTCCCATCAGTTATACACACCATTTTTCCTTATGTAACATGCTTCATTCGAATTCACAAGAAAAATCCTAACAATCTGTTTTATTTATCAATTATTCCTGCGTCTCCCTTTGCTCATTTAGTATCTCCAACATATAAGAACAACAAAAAACACCCAAGCTAATCTATTACTCTTAAATATGACTATTCACATTTGTATCACAGAATACTCTTTAGGGGGGAACGAATACACTACATACAAGCCTTGTTAACATTCATAAAGCCAACATATCACTAAATAGTCCTTGAGTCTTTAATACCAACGATAAACTAATTCATTTACTTATAAAGATTTTACCACATGGTTCACTTTTGTTCAAAAAATCAAACTCAGCCCAAGTTATTCACGGCATCGCCGTGAATGATTTGGGCTAATATTTTCTAAACTTACAGTATCTTTCATTAACAATATCCCTTATTGGTTTTTTCGAATACTCAATCAAAAAGTTGGAAAGATGCGCTTCGAGAACAATACATATTTTTTTCATATTGCTTTTGGTTACAGGTTCTTTCTCATATATTATTTTATCTATAATACCCATTTTATATAAATCACTTGCCTCTAATTTCATTCGTATTGCTGCTTCTGATGCTTTAGCATTATCTTTCCACAAAATACTTGCATAACCCTCTGGAGTCAAAATGGAATATACCGCATTCTCAAGCATCCACACCTCATTTCCTACTCCCAAGGCAAGTGCACCTCCACTTCCACCTTCACCAATTACAATTGATAAAACTGGAGTTTTTAAAGCACTTAATTCTTGTAAGAGATTGGCTATTGCAATACCTTGTCCTCCTTCTTCCGCTTCTTTGCCACAGGCTGCTCCAATTGTATCCACAAAAAAAATAACTGGTCGATGAAATTTCTCTGCCTGTTTTATAAGACGTAATACTTTTCTGTATCCTTGCGGCGTAGGCATCCCCCAATTTCGGTAAATTGCATCTTCCATTGAGTCTTTACCTTTTTGATGACCAATAACAGTTATCGGACAACCTTTAAATGTTGCGAGTCCACCAACAATTGCATGGTCATCACCTGAAATACGGTCACCACACAGTTCATAAAAACCTTCAAATAAGCACTTAATATAATCCATACTGGAAGGTCTCTCCCTTGAACGAGCAACCAGAACTTTTTCCCATGCTGTCTTCTGGTCCATTCTTTTTTCATCATATGCCTGTTTCGTTTTTGTTCTTGATAGTTTCTTTATATCCTTTTTCAATATAGTATGAAATTTTAATATATGCACTAGTTCTTCTTTTAAAGATTGTCTCTCTACAACTTTATCAACAAATCCGTGTGTTTTTTGAAATTCTGACGTTTGAAATCCAATTGGAAGTTTTTGACCTGTGTTCTGTTCAATAACTCTAGCTCCTGCGAAACCAATTACAGCCCCTCGTTCCGCCAGAATAACATCAGCCAACATTGCAAAACTCGCAGTTACTCCTCCCATTGTCGGATTTGTTAACACTGAAACGTACAAACATCCTGTATCACTATGTCGCCTCACAGCAGCTGCTGTTTTTTCCATTTGCATTAGCGAAATAATTCCTTCTTGCATTCGTGCACCACCAGAACAACAAAACATTATTACTGGCAACTTCTTTTTTGTAGCTTTTTCAAACAATCGAGTGATTTTCTCACCTACTACATAACCCATACTTGCCATCATATATCTAGTATCCATGACACCAATTGCAACGTGTAAACCATCAATATCCATTTCACCCGTAATTATTGCGTCATTTAATTTATGTTTTAAAGAAGCTTCTACTGATTTCTGTGCATACTCATTATCATTTAATGGATTACTAAACTTCATATTAGCATCCCATTCACGAAATGATTTTTTATCCGCCAACGACAAAATGCGCTTCCTCGCATGCATTCTCAGATAACATCCACACTGAGGACAAATTGAAAGATTTCTATCCAACATTTCTCTTTGTATTTCTTGTTTACACGCATTACATATTCTTCCTTTTGACAAAACTACCCCACCTTTTTCTCATAATATTTTTATGATATGACATTATATTTGCTCTGTCAAGGTAAAGCGACATATAATTCAATTTTATATTATGTAATTTAAACAAAACAGAAACAAGAACAAATGATATATCGAAGCAAGATAGACAATATATGAATTAATAAATAATATAATGAGTCGATATAATGTCATATTATATCGACTCATAAATCAAGCAGTTCCAATTTTCTTCTTTTTTCATCAGAAGTTGTCTTTGTATAAATCCAAGTTGTTTCCAATCTGCTGTGTCCTAATAAATCCGCTAATTCTGAAATATCACCAACTTTTCTCATATATTCTTTTGCAAATAAATGTCTGAAAGAATGTGGATATACCATATCTTCTGGCACCTCTACCTGCCTTGCTATATACTTTAAACTTTTCCATACTGCTCCCGGAGTTATTGCTTTTCCATTTTCTCTACCACTGAAAATCACACCAGCACTACACTCTATTTCCATGCAATACCGCAATAATTCATGGCACAAATTATCTGTAAAATAAACCGTTCTATACTTTCCTTTATTCCACACAACTGTGGAACCTTCTTTAACAGCCTCAACCGTCACGTATTTCAGTTCACCTATTCTAATCCCCGTTTGGGCAATGGTTTTCATAATACAGTATTGTTTCCTTTTATTACAGACATCTGCATAACGGAGCATTTTCAGGTAACACTCTTTCGTAATCATATTCTCTAATCCACTAGGGTTTTGTATTCTTTTCGTTTTTACTGTTAATTCCTTAACACCCAGCCATTTTAAATAACGATTAGTTGATATGATTTTTGAATTTACACTTGCCACTTTATATTTGACACACAAATTTTCCTTATAATCTAAAATGTCAGCCTTAGAAATTACTTCTGGTGCTGTACTTAGCCATTGATTTATGTCTGCCACATATTTTTCAATTGTCAAATTACTCAATTCATTTAGTTTCATTTCTGCTATGTAAGCATCTAGCATATCCATAGCCCTCTGTTTTTCCAATACCATTTCTTTTTCCATCTGTTTTCCCTTTCGTTTTCTAGATTAATCGAGTAGGAGGCGGTGACTAACCGCCGTCCTCTCACAGCACCGTACGTACCG